>WNGO01000747.1_pt1 | contig 23840 bp, 19 predicted proteins | sample 5400511 | NCBI WGS metagenome assembly WNGO01 (sample SAMN13153380, study PRJNA577476) | soil metagenome | isolation source: 20 cm soil or saprolite under Garry oak tree replicate 2 | place: USA:California | collected 2016-06-15 | reverse complement strand
TGCGCGAGCGACGCTCGTTCGCTGTTGAAGACTTGACCGTGGACACGGAACTGTTGGAAAGCGCGAGGCAGGCCGGCTACACAACAAAGGTTTTATTCATCTGCACAGAAGACCCTAACCTGAATGTCGGACGAATCCTTGTTCGGATGAGTCGCGGCGGACAAGCCGTGCCGCTGGGCACGATTCCAGCGTCGTATGACGAGGCCATGACGAGTCTGGCTGAGGCGCGACGACATGCTGACGATCTTCTGGTTTATGACAACACACCAAATGGGAGGGGGCACCGGCTGGTGGCACGTTTCATCGCGGGGGAGTTGGTCAAAACAACGCATAGTGCTCCTGAGTGGTTGAAGGGTGTTTTCGGCCGTGAATTGCTGAGCGAATCTAAACAACAAGAAAAATCCACTAGGGGACGCTAGCGGGGCGTGTCGCGGTTCACTCGAATCGCAAGGCCACCATGGGATCGACTCGCGACGCCCGTCGCGCAGGAAGGAAACTCGCTAAAAGGGCGATGAATCCCAACCCGGTCATGGCAGCGACGAGAACTCCAGGGTCGCTTGGTTTCAAGCCAAATAGCATTGCTCTGGCCGCCTGGGCAGCGGCCACACTCAGAAACGCACCGAGGACTAACCCCGGGGCGAGGAGCAAGGCGGCGTTGCGAAGTACCAGCGAGAGGACATCTGCTCTTTGCGCCCCGAGCGCCACGCGGATGCCTATTTCATTCGTGCGTTGCGCGACCAGGTAAGACATCACACCATAAAGACCGACGGCGGCGATTAGCGTAGCGAGCAGGCCGAAAAAGCCCGAGACTTTAGCCATCAGGCGCTCGCGTGTCAGGCCCTCAAGGATCGTGGTTTCAAAGGGCTGAAAACCAAGCGTGATCAGCGGGCTGGCCTGAGCGACAAGGCTTCTGACATTTGAAACGGTTTCGGCCATGGGCGCTGCCGAGCGGATCACGAATTGAGCAAAAGGGGCAGGCTGTGGGTCTTGAGACGTGGAGAGAAACACGATGGGGGCAAATTCTTCACGCAAGCTGGAGTACTTTGTGTTGGCAACCAAGCCTACTATCTCGAAGGATTGTTCCGGTTCCGACGGAGTAGCCTGCCGCCGAAATGTCCTTCCGATGGGATTCATCCCTAGGCCAAGTCTGCTGGCAAAGGTTTGGTTCACAATCGCGACTTTGGGAGAGGAGACCGTGTCCTGCGAACTAAAGTCCCGGCCCGCAAGCAGCGCAATGCCCATCGCCTTGAAGTAACCATCGCTGGTCGCATTGAACAGAGAAACCACTCTGCTGGCAGGATTGGTTCCTTGAATCCAGACCTCATTATCCGTGCTGCTCCCGCTAAGGGGAAGCATCTCCACCTCCGCAGCCGAAACGACGCCAGGAAGAGCGCGGATCTTTTGCAGCAAATCTTGCTTGAATGCGACCCGCCCTGCATATGGAACATTTAGACGACGGAAGAGATCCAGACCGGCAATGACGACTCCCTTTTGCGAGAAACCGGCGTCAACGGCGAGAAGATTGCGCAGGCTGCCGGAAAAAAGCAGCGCGCCGACCACGAGCACCAGTGACAGCGCAACTTGCGAGACGACCAGCCCTTGGCGAAATCCAAAGCGTTTGCGGCTTGCAGTCGCTGTGCGGCCGGCGGACTTGAACGCCTCTGCGGGAGAAACGCGCGATGCTCGCAGCGCTGGCACCAAGCCAAACAAGATGCAAGTAAGGCTGGCAAGTCCGAAGGTGAAGGCGAGCAGGCGCCAATCTGGCTTAAGGTTGAGAAAAGGCGCATCACCCTCCATGCCCAGGGAGGCCACCAGGAATTTGCTAAGTGCTCCAGCGAGGAAAAGTCCCAGCGCACCGCCAAGCAACGCAAGAAGAAGGCTTTCCGTCATCGAATGCCGGATGAGCCGGCTGCGCGAGGCGCCGATGGCAAAGCGCACAGTGAATTCGTGCTCGCGCGTGGTGGCGCGTGCCAGCATCAGATTGGCGAGGTTTGCACAAGCGATTAACAAAACCAAACTTGCGGTGCCCAGCAGAAGTGACAACGACTCTGAGTATTGAATTCGCAGCCAGGAAACTCCACTGCCCCCGGGAACGGCCTCGAGCCTGAATTTGAGATAGTCCTTCACGTTTTCGCCGGGATAGTTGGATGGAAGCGTGGCTTGAAAGATTCCTGGTGAAATCACTGCCAACTGCGCGTTTGCTTTTTCGCGCGTCAAGCCCGGTTTCAGCCGTCCCATGACGTTCAGCCACCAGACCGTGCCTTCGTCGAGCCAGGTGCCTTCGCTCCATAGAACCGCTTGCGAGCAAATGGGAACGGCAACGTCGTAGGAGCTGCCTACTTCGAGCCCGAAGAAACCGGGAGGCGTGATGCCAATGATTTCGACGGGATGGTAGTTAAGCGTGAGCTTGTGCCCGATGGCTGACGGATCGCCGCCAAGTTCGCGTTGCCAGAAAGCATAGCTAACCACGGCTCCCGGCAAGCCGCAGCCGCGGCGGTCGTCGGAAGTGGTGAATACGCGGCCCATCAACGGCCGCACACCGAGTACGTGGAAAAAATCACCGCTGACGAAAAGGCCTTGAGCAAGCCGAACATCGCCGCCGGGAGTGAGGCCGAAACTGTTACTGCCCCAGGCGAGAACGCCGGAGAACACGTCCTGCTGGTCGCGGAGTTTTTCCCAGACCGGATTGGTCAGAACAGGATAACCACTGGCTTGGCTTCCCCTGACGCCGGTGCTGTCGGCCAGTTGCACGATAACGAGTTGCTGCGGCTCCTTCACAGGAATGGAGCGCAGGCGGAGCGCATCGATCAGTTGAAAAATGGCCGTATTCGCGCCAATTCCCAGGGCGACCGTTAGCACCGCCACAGCCGTGAATCCGAGATTTTTTCGCAGCGCCCGAAGGCCATAACGCAAATCTTGGGCGAAGTGTTCGAGCCAGGTCCAACCCCAGGTGTCGCGGGTCTCTTCTTTGAGGAATGTAGGATTGCCGAAGCCGCGCATAGCGGCGCAGCGGGCTTCTTCGCGGCTCATGCCGGCGGCAATGTTTTCCGCAATTTGCTGCTCCAGATGAAACTGCACCTCGTCGTCTAATCGCTGAGCGACCCGTTCACGACGGAACAAAGTTTGTAGCCGAAGCCACAATCGCCGAGCCCACACCATGGCAGCACCCTCCAGATGACCTACTCCTATGAAAATAGCCGCGTATCTCATTGAAAAGATTGGCTCAACAGTGAGCGGCTATTTTCATCCTTCGTTGTGGCTCTCCGAGAGCCATGAGTTACTCGTATCTCAGCGCCTCAATAGGGTCCATCTTCATGGCGCGCCGCGCAGGAAAGTAGCAGGCTACAAACGCAACCAACGTGAAAAGGCTTGCCACGCTTGAAAAGGTGAACGGGTCGGTAGCGGAGATACCAAAGAGTAGAGTCGCGAGCCAGCGCGTCAATGCGAACGATACAACGAGGCCCACAACCACTCCAATAATCGCTAGCACCAGCCCTTGCCGGATGACAAGCGCGAGGACGTCACGGCGCTGCGCCCCAAGAGCCACACGGACTCCAAATTCGCAGGTGCGCTGGCTGACAGAATAGGACATCACCCCATAATCGCAAAAACGGGTAGACTCCTGTCCACAGCCCCAATTTCATCCCTTACGCCGCCGACGAGGCTCACGGGGTCCCCATCGGTTCGGACGAAGAGCACCTGCGGCACGGCGAACGGAGCGTAATCCTGAGTGAAAGGCGTGTAAAACTCGGGCACGGGAGCGGTGTCCAATCCACCTTGGTGAATGTCGCCGACGATCCCCACCACCGTAAGCCAAGGCAGGGGCGTGCCGCTTGCCTGTAATCGGAATCGTTGTCCAACCGGGTCCTCATTGCTCCAATAGCGTTTGGCCATTGTGCGATTGATGACTGCGACAGGCAGGCCTTGAATCGTATCTTGGCTCGAAAGAAGGCGACCCTCGACGAGTGGAATTCGAAGAGAGCCGAAGTAGCCGGGGCTCACTACACGATTGTTGGCCAACTTTGGGGGCTGTCCATGTGGAGGGTCGGTCTGCCCCTCAATGGATAAGCTAGACCGAATTCCCAGCTCCATCACCGGCAGTGCCGTGCCTACGCCAGCCACTTGCACGCCAGGCAACGCTTGCACCCGCTCAATTACTTCTCGAAAGAGGTTCGCGACGCGCGGCGAATCCTGCGCCTCATCCTTGGGCAGGTTTACTTGCAACGTCAACAGACGGTCGGGCGTGAATCCCAGGCTTACATCCTGCAACCGCAGGAAACTCCGAATGAGCAGACCCGCTCCTACCATGAGCGCCAGGGACAAGGCTATTTCGGCGACTACAAACACCCCGAGCAACCGCCGCCCGCCGGATCCGATGGAGCTACGTCCGGCCTCCTTGAGTGTCTGTTGCACGTCAGACCTTGCTAACTTCAATGCAGGAGCCAACCCGGACGCAAACCCGGCGAGACAGGAAATGCCCAATGTAAACGCAAGTACCGACGAGTCTATGCTGACTTCATCGAGGCGGGGGATCGTGCCGGGATTCATGAGCTTCAAAATCCGAATCCCCAACGCCGCAAGAAACAAACCAAAAGTTCCACCGCCAAGTGCGAGTACGAGGCTCTCCGTTAGAAGCTGGCGAATGAGGCGCCGTGCGCTGGCGCCCAAAGCGGCGCGCGAGGCTATCTCCTTTTCACGTACGGCCGATCGGGCCAGCAACAGGTTGGCCACATTTACGCACGCGATCAGCAAAACGAAACCGACCGCTACCTGAAGGACGACTAGCGCTTGTTGAAAACCTTGCACCACTGCATCGCGAAGAGGCGTCAGAGTCAACGCCAGATCCCCGTTCTCCGGATAGCTCTGGGCCCAATTATGAGCGAAAGTATTCAACTCGCTCTGCGCTTGATCGAATGGCACGCCCGTTTTGAGCCGCGCGATGACCCTCAGATAATAAGAATTCATGTCGCGCAACTCACTGGCTGCGAAAACCTTCGGTACCCATATATCCGTCCCCTTTTCCGGGAAATCGAATCCGCGTGGGGCCACACCAACCACCTCAAACGACTCATCATCGAGGGTGATTGTTTGGCCGATGACACTCTCCTGTCCCCCGTAGCGGCGTTGCCACAAGCCGTAGCTGAGGATGGCGACTCGAGGCGCCCCATCTTTTTCATCTTCGGCCGTAAATCCGCGTCCTATCTGCGAGGACACTTTGAGCACCGAAAAGAGGGACGGGGAGATCATTTGGCCGCTCAACCGTTCAGGCTCGCCTGTTCCAATCAAGTTGAAATCAGACGCACTAAAGGCGGCGATCCCCTCGAAAGATTTGTTCGTCCGCCGAAGTTCCAGATAAGCCGCCGGGGTAAGTTCGAAGCGGCCGCTCCCCGCATGCAAGGACCGATACTGCACGAGCACCAAGCGATCAGCATCCGGATACGCTAAGGGACGCAACAGCACAGTGTTAACTGCACTGAAGACGGTGGTGTTCACTCCGATGCCCAATGCCAGCGAAAGAACCGCAACTAAACTAAATCCCGTATTTCTGGACAGCATACGAATTCCGTATCGAAAGTCTTGGCCGATTTGTTCGAGCCAGATCCAGCCCCAGGTGCCGCGCGTTTGCTCTTTGAGGAAAGTAGGATTGCCGAAGGCGCGCATGGCGGCGGAGCGGGCTTCTTGGGGACTCATGCCGGAGGCTACGTTTTCGGCGATTTGCTGTTCGAGATGGAATTGGATTTCGTCGTCCAATCGCTGCGTGCTGCGACCGCGGTGGAAGAGAGTTTGTAATCGAAGCCAAATTTGCCGAGGCCACACCATAACATCACCCCTCAGACAGGCGTCATTCGTACCGCAGGGCCACCATCGGGTCGACCTTGGTTGCGCGCCGCGCCGGGATGTATGAAGCCGCTAGGGACACCAGCGTGAGAAGCAAAGCCACGGCCACAAAGGTTATGGGATCTGTCGGGCGAACTCCGTAGAGCAAGCTTTTCAAATATCGGGTCAAGGCGAGAGCTCCGGTGACGCCCACTGCTGCGCCCACAGCAGAAAGCGCTATTCCTTGTCCAACAACGAGATGGAGCACATCGCGCTGCTGTGCGCCCAAGGCCGTGCGGATGCCGATTTCGCGGGTCCGCCGCGCCACTTCGTAGGAGAGCAGTCCATAGAGGCCGACGCAAGCGAGCAACAGCGAAAGCCCGCCAAAGAAACTCGATAAACGCGCAATTAGCCGCTCCTGAAAAAGCGATCCCTCAATCTGCGCAGACTGAGTCTTAACGTCGAAGAGGGGTAGGTTGTTGTCCAGTTGGGTCACAATGCTGCGAACCGAGGGAATGATCGTTTCGGGGTTTGCGATTGTTCGAACCTCAAACGTCGCACTGCCTTCTGTTTGCGGCACGTAAACCGTGGGTGACATTTCGCTCCGCAGCGTTTGATATTTCGCGTCGCCAACGATACCGACGATTTCGCAACTCGGGTATTTATCTCCGAGACCCCTGATCCCCCGGCCAAGCGGATTCTGCTCTTTAAAGAACTGACGGGCAAATGCTTCGTTGACGACCGTGGGGCACCAGGCTGACCCGAGTGCTGAAGTGAAATCCTTTGAGCTCAAGGTCCGTCCAGCGAGCACGTGAATATGCAAAGTTTCGAAAAACTTCGGTCCGACTTGCAGCGCGTCTGTTATGTGCTGTGTGTTCTGCGCCTCCCCTTCGATCTTGAACGTTGACGACCAAAGGTCGCCACTCAACAGAGGATCGAAAGAGTAGCTGGCGGAAAGCACGCCGGGCAGAGCTTCGAGGCGTTGCTGTAGTTGAAGAAAGAGGCCATGAATTTGCGCATCCGTATAGCCGTTGAGGGTCGGATCCATTGCAAAGAGCAGAATATTCTGCGTATCAAAACCGGGATCGATGCTTTTCAAATTTTCCAGTGTACGCACCAGCAGGCCAGCGCCCGAAAGCATGACAACGGATAGTGCCACCTGAGCTACCGCCAAGCTGCCGCCGAAACTCACCCATCGGTGCGATGCGCCGCCCGCAAGGGTTGTAGGGCTTTCTTTGAGCGCAGGTGTCAAATTCAGTTGCATTCCGCGAAACGCAGGAGCGAGGCCGAATAAAATTCCGGTGAGAATGGACACTGCCACGGTAAAGGCGAGAACGCGCAGATCCAGATGCGCCGACAAACGCGAGGGCCACAATCCTCCGCGAGACATAAACGCAACAAGAAACTGTACGCTCCAGTAGGCGAGCAGAATTCCGGATACGCCCCCCGCCAGAGAGAGAAGCAGGCTTTCGGTGAGCAATTGCCGCGCAATCCTTTTTCGTCCAGCGCCTAGCGCCAGCCGCACCGCAAGTTCTCTCTGTCGTGTGACGGACCGCGCGAGCATCAACCCGGCAACATTGGCACAGGCCACCAACAAAACCATGCCCACCGCAGTCATCAGAATTGTCAGGGGTGTCGAAAACCGATCGTGCAGTCCCCTGATGATCTGCGGCGCAGGCAGGAGGGCCAGCCGCGGCGCATCTTCGGCCTTGAATAATTTCTTTGTCGTCTCCAGGACATCACTGTGGAAGAAAGCGTTGGCGGCCGCTTGCGCCTTCCCTAAGGGAATCTCCGGCTTGAGGCGTGCAACAACGTACACCCACCAGTTGTCGTCGCCTGCCTGAAGCGACGGCTTGTCCCCGCCCATACTTCCATTCAGGTTTTTTCCAAGTTTCGGCTGGAGCGATAACGGAAGCCAGATCGGGCGGGCTGCGGCCGGATCCAAGCCAGGGAAATCTTTCGCCGCGACACCCACAATCGTCACGGGGGCATTGTTCAGCCAAATTGTTCTTCCGACTACGGCGGGATCGCCGCCGAAAGCGCTCTGCCAATAGCCGTATCCAAGCACTGCGACTCCTGACGTACCTGGCTTGTCATCCGAAGGAGCAAAGGTCCGGCCGACCACTGCTGAGACACCGAGTGTGTCAAAAAACTCTCCTGAGACCAGTTCTCCATGCACAAAGCTGGCGGGGCCGTTGCCTCTCAGGTTGAGCCCCACGTCGCCGCCTAAAGCAGTGAGGCTGGAGAAAACGTCTTGAAGAGACTGAAATTGCTGGAACATGGGATAGGAAAAAGAGCAGCCGTGTTCCCCGGTGGGATTCGACGACGGACAGGACATGTAGCTGTATTGTCCATTTGTGTTTGGCGAATGGAGAGCGGCCCATTGAAAGACTACTAGTTGTTGGGGATCGCGCACCGGCAAGGAACGAAGAAGAGCAGCGTCAATGAGGCTGAAGATGGCGGTGTTGGCACCGATGCCGAGAGCGAGCGTAAGAATAGCGAAGAGAGTAAATCCGGGGGATTTGCGCAGCATGCGTGCGGCGTAGCGAAGGTCCTGTGCGAATTGTTCGAGCCATATCCAGCCCCAAGTGTCGCGGGTATCTTCCTTGAGGACCGTGGGATTGCCGAAGGTCCGCATCGCGGTGTAGCGGGCTTCTGTGGGGTTCATGCCGGCGGCAAGGTTCTCTGCGATTTGCTGGTCGAGATGGAATTGCATTTCGTCGTTTAATTGCTGTTTGCTGCGGTTGCGATGGAAGAGAGCTTGCAACTTTAACCAGAATCGTCGGGCCCACGTCATTTCATCACCCTCCAGATCAGCGTCATTCGTACCGCAGCGCCACCATCGGATCGACGCTAGCGGCACGTCGGGCCGGCAGATAACCGGCCAGAGTGGCGATCGCCAGCATTAGAAGCGAGCAAAGAAAAATCGTTAGTGGATCTGTAGCTTTCAAGCCGAAGAGATAACTTGAAATCAAGCGAGTCGCCGCAAGCGCGGCAGGCACACCCACGCAAACACCGAGAGCTACCAGGACGAGGACCTTCCTCATAACCATTGCGAAGATATCAAGCCGCTCGGCGCCGAGGGCGCTGCGCATACCGATTTCGCCGGTTTGCCGGGTCACGATGTATCCCATTAGCCCATACAAGCCGATGCATGCAAGCAGAACGGCCAGACCGCCAAAGAAACTGGAGAGCCGCGCGAAGAGCCGTTCCTGAACGAGAGTTTCAGCAATCTGCTCCGTTTGGGTTTTGACTTCGGAGAGCGGCAAGTTGCTGTCTAGCTCACGCACGACGCGACGCACCGAAGGGATAAGTGACAGCGGGTCGGCTGCGGCCCGCACTTCAAAATGAACGTCGTCTAGCGGGAAGGGCACTTGGCTAACAGGAAGGTAGACTGTCGGGAGAACCGAATTGCGGAGCCTGGCATACTTGGCGTCTTGAACCAAGCCGACAATCTCGTAGACGCCGTCAAATTTCTCAAAGTTAAACCGATGACCAACGGGGTCCTGGCCGTCAAGGAAATGGTTCGCGAACGCTTCGTTTACGACGGCAACTTTGGGAGAATTCGAGGTGTCACGCCACTCGACGCCGCGGCCTAAGAGCAGGCGAATTCCCATGGTCTCAAAGAAGGACGGCCCGACGTTGTTCCAATCCGCGCCCATATCCTTCGCGGGATCGGCCTTGAGCCCTTCAATCGAGACAGGCCAATGACTTTGACTGCCCGAAACCAGAGCTACGGTAGACATCGTCGCATTTGTAGCGCCGGGCAAAGCCTGAAGCCGTTGGAGCAGCCGTCCGTAAAAATCGATGAGCCGCTGCCCCTTGTAACCGTTCTGAGTAGGGTCCAGAGCAAACAGCAGCAAATTGCGTTGATCGAACCCGAGACTCTGATTTTGCAGGTTTTGAAGGGTGCGGACGAATAGGCCTGCGGCGATCAATAGGAGCAGGGACAAGGCCACTTGCGAGACGACAAGGATTTTGCCGAGCGCTAGCCGCGTTCTTTGCGTGACAAACGCAACCGCACCTGCTCCAGTTTTTAGGGCCGGCGTCAATTCGACGCGCGTTGTGCTCAGGGCGGGCGCGAGACCAAAGAAAATGCCCGTCAGTAGAGAAACGACCGCCGTGAAGCCCAGAACCTTGGCGTCCATTTGCGTTTCAAAATGGAGCGGCTCTCCGCCGCTGAACATCCATAGTGAAAGGACACGGCTTCCCCAACTGGCAAAAAGTATGCCGAGCGCGCCACCCAGGCCTGCGAGAAAGACGCTCTCAGTAAGGAGCTGTCGCAAAAGGCGCGGCCGGGAAGCACCGAGCGAGAGGCGAACCGCTACCTCTTTTTGTCGCGCGGTCGATCGCCCAAGCAGCAGTGTGGCCACGTTGGCGCAGGCGATCAGCAGGACCAGAGCTACCACGGTCATCAGAATTTGGAGCGACTGCGAAAACTGCGCGCGCAAGAAGGAAAGACCTTTGCTCGCTGGTTCGAGTTCGATATGAGGCGTAGTCTCGGGCCGCACGGATGCGGTTGCTAGGGCGCTGAAGCTTTGCTGGAACAACACGTCCAGCTCACTGATCGCTTGTTGCTCCGTCACGCCGGGCTTCAGCCGAGCCATCATCGTCAGCCACCACCAGTCTCGGGAGGCGAAGGGAGAGCGGTTATCGAGACCCCAGGGCAGGAGTTTGGGATCGTCGACGAGAGGGGCCCAAATGTCGATAGCGCGACCAGGCTGGACGCCAAAGAACTCGGGCGGAGCAACTCCGACAATTGTAAAGGGCACGAGGTTGATGGCGATGTGTTTGCCGATGACGTCTGGGCTGCTCCCAAACTGCCGCGACCAATAACCGTAGCTAATGACTGCGACGCGCGGGGAGCTAGCTTTTGCGTCTTCGTCGTTGATGGTGCGGCCCAGAATCGGCGAGACACCTAAACCGCTGAAATAATCGCCGGTTACGAGTTCGCCTCCCCCGAGGCCGGCTTGCCCATCGATGTTGACAGTGGCATGGCTGAGTGGGGTGAATCCGAAAATGCTGGCAAAGGCGTGATTCTGCGCGCGAAATTCCTCAAAGCTCGGGTAAGCGAACGACGGGCTGCGCCAACCCGTCTCACTGTTATCCACATAGCCGGACTGGACCGCCATGGCGGCCGGCCTTTTTAGGCAAACCCAGTTCAGAAGAACAAGGCGTTCCGGGCTTTTTACCGGCAGCATCTTCAACATCACGGCATCAATAAGGCTGAAGACCGCCGTGTTGGCGCCGATCCCCAGAGCGAGTGAAAGAACCACCGCGACGGTAAAACCGGGACTCCGGCTTAGTTGCCGCAGGGCGTAGCGAAGGTCGCTGACGATTTGTTCAAGCCAGGCCCAGCCCCAGGTGTCGCGAGCCTCTTCCTTCAAAACTGTGGGATTGCCGAACGTGCGCATGGCAGCATAACGGGCTTCTTCAGAGCCCATGCCCGCGGCGAGGTTTTCGACGATTTGCTGTTCGAGATGAAACTGGATTTCGTCGTCTAATCGCTGCGTACTTCGACTGCGACGAAATAAGCTTTGCAACTTGAGCCAGAATCGACGAGCCCACACCATGACTTCACCGCTTACGTTGTCTCAACGACTAGATTGATGGCCGCCGACAAGCGAGACCAGTTCTCAGCTTCCTTTTCGAGTTGCGCTCGGCCTGCGGCGGTCAGCGAATAAAACTTGGCTTGCCGTCCCGTCTCGGTTTCCTTCCATTTGGCTTTGATCCAGGCTTTTTGTTCCAGCCGATGTAAAGCCGGGTAGAGCGACCCTTGCTGCACCTGCAACACTTCTCCTGAGATCTGTTGAATGCGCTTGGCTATCGCCCAACCATGTTTCGGTTCCAGCGAGATAGTCTTCAAGATCAAAAGGTCGAGGGTTCCTTGGACGAGATCGTTCGGTTTCGCCATACTATGGTTATCTACAACACCGATTGTAGATTGTCAAGGGGTGCGCCGGCGAAGATTTAGCCGGATTCGCGGCAAAGGGTGCGTCCCAAGGCTCAGCAGCACGAAGGTATGGGGTGCAAGGAAACCAGAAGAGAACAAGGAGAACAAGTATCCTAGTGGCGTTCATGGGAGTTGCTTGCCTCGTGACGTAGCTTGCCGGGTGAGCCAACTGTGTTCGAGCATGTCGATTACTCCGTCGAGAAAGCCTCGAAGCCACTCCCTGATGGCCAAACACATCAATAGTCTGAGATTCAAAGCCGAAAGCCTTGAAAACCAGATTCTTCAACAAGCTGCTAACCTAAGCGGACGATCTCAAGTTATAGTGGCGGTCCAGAACGTGAGATTCCCACGGCTCGAACATGGAAGGGCCTGCGAAGTAATGAATCCAAACGTGATTCAGAAGCGCGACAAGATTTGTCGACGGGGCATCCCACGCATGTCCCGTAGCTTCCTCGTTTGTGAATTGCCGCGGAGCTACCTCGATCAGCATGTCGTCAAGGGTCTGAGTCAACCGAGCCTTTAAGGAAGCTACGTAAAAACCGTGGTGATCCTCGGCGACGTTGAGGAGAACGGCCGCGTCGTTCCAACGCTCGCCAATCCAATTCGCCGCTTTCTCAAACCCCTTTCGTTGTGCGCGCTCCATCAGCAGCTTGACTCGAAGCGAGGAAACGGGATGTGAACTGCCATGCAAGTCCGGAGCTTGTCGCGAATAGTCTGCGGATTGGAACTTGGCAATATATTCTGAGAAAGCATAGAGAAAACAGGGGCCACCGATTTCGAATCCAACAGCATCGCAGAAGAACTCCTGGATCCACTTGTACCACGTCTCCACAATCGATTGTCGGACCTTTGTCTGCTCTTGCGCATACTGGTCGTTCCTTTGTGAGACGGGGAGCAACTCCGATTCCACGAATTGTTGAAAGTCGCCTACGAGAGAATCCAGCTCCGATTCATGGCACTTATAGAGAAGGTGACCAAATTCGTGAAAGAACAATGGTTGAAACCTGAGTCCACGTTGCTCGAGGCAGGGAAAAAAGTAGAAGGGCAGCCCTTTCGAAGGGACAATCGATACATCATCGTCGGCAAAGACCGCTGGATAATCTTTTGTCTGTTCATGCTCTTTGTGAAGCCAAGTGATCGTTCTGAGGCACACGCGGTCCCAGTCCATTGCACGATAGAGGCCGCGTAAATATCGAAATTTGAGCAGACGCGTGTATTGGACGAGAGTCGAGGTTTCGCTTAGTACGTCGGCCAACAGTGAATCCTCGCCTGTTAAAAGCAATGCAAGGTTCTCGCGACAGGAGTTCAACAAAAGCCGGGTCCTGGCCAAAAAAGCGATGCGATAAGGCTCCAGCTCGACCGGAATTTGCGTCCTCGAAACCAAGGCCACAATTTGATCGAGGTCTTGCTTAACATCGTGGTTTCTGCGTTGGAGGGTTTCTCTTATCTTCATACTTCGTTGAAGACAACTGCCGCATCCGCCTGGGCATGTTGCTCGAGAACGGAGCGAAAATAGGTTAAGCTTCTAACTAGTGCTTCATCGTCTGCCGAATCGCCCGCGTCGAGCAGCGCTTTGAGGTCTTTCAGATCTTCTAAGCGATATGACACCGCCCCAGTGGGTTGCCCCGGAAGCACGAGGAACATTCGAGCCAGACTACCCAATCTAGGATCGGCTCCAAAAGCAATCTTGTCCTGTGTTCCGCCTGCCTTTTCGATGACTTCACTCAACGTTCCGAGAAACGCGGTCAACGATCTGCGGGCCGAGTTCAATTCGTCGGGTGAAGTAGTATCCGCGATTCCTGCCAGGCGTAATTTTGCGTGGATAGAAATGCGGTTGATAGCCGAAATGACGTCTAGTGATCGTTCTAAGCTTTGAGAAGCGAGCCAATCATTCTTGCCTGCGTTCTCCATATCATCCTCCTATGCGATCCTCCTAATTTCTTGCGAATACCGAACCTCCAATTCCTCATCGGTGCGCTTGAATACCACTGGGAGACGTTGAGCAACACCTGGGCTACCCCAATTGAGTTGCGCACCGATCGCAGTGGCTTCTACCGCTCTCCGCAATGATTCCCCCTCACCATCACATACGAGAGTCATAGGTTCAGCGGTACCTTGATGGAGGGTAGCTTCACCAGTGGTTACGAGCGCTGCAAGATTCGGTGAAATGATCACGGCGTGACATTCAAGTGGATTTCTCACGTCATTGTCACCTACCCGTTCCCAAAGGCGGATGCTTTTTTGACTCGTCTTGTGAAGCTCGGCAAGAGCCGTGGTCGCATCGAGTGCCAAGAACCCTTTGTCTTTGAGCTGAAGAAGCGCTTGATAGATGCCAGTTTTTTCTTGGCCCCGAAACTCGCCATCTCGCACAACCAAGAGCGATTGGAGTGGATCGAATTTACCCCGAAAGAGCCTGTGGAACATTTGAAGAATCATGTCGGAAAGAATTGTTGGGTTGATGGTTTCTAGTTTGTGATCGGTTTTCGCAAGAACTTCCGTGGCGATCCGGAAGTTCGGATTCAGAGCGGTGTCGCGCGCCACCAATAGAGAAATGGCGATGTGGCGGCGGTCGTAGCCGACGTCAATTGCTAGCTGGCTCTCAAATGCGCCGAGAGAGCCAACACGGTATGGAACTCCATCCATTTGCTGAAGGAGGTCGAGTGAGACCATTCGTACGTACTGGTCCCATTTCTGCCCACCGCGGCGGAGATCCATTGCCTTCTTTTTCGGGTCCCAAGCCCCTTCTTCCAAGTATCTGTAGTGTTTTCGGAACGAAGCTCTCGTTACCCTTTTCAGGCGCCAGCCCTGCAACTGAAATGCGCTGTCATAGTACGCGGCCGGATTTTCGTCCAGCACGAAAAGCACGGTCCCTGCCAAAGAAGCAGAGCGGAGCTTCGCCGTGGCATCAGTGAGCGACGCGTAAGGCACTAGGTTTGGCCGAAAGTCTAATTTTGTCCACTTAGAAATCGCGCGCGCGACGTCACCGGCTAATTGCTTCGCTGCTTCGCTAGGAATATCGTTTGGATGCGCACACTGAATCGTGCGATTGGTCGCAGGCGGAAAGCTGTATACGCCGACCGAATCGAGAAGTTCACTCCGGGATCGATAATGCTTCTTATATTCGTGTGCATCTCTCTGCGTCGGCGGCTCCAGAATCTTGCCATTCGCAAATTCCAGTTTGGGCAGATCCACCGAAACGATGCGCTCAACATTAGGCCGATAATAACCTTGCAACACGGTGATGGCGGGTATCCCAAACGGATTGTCACCGACCAGTCGCCAGAATCTGTCGATCAAGCGGATGCGCGACAACGGGTCGATTTTGTCCACGGATGTCAGGGAATCCGGCAACGATTCATTCATGACACGCACGCTAAGCAAGCGAGCAGCAACCCAAACGGGAACGTCCAAGCCCTGAAATGAGACAAGGACAGCCGGTTCGTTCTCCTTGATCTTAGCCTCCGGATGGCGTTGCAAATAATATTCGTGGAGATTGCGATAGGTTACGCCATGCACTTTGATTTCGGGAGTAAGTCCGCAAGTCTGTCCTGGATTGGCTTTTTCAAAATAGCAAACACGGGCACTCAAACCCACACGGTAGACAAGGGTTCCCTTTTGTCCTTTCTGCCTGCTTGTAAGACGACAAAACACTTCTTGCCGTCGTTTGCTTTCCTCGGAGGGGATTCCGCTGGCGTGGTAGTAGTCCAGCGTTTGGCTTGCCAGAAACGCCGTGCTGATATCTACGCTAATTGCCAATCCCACGGAGTCCACCAATAGGCCGGAGATTTCAAATCTTCGATAAGCTTCGATGCCGTCGCGAGTCGAAAACGGGTCGCGTTCGAGCCATTTGCGCGGACTGTCCAGTCGCCACAAATTTGTTGAGTGTGGTAAACCGGCAATCAAGGCACGCTCCAGCAAAGACGATATCACTGCCTTGCCCACTTCATCGCCCAGTCCTAATTCGGCTCCTTCGCGTCCCAGATCTTCAACGGTGACGGTCTGGTTCTCTTCTTCAATACTAAGACTTGGGATTCTTGTGTCTGACAGCACGATCAATTGGTTCTCGGAGCCAGGGACGGGCCTAGCCGCAAGTTGATAACGAGACCCGAGAAGATTACAGGTCCGCTGTGAAATCTCGCTTGAGAGATGCGCGCCTACTAGACGTGCGTAGCGGACGGGAACGCGGACAGTCATCCCGCCGCTGACTATTTTCAGATTGGTTTCAAGCATAAACGGCCGCCTTCCCTTCTGGGCACACCTCGAAATGGACATAAGCGACAGACCCCCTGTTGTGGATTGGGGGTAAAGGCATCGATCACGCCGGACTTTCCGTACCGATGCAATATGACCATCCTCTCAAGGTCTTGAAGAATTCTCACTCGTGCGTTTACAAACGCGTTGAGGTCGACGTTGAATTGCACCACTTCCTTTGTGGTCAGATGGGCCTTTACGATTCGCACGTTTTTCTCGTCCGTCCTGAATTCCGTAGTGGCCCAGAGACCGTACGTCGCGAGCTGGAGACTTTCTGTACCGCCATCAGACGAGCCACCAATCTTCCAATCGACAATTGTTGCATGCGCACCCGAAACGGCGGCCAAGTCTATCTTTCCCGTAACCGGGACAGGAAAGCCAGCAAGAGACAGCTTGCATTCAATGCGCGCTTCCGGTGAAGCTCCAAGCGATCGGAACTCTGCAAAGGCGGGCGTGCGGAAAAAATTGTGGATCGCTCCCAGCATTTGCTCTTCTGCGTGATCCAGAAGAACTTCATCGTCTCTCGAACCGTTAAGAACTTCGTCGAGAATTGTGGGTGGGAATTGTTGGTGGGCGGACGCACCTCCGTTTCGGATATGGAGGGAATATTTCCGATCTTCCGCCAGAAGGTCCTTTGCCCATTTCATAAGCCAATCTTCGGAAAGATTTCTTCCGATCTTTAATTTCTTAAAGTGCGTGGCGATCATCAGGTGCATGATCTCGCCGGTACGTAGATATCGATTCTTCACGCCCCTAAGGAAATTGACCTTCGTCTTGAAGTCGCCGCTGGGCAAAGCAGATGCGTAGTACTGGAAAAAATAGCGCCGTGTGCAGTCCTCGAGTGCTTCCCGCCGACTATATGACCAATTCAAACCAGCATAAGCGTCGGTTGTTCCTTCGAGCTCCGGAATTTCGGTGAAACGCAAATTCATCTGTACCATAATTCGTCCAAAGACCTAGCTATCGCGAAGGCGCTTCAGAGACGAGCTAAGTTCTTTCCACTCGTTCTCCGTTAAGCTCATCTGACTAGCGTTTTGTAAGAATGACTGCGCTGCTTGGCTCGCCCCGACGCTGGCTTGAACATCCGCAGGTAGTTTTCCGCAGGCAGCCAGCAATTCTTCTGGCTCGATTTTCAGAATACGACACAAAGCAACAACGGTATCCGCGGCGGGAGGAGGTATTCGGCCGTTCTCTAGCTTGCTGATATAGGAGAAGTCCAGCCCTGCACCCGCCGCCAGCTCTCGTTGGCTAACGCCCGCAGTGCGTCTCTTTTCCCGCAGCAGTTCTCCGAATGTCATGTCTCTGGTCCCCCTTCAATCACTCAAACATCATGGCAAATGTTGAGTTGTATGTCAACTCCACATTCACAAGAGTTAGAATGGCGGACGAAGTTCCATAAACCACGTATTGACAAGGAGTTACAGCCTACTCTCCGCCCGAAGCATAAAGCCTTGACAAATGGGCATCGCATCGCGCGCCACCTTCCCGTTCCATTCATCAACGGAGCAGGGGAGGCCACTGTGCCGAAATTGACGGAATTTGTGCTGTCTAGATTTGAGGATGATCGCCTAACGTTTTCGGAGTTTTGCGCGGGCACTCACTCATTCCAGATGTACGTCGGCGATATGGCGCAACAACGCGAAAACGAAGCGGCTGCGGCGCGTCCATTCTTTAACGATCCGCTCAAACGCATCCGTGAGTGGGCACGCCATGAATACGATTCCGGTGTCCAGGATGCGAAGCGGGAGCGGGAGCGCGAAGATGAGATGAACCCTTGATGATCAGAGCAAATCCTCTGAAACGTCGGCGGGGCGAGCGGGGCAATTCACGGCCTCCTCAAAAATCTAAGTGACTGTGGCACCGAGCCTTAGCTTAGATTTTTCCTCGTTCGCAACGAGGAGGCCGGGGGTTCGAATCCCCTCTCGTCCACCATCTTTCAACCGACCTCGAGCGTGCCAAACACTCCTACCGAGGACTCTTGCCGGATCCCTTCCCACAAGGGACTTCCTGGAAATTCCAGCCGTGGGGGACGTTTCTTTCTTGACTTTCCTTTTTATAGAACTTACCAGACTTAGAACAAATATTTGAACTGCGTGTCAATGGACCCGTGGCGCGATATAGATAAAGAAAAAGATTTCCATGAGGGTAATGATTGCAAGAAACGTTCCCGTCACTGTGAGAAGGTTTACAATAACCTGCTCGTTTTGTGCTCCATCCACTTTCGCTCGTGCATTTTCGCCCACAGCGTAGAAGACAACCCAAAGAAGACTGGTGACTATCACGAGCGCTAAGGAAAAGCGGGGCGAAAGGCCTCGTTCCGGGGAAATGTTTCTGTACTCCCAGACACCCACCATAAGAAATCCGCCGATAATTCCAAACCAACTTATCCACCAGAGGGACAAAAAGATGTCCTTAGCCTTTTCCAAAGCGGACATCTCAAGGCCCATGCCATTGCAGTATCGGCATTTCCCCGTTCCGTAACACGTCCTGCATTTCCGGTTCGCGGTCGTTTGGCAATCCTTACAAAGACCACTGCCGGGCGGGTCACAATGGCTGCATTTGGATTGTGTTGGCATGGCTTTGATCACTCAGAATACAGCCAAACCACTCTGCGCCAAGCTGAAACCGAAAACGTTCTTGGCCTCAAGTCCTGATAGAACGCGCTAATCGGAGAAGTCCTGGGACGGGACGGAGATCGGACACCTGAACACGGTCACGATCTATCCACATCACCGAAGCCAGGCGTACAATCTCGCATAGGAGGCGTGACAAATGCGAAGATCACTTGTAGCAGCGGCAGTATTATTGCTTTCTAGCGCTGTTGGCTACGGCCAGGAAAAGCAACCTGTTCACGTCGTGATTCCGGCTGCTCCGGAACTGATCAAGAAAGCGGCGCTGGCAATGTTTGCGCGAAGTGGCTACTCGCGCGACTCGGAAACGGCCTCGCAGCTTAAGATTTCCAAGCCATTCAGCAACGAAGAAACGGACGCCTACAACACAGCCCACTGGACTAACCCGCCAGTTGCAAATTGCCGCCGCGTCAACACGTTCCTTCTGTCGCCCGAGGATCATGCCATGAGTGTATCGATGGTCTCTGAGACCGTGTGCCATTCCGACGGAGGGTGGAAAATTTTCCGTAGCCATGACGAAAAAGATATTCAGTGGATGCAAGAATCTCTGGCTGGCCTTAAGGCCAAAATTGAGGGAGCCGATCCTGGACATTGATTCCCGACCTGGATGAAGCATTGGCACTCGTAAGTCCCGATTAAACGCGGTTATCAGGAGTTGACAGAGGAAAAGCTTGCAGTGGGCCTATTCGCTCTTTTACAAGTCATCCAGTCGCTTCAATAGTCCCTCCTGATACCATTAACCACGTGTATATACCTCCGCCACCGTTGATATGATTCCGCAATGCCGCTTAGACTCGCCGAGACCTAGAGAGCTGAATGACGCCGATGAGTGGAGGTCGCTCATGAAAAAAATATTATCGGGGATAATCGCAGTCGTGAGCTTGTCGGGGAGTACCCTTCGGGCAGACGACATTACCCGTGATTCGCAGGAAGCTCTCAGGATCGGTGCAGGTCCGCGGCCTATACCCTGCACATCACTAAGAGCCCACTTGCAGCGTTCAACCAAAGAGACTGTATGGCAGCGCGACTCGTTAGCGCGTTTCAAATCCACGTTTATAACTGTGGACAAGAACGTCAAGCTGGAAGTAGTTGACTGGGGTGGCTCGGGACGGCCCCTCGTTTTTTTGGCCGGGCTCGGAAACAATGCTCATGTATTTGACCAGTTTGCACGGAGACTTACGGCGACTTACCACGTCTATGGCATCACCCGACGCGGATTCGGCGCCTCCAGTGCTCCGGCGCCCGCTAACGGGAACTACTCAGCCGACCGACTTGGTGATGACGTATTGGCAGTGGTCAACTCACTCAAGCTCAATCGGCCCGTGCTGGTGGGGCACTCTATTGCCGGCGAAGAACTGAGCTCCATCGGAAGCCGGTACCCCGATAAGGTCGCAGGTCTGATTTACCTCGATGCTGCCTATTCTTATGCCTACTACGACAGCTCGCGGGGAGACTTAATTATCGATTCCCTTGAGCTGGGAAGAAAACTGGAGCAGTTAATCCCTGGGATGGGACCACAAGACCAAAAGCAGTTGGTAGAGGAGCTGCTGCAAACGAGTCTTCCGCAACTCGAAAAGGACCTGCAGGAGGAGCAAAAGAAGTTGCAAGCAATGCCTGCGCAACAGCAACAACCGGGTGGGTTTTCTATTCCAGCTCAAGCGGTCTTAGCAGGCCAACAGAAGTACACGGACATCCGGGTTCCTATCCTTGCCATCTTCGCGGTTCCTCACGACCTAGGCCAACTCTTTAAGGATGACCCAGCTGCGCGTGCCGCAGTGGAAGCAGTCGATTCGGCGCGCTCTGGTGCGCAGGCAAAAGCATTCGAAATTGCGCTACCCTCCGCGCACGTTGTTCGATTAGCAAATGCAGATCATTACGTCTTTCGGTCGAACGAGGACGATGTGTTGCGCGAAATAAACGTTTTTTGAGTGGCCTGCCATAAGGAATCGCCCAGCCGCGTCGCAACTTGAGAAGAGAAGTTCTATGGCCACCATTCTAGTGCTTTGCCAAAACGCACTACCGTTCAGTCGGCTGTGCCTCGCCAAAACTTAGAAGCACATTTGAAATCAACAAGATGCAAAAGAGGCTGTGTAACATGTTACATGTGCCCTGCGGGAGCCGTAATGGGCCAGGACGAGGTTTTCGGTAGGCACAGGCCGAATTCTCGCCTTGTCTTACCGACCAGGAGGACAAACAGGTGGCTGGCAGCCGTGGGTCAGTATGGGTTCGGCCAAGGCAGCACTGGAGAGTACCTGCAGGTACTTCGCGGTTGCTCTTGCGCGCGACGGCATCACTGTGAACGCTGTCAGCCCCGGTGCTTCCGATGAAACCACGCTAATCGGGCAGGCACCCAAAGAGGTGCAAGATGCTATAAAGGACTGGGTGCACGCGGGTTGGACGCCCATGCGCAGGCGAGTTACGCCAGCGGACTTCGCATGTGTGTGCGCGCTGCTATGCACTGACGAGGCATCGTTTCTTACCGGACAGACGATAGTGGTTGATGGCGGAAGTTCCCTGATGAATCCGGACTTCCCGCTAGCTCTGCAAGTGCCCAAATAGGGGAGAAGCGGCTATGAACGACAATAAGCGAAAGCAGAGTGTGAAGGCGTACTTCGATGGCATCGCGGCGAAAGACATGTCGCGAGTTCCGTGGGCCAAGGATGCGACGCTGCGGACTCCACTCAATCCTGCAGGCGGCGAAAGTGTGCTGATACGCGGACGCAAAGCGATCCTCGATTTTTTCACCAGCATCCTGCCCGCAGTCCGCAGCCTTAAACTCTTGCATTACTACACCGGCGATGGCGGCTGGGTTGCCGGGCAAGCCGAGATTAGCCTCGCGAACGGCAAGACGCTTTATGCCCTCGACGCATTTCGCGTTGAAAACGGCGAGCTCATCGAGCAGCAGAACCATTACGATCCACGCCCCGCGACCGGCTAGAGCCACTGCTAACGTAGGATGTGCCAGGAGCCGAACACCGGTTGCTCCCCGATGACGGGCAACTCTTCCGTAGTCGGATAAAGGAAGGGTTGCCGACCTGTCATTCGCCAAAACTCCAGCCGACTAGCTTCGCTGCTGTAACATTGTTGTTCGGCGATGATTGTGGCGAGGGACAGGGTAATTTCAGTCCTTCAGTCCAAGTCCGTCGGATTCGAACCCAATGGAAATGCTGGGTCTCCCTTCCCAAGAAGGTGGAGGTATTGGAGATGAGCTGACGGCTAGTGAAGAAGCTCTACGATTTGGTTGGGCGAGTTGGGCGATTCACGGCCTTTTCAAAAAGCTAACTGATTGTGGCGACGCGTCTTAGCTTTAGTGATTCCCCGTTCGCAACGAGGAGGCCGGGGGTTCGAATCCCCTCTCGTCCACCATCTTTCAAAACGACCTCGAGCGTGCCAAAAGTCCTACCGCGGCACGCTCGGACTAAGTTCGCTATCGGATAGCTTCCGGTACCTCGTCATCCACCTCGAACGACATTGCCTAAGCGCCGCCTCATCGGTAAACACTACCGACTTGTCGGCACTGAAGTTGTTGAGTCAGAATCTTGGGTCGAAATTTAGGTAGATATGTGAATTCTTCATCGTGCGGTTTGTCACTTCATCGGCATTGCTTTCATGACGCGGCGGAGTGACCACACTTCCTCCGTTCGTCCCATCGCTAGAACTACAAAGCAGAGCGCAAGGAAGCGTCCAGTTCTGGGAGGAGCGGCTACTGCGTGAGCGGGGCAAGTCCCGTTTGTCGTATGCGGTCCCCGAGCATCTACTCCGAAATCATCCCGATCGTCCCCAGCCACGTCTCCACCAACTGAGGCCATCCCGTGATCGGAAACTTCGTGGGCCGCAGCCCAAACGCATGCCCGCCCTGGGCGTACAAATGCATCTCCACTGGAACCCCAGCCTTCTTCAGCGCAATGTAGTAAGCCAGCGAGTCGTCTACGTTGTCCACGTGGTCATCCTCAGCCTGCAGCAAAAACGTAGGCGGCGTCTGGCTGGTCACAGGAATTTCGGGATTCAACGCAAGATGTTTATCGGCATTGGCCGGATGAGGGACCACAAACTTTTTGGTGCCTTGCTTGGCATCCCACTCCGCCGCGGAAAGCGACAGATGTCCCGGATAGATAGGCACCGCAAAGTCCGGGCGGCAGCTTTCTTTGTCGGCGGCATCGACAGTCGGATACAAACGCTTCGCGTAGTGCGTGCTGATCGCTGCCACCAGATGCCCACCTGCCGAAAACCCGAGCACGCCAATCTTGTGCGGATCAATGTGCCACTCCGCCGCGTGAAAACGCACTAGCCCCATTGCCCTCTGCGCATCTTCCAACGCCATCGGTGATTCTGGATATGGCCCCGATTTCGGATACGGTCCCACATCCGTCACGCGGTATTTCAACAGGAGACACGTGATCCCTTTCGGCGTCAGCCAGTCACAGACTTCCGTGCCTTCAAGATCGATGGCAAGAACCTGATAGCCCCCGCCAGGAAACACGACCACCGCAGCGCCCGTGTTCTTTCTCTGCGGCGAATAGACCGTAATCGTAGGCCGCGTCACATTGCTCACGCCAACCGCTGGCCTCCCGCCGGGAAGAAAGTCTTTCCCCGACGTCTCAGCGTACTCTGGCCCCGCGACACGCTGCGCATCAGGAGCCGCCCCCGGCCATATCGCTATCTCTGTATGTCCAGGCGCTGGCTGCCAGACAGGCTTCTGCTCGCTCAGACCGTCAAGCGCAAACACAACACAGAGAGCAAAGAGCAAAGGCTTCATCACAATCCCCTCAGAGGCAGAGGATACAGCAAGACGACCTCTCGTCTGAAGATGGGTCCTGAGAAAACGCGCTAAGTGTTGACCGAACCGATCAAATTAAGGGTGGGCCGCTTCGTTGAAACGGCGTTCTGGAAAGTTCGCAGCGAACCCTTCGGTTCTCGACTATCTCAGGATGCCAGCAGCAAAAGAAAAGCCCCAGCTCCGTAGAACGTGAGTCGGGGCCATTCTTTTTTGGGTCCAACATTGGGTCCAACTAGGCCCGGTTTTAGGCAGCTTTTTCGGGGTTAAACGGTGCAGAATCAACGAATAAGTATTAAGTTGACAGCCGAATGCTCTACCGTTGAGCTACCGGGGAACCGCGCAACATATTTGTTTTCATTCTAATACAGCCATCGAAATCACGCCACTTCAGCCGCTGGTTCCAACTTCGGTC
>WNGO01001694.1_pt1 | contig 23871 bp, 27 predicted proteins | sample 5400511 | NCBI WGS metagenome assembly WNGO01 (sample SAMN13153380, study PRJNA577476) | soil metagenome | isolation source: 20 cm soil or saprolite under Garry oak tree replicate 2 | place: USA:California | collected 2016-06-15 | reverse complement strand
AGCCGGGCGTAGCCGCCGGGCCCCGCTTTCCCGACCAGGTGCGCGACCACGCGCACGCTGTCCTTGGTGAGGGTGTTCACTTTCGATTCGGGCCCGCGCATCGTCACGGTCACCCGCTCGGGAGAGAGCAGAAACCCCGCGAACCCGGAGGCCGCGGTAGTCACGGGGACCGCCGGGATCGAGCGCTCGATGATGGCCGCCACTTCGCCCGCGACCCGGACCTCCTTGGGAGAGACGCGCACGACGCCGAGCGGCGTGGTGTCGAGCGGGACCGTGCGGAAAAACGGGCCGTTCACGCTCGAGATCACCGTGGGCAGCGTGGTGATCGACTCGACGGCCGCGAGGCTCTTCTCCGGACCCACGACCCGCGCCACGCTGGGCACGATCGAGAGCCCGCGCAGCACGTAGCCCGATTCCGCTTCCACCTGCACCAGCGGCACGATCCGCACGTCCTTCTTCCCCACCGAGTCGAGCAGCACATCCAAGTCGCGCGGCGCGATCTCCGCGACCTGCACGTCCGTCCCCTTCGGGATGCTCACATCGGAGGGCTGGAGGTGAATGCCCCACACCGACCCCGAGAACGTATCGGGAATGGTCTTGCGGATCATGCGGGGGAACGAGCGCAGCTTGAGAATCTCGCTCCCCTTGCCGCTCAACGTGACGGTGACGCCCGCGGGTTGCTGCCGCACCGAGCGCCCCGGGGGCACGGTGACGATGAGCCGGAGGGCGAAGCGTTGTGACAGCGGCTGCTGCGCCGCGACGGCGACGTACAGCATCACGGCGAAGAAGATCGCCGCGAGCTTGATCGCCCAGTTCCGGGCGAACAGCTGTCCGATGTTAACGGGCATCGATGAGCTTCCGGATGAGGAGCTCGTTGACGGGTCCATCCCACTCCGCCGCACCGATCACTTTCTTGATGATGACCCCATCCCGGTCGATCACGAAGCTCTCGGGTACGCCGGTCGTCTGATAGATCTGCTGGATGCGCCCGCTCTTGTCCTGGAGGACCTCGAAGCCGAGCCCCAGCTCCCGCACGAACTTCATGACGCCGCCCGAGTCGCCGTCGTCGATGCTGACGGCGACGACGGCAAAGTCCGGCCCGGCGAGCTTCCCGTGGAGTCGTTGGAGCGACGGCATCTCGACCCGGCAGGGCGGGCACCACGTGGCCCACACGTTGAGCAGGATGACTCTGCCCCGGTAGTCCGCGAGCGCCGTCGGGCGTCCCGTCCGCAGGTTCACGGCGCGGAACGCGGGCGCCCGCGACCCGACGCCGACCAGGTCGAGCTGCGGCCAGATCTTTGCCGCCAGCACCACGCCGAACACCAGCGCCGACGCGCTCCCGATCCCGATCGTCCAATGCCGCATCTGCATCATACCGTGACCAGGCAGCGGCGCCGCAGCTCCTGGACCTCGCGGGCCGGGTCGGCGCCCGTGAAGACCGCGTTGCCCGCCACGAACGTATCGGCCCCCGCCGCGTGCGCCGCCGCGATCGTCTGCGGCGTGATGCCGCCGTCCACTTCGAGAAACGCGCGGGAGCCGTGCGCCGCCAGCACCTCGCGCGCGCGCCGAATCTTCTCGTTCGACGCCGGCAGGTACCCCTGGGCGCCGAACCCCGGATTCACCGTCATGACCAGCAGCAGGTCCAGATCCGCCACCACCTCTTCGGCGAGCGCGAGCGGCGTGCCGGGGTTGAGCGCCAGGCCGGCGAGCATGCCGCGGTCGCGCACCGTGGCGAGCTGGCGCTGCACGTGCAGCGTCGCCTCGGGGTGGAGCGTGAAGACGGACGCCCCGGCCGCAGCGAACGCGTCGATGTAGCGCTCCGGCTCCACGACCATGAGATGCACGTCGATCGGCCGGTCGGTGAGCTTGCGCAGCGCCTCGATCATGTTGGCGCCGAACGTGAGGTTGGGGACGAAGCGTCCGTCCATCACGTCCACGTGCAGCCAGTCGGCGCCCCCCGCCCCCCCGCCGGCCAGGACCTGTTCCACCTGCGCGGCGAGCCGGGTCAAGTCGGCGGCGAGCACACTGGCCGCGATGCGGATGCCGTTCGTCATTGCGGGCTCCGGGCCACGACGATGTCCACCACCGTGCCGGCGGCGGCGAGCGTGCCCGCCGCCGGGCGCTGGGCCACGACGGTGCCCGGGGCGGCGTCGGCCGTGCGCCGCCGCGTGACTGTGCCGAGCGTGAGGCCCTCGAGCTCGAGCCGCGCGCGCGCGTCGGCTTGTGCCAGGCCGAGCAGCCCGGGCACCGGAATCGTCGGCGCGCCGCGGCTCACGACCACGGTCACGGGCGTCCCGGGGGCCAGCACCGTCGCGGCCGGCGGACGGGTGAGCATCGCGACGCCGCGCGGTGCGGCCGCCTGAACCGACTCCACCTTGGCCGCGGTGAGGCCGGCTGCGGTCACGAGCCGCTGGGCCAGGCTACCGTCCAGCCCCGCCACGTCCGGCACGGGAATCTTGGGCGGCCCGTCGCTCGCCACCAGGGTCACCCGCAGCCCGGCGGGGGCGGAGACCCCGGCCGGCGGATCCTGCCAGATGATCGTGCCCTGAGGGGCGGTGGGATGCGGCTCCGACCCGCCCTCTTGCACCTGGAGGCCGGCTTTCCGCAGCTCGGCCGACGCCTCCTGGAGCGACAGGCCGAGCACGCGCGGCACCACTTGGTGCCCGCGGAGCAGCGGCGCGGGAAAGACGACCAGATAGGCGGTGAGGTAGCCGGCGACGAGCGACGAGACGAGGGCCACGCCCCAGCGCTTGGCGCCGCGGGCATCGAGGCTGGGAAGCTGCCACTCGTGAATCGGCGGGATGTGGCGGCGGAACCGCATCAGCGCACCCGCCCCAGACGCGCCGCGTACGCGCCGTCGATGCCGTGCCGCTGCGGGAGCGACTGAAAGTCCCCGGCCTCGGTGAGCAGCTCAGCGGGCACCGTGCCGGCGGGCGGCGCGGCGCGCCGGAACTCGGGATGTCGCTCCAGGAATTCGTTCACGATGACGCTGTTCTCCTCCGGCTCGAGGGAGCAGGTGGCGTAGACCAGCACGCCGCCGGCCAGTACCAGGCGCGCCCCCGCCTCGAGCAGCGCCCGCTGGCGCGCCGCCGCGCGCTCGATCGCCCGCGCCGAGATCCGCCACCGGGCGTCGGGATGCCGCGCCATGGTCCCCGTGGCCGTGCACGGGGCGTCGACCAGCACGGCCGCCAGGGTCCCCGCCCCCCACGGCGCCGCCAGAAGATCGGCGACCGCCGGTCGAATTGCCACTCCGGCGCGCCGCACCGTCTGGATGAGATGCCCCATCCGGTCACGCCGCGCGTCGCCCGCGACCACGCGCGCCCCGAGCCGCTCGAGCATGACCGCCTTCCCCCCCGGGGCGGCGCACGCGTCGTAGGCGAGCCCCCCGGCCGGGAACGCCGCGTAGCGGCAGACGAGGGCGTGGGCGGGGTCCTGCACGATGAAGGCGCCCTGCTCGAAGCCCGGTAACCGTGTGGGACTCGGGACTCGGGGTTCGGGGCTCGGAACGACGCGCACCCCCGCTCCGAATGGCGCCTCTCTTACACCGAAACCCGCCTCCTCGAGCCGCGACGCGAGCTGGAGTGCGCTCCAGCGGACGGGCTGCAGCGTGAGCGGCGGCGTCGTGTCGTTCCACGCGATGAGCCGGTGGCTCTCCTCGAGCCCGAACTGGCGACGCCACCGCTCGACCAGCCAGCGGGGGTGGGTAGTGGCCGAATCCCGGGCCCCGAGTCCCGGGCCCCGTTGCAGTTTCCGGAGCGCCTGGTTGACGAACCTCGCTGCGCCCTCCCCCGCCGCATCCCGGGCCAACTCCACGCTCGTCGAGACCGCCGCGTACGCGGGAACGCGAGCGAGCGCCCGCAGCTGGTAAGCGCCGAGTCGCAGGATGTCGTCGAGGCGGGGGTCGACGGTCGCCAGTGCCAGTGCCCGGTCGATATCGGCTTGGCTGCGCAGCACCCCTCCGGCGAGCCGGTAGGCGAGGCGCCGATCGCGCTCCGCCAGTCCCGCGAGGTGACGGTCGCGCGCCGCGGCGAAGGTGGCGCCCGAGCGCACCGCTTGCAGGATTCGCAGCGCCGCGCGCCGCGCCGCGGTGGCGTCCTTAATCCAGCATCCCTTCGAGCGGCGAGGAGGGCACCGCGACTTCGCGCCGCGGCATGCGGCCGGCGAGGTAGGCGGTCCGCCCCGCCTCGACCGCCAGACGCATCGCGTGCGCCATCGCGACGGGGTCGTGCGCGGCCGCGAGGGCGGTGTTCATCAGGATCCCGTCCACGCCCTGCTCCATCGTGACGCACGCGTCCGAGGCCGTTCCGACGCCGGCGTCGACCACGACCGGGACGTGCAGCCGCCGCTTGATGGTGCGTACGCTGTAGGGGTTCAACAACCCGAGTCCGCTCCCGATCGGGGAAGCGAGCGGCATCACCGCGGCGCAGCCTGCGTCTTCGAGCCGCAACGCCGTCACCAGGTCTTCGTTGGTGTATGCCAATACCCGGAAGCCGTCTTGCACCAGCGTCTTCGTGGCCTGGAGCAGCCCCTGCACGTCGGGGAGCAAGGTCTCCTGGTCGCCGATCACCTCGAGCTTGACGAACTCGTTGAATCCGGCCTCGCGCGCCAGTCGGGCGTAGCGCACCGCGTCCTCCGCCGTGGCGCATCCCGCCGTGTTGGCGAGCAGGAAGTGGCGCTTGGGGTCCAGGTGATACAGGATGCCTGTCTCTCGGGTGCGGTCCAGATCCACGCGCCGCACGGCGACGGTGACGATTTCCGCCCCCGACGCCTCGATGGCGCGGACCATCGTGTCGTTGTCGCGATACTTCCCGGTCCCCACCATGAGGCGCGAGTGGAACGTGCGCCCGCCGATGGTGAAGGGCGTGTCGCGGAGCGTGTCCACCGCGGTCGCCATCGGGTTCATCCCCCTCCCACGAAATGCACCAGCTCGACCGCGTCTCCCGGAGCCATCCGGACGTCACCCAGCGCGGGGCGGCGGACGATGGTGCGGTTGTGCTCCACCACGACGGCGCGCGGGTCGAGCTCGAGCGAGCCGAGCAGCTCGAGCAGGGTCACCCCCCGGGACACCGCGCGGCGCTGCCCGTTCACCGTGATGTCGATCGTATCGTTCATTGCGTCAGCTCCTGCACAAAGCTTCGGGCCGTCGCCCGGGGATCGGCGGCGTCCCACAGCGCCCGGATCGCCGCCACGCCATACACGCCGGCGACGCGCAGCTCGGGGACCCGCTCGAGCGTGACGCCGCCGATCGCGATGACCGGCAGGCCGAGCCCGACGACGCCGGCCACGAACCCCGGCCCGAGCGGCGCGCGCCCGGAGGAGGGGTGGGTGGCCGTGGGAAACACCGGTCCTACTAAAAGATAGTCGGCGCCCGCCGCGTGTGCGGCCTCCGCCTCGCGCAGGTCGTGGACCGATTTGCCGATCCACCAGTTCGGGTTGAGACGGCGCGCGTGCTCGGGGTCGAGGCTCCCGCCGGCGAGCTGGACGCCGGCGGCGCCCGCGGCGAGCGCGACATCGAGGCGGTCGTTGACGAACAGGCGGACGGCTGGACTGACGGACAGACGGACGGCCAGCTGATAGTGCTCGAGCCCGGTTAATGTGTGGCCGCGGGCGTGGAGGGCGAGATCCTCGCCCCCGCCCGCGGCGAGCTGTCCCGCGACTTCGACCAGGTCCGACCGGCGGGCGATCGGCTCGTCGGTGATGGCGTGCAGCCGCGGCAGCGGCGCGGCGTGCGTCACCCGAAGCGTTGGCCGGCTTGGATGCGGCGGCCGCGCATCCAGTCCCCGGCGGGCATGCGGGCCTTGCCGGCCGGCTGGACTTCTTCCACCGCCACCGCGCCGCTCCCCGCCGCAATCAGCAGTCGGCCGTCAGCCATGAGCACTTCGCCCGGCGACCCCGCCTCCTGCCGCTCGGTTGCCTCGGGCCCGAACAGCTTCACTTCTTGCCCCTCGAGCTCGGTCCAGGCCCCCGGCTTGGGGTCGAGGCCGCGGATCAAGCGCGCGATGCGCTCGGCGGAATCGCTCCAGCGGATCTGCGCCGTGGCGCGCGTGAGCTTGGGCGCATAGGTGGCGCGGGCGTGATCCTGTGGGACGGGACGCAGCGCGTCCTGCTCCCACAGCGCGAGCGCCTCGACGAGCGCCTGCGCGCCGACTTCGGCGAGATGCGCGGACAGCTCGCCCCCCGTTTCGTCCGGCTCGATCGTGTGCGGGATCTGCAGCAGCACGGGTCCCGAGTCGAGACCCTCGTCGAGCTGCATGATGCTGACCCCCGTCTTCGCCAGCCCGTTCACGATGGCCCACTCGACGGGCGCGGCGCCGCGCAGCTCCGGCAGGAGCGACGGATGGACGTTCACCATCCCCCGGCCGGGGAGCCGCAGCAGCTCCGGCTTGAGGATGTGCCCGTAGGCGACGACGACGCCCACGTCGGGTGCGAGCTCGCGCAGCCGGCCCAGGAAGGCCGGGTCGGTCGGGCGCTCGGGCTGGAGCACGGGAATCGCTTCCGCCTCTGCCTCGACCTTCACGGGCGGCGGCACGGCGCGCGAGCGGGAGCGACCCTGCGGCCGGTCGGGCTGGGTGACGACGGCGAGGACGTCGAACCCCTCGCCGAGCAGGGCTCGCAGCGACGGGACCGCGAACTCGGGCGTGCCGAAGAAAACGACGCGCACCTACAGCTCGCCCGCCGGCTCCGGGGTCACGTCCTTCACGTAGCCGGGCTTGCCCTTGCGCGCCTTCTTCCACTTCGCGACGAGGAGGTGCCGTTTCACGGCGCTCAGGTGGTCGAGGAACAGGATGCCGTCCAAGTGATCGATCTCGTGTTGCGCGGCGCGCGCCTTGAACCCGGAGAGCGCGACCGAGTAGGCGTGGCCGTCGCGGTCGAGTGCCTCGAGCGTCACCGCGAGCGGGCGCTCCACCTCGCCATACAAGTCGGGGATCGACAGGCAGCCCTCTTCCGCCGTCTCGGTGACGTCGCTCGCCTGCACGATCCGCGGGTTGATGAGCACGAGCGGCGGGGGGAACTCGTCGCCCACGTCCACCACGGCGACGCGCCGCGGCACCCCCACCTGATTCGCGGCGAGGCCCACCCCCTTGGCGGCGCGCATCGTGTCGAACAGATCGTCCACCAGCCGGCGCACCTCGTCATCCACGGCCGCGACGGGCGTGGCGGCCTGCCGCAGCACGGGCGAGCCGAGGAGGTGGAGCTGCCGGATCGTCACTGCGGCTTCGCCTCGACGGACCGGTTGAGGATGTTGGCGATGTTCGAGCGGACGACGACGAGCCGTGCTTCACCGCTCTTCACCGTCACTTCGTCGTCCTTCAAGTGCACGACCTCGCCGAGAATCCCGCCGGACGTCACCACCTTGTCCCCTTTTTGGAGAGAGGCCAGCAGCTGGTCATGGCGCTCCCGTTGCTTCTTCTGCGGCCGGAGAATCAGGAAGTAAATGATGGCGAACACCGCTACCAGCTGAAAGACGAGCCAGCCGGCGGGTCCCTGCTGGCCGGAGGGCGTGAAGAGCAGCAAATCCGAGGCGTGCATGGTCAATCCGATCGGGTATAGCGGCGCCGCCATTCGGCGGCCCACCGCGGAAAAGTTCCTGCGCGGGTCACGGCCCCCATTTCCCGGGTCAGCCGGATCAGGAACCGGACGTTGTGCAGCGACAAGAGCCGCAGCCCAAGCAGCTCCTCCGCCGCGAACAGGTGCCGCAGGTAGCCGCGCGAGAACGTGGCGCACGTCTCGCAGTCGCACGTCGCGTCGAGCGGCCGCGGGTCCTCGCGGTGCTCGGCGTTGCGGATGTTCACCGGGCCGTCGGGCGTGAAGGCCGAGCCATTGCGCCCGTTGCGCGTGGGCGCCACGCAATCGAACAGGTCCATGCCCCGCTCCACCGCCGCCACGAGGTCCTCGGGGAACCCCACGCCCATAAGATAACGCGGCCACGCGGGCGGCAGCCGCGGCGCGAGGCGCTCGAGCATCTCGTACATGACGGGCTTCGGCTCGCCGACGGACAAACCGCCGATGGCGAGCCCCGTCCACTCCTCGAGCTCCTGGATCCGCCGCAAGCCTTCGGTGCGGAGCTCGAAATGCGTCCCGCCCTGTAAGATCGGCCACAAGGCTTGTCGGACAGTCGGACCGTCGGACGGACGGACGGGGAGGCGTTGACCGTCAGACTGTCCGACAGTCCGACCGTCCGACAGTTCGCGATGCCTCTTGGCGCACCGCTCTAACCAGCGCAGCGTCCGCTCGAGCGCGTCGCGGGCGGTAGCCTCGTCCGCTCCCCCCGGCACCACATGATCGAACGCCATCGCGATGTCCGCGCCGAGGGTCCACTGGATCTCGGTGGCGCGCTGCGGCGTCAAGTACCGCCGGCTCCCGTCCACGTGGCTCTGGAACTCGACGCCATCCTCGTCCACGCGGCGCGATCCCTCGAGCGAGAACACCTGGAAGCCACCCGAGTCGGTGAGGAGCGGACGATCCCACGCCATGAAGCGGTGCAGGCCGCCGAGCCGCTGCACCACGTCCTCGCCGGGACGCACGTGGAGGTGATAGGTGTTCGCGAGGACGAGCTGCGCGCCGACGCTCTTCAAGTCGGCGGGGGAGAGCGTCCGCACCGTCCCCTGCGTGCCGAACGATCGCCATCGCATCGCCATAGCTGTAGAACCGGTACCCTTCTCGCACCGCCGCTTCATACGCCCGCATGACGTTCTCATAGTCCCCGAACGCGCACACCAGCATGAGCAGCGTCGAGCGCGGCAGGTGAAAGTTCGTGAGCAGCCGGTCGGCGGCGCGAAACCGATAGGGAGGATAGATGAAGAGCGCGGTCTCCCCGGCTCCGGGGCGGATCACGCCCTGCGCGTCGGCGCAGGTCTCGAGCGTCCGCACCACGGTCGTCCCCACGGCCCAGATGCGCCCTCCCGCCTCCCGTCTCCCGTTGATGGTCGCCGCCGCCTCCTCGCTCATCGCATACGGCTCGGCATGCATCGCGTGGCGCGCGAGGTCGTCCACCTCGACCGGCTTGAAGGTACCGGGACCGACGTGCAGGTCCAGCGTCGCGACCGCCGTGCCGCTCGCCCGCACCTGCTCCAACAGCTCCCGCGTGAAGTGCAGCCCGGCTGTGGGTGCGGCGATGCTGCCGTCGTGCGCGGCGTACACCGTCTGATAGCGGGCCCGGTCCTCGGGGCCGGGCGGCCGGCGGATGTAGGGCGGCAGCGGCGTCTCACCGTACTTCGCGAGGGTCGCAGGCACATCGAGCGCGCCCACGAATCGCACACGCCGCAGCCCGCCGCCCAGCATCTCCACGATCTCGACCGCGCTGTCGTCGCCGAATCGGACGATGCGGCCAGGCTTGAGCTTGCCGCCGGGATGGCCCATGGCGAGCCAGGTCTTGTCCGGCAGCTCGCGAACCAGCAGGATCTCGGCTTGGCCGCTGGAGCCACCCTTCCCGCCTCCCGCGACCGTCCGGGAGTCCTTTAGGGCCTCCCGCCTCCCGTGTAGTCTCGCCGGAATTACCCGCGAGACATTGAGCACGAGCACATCCTCAGGCGCAATGAGCGCGACGATATCGGGGAAGTGGGCGTGCCGCAGACCGCCGCTCGAGCGATCGAGTACGAGCAGGCGGCTGGCGGCCCGGTCCGGGAGCGGTAGTAGTCGAAATCTGACGTGCGGTGCATGACAATGCGGAATGTGGAATGTGGAATGTGGAATGGAAGGAGGGCTGTCGAGCGACGGGGACCCTTCAATTCCGCATTCCGAATTCCGCATTCCGCATTAGCTGTCGAACATCGTCGGCTGTTCCGCGCTCCGGGGCGGCGTGAACCCAAAGTGCTTATACGCGGCTCCCGTGGCGCAGCGGCCGCGGGGGGTGCGGGCCAGGAAGCCGCGTTGCATAAGGAACGGCTCGTACACTTCCTCGAGTGTCCCGGGATCCTCGCCCACGGCCGCGGCGATGGTCGTGAGCCCGACGGGTCCGCCCTCGAACTGCTCGATGATCGTTTTCAAGATCCGGCCGTCCATGTCGTCCAGCCCGAACTCGTCCACGTCCAGCCGTTTCAGCGCCTCACCCGCGACCTGCGAGGTGATCTTCCCGCCGGCGCGGACCTGGGCGTAGTCGCGCACCCGCTTGAGCAGCCGGTTGGCGACCCGCGGCGTGCCGCGGCTGCGGCGCGCGATCTCGGCGATGCCCGCCGCGTCGGCCGGCACGGCCAGGATCCCTGCAGAGCGCGTGAGGATCTGGGCCAGGTCGTCCGGCGGATAGTACGACAGCCGCTCCACCAGCCCGAAGCGCGCGCGCATCGGCGGCGTAAGCAGCCCGAACCGCGTGGTCGCGCCGATCAACGTGAAGCGCTCCAGCGCCATGGGGATGGTCTGCGCGTGGGGCCCGTCGGCGATGCGCACGTCGACGTGGAACTCCTCCATCGCGGGATAGAGGAACTCCTCGAGCGCGGGCCGCAGCCGGTGGATCTCGTCGATGAACAGGATGTCGCCCGCCTTGAGCGACGTGAGCAGGCCGACCAGGTCACCGGGGCGCTCCAGCACCGGGCCCGAGGTGGTCCGGACGCTCACGCCCAGCTCGCGCGCCATGAGCAGGGCGAGCGTGGTCTTCCCGAGCCCCGGGGGTCCGAAGAACAGTACGTGGTCGAGGGGCTCCTTGCGCTGCTTGGTCGCGTCGATGGCGATCTGGAGCGATTCCTTGACCTTGGCTTGGCCGACGAACTCGTCCAGACGCGAGGGGCGCAGCGCCGCGTCGGTGACACGCTCCTCGGGGAGCGCCTCCGGCGTGGTGATCTGGGTGCGACCCTCAAGCTTCATGGCAAGCCCCTCACGCGGCTCGGCTCGGTCGCGCGCGCCACCGCACCGGCCGGGCGTCCGCTTCGAGCTCGTGGCGCGTGTGGCACGTGAGGCACTCGTCCGCGGCGCGCGTGGCGCCGTCCGGGACGAGTCGCCGGTTGGTCGAGCCGCAGCGCGTGCAGATCCATTCAGCGGTCGTCGCCATCGTCATCCCACGGTGAGCCGTTGCAGCGCCCGGCGGACGAGGGTCTCCGTGTCGCCGCCGCGGTCCGCCGCCAGCACGTCCCGCAGAGCCCGGTCCGCCTCGACCGTGCCGTAGCCGAGTCGCTCGAGCGCCTTGAGGGCCGCCGCCGCCGCACCATCGGTGGAGGGCGCGGCACCCCCCAATGTCGCCGGCTCCTCAAACTCGCCGAGCTTGTCGGCGAGTTCAAGCGCCAGCCGCTCGGCGGTCTTCTTGCCGATGCCGCTCACCGATGACAGCAGCGCGATGTTCCGCTCCTTCACCGCCCGCGCGCCCCGCTCCACCCCCAGCGCGGACATCAGCGCGATGGCGAGCCTCGGCCCGATGCCGCTGACGCCGATGAGGCGCTGGAAGAACCGCCGCTCGGACTCGTCCCGGAACCCGTACAGCGCCCAGCCGTCTTCCCGGACGACGAGCTCGGTGGCGAGGCTGACGCTCTCGCCCACGGGCGGCAGCTGCTCCATGACGCCCAGCGGGACGGCGATCTCGTAGCCGACCCCGCCCGCGGTCTGGACCACGACGCGGTCGGCCTGTTTGGCGGCGAGGCGTCCGTTGACCTGGGCGATCACGCGCGGAGAATGTGGGTGAGCGCGACCGCCACGCCGTCCGCCGCGTCCGCCGGCGTCGGGGCCCGCTTCAGCTTGAGGAGACGCGCCACCACGGCGCCGACCTGGGCCTTGGGCGCACCCCCCGCGCCGGCGACCGTCTTCTTCACGGTCGCGGGTGCGTAGTGTGCGATGGCGAGCCCTGCCTGTTGTGCGGCGAGCAGGATCACGCCGCGGGCATGTCCCAGGACGAGCGTCGTCTGCACGTTCTTGTGGTAGAACGCGTTCTCGAGCGCCAGGGCGGTCGGTCGGTGACGGGTGATCAAGTCGGCGATGTGGGCGTGCAGCTCGTGGAGGCGTCGGGGGAGGGGGCTCTGGCGGGTGAAGGTGATGACGCCGCACTCGATCAACCGGCCCATCCCCGAGGCCCCGTTGTCGGTTTCGATCACGCCGTAGCCGGTGGCCCGAGTCCCCGGGTCGACGCCCAGGACTCTCACGTCACGCCGTCGCCGCCGCCATCGCCTCGGCGTCGATGTCGAAGTTCGACGACACCTTCGCGACGTCGTCCAGGGCTTCGAGCTCCTCGATCAGCTCGAGCAGCTTCTTGGCGTCCTTGCCGTCGACCTTCACCGTGCTCTTCGGGAGCATGCCGATCTCGGCCGACTGTACGGGGATCTTGCGTCGCGCGAGCTGCGCCGTGATCTCGTGCAGCCGGTGCACGGGGCCCGTGATGAGAAACGCGTCGCCGTCGCGCACCATGTCCTCCGCGCCCGCGTCGAGCGCGGCCTCGAGGGCTGCGTCCTCGTTCACTGTGGTAGCGTCCAGCGTGATGTGCGCCTTGCGGTCGAACATCCACGCCACGGTCTTCGCGGCGCCGAGATTGCCGCCGTAGCGCTGGAACAGGTGCCGGATCTCCGCGACGGTCCGGTTCGCGTTGTCGGTGGTGGCCTCGATGAAGATCGCGGCGCCGCCCGGCCCGTACCCTTCGTAGGACACCTCTTCGTACTGGATGCCCTCGAGCTCCCCGGTGCCCTTCTTGACGGCGCGCTCGATGTTGTCGAGCGGCATGTTCTCCGCTTTGGCCGCGTCGATCGCCGTGCGGAGCCGCGCGTTCCCGGCGGGGTCTCCGCCGCCCTGCTTCGCCGCGATGGTGATTTCACGGATCAGCTTGGTGAACAGGGCGCCGCGCCGCGCGTCGGTGACCGCCTTCTTGCGCTTGATCTGCTTCCACTTATTGTGGCCGGCCATTTGGACACCCCGTTGCACGTCACACGTTGCACGTCCCACGAGGGTTCGGGCGACGTGCGACGTGGGACGTGTAACGCCGTTCAAAGGTACAACTTGACCCTTGCGCCCCGCCACAGCTAGGATACCGCGCCATGAACCGTCCCCTGTCGCTCGCGCTCCTGCTCGTGCTCTGCGCCGCCTGCGAGCGTCCCGGGGAGCGCACGTCCGAGCGCGAGCTCGCGGCCAAGCTCCTGTCGGGTGTCCTGGCGTACCCGCACTCGACCCTGGTGGGCGTGTCCGCCGGCCAGGACGCCGCGCAGGCGACGTTCACGACGCCGGCGCCGCTGCCGACGGTCGCCGCCTGGTACCGCGAGGCGCTGAAGTTGAACGGCTGGCAGGTGCGGACCGACCAGGCGATGGCCGACGGGTCGATCGCGATCTACGCGGATTCGGGGCGGCGGCCCCTCTGGCTCACGCTGCGGGCGAGCGCCGGAGCGCCCGGCACGACCTACACGCTGGTCGGCGCGATCCTCCGCGCCGACACCACCAAGGCTCAACGGTCGGGGTCGAGCATGTCCTCGAACCGCATCCAGCGCCGATAGAAGTAGAGATCCACGAACCCCGTCGGCCCGTTGCGGTTCTTCAAGACCAGCAGCTCGGTGGCGCCCTCTACGCCGTAGCCCGGACTGTACATCTCTTCGCGATAGATCCCGAGGGCGACGTCGGCGTGCTGCTTGATCGCGCCCAGGTGACCGAAGTCGTCGAGCGTGGGCCGCGCGTTCTCGCGCCCGGCCGCGAAGCGCGCGAGCTGCGACACGACGAGCAGCGCGACCTGGCGCTCGAGCGCCAGCGCCTTGAGCCGCTGCAGCACCAGGGCGAGGTCCTCGTCCTGCGTGGAGCGGGTCACGCCGGCGGGCGTGGGGACCAGCTGCAGGTAGTCCACGACGATCAACCCGAGCTGGCGCAGGGGGTCGAGTCGCGCGGTGAGCGTCTCGAAGTCCGGGGCGGCGAGCGGCAGAATCGTGAGCGACAGACCGCGCAGCCGCACGGCCGCCCCTCCCACCTCCGCGCGCGTCTGGTCGCTCAGCTTGGCCGCGCGCAGCTCGTCCACGGCGACGCGACCCTCGACGGCGAGTGCCCGCTCCATCAGGCGCTCCTCGTCCATCTCCCCGGAGAAGAAGGCCACGCCCATGCCACCGGCCTGGCGCGCGACGCGCAGCGCGATCCCGAGGGCGAGCGCCGACTTGCCCGAGCCGACGTCTCCTCCCATCACGATCAGATCCCGCCGGCGCAGCCCGCCGCCGAGCAGGCGGTCGACCGACGGAAAGCCGGTGGGGACCGTGTCGCCCGCGATCTCGCCGGGGCCCTGCTGATCCACGCGCGCCACCAGAGATTCGGCGAACGGGCGGCGTTCCATGCGGCGTGGTGGCATCGAGTCTCCCTGTGCGTCTGTGCGTCTGTGCGTCTAGCCTTATAGATGTATGCGAGCCGCACGGGCGGCAACCGCGACCGCGTCGCCGGCCTCGGGGCCGAGCACTTCCCGGGCCGGCGCGACGAGCTGGGACAGCACCAGCGCCGCCGCCTCGGGCGTAGCGGGCTCGAGGTGGAGGCGCGCTGCGGTGAGCGCCCGCTTGAGCGGCGCGGGCAGGGCGAGGCTGGCCAGCCGGGTCTCGAGCGCCTGCAGCCGGCGCCGGTGGTTCTTGGCCGAAACGCCTCCCGGGGGCAGCAGCCCCTCCGCCGCGCGGAGCACGAGCCAGAGCGCGAACAGTCCGTCGCGCTTCGGGCCGCGGGCTGCTTCGCCGACCAGGGCGAGCAGGCGCGCCTCCGCCGGCGTGGTCGCCTGGATCACGCGACGAGGCTCGCGACCGCCGCCGCCACGTCATCGGGGGTGATGTCGCCGAGGCAGCGGTGGTGGCCGAGCGGGCACGTCGCGGTGCCCGTCGCCGAGCAGGGGCGGCACGGCAGCTCCCGCTGGAGCACGGCGCCGGGCGCGCGGTAGGGGAAGAACCCGAACTGCTCGACCGTGGGTCCGAACAGCGCGATCACGGGGGTCCCGACCCCGGTCGCCATGTGCATGACGCCGGTATCTCCCGAAACGGCGACGGCGGCTCGCGCCAGCAAGGCTCCGGTTTCCTGCAGGGAGAACTCTCCGGCGGCGCGCGCCGCCGCGCCGCCGGCGACGAGCTGCTGGGCGAGGCCGCGATCCTCCGGCCCGCCGACGACCACGGACCGGAATCCGGCGGCGCGCAGCCGCTCGATGAGCGCGCTCCAGTGCGCGACGGGCCAGCGCTTGGTCGCGTGGGCCGCGCCGGGGGCGAGGGCCGCGAGCTTGCCGTCCGCGAGGCCGTGTTCGACGAGCCAGTTCGCCACGCGCTCGGTCGCCCCGCGGCCGAGCCAGAACTCCGGTGGGCCGCCGTCGGGGTGCGTGTCGAGCCGGGCGGCGGCCTCGAAATAGCGCTCCGGAACGGGAACCCGTCTCCGATAGGCATCGAGCTTGGTGGCGATCAGCAGCGTGCGGGCCGGCTTGCGTTTGCGGTATCCCGACCAGCGACAGCGGACCAGGAGGCGCAGCGCGACGCTGCGCACGCTGCCGTGCAAGTCGAGCCCGTGGGTGGGGGCCAGCGCGGCGAGCCGGCGGGCGAGATGGCGGAGCGGCTCGCCGGGCTCGAGGGCGACGACCTCGGCGAGGTGCGGGTTATCGGCGACGAGCGGCGCCAGGGCGCGCTTCGTCACGTAGACGAGCTTCGCTTCGGGGTGGCGGCGGGCGAGCGCGCGCACCAGCGGCGTCGTCAGCACGATGTCGCCGATGGAGCTGAAGCGCACCAGCAGGACGCACAACACGGGGCCGAAAACTACGGTCGCGTTGCCGCGGTTCGCCAGTCGCCATTAGCTTTCGCCCATGGCGCGACCGAAGAGCATCCTGTGGGTGGATGATGAGGTGGACGGGCTTGCTCCACATCGCCGCTTCCTCGAGGACCAGGGCTTCACCGTCGCAGCGGCGGCCCACGGCGACGACGCCCTGGCGATGCTGCGGCGCCAGCCGTACAGCGTGGTGTTGCTCGACGAGCAGATGCCGGGGCGCCGCGGGCTGGAGCTGCTCCCCGAGATCCGGGCGATCGATGCGGGCGTGGCGGTCGTGATGGTGACGCAGAGCGAGGACGAGGGAACGCTGCGCGACGCGATCGGGGTCGCCGTGGACGATTACCTCGTCAAACCCGTGAACCCCCGTCAAATCCTCTCGGTGGTGACGCGGCTGCTCGACGGCGAGCGCATCCGCCAGCAGCGTCTGTCACGCGACTTCGTGGCGCGGTTCCGCGACCTCGAGGGGCGGCGCGGCTCCGCGCTCGCCTGGCGCGAATGGATCGAGCTCGTGGTGGAGCTGTCGCGCTGGGAGGTCCGGCTCGCCGCCTCCAACGAGCCCGGCCTCTCGGAGGCGCTCCACTCGCTGCAGACCAGCCTGCGGAAGGACTTCGCGGGGTACGTCGCCCGCCAGTACCCGCGCTGGCTCGCGAACCCCGAGGGGGACCGTCCGCCGCTGTCGGTGGACGTGGGCGCCGAGTTCCTCGTGCCGGTCCTCAAGGCCCAGGGGCGGGTGCTGTTCATCGTCATCGACTGCCTGCGGCTCGATCAATGGGAGGCGCTGCGCGACCTGGTGACGCCGCTGTTCGACGTCGAGGAGTCCCATTACTACAGCATCCTGCCGACCGCGACGCCCTTTGCGCGCAACGCGATCTTCTCCGGGTTGTTCCCGATGGAGATCGCCGCGCGCCACGCCGACTGGTGGGGCCAGGCGTCGGACGAGGAGAGCCTCAACGCGCACGAAGCGGAGCTGCTGACCGAGCAGCTGCGCGAGCTGGTCGGGACGCCGGTCCCGGTGCGCTACGAGAAGCTGTTCAGCTCGGTGGACGGCGGCGAGCTGCTGCGCCGGCTCCCGGCGCACCTGTCCCAGGACGGCGTGACGGCGCTCGTCTTCAACTTCATCGACCAGCTCACCCACGGGCGCTCCGAGAGCGCGATCCTGTACGAAGTGGCCCGCGACGAGGCGGCGCTGCGGAGTCTCACCCGCACCTGGTTCGAGCGCTCGCCGGTGCGCGCGGCGCTGCTCGAGGCGGAGCGGCGCGGCGTCACGGTGCTGCTCACCACCGATCATGGCTCGATCCACTGCACCACGCCGGCGACGGTGTACGCCAAGCGCGACGCCACCGCGAACCTGCGGTACAAGTTCGGCGAGGATCTGCGCAGCGAGGACCCGGAGGCCGCGATCGCGGTCGAAGACTTGAAGGCCTTCGGCCTCCCGGGGATGGGGCTCGGCGTGCGCCTGCTGCTGGCGGCCGGAGATCGGTTCTTCGTCTACCCCACGAAGCTGCGCGAATACCAGGCCCGGTATCGCGGGTCGTTTCTGCACGGCGGCGTGACCCCCGAAGAGGTGATCCTGCCGGTCGCGCTGCTCACGCCGCGCGGCCGCGCCAAGGGATCCGGGAGCGGAGGGGGGACGCGCTAACATGGGACGCAGCGGCCGCGTCCTCGGCCTGCTCCGCCCCTACACGCTGCTCTTCACCGCCAACATCGCCGCCACGCTGGTGGCGGCGCTGCTGGACGGCGCGACGTTCGTGTTGGTGATCCCCTTCCTCCGCGCCGTGTTCAAGCTGCAGGCGCTGCCGACGAGCGGCTCCTCCGCGGTGGAGCGCGTCCTGGAACGCATCACGGGACCGCTGCTCATGGGCGCGGCGCCCGAGGTGGCGCTGCGCAACGTGGTGCTGGTGCTCGTGGTCGCGCTCGTGGTCAAGAACGCAGCGGCGTACGGGGCGGCGATGAGCAGCGTGGCCATCGAAGAGGGCGTGGTGCGGGACCTGCGCGTGCGCCTGTTCCGCCACCTCCAGACGCTGCCGCTGGGGTTCTTTCAGCGGACCAAGGGCGGCCAGCTCCTCGCCCGCATCATCAGCGACACCGATCAGGTCAAGACGGCCGTGACGGCGGCGCTCGCGTCGTTCCTCCGCAACGTCAGCCTGATCGTCGTGTACCTCGCGATCCTCTTGGGCCTCTCCTGGCGCCTCACGATCGTCGCGCTCGTGCTCGCGCCCGTCCTCGTGCTCATCATCCGGCCGATCGTGGCGCGGGTGCGGCGCCGCTCGCGCGAGCAGGCGGACGACCGCGGCGAGCTGACGAGCCTCGTGAGCGAGATGGTGGCGTCGGTCAAGCTGGTGCGCGCGTACGTTGCGGAAGCGTTCGAGGTGGAACGGTTTCAGCGCCTCGCCCACCGCTACCGCAAGCGGGTGTTGCGCGCGCAGGCCGCGTCGACGCTCACCAGCCCGGTGAGCGAGATCTTCGCCGGCCTGGTCATCGTGCTGATCTTCCTGGTGGGGACGCGCCTCGCGCTCGGCGCGTCGGCGTCGCTGCGCCCCGAGGTGTTCATCGTGTTCATCGCCGTCGCGCTGCGGCTGATGTCGCCGATCAAGGCGGTGGCGCAGTACCCCACGACCATGGCGGGCGCGGTCGCGGCGGCGGACCGCTGCTTCGAGGTGCTCGAGGTGCCGGCCGACGAGGGCGACCGGCCGGGTGAGACGCCCGCCCGCTTCGGCGACCGCATCGAATACCGCGGCGTGACGTTTTCCTACGACGGCGAGGCGCCGGTGCTGCGCGACGTGGACTTCGAGGTGCGGCGCGGCCAGGTGGTGGCCATCGTGGGGCCGTCGGGGGCGGGGAAGACCACCCTCGTGGACCTGCTGCCGCGCTTCTACGAGCCGACGGGCGGCCAGATCCTGCTGGACGGCGTCCCCATCACCCGGTTCACGCGTCGCAGCCTGCGCGCCCTGATGGGGATCGTGTCCCAGGAGACCGTGCTGCTCAACGACACCGTGCACGCGAACATCGCCTACGGCCGCGGGGACTTCACGCGCGAGCAGGTGCGCGCCGCCGCCCGGGCCGCCAACGCGGACGAGTTCATCGCGCAGCTCCCCCAGGGCTACGACACGCTGCTGGGCGAGCGCGGGACGCGGCTGTCGGGCGGCCAGCGCCAGCGCATCGCGATCGCGCGCGCGCTGCTGCGCGACCCGCCGCTCTTGATCCTGGACGAGGCGACCAGCGCCCTCGACACGGAGTCCGAGCGGCTGGTGCAGGAGGCGATCGATCGCCTGATGGCGCACCGCACCGTGCTGGTGATCGCGCACCGTCTCGCCACCGTGCGGCACGCCGACTTGATCGTGGTGCTCGCCGACGGCCGGCTGGTGGAGCGCGGCACCCACGACGCGCTGTTCGCCGCCGGAGGCCTGTACCGCCGCCTCTACGACATGCAGTTCCGCGCCTGACATGCTTTCGGGCTTCACGCTCGTCCGCAACGCCGTCAGCCTCGACTACCCCATCGTTCCCGCCATCCGCTCGATCCTGGCGATCTGCGACGAGGTGGTCGTGAATGTGGGGCAGTCACCGGACGGGACGCGGGATCTCGTCGCCGGGCTCGGCGATGCGCGCGTGCGGATCCTGGACTCGGTCTGGGATTTCTCACGCGGCAGCGCCATGCTCGCCGAGGAGACCAATCGCGTCATGCGCGCGTGCCGCGGCCGCTGGGGGGTCTACATCCAGGCGGACGAGGTGCTGCACGAGACGGGCGCGGCGCGGTTGCAGGAAGGCGTGCGGGCCTGGGACGGCGACCCGCGGGTGGAAGGGTTGCTGGTGGACTATCGGCACTTTTACGGTGACTTCGACACCGTCGCGACCAACCGGCACTGGTATCGCCGCGAGGTGCGGTGCGTGCGGCTCGATCGCGACATCCGCTCCTACCAGGATGCGCAAGGCTTCCGCGTCGGGCCCGGGCAGCGACGGGTGCGCGCGCGGGCGACCGGGGCGCAGATGTTTCACTACGGCTGGGCCCGCGCGCCGCAGTCGCTGGCGCACAAGCTCGCGGTGTCGCAGGAGATCTTCCGCGACGCCGGGGGGGAGCGGCCCGCGGCTGAGCTCGCGTGGACTCCGCTGCTGCGCCGGTTCGACGGCACGCATCCGCGCGTCGCGCAGGGGTGGGTTGACGCCCGGCGGCAGGTGCCGCCGCCGGTGTCCCGCGGGGGGAGGGGATTCCGGCTGGGGCACCTGCGGCTCTACGCCTCCGACTGGATCGAGCGTCTGACGGGGGCCCGTGTCTTCGAGTACCGCAACTACGTGGAGGTATGACGGCGCGTCCCTTCGCGGGATTGCGCGTGACGCTGGTCGCGGCGTTCAATCCCCGCTACCACCGCAGCGGGCTCGCGCTCGCGGCGGCCCTCGCCGATCTGGGCTGCGAGGTGCGCCGCTGCGAGGAGCGGCTGCGCGGCTGGAACGCCGTGTGGCGCCGCCCGCTCGTCGCGCGGCTGGGCGCGGCGCTGGCGCGCGCGCCGGCCGACGTCGTGCTCGTGTTCAAGGGCACGAAGCTCGCGGCCGGGGAGGTCGCAGCGCTCAAGCAGCGCCGCGGCGGCCGCTGGGTGAACTGGTTCCCCGACGACCCGCATCAGCTCGCCGTGTCGTTGGCCTTGGGGCCTGCCTACGATTGCTTCTTCACGCACGACAGCTCGAGCGTCGAGCGGCACCGCAGCGCCGGCACGCGCGCCCACTACCTCGCGTTCGGGTGCGATCCCGCCTACCACCGCCCCCTGGACGGCGGCGCGCGCTGGCGGGCGCCGCTGGTGTTCGTGGGATCGCGCGATCCGGCCCGCGAGCGCATCGCGCGCGAGCTCGCCGACCTGGGGCTTGTGGCCTGGGGCCCGGGGTGGCCGCGCGGACCCGCCTACGGCGACGATTTCGTGCTGGCGCTCTCGGGGGCCGCCGTGGGCCTGAACATCCACCAGCACTTCGGCGCAGCGGGCGATTCCGCGCGGTACGGAGCCGGGGCGAACATGCGGGTGTTCGAGCTGGCGGCGATCGGGACGCCACAACTGTGCGACGCGAAAGCGGATATCGCCCGGCACTTTACGCCAGGCCGGGAGATCGTGCTCTATCGCAGCGTGGAGGAGCTGCGCGCCTGCGCGCGGGATCTGCTGGCGGACGGCCTCGCACGCCAGGCGATCGCTGCGGCGGCGCGGGAGCGCGCGCTGCGGGAGCACACCTGGCGGCACCGAATGGAGGAGCTGCTCGCGGTCACGCTGCGGTAGCGGGGCGGCGGCGGTCTCCCGAAGCATCGCGCATCCGAGCCGTGAGCTGGCCTGAGCGCGGCTGACCCCGGGCCGGCGGCCCGGGGTCTTCCCTGGGGGATTGGGTTAACCGGAGGACTGGGGTTACAGGACTGGGGTTACCCCGGGCATCGCCCCGGGGTCAGCCGACGTGGTCGCGCCTCACGAATCCCTGGGCATAGCGGCCGGGCGGCCCGGCGGCAACTTCCCCGTGTCGATCAGGCAGCGGTACATCCGGACGTACTCCTCCGCCATCACGACATGCGTGAACCGCTGCTCGGCCAGCGCGCGGCACGCCTCGGGGCGGCGGGTGTGAATCGTCTGCGCCGCGGCAATCATCTCTTCCATCGTGTCGCACAGCGCGCCCACCTCCGGCGTGATCAGCTCGGGGAGCGCGCCGCGGCGCGTGCCGAGCACGGGGGTGCCCGAGAGGAACGCCTCGATCGTCACGAGGCCGAACGGCTCGTCCCACTGCGCCGGATTCCACACACAGCGCGCCCGCGCGAGCAGCGCGGCCTTCTTCCCGCCGTCCACCTCCCCCACGTACTTGATTGCGCCCGTGAAGCTCGGCCGCCACCCGCCGGCGACGACGAGCCGGTGGCCGGCGTGCTTGGCGGCTTCCACGGCCCAGTGGTAGCCCTTGGCGCTGTGCAGGTTGCCGAGGAACAGATCGAACTGCTCCGCCCGCTTGGGGAAGCGCCGGAAGATGTACTCCGCCGGATCGAGCCCGTTGTAGACGAAGACTTCGCTCCCGTGCCGGCGGGCGTGGTCGCGCGACAGGAAGACAGCGTTGCCGGAGGGAGGTGAGCCGGGCTTCAAGTTGCGATGGATCGTCTGCAGCAGCGGCGGCCCGTTCGGCGAGGGCTTCATGGGAACGTGCGTGTGCAGGATGTCCGCATCGCGCGGCACGTAGGAGACGAGCTGCGCCACGTCGTCGAACTTGCGGGCGGGCACTTCCACTACCTTCGCTTCGGGCACGCGCGAGCCCGGTAACGCGAGCAGGGTGACCCGATGCCCCAGCGCCGCGAGCCCGCGGACCAGTGCCACGACCACGCGCTGCGGACCGCCGTATCCCTTCGCCGGCAGCTGCTGATGAGAGGCGAGGACGACGTGCATCGGCGACATAAGATAACTAGCTTCGGGCCATGACAGGCGGGCCGCTCACAATCCTGCAGCTCACCCACCAGGGCGGCCCCGCCGGCTCGACGCAGTCGATCTTCAACCTGAGTCAATACCTGAACAGGCGCGGACACCGCGTCCTGCTGGGCTGCCGCGGCGACGTGCTGCTGGCGCGGCTCGCCCGGGAAGCCGGGCTCCCCGTCATCCCGCTCGTGTTCACGCCCCGCCGGGAGCTGACGCGCGCCCTCGGCGCCGCGCTGGCCCGAGAGGGCGTGGACGTGATCAACTCCCACGCCACACTCGACCGCCGCGCGCTGACGTGGCTGCGCTGGCGTGGCCGCCTGTCCCAGGCTTTCGTCGTGACGCGTCGCACGATGCCTCGCACGTCGCCCCTCGAGCTCCTGCCGGTCGGGCTCACGGCGGACCGGACGATCGCCGTGAGTGAGGCGGTGGCGCGCGCGCTGCGGCGGCGACTCCATCCCGGCGCGCGACTCCGAGTCGTGCCGAACGGCATCGCCCTCGAGCGCGTGGACGCGCCGCTCCCGCCCGCCGAGCTGGCGGCCGCGCGGGCCGCGCTCGGCGACCCCGGCGGGCGACCGGTGGTGGCGATCGTCTCCCGTCTCAAGGACCAGCACGTGGTGCTCCAGGCGCTCTCCCGTCTCCAGCGGGGCGTCCTCGTGGCGTGCGTGGGGACGGAGCCGGACGACCGCCTGCAGGCCCTGGCCCGGGCCCTGCCGGCCCGCCATCGCGTCGTGTTCGTGCCGTTAGGCGAGCGCGCCCTCGCCTTCTATCACCTGGCTACGCTCGCCGCTCTGCCCTCCCGCATGGAAGGTCTGTCGCAGTCGCTGCTCGAGGCGATGGCGCTGGGGCTGCCGGTCGTGGCGTCCGACGCCGGCGGCAACTCCGATCTCGTGCGCTCGGGCGAGACGGGGCTGCTCGTCCCGCCGCTCGAGCCGGCGGCGTGGGCGGAGGCGCTCGAGCGCCTGCTCGGGGACGGCGGGCAGGCCCGCCGCCTGGCCCAAGCGGGCCGCGCGCTGGTGCGCCGCGAGTTCACGCTCGAGCGGACCGGTGAGCGGACCGAAGCGGTGTACCGCGAGGCGCTGGCGCGTCGTCCCTCCGGGCGATTGCTCGCGGTGGCGGCGCCCCGTTAGCATTCGGGACGTGACGAGTCTCTTGCTGGCGCAGGACTTTCCCCCGATGGGCGGCGGCATCGCCCGCTTGCACGGCGAGCTGGCCCGGCGCTACCCCGCCGGCGAGCTGATCGTCTCGACCCCGCAGGATCCCGACGCGGCCGAGGTGGACGCCCAGTTCGGGGGCGCGGTCGACCGCCTTCCGGTCGGCCGGGGGCGCACGAAATCATTGCCGGGTCTGCTGCTGTGGTCGCGCCGCGCCGCCAGTCTCGCGCGCCAGCGCGGCGTGCGGTTCGTGTACTGCGGCAACGTGAAGCCGGCCGGCTATCCCGCCCGCTGGGTGTACGAGCGCACCAAGACCCCCTACTGCGTCTTCCTGTACGGCGCCGATCTCCTGAGCGAGCGGCACAAGTACCACCACTCCCGGCTGAAGTGGCGCGCGGCGCGCGCGATTCTCGGTGGCGCGGCGGCGCTCGTCGCCATCTCTAACTGGACGCGTGACCTGGCCTTGACGGTCCTGGGCGAGCTGGGCCTGGACGGCCACGGCCAGCGGCTGCGGGTCGTGCACCTCGGCACGGACCCCGCCCGCTTCCGGCCCGGGGTGGAAGCCACCGAGCTGCGCCGCCGCCTGGAGCTGCCCCACGGCAGCGGGAAGAACGGCGCGCGCTGGCTGCTCACGGTGGCGCGGCTCGAGCCGCACA
>WNGO01000524.1_pt1 | contig 23887 bp, 23 predicted proteins | sample 5400511 | NCBI WGS metagenome assembly WNGO01 (sample SAMN13153380, study PRJNA577476) | soil metagenome | isolation source: 20 cm soil or saprolite under Garry oak tree replicate 2 | place: USA:California | collected 2016-06-15 | reverse complement strand
ATGTGCCGAGGGATGCGATCCTTCCCAAATCGGGCGGGCTCAAGTCACCGCTCATGTGCCTCACGGCGGCACGGTACGGCATCGCCTGGGGCGCCGTCGGCGCTGCAATGGCGTGCTACGACGAAGCGGTGAGTTACGCGAAGCAACGGGTGATGTTCGGCAGACCGATCGGCGGGTTCCAATTGCAACAGGCCCGCCTCGCCGACATGCTCACCGAAATCACGAAAGCCCAGCTGCTCTGTCTGCAGCTCGGCCGCCTCAAGGACGACGGCAAATCCACGCCCCAGCAAGTGAGCCTCGCCCGCGAGACCCGGCGCCTCCTCGGCGCGAACGGCATCCTGGCCGAGTATCAGGCGATGCGGCACCTCGCAAACCTCGAATCGGTGTACACCTACGAGGGGACGCATGACGTCCACACCCTGATCCTGGGACAGGAGATCACCGGCTTGAGCGCCTTCAACTAGAAACCCCCGCAGGCCGCGTCTCGTCATATCAGCCATGCATCTCGCGCTGTTCCTCGTCCTCGCGCAAACCCAGTTGGTCGACATTCAGAATCTCACCCCTCGCGAACATCGCGTGAGCGTCTTCGTGCTCGCGGCGCCGCAGGACCTCAAGCTGTCCGCCGTCGGCGCCGAGCCGTGGCCGGACCGGCTGCGCAGCCGCGACGACGACAGTTGGCAGGACGACGAGCAGACCACGTGGCCGGCCGCTGCCTGGATCCTCGATACGCGCACCCGGGCGGTCGTCTGGGACATGCGCGCCGTGGACACGCGGCGCGAATCCAACGGGCTGCGCCGGTTCTCCGGCAGCGTGCACCTCCCGGCCGGCACGTACGAAGCGCACTATGCGTCGTATCCCGCGTCGTCCGTCTCGTGGAACGGCAACATCAATATCAGTCTGAAGGAAATCATCCAGCTTGGCCGGCGCGTGAAGTACGGCGGTCCCTACGTCGAGACTGAGCTGTACAAGCAGTTCGGTCTCAACATCGAGGGCGCGGGCCGGATTGCTTCTCAGGACGAGATCAACGCCGCACATGCGGCGTTCACCGCATCGGCGATCGCGACGCTCGTCCCCGACCGCAACAGCTCCATACGGAAGGGGTTCGAGCTCACCCGGCCCACCAGCGTCGAGGTCTACGCCATCGGCGAGCTGCGGCGCGACGGCGATTTCGACTACGGCTGGATCATGAACGCCGACACGCGCAAGCGCGTCTGGACGATGACCTACGCCGGCACCGATCCCGCCGGGGGCGCGGCGAAGAATCGCATGGTGCACGAGACGCTGCAACTCAAGCAGGGCCACTACGTCGCCTACTTCGTGTGCGACGCCTCGCATGGTCCCGATGAGTGGAACAACGTCCCGGCGACCGACCCCGAGTTCTGGGGAATGACGTTGCGCGTCGCCGATCGTGTGGCGCGCGCGTCCGTCAAGCCATACGAGTACGAGCCGGTGCCGCAGGGCCAGACCATCGTCTCGATGATCGGGATCCATGACGACGAGATGCGGTCGTCAGGCTTCGCGCTGCGGCGTCCGATGGACGTGCACATCTACGCGCTGGGCGAGGGTGGCAGCGACAAGATGCGCGACTACGCGTGGATCGTTGACGAGGAGCAGCACAAGCGGGTCTGGGCGATGCGCTACGAGGATACGGAGCATGCCGGCGGTGCCGAGAAGAACCGTCTGTTCGATGGAACGATCCATCTCGATGCCGGCAACTACCTCGTCTACTACCACAGCGATGACTCGCACTCCTACAACGACTGGAACGGCGCCCCACCGGCCGAAGAACGCTACTGGGGCGTCAGCATCTTCCCGGCGAGCGGGCGGCTGAATCCCGCCGACATCGGACCATTCCTGCGGACCCGGAGCGCGGGGACCAACACGACCCTGGCGCAGCTCACGCACATGGGCGACGACGAAGACGCGCGTACACCGCTGCGTCTCACCGAGGCGACGCGCCTGCGCGTCCTGGTGATCGGCGAGGGCCGTGACGGCGACATGTACGACTACGGCTGGATCGAGGACGCAGCCGGCCAGACCGTGTGGAAAATGAAGTACGACGAAACCGACGCCGCCGGCGGCTCGGAAAAGAACCGCGTCTTCGACGGCGTGATCACCCTGCCCGCAGGCAACTACGTCCTGCGCTACCGCTCTGACGGCTCCCACTCGTACAATGACTGGAACGCCGACCCCCCCGACGATCCCGAAAGTTGGGGCATCTCTGTGTTCCGAATGGCGCGGCGCTAGCGTAGCTTTCCGTCCTCATGAAAATCGCTGTCTGCATCAAACGCGTGCCCGATTCGGAAACGCGCGTCAAGATTGCTGCCGACGGCAAAAGCCTCGACGAAGCGGGGGGGGGGGTCAAGTTTGTCTTGAACCCCTACGACGAGTTCGCAGTCGAAGAAGCGCTGCGCCGCAAGGAAAAAGCGGGGACCGGCGAGGTCGCCGTCATCTGTCTCGGTCCTGCCGCAGCCCAGGAAACGATTCGGACCGCCCTGGCGATGGGCGCCGATCGCGGCATCCTGTTGCAAGCAGACAAGATCCCTGCCGACGCATTCGAGACGGCCAAAGTCATCGCGGCCGAGCTGAAGAGCACGAGCTGGGATCTGATCCTGTTTGGCCGCATGGCGATCGACGACTACAACACCCAAGTCGGCTCGCTCGTCGCCGAGCTGCTCGGCCTCCCGTGCGTCACCGCCGTATCGCATCTCGACATCGACGGAACCAAGGGCGTCGCCGAGCGCGAGATCGAAGGCGGCATCGAAGTCGTGGACTTTCCGCTTCCCGCCGTGCTCACCGCGGACAAAGGACTCAACGAACCACGCTATCCCGCGCTCAAGGGCATCATGGCGGCGAAGAAGAAGCCGCTCGAGGTGAAACGGGTGCAGCCGGGAGCGGGCGCTCTCGAGGTCGTCGCGCTCACTCCGCCGCCCGATCGCAAAGCAGGCAGGATCGTGGGTGAGGGACCGGGGGCCGTCGGCGAGCTGGTGCGGCTGCTCCGCGAAGAGGCGAAGGTCCTGTGACGACGCTCGCCGTGTTGGAGCAGCGCGATGGCGTGCTGCGCAAGATTTCCCATGAGGTGGTGACGGCCGCGCAGCGGCTCGGCGGCGGTGTCGAAGCCGTCGTATGTGCGGCGGGAGCGGTGCAGGGCGCCGACCAGGCCGCCAAGTACGGCGCCGACAAGATCGTCACTCTGACGAACCCCGCCTTTGCCAAGTATGCCCCTGAGGCCTGCGCGCAGGCGCTGGCAGACCGTGCGAAGCAGGGCGGCTATCGCACCATCGTCTTCGCGGCGAGTGCCACCGGCAAGGACCTCGCCCCGCGTGTCGCGGCGAAGCTCGGCGTAGCCGTGGCCGCAGATATCACAGATCTCGCAGTGGATGGCGGCTGCGTGGTCGTAACGCGGCCGGTCTATGCGGGCAAGGCGCTGCTCCAGGTAAAAGTTGCGTCCCAGCCCGCTGTGCTCTCGCTGCGGCCCAACGTCTTCACGCCGGTGGAGCGCCCCAAGGCGGGCGCGGCGGAAACGGTTGCCGTCACTGTCCCGGCAGGCCGCGTGGTCGTACGAGAAATCAAAGCCGCGCCCGCGGGTACTCTCGACGTCGCCGAGGCGCAGGTGATCATCTCCGGCGGCCGCGGCCTCAAGGAGCCGGCCAACTTCAAGGTGCTCGAGGAGCTCGCGCGCGCGTTTGGGGGCCAGGCCGCGGTCGGCGCGTCGCGCGCGGTCGTGGATGCGGGGTGGCGGGCGCACGCCGATCAGGTGGGGCAAACGGGGAAGACCGTGAGCCCCTCGCTCTACATCGCCGTCGGGATCTCCGGCGCGATCCAGCATCTCGCCGGCATGCGGACATCGAAAGTGATCGTCGCGATCAACAAGGACAAAGACGCGCCGATCTTCAAAGTGGCCGACTACGGTGTGGTGGGCGATCTGTTCGAGATCGTTCCCAAGCTGACCGAAGAGATCCGCAAACTGCATGGATAAGCTCGTCCCGGCTCAGTATCAGCCCGCGTTGCCACTCGACAAACTGATTCTCCAGGAGGGCGCTGAGGGCGCCGGCGATCGTATGGAGCTCGACGTGCTGATCGTCGGCGCGGGGCCTGCCGGACTCGCGTGCGCGATCGAGCTCGCCAAACTCGCCAAAGTCGACGGCACCGAGCTCAACATCGGAATCCTGGAAAAGGCTGAAGCCCTCGGGGAGCACTCGCTCTCCGGCGCCGTCGTGAACCCGCGCGCCTTTCGTGAGCTGTTTCCCGATCTACGAGACTCGGACTTCCCCTTCCGCGCGCCGGTCAGCAGGGAAGCGGTGTACTTGCTGACAGCCGAACGCAGATGGCGTCTTCCCACGCCACCGTCAATGCGTAATCACCGCAATTATATCGGGTCATTGTGCGAGATCGTGCGTTGGCTCGGCGCAAAGGCCGAAGCGCTCGGCGTCAATGTGTTCACCGGCTTTCCGGCGGCGCAGCTCCTGGTGCGCGCCGGGGCGGTGGCGGGTGTCCGCACTGCGGCCGCGGGTCTCGATCGTGACGGCAAGTCGACGTCCGCTGGTACGCCGCCCAACGATCTTGTCGCCAAAGTCACGGCGCTCGCCGAGGGAACGAGGGGCCTGCTGGCGCAGGCGTGGTGCCAGTGGCAGCGGGTCCCGTCGGAGAATCCGCAGATCTTTGCCCTCGGCGTAAAGGAGCTGTGGGAGACGAAGCAGCCGCTCGATCGGGTGATCCACACGCTGGGATGGCCGCTGCCGAGTGATGCATTCGGCGGCAGCTTCGTGTACCCGCTCGAACCGAATCTCGTCGCGCTCGGGCTCGTGGTCGGTCTCGATTACCGCGACGCAGCGCTCGACGTACATGTCCTGCTGCAGCGGTTGAAACAACATCCGCTGCTCCGCGAACTGCTGGCCGGCGGCGAGATGATCGAGTGGGGCGCGAAGACGATCCCCGAGGGTGGTTACTACTCTCTCCCCGAGCGGCGCTCGGGCGCCGGTGTCGTGCTGCTCGGCGACGCGGCGGGCTTTGTGGATGTGCCGTCGCTCAAAGGGATTCATTACGCGATGCAATCGGGGATTTTCGCCGCCCAGGCCATCTTCCAGAATCTCAAGAACGGCGCTGCGCTCTCGGAGTACGATCGCCTGGTGAACGCGTCCTACATCGCTGCTGATCTCTACCGCACGCGGAACATGCGGCTCGCGTTCCGCGACGGCTTCTATCTCGGCGGAATCCAGGCGGCGCTCATGACGCTGACGGGCGGCCGGTTTCCCAACGGGAAATATCGGATGCACGCGGACGCGGAGGTCGTGCGCCGGTCTTCCGCGGGCGCGCGCCCGGGGTCAGACGAGTCGCCGCTCGGGGTCAGCAAGGTCGATGCCGTATTCAAGTCGGGAAATTCCACGCGAGACACGATCCCGAGCCACCTGATTGCGCCTCCCGATGTCCCGGTGGAGGTCGCCCGGTTTTACTCGCGGATGTGTCCGGCAGGTGTCTACGAGGCGCATGATCCGGATGTAGGAGCGCAGCATGCTGCGCCCCTACTCCGCATCAACGCGCCGAATTGTGTCGACTGTAAAGCGACGGACGTACTTGGACCGCGGTGGACGCCGCGGGAGGGCGGCAGTGGACCGAAGTACAAACGTATGTAACGCTAGGCGTGGATGTCCCTGAAGTAGTGGCGCGCGCGTTCCGCGAGCTGGGAGGTGGACATCGGCAGATTGCGTTTGACCCAGAGCATCGTCCGCTGCCCGCTCGGAAACCGAGCTCCGTCCTCCTTGGATACACCCGTCATCTGCGTCAGTGAAATCCCGAACATCTCCTTGCTGGCCCGATCGAGCGCGACGCCAAATCGCTCGTCCTCCGGCGTGCTCAAGATGTCGGAGTGGGTGCGGCCTAACTCCTCCAGCGGGGCCGCGTAGGCGTGCTCGGATTGCGTATCCATCGTGTAGCCACAGTAGAGGGAGAATGGGTAGGTGCCGGCCAAGGCATTCCAGAAGTCTTCGATCCGGATCGCGCCGGCGGTGTTCCCCGCTTGCCACAACGCATTCGCCATCTCGCTGTAGACCCGCGAGTCGCGGCCGGATGGGTGGAGGCGCGACAGGACGGGCGACAGCGCGTTCCGAAACAGTGCCCATTCCGGCAGGCCGTCGGCAACGCATCGTCCTGTGATCTGCTCGGCATCGAGGACGGACAGCTGTCCCGGATCGCGCAGCGATTGTGGGCGGAATTTGCCCGCTGCCAGGCGTTCGAACAGGCGGTCCCGCTGATCGGATCCCGCGATGACTACGACGCTGTCTCCGCGCCGCAAGCCCGCTTCGACGAATACGAGCGCCGACTCGGTGAGCGTGTCGCGACGACGATCTTGGCCTTCGGTATGGCGGTGAAACTGGGCGAAATGGCGGCCGGTCGGCGCCTCAGTCAGCAGGGTGCTACCAGCGGCCGAGTTCACTCGCTACACCGATTCATCGGATTCATCGTAGTAGTGACGTGCGCGCTCGAGAACCGCCGCGCTCGCAGAGGGCAAGTTGCGCTTGACCCACAGCATCGTCCGCTGCCCGCTGGGAAAGCGCTGCTCGCCACTGTCCCGCCGCCGCGAGAATCCGACCATCTCCGAGAGCGGGACGCCAAACACGTCTCGGCTCGCAGCGTCCAACGCGACGCGAAACCGTTCGTCTTCCGCGGTGCCGAGGATGTCGGAGTGGGTGCGGCCGATCTCCTCGAGGGGCCCGGTGTAGGCGTGATCGTCATGGACGTCGAGCATGTAACTGCAGAACATCGAAAACGGATATAGGCGCGTCAGCTCGTTCCAGTACTCCTCGAGCCGAATGGCGGCTTCCTGCTTGCCCTCATGCCACAGCACATTCACCGTCTCGCCATACGCGCGCGTCGTACCGCGCCCGAACGCCCGTACCCGCTCGAAGATCGCCCCCATCGCGCGACGAAAGTCTTCCCACTCCGGCATGTCATTGCGCATGAACTTGCGCAGCGTCAGCTCGGCATCGTGGAGCTCGAGCTGGCCGGTCTTGAGAAACACGCCGGGATCGAGATCGTCCTCACGCAGACGGTTGAGGAAGAGCTCGGTGTGCGCGGGGGACGCGATCACCACGACCCCGTTGCCGCGGCGCAGGCCGGTCTGCAGGTACAGTGTGACGGCGTCGGTGAGGGCCCGCGGGTCGCTATGCAATTGGGCAAAATGCCGGTTCGCCGGGGCTTCGATCAGCAGCGCACTGACAGGGGGGGAGGACATTTAGCGATCCAGCGACAACAAGAAGAGAAGGCTCATACACGGGTAGACTAGGGTCTGCCATTTCCAGCCACAATCAACCATCTGAGCGAATGCCAATCCGGAGTTTCCCCCCCTGGGACTAGCCCATTGGATGGAAATCCCGAAAACTCAATTTGATGCCGTCGATGATGAACTGGACGGCGATCGCGGCGAGGACCAAGCCCATGAGCCGGGTCAGGATCCGCATCCCCGTCTGGCCGAGCCGCCGCTCCACGATCGAGGCCGCCGACAGCACCCAAAAGGTGATCAGCGCCGTCAGCACGATCGAGACGTAGACGGTCACCATCGCGGCGGTCGATTTCGCCCCGAGAGCGAGCACCATGACGGTCGAGATCGCGCCCGGCCCCGCGAGCATCGGCACACCGAGCGGCATGATGCCGATGTCGTCCTTCTGGATTCCTTCGGCGGTCTCGATTGGCGTCTCGCGCTGCTGGCTGCGCCGCGCCTGGACCATGTCGAGGGCGTTCAGGCCGATGAGCACGCCCCCCGCGATCTTGAACGCACCGATCGTGATTCCGAAGATCTTGAAGATCAGGCTGCCGCCCAGCGCGAACGCGATGAGCGTGATCGCGCAGGTCCACGCGCCGCGCCGTGCCAGCACGCGCCGCTGCGCCGGTGCGTCGCGCGCCGTCATCGCCAGGAACGTGGGGATGACCGCGAACGGATCCACGATGAACAGGATCGACGTGAAGATCAGAACCAGCTCGATCGCCCGCTCGGTCAACGCGCGAGCCCTCCCACCAGGCCGGCGCGAATACGCCGCATCCTCGCCGTGGGCGTCGGCACATCCCGCAGCTGCGCGCGCACGCGATTGTACGTTCCGGCGAAGAAGCGAATCATGAATGGCCGGCCGTCACGCACGACCTCGACTACCAGCTCGGCACGCGGGCCGACCGCCCGGACCGCGGCGCTGACATCGGTCCCGTCGATGATGGAACGGCCGTTGATCCGCACCAGCTCGTCCCCGGTCCGGAGGCCTGCAGCCTCCGCGGCACTGCCCGGTGTGGCGACCGCACGCCAGCGGCCGCCCTGCACGGCCGGCGGGATCGAGCCGATGCGCGCGTCGACGTCGGGTGTCTCGGTGAACGCCACCTTCCATCCGGCCGCGCGGAGGTAGTCGTCCCACGGAATCTCCGTCACGCCGCTCACATACAGCCGCCAGAACTCCTCGAAGTTGCGCCCGGTCGCGCTGCGGACGGCCGTCACCAGGTCGTCGCGTGTGAAGCCGCGCTCGCCCGCATAATGGTCGAGCAGGTAGCGCATCACATCGTCGAGCGATTTCGCGTTGTCGGTCGAGTCGCGGATCGCAAGATCGAGCAGGAAGCCGAGCAGCTCGCCCTGCAGGTAGTAGGAGATGACCTGGCTGTTGTTGACGGCGGGTGAGTCCCATGCGGTCCACGACGACCGCTCGGCCGAGATCAGCACGCGCGCGGGATTGCTGCGGTAATTCCCGATGGAAGTGGCGAGGTCCCGAAGGAAATCGTCAGGACCGTCCAGGCCGGCCCGCGCCAGAATGACGTCGGCGTAATAGTCGGTGACGCCCTCGCTCCACCAGAGATTCACCGTGCGCACTTCGCGTTCGTAGTCGAACGGACCGAGCTCGACCGGCCGGATGCGCTTGACGTTCCAGGCATGGAAGAACTCGTGCGCGCTCACGGTTTCGGCGCCGCGCGGATTACGGGCAAGCGTCTCGGTGGTCACGCCAATCGTGGTGGAGTTGAGATGCTCGAGGCCCCCGCCGCGGCCGCCGACGAAGATGTACGTGTAGTCGGTGTAGGGGGCCGAGCCGAAGATGCCGATCGCCGTCGTCGAGATGCGCTGAAGCATGTCGACGAAGGCCCCAGGTGCGTAGGCGCGGCCGCCGCCCAGGTCGACGACGGCGCGATGCGGGGTGCCCGCGGCGCTGAACCGATACGTCAGGAACTTGCCCAGCAGGACAGGCGAATCGATGAGCACGTCGTAGTTTGGCGCCGCGTACGTCGTGCTGTCGACTGTCGTCGGAACCAGGCCCGTGGCGATGCGCCACCCTGCAGGCACCTGGAACGTGACCTGGGCCGGCGCCTGCTTCCACCCGTCGAGATACATGAACGTGCGCGGACCATCCACCACTCCCGAGCTCGACCGCAAGAACCAGCGGTTGTTGGGCCGTCGCCATTGGTCCGTATCCCGCAGTCCAGCGGTATAGCGCACCGTGATACGGGCAGCCCCCTTGGGGGCGAGGACCCACGAGATCGGCGAATCTTGCTGCATGGGCAGGGAATCGCCCGCGGCGTTCAGGGCGACGACGTCACGGATGTTTTCCCACGAATCCATGAGGCGATACGCACCGGGCGCCCAGTTTGGAATAACGAGACGGCTGCGACTCGGCGGATTGGTGATTTGGAGCTCGACGAGATACGCGGACCGGTCCGTGGGGACGGTCACGCGGTAGGAGAGCTGTGGACTGGAATCTTGCGCGCTGACGAGCGCGACGAGCAGCAGGATCAAATCGCGACCTGCACAACCCGGTCTTTGCCCGACTTCTTCGCATCGTACATCGCCTGATCGGCCCGCCGCAGGAGATCGTCGGTACTGGCCTCCGTTGCGGTGCAGGAAACCACGCCGATGCTCGCCGTCACATTCGGCGTTCCCTTGAACACGTTGCGCAAGCCGACGACGAGGCGTTTGGCCGCGGCGTCCGCTAGGTGCGCATCGGTCTCCGGCATGATAACGGCAAATTCGTCGCCGCCCAGCCGTCCGACGACATCGGCCTGTCGCACCGATATGCGCATCGCGTCGGCGACGAGCTTCAGCACCGCGTCACCCGTCTGATGGCCATGGGTGTCGTTGATGACCTTGAAGTTGTCGAGATCCATGTACATCAGCGCCAGTGGGCGCGGATACCGACGGTTGCGGTCCAGCTCCTGGCCGAGCCGCTCGGCGAACGCACGGGCGTTCAGGACGTTGGTGAGCGGATCCTGAATGACGAGGCGCGCCATCTGCGCCTCGCGGCGTCGCAGGGTCTGGAGCCCCGCCATGGCAACGCCCAGGACGGCGAGGTACGCCAGCCCGCTGACGATGCGCCACAGCATCGGCGTGTCGGCCGGCATCTGAACCCACGCGATGGCCTCCCGGAATCCGGTCGTGACCACGGCGAATAGGATGCCCCAGGCCAACCCTTCGGTCCAGGTGACGAGCAGGACCGGGATGATGTACAAGATCCCAAGCCTCGCTGCTGGCGGAGTTACCGCGTTGACCCAATACACGACGAGGGTCAAGAGGAGGTAGCCCGCTAGGCGGAGCGCACGACGGACGTTCGGTGAGCTGAGAGCGGCCATCAGTAGGGTGGCTCCACCACGTGTTGCGGGTCGTCGAGCATGATCGCCTGCAGCTCAGTCCCCACGGGAACTGTCGGCATCTCGGCTGGGACGATGAGCAGGGCGTTGGCGCGCGCCATACTGGTGAGAATGCCAGAGCCTTGCGGCCCTGTCAAACGAGCCTCCCCTTCCTCTACTATTGCGCGCAGGTAGTGGCGCAACTTGGGACCGAGCGTGATTGGCTCGCGCACGATGACGGGAACCGTCCTGCGAAACGGCAACGCCTGTCCCTGCAGGCGCCGAATCGCGGGGCGCACGAAGAGCTCGAATGTCACCATCGTGCTGACCGGGTTGCCCGGCAAACCGATCCACGGGACTCCCTGGAGCAGACCGAACCCGACCGGTGCACCGGGCCGCATGGCGATCCGCCACAGCTTGAGCTCCCCGCCCAGGTCCTGCAGCACGTCGCGCACGAAGTCATGCTCTCCCACGCTCACACCGGCGGTCGTGACCAGAAGATCGGCGCCTGCGGTGCCGCGCAGGTGTTCGCGCAGGCTCTCCTTGCTGTCACGGGCGATCCCGAGGTTGACGGGCTCGGCGGCGGACCGGCGAATCAAGGCGTCGAGCGTGTAGGAGTTCGAGCTTGCGATCTTGGTGCCCGCGAGAATTGCGTCGCGCTCCTCGAGCTCGGCGATCTCATCACCCGATCCCATGAACGCGACGCGAGGCCGGCGATGTACGAGCGGTGCATCGTACGCGATCGACGCCAGCACACCGAGCTGCGCCGGGCCGAGCGCCGTGCCGGCGGACAGGACGACGGCGCCTTTGCGAATGTCCTCGCCGCGGCGCCGGATGTTCTTCTTCGCGTCGCGCCCATTGCGGATCGTGACGAGGGCCTTGGATGGCTGTGCGGTGTCTTCCTGGCGGATCACCGTGTCCGCGCCTTGCGGCAATGGCGCGCCGGTGAAGATGCGGGTCGCTTGCGCCTTGCCTACGGTCTGCCGCGGAAACTGCCCGGCTGCGATCGTCTCGATGACGTCGAGGTCGGTCTCGGTCTCTTGGAGATCGGCACTCCGGACCGCATAGCCATCCATCGCGGAATTGTCCCAGGGTGGTAGGTCGAGCGGACTGGTCACGTCCTCCGCGAGGACCGCATCGAGTGCCTCGCGCAACGGCCGGCGCGCGGCAGGAAGCGGCCGGCAGTCTGAGAGGATGATCCTGGCGGCCTCAGCTGGCGTCATGGGGGGAGTATCTTCGCGCGATCCCACGCGAGATTGGCGATCGTCACGAGCCACGCGGTGTCGCTGAACCGAAAGACGGGGATCGGAAAGCGCAGGCTACGGTCGTCCGTGACCATCGCGACCCAATCGGCCGGATCGTGCACGGCGGGATCGAATAGCGGTTTCGGTCCCGCCACGGTGCGATACACCTCGATCTTGGGAAGCGGCGCGCGCTTGAATCCCTCCACGAGCACGATGTCGGCGTCGCTGAGATAGCGCTGCGCGAGGGTGATGGGATCGGATTCCGCTTCCGTGCGCTCGAACAGCACCCGCTGTCCCGGCGCTTCCATCAGCACCCGCTCCACTCTCCCCTCGTGCCAGTGCCGCCAGGTATCCTTGCCCTTTTGATCCATGTCGGCGGGGTGAGATCCGTGCTTGATCGTCATCACGCGGAATTTGCGACGCACGAGCTCCGCCGCGAGCGCGACCAGAAACGTCGTCTTGCCCGCGTTCTTGAGGCCGATGATGGAGATCATGCGCGTCGCCGCCACAACGCCTCCGCGCGCTCGAGTTCGTCCGGCGTGTTCACGTTAAAGAACAGCTCGTCGGGGTCGCCGAAGCCCCGAACCTGGGCGAGGGAGAGGATACCGACCCTGACATCGGTGTGGAAGGAGATGGCTTTCAAGTCCCCGGTTTCGAGCCGCCGCGCGATCGCCGGGCCACACGCCGGGCCATACACCGCGCACAGCGGCTCCAGCCCGCGCCGGCCGGAGCTCTCCGGAAGAAACGCGTCGTAGTTGCCGGCCGCGGCGCCATCGACCAATGCCCGCAGCAACGCGTCAGGAACGAATGGCATGTCCCAGGCGACGCACAGGACAGACTCGGGCGCAGCCGTGACAGCCGTGTAGATCCCGCCGAGACTGCCGCAGCCGGGCCGTGCGTCTGGAATGGTCTTCAGATCAGGGCGCCACGCGGAGGCACCGGGTGCGTTGGCGATCAACCATGGAAGCGCGCCGGTCACGGCCTGCACACCCTCGACCACGCGGTCGAGAATCCGGACTCCGCCGACCGACAGCAGGCCTTTGGGGACCCCGCCGTATCGACTGGCAGCGCCCCCCGCCAGGACAGCTCCTCGCATCTAAACCCCGAGGTGACGGTGTTCGACAGCGAGGCAGTGATCCATCACGAAGGGGACGCCCGCCTTGGCGGCGCGCGCCTGCGCCGCCGCATCCACGACGCCTTGCTGCAGCCAGATCAGTTGCGGCTTGAGCGCAATCGCCTCATCCACGACGGCACCCGCGAGCTCGCTGCGGCGAAACACGTCCACGACGTCGATGGTGTGATCGCGCGCCGCATCGGTGAGCGTACGGTAGCTCTGCTCGCCGAGGATTGCGTCATGCCCCGGATTCACCGGAACGATTTTGTATCCCGACCGCTGGAGATAGCGCGCGACGGAATTGCTGGGCCGCGTCGGGTTGGGGGACAGTCCCACCACGGCGATGGTGCGCGCCGTGCGGAGCAGGGCGCGGACAGCCTCTTCTTCGGGGGGTGTCATGACCCGCGCTTGTGCACGTGCGGCGTGCCGCTGACCGCGCGGCCGACGAGCACCATCCCGGAGCGCTCGGCGATGGTCACGGCGAGCGTGGACGGAACGCTCGGCGTTGCGACCCAGGCGAGTCCTGCCCGTGCCGCTTTGAACGCCAATTCGGCCGAGATCCGGCCGGTCACGAGCAGCCCGCGGTCCTCGATCGGTGTCCGCGCGAGCACCGCGGCACCGATCACCTTGTCGACCGCGTTATGCCGGCCGATGTCCTCCGCGTGAAAGAGCAGCGTATGGCCGTCGGTGAGCGCGGCGGCATGAATGCCGCCGGTCTCGTTATAGCGTGCGCCAGCCGCAAACAGCTCCTTGAAGCGGGCGCGCAACGTTTCGGGGGCTGGAGGATCGCCGCGCAGCGGTGGCGAATGGGCCATCGCATCGGGGTTTGCCAGCATCGTGGCGACCGCGCCGCAACCCGACGCAAGCACCGGCTTGCGACGTTCACCTTTCACCTGCGCCACTCGCTCCGGCTTCACGTCGGCCCAGAATCCCAGATCGGGCGCGCAGGGACGCAGCTGCACGAGGTCGTCGAGTGACGCGATGTAGCCCTCACCGTGGAGCCAGCCTACGACCAGCTCTTCGAGCTGATCGGGCGTGCACATCCACGTGACCGCGGGCTCCCCGTTCACCTCGAGCCAGACGGGCCACTCCTCGACCACCGCGGAGTCGGCGCGCATCCGGCCCGAGCGGTCGCCCGGCTGTTTACGATTCGCCGCGGTATTCGGAGTAGTGATTGGGACTCTCCTCGATGCGCACAGAGTGCAGGCCCACGCCCGCGGGCAAAGCCCCGGCGATTCGCTCCCACACATGCAGCGCGAGCGCCTCGCCGGTCGGGACCCACTTCCCATCGGCGAACGGCGCGATGTCTGCGTTGATATGGCGCCCGTCGAAACGGCCCACGACTTCACGCTGCAGCAGCGACTTGAGTACGGGCAGGCTCATCACACCGCCGCGTGCCGGATCGAACACACCCTTCACGGTCACGGCACAGCGATAGCGATGGCTGTGGTCGCTCGTGGCCCCGGCAAACTCTGGGGTATTGGGAAACCGGTGCGTCGCAGTGAATTCGACGATCCTGGTCAGATACGCTGTCGGCACTCCTTAGAATACCTGGACGGCGGTGGCCTTGAAAGAGAACACGACCGTGCCGCCCGGAGTGAGCGCGAGATCGCGTGCGGCCTCCGCGGTCACAGCGGCGACCAGCTCCACGCCGCCCATGTCTGCCCGAACATGCACGCCGGCGCCGCGGTGCTCGATGGCCAGGCCGGTGACGCGACCCCTGAGGACGTTGCGGGCCGATGATGGGAGCGGCTCGCGGCTCACGAAGATGTCGGTGGGCGGGACCGCGACCACCACTGGACCGGCGCGATCGGTCATGACCACGAGCTCGATGCTCCCGACGCGCACCGTCTTCACGCCGTCGCCCGCGGGAAGCTCGACGCGAAACAGGTTCTCGGGCGTTACGGGGGAGCGGCGACCGTCTGCGAGCGCGCGGATGTCGTCGGCCCAGCGGTAGGCGTCTTCGAGCTGGTGTGATGCGATGCAGACTGCAAACGGACGGGCCGCTCGCTCTGCGGCGAGAGCGCGGTACAAGGCGCCCGCGGCGGCGCGGTCGGCGGAGCTGGCCGGTTCGTCCAGCAGCAGGACGTCAGTCCGCAGCGCGAGCGCCCGCGCAACCGCCACGCGTTGTACCTCGCCGTCGGACAGCTCGTGACGGCGCCGCGAGAGCAGCGACTGGAGTCCGAGACGGTCCACCACATCCGCGATGATGCCATTGGCCGCGGTGCGTCCCATGTCCCGGACCTGAAGACCGTATTCGAGATTCTCTCGTACCGTGCCGCGAAACAGAATCGGCCGTTGCTCGACCAGCGTCACGCGCCGGCGTAACGAGGCGGGTGGACGCCGGGGCACGACGGTGCCGTTCAAGAGCACCTGGCCTTCTGTCGGCGTCTCGAGGAGTGCGAGCAGGCGAAGCAGCGTACTTTTTCCGGCCCCGTTGTGCCCGACGACCGCCACCGTTCCCGTGTGGGGCACCGTGAACTGCTCGAGGTCGAGCACGACGCGTCCTTCATAGCGGTGGCGGACGCCGCGCAGCTCAAGCATGGCCGCGTCCTTGGAGCACCTGCAACGCGATGTTCACGACGAGCGCCAACATCAACAGCACGAGGCCGAGCGCGAGCGCCAGGCCGAAGTCGCCTTGCGCGGTGTAGAGCGCAACGGCGGTGGTCAGCGTGCGCGTAGAGCCGCGGATATTGCCGCCGACGATCATCGCCGCCCCGATTTCGGCGACGACCTGGCCGAAGGCCGCGGTAATGACGGCGGCAAGGGCGAAGCGCGCTTCGCGCGCCACCGTCCAGGCGGTCCGCCACGATCCCGCCCCCAATGTCTCGGCGGTGCGGCGGATCCGCGGGTCGACGCCGTGAATCGCGGCGGCCGACAGCGCGGCGGCGATCGGCAAGGCCAGCAGCACGTCCCCGACGACGATCGCCTGCCAGGTATAGAGCCACCCTAGGCCACCCAGCGGGCCGTGTCGCGAGAGCAGGCCGTAGAGCAGCAGGCCGACGACCACGGTCGGGAAGGCGAGTGCGGTGTTGACCATCGTCAGCGCGGCGCGTCGTCCCCAGAAGCGCCGGGTGGCGAGGAAGTAGCCGAGCGGCAGCCCCACGGTGCAGGAGATGGCTGTCGCAACGACCGCAACTTTGAGCGTGAGAAGAGCGATCCCGTAAACCTCGGAATCACCCGCGACGAGTAGTCCCCACGCCCGCCGGAAGCCTTCGGCTAGAAAATCCATCCAATGCCGAGACTGATCCAGGGATGGAGCGTCCAGTCGTTGAGCGGTTGGGTCAGGGGAAGCACGCGCGACCCGTCCGACGCCCGCTGTTCATGGAAGGAGAGGGGATACTTGAGACGCCAGAATTGCGCGCGCGCCTCCCCATTGATCATCACGCGCCGAGCGGGATACCAGCGCACGCCGGTCGTAAACGCGATCGTCAGCTTGGAGCCGAAGTGGTAGCCGCTTCCCGTCGTGTCCCCAGGCGAATTCACGTCGAAGGTCAGCCCGAGCCCCGTGCCCACGTAGGGAGCAAGCCCGCGCCATGTCTTGTTGCCGCTGAGCCGCAGCTGCATGCCAACCTCCACCATGCCGAGATCGGACTTGAACGGACCGGTGCGGCGAGCGGGAGATGACGAGTCGGCGCGGGGATCGAGGATGAATCGGTCGCCATGGAGGTAGGCGCCGGTGAATTGAAAGTGCAGCGCTTTACCGGCCGGGATCTCGTAGCGCGCACCGAACGTCAGCGCGTTGCTGGTGCCCGCGCCCGTGGTCCCGCGGTCCGCGCCCAGGTGGCCGACAAAGAAGACCGGCCCCGAATGGAGCAGGATGTCGCGGTAAGGTGAGTGCTCGGGGTCGTGGCCGATTTGGGCGCTTAGGCGGTTCGGCGGTTGGGCGGTTAACAGTGCCGCCACGCCGATTGCCGTTCGAACCGCTCGTCTCATCAGTCAGTCTCCCTGAGGTCGCGTCCCGTCATCTCTTTCGGCGGCTCAATACCCATGAGCTGCAAGATCGTTGGTCCGACGTCGCGAAGCGAGCCACCGGTCCGCAGATGCCGCTGCGGGGCTCCCTCGCCCACCATGACCAATGGAACGGGATTCGTCGTGTGCGCCGTGTGCGGGCCGCCCGTGGCGGGGTCGATCATCAGCTCGCAGTTGCCGTGATCCGCGGTCACCAGAACGGTTGCGCCGGCCGTATCGGCCGTGGTGAGAACCCGCGCGAGACACTGGTCGACCGTCTCGACCGCCTTGACCGCCGCCGCCAGAACCCCGGAGTGCCCGACCATATCGCCATTGGCGTAGTTGCACAGAATGAAATCGTGGTGTTTCCCCGCAATCGCGTTGCACAGCACGTCGGTCACGCCGGGCGCGCTCATCTCAGGCATCAAGTCGTAGGTCGCGACTTTCTGCGACGGGACGAGCAAGCGCTCCTCTCCCTTGTAGGGTGGCTCGTAGCCGCCGTTAAAGAAATACGTGACGTGCGCGTACTTCTCCGTCTCGGCGGTGCGGAACATCGTCTTGCCGTGGTCCGAGAGGACCTCCGCGACGATGCGTGACAATACGATCGGCTCGAATGCTGCGGGGAAGGGCAACCTCACGTCGTAGCGGGTCATCGTCACGAGCCGCACCGCGGGCCGGCCGGTGACGTCGAACCCCTCGAAATCCGGACCGGCGAGCGCCCGCACGATCTGGCGCATGCGGTCGGCGCGGTAGTTGAAACAGAAGATTCCGTCGCCGTCGCGAATGAGCGGCGCACCGGTGATGACGCGCGGCTTGACGAACTCGTCGGTCTCGCCGACGGCGTACGCCTGCTCGATCGCGGCGATGGGATCGGCGACCTGCACACCGACACCCTTGACCATGGCATCATACGCCAGCTTGGTGCGCTCCCACCGCTTGTCGCGGTCCATCGCGTAGTACCGACCAATCACTGTGCTGACGGTCTGACGGTCGGACGGTCGGACGGTCTGCAAGAGCTGCTCCATGAACGCCAGGCCGGATTTCGGCGGCGTATCACGTCCATCAAGCCAACCGTGGATGGCAACGGGTACCTCGTGGCGCCTGGCGAGCTCGATAGCCGCAAGGAGATGCTTGTCGAGCGCGTGCACCCCACCGGTGCCGATGAGTCCCATCACATGCAACGTGCCGTGGTGCCGACGTGTATCCGCGACCAGCTGCAGCAACGCTGGAATGCGGAAGAACTCCCCAGACTCGATGGACTGTGAGATGCGGACGAGGTCTTGAGGCACGACTCGGCCGGCGCCGAGATTCAGATGGCCGACTTCGCTGTTGCCGATCTGTCCCTCGGGCAGACCGACGGCGAGACCGGATGCCTCGAGCAACGTGCGCGACGCGCGGTCCCACAGCGTGTGCCACACCGGCGTCCGGCCGAGCTCGATGGCGTTGCCCTCGCGGCCCGGTCGGAAGCCCCACCCATCGAGCACGACGAGGATCACCGGAGGGGGGGCGCGCATGCTGCGGGTCGTTGTCATATTGAAGGGGATGCAAGTTAGCCAGATCACTCCCGTGCTACTAGCGCTTCTGGGGCTTGCGACGCCGCAGGTCGCGGCTTCCCAGGGCGGCAACCGGTATCGCGTCAACGTCGATAATGCGTGGTTTCATCAGGACGTGGCGGGCCGGCGCATCGCGCGGCTCGCGCGGGGCGCGGTGTTGACCGGTGGCGCAACTCGCAACGACTGGATTCAGGTCATGCTCGACGGCTGGATCTTCGCGACGTCGGTGGGACGGAGCGACCGGCCCGACTTCGATTTGCTCGTCACGCGCGCGCCGAACGAAAATCTGCGCGCCGCGCCCGCCGGCCCGTTAGTCGCCGAGCTCTCGCAGGGTTTCGGTCTCAAACGCGCGCCGCCGGACAGCAGCGGGCGCTGGGTGCACGTCGTGCGCGAGGGCTGGGTGCAGCGCAGCGCGCTCGCGCCCACGGCCGACATCGTCTCCACGCGCACCGTGGACACGTCCCAGGCCTCCGACAGCCAGGGTGTGCTGGCCCCAGGCCCGAGCCCCCAGGCCCCAACCCCCATAGACAGCACGCGCGCCCAACCGGTGCGCATCACGACGCTGTACCGCGCCCCGGACGGCCCGGAAGCCGGCACGGTGACGACCGACACGCCGCTCCGCGTCCTGAGCCGCAACGGCGAGTGGACCCGCGTGCAGTTCGAGGGCTGGGTCAAAGGCGGGGATCTGCAGGCCGCGCCCGCCGGCGTGCAGGTGGGGGTCACGGCCGCCGAGCTGCGCGCCGAGCCGCAGCGCTACGTGGGACAGGTGCTGCGCTGGAATCTCGAATTCATCGCCATCCAAAAAGCCGACGACTTGCGGCCCGACATTCCCAGCGGCGCTTCGTACGTGCTTGCGCGCGGACCGCTGCCCGAACGGGGTTTCGTCTACGTCGTCGTTCCCGATACCAAACTGCCCGCATTCCGCGCGCTCACGCCGCTCGTCACGATGACGATCACGGCGCGGGTACGAAACGGCCGCAGCCGCTATCTCGGCAACCCGGTCGTGGACCTGATTGCGTTGGAGGGAGGCGTTACGCCGTGAACGACCTATTGAATGAGCGCATCCGGCGCAAACTCGATGTGATGCCGGACGAGCAGGCCTACCAGGTGCTCGATTACATCGAATTCCTCGAGTCGAAGTACTCGCAACGGGCCGCCGGCGCTCCCGCCTTCCAGAAGGTCGCGGAAACACTGGAAGACACGATGCGCGCCGGACGCGTGCCGATTACCATCATTCGGGGAACGATGGATGCGGTGGGAAAGGCCGGCCGGTTCCTCGAGGGCCTGGCCGCGGCCGGGAAAGCCGCCGTTGAGGAGGCGAAGAAACAGCAGGTCGAGAAACAGGTTGAGGAAACGAAGCCTCCCCAGTAACTTCCGAGATGGGAACCTTCCGACCCGACGTCGCCCTCACCTTTGACGACGTCCTGCTCGTGCCTCGTCACTCGACGGTGCATCCCCGGAACGTCGCCGTCGCCAGCCGCTTTACGCGCGCCATCCCCCTGAACATCCCGATCGTCTCCGCGGCCATGGATACCGTGACCGAAGCGGAGATGGCGATGGCCATGGCGCGTCTGGGTGGGATCGGCGTCATCCACAAGAACATGCCGATCGACCGGCAGGCGGCCGAGGTCGACCGGGTGAAGCGCAGCGAATCGGGAATGATCATGAACCCGATTACGCTGGGACCCGACCGCCCGCTGCGGGAAGCGCAGCAGCTGATGGTGCGCTTCAAGATCTCGGGCGTGCCGATCGTCGACGGCGCGGGAAAACTGGTCGGCATCATCACGAATCGCGATTTGCAGTTCGAGCGCGAGCTCGACCGGCCGATTCGCGACGTGATGACCAAGGACAAGCTCGTGACCGCGCCCATCGGCACGACCCTCGACGAGGCCGAGCGCATTCTCGCGAAACATCGCATCGAGAAATTGCCGGTTGTGGACAAGCAGGGCTTGCTGAAGGGTCTCATCACCATCAAGGACATCTTCAAGCGTCGCCAATACCCGGACGCCAATAAAGACCAGCACGGCCGGCTGCGCGTCGCCGCCGCCGTCGGCGGCACGCCGGACGCGCGCGCGCGCGCCCAGGCGCTGGTCGACGCCGGGTGCGACGTGATCGTGGTGGATTCCGCGCACGGCCACAGCCAGGGCGTGCTGGACACGGTCGCCTGCTTGCGCGACGTCTTCCCGGACACGCAGCTGGTCGCCGGCAACATCGCGACCGAAGCTGGCGCCCGCGCTCTGGTCGAGCGCGGCGTCGATGCCGTCAAAGTCGGCGTGGGTCCGGGGTCGATCTGTACGACCCGTGTCGTGACCGGGATCGGCGTCCCGCAGATCACGGCCATCGTGGATGCCGTGCGGGGCGCGGGCGACATCCCCGTGATTGCCGACGGCGGCATCAAGTACTCCGGTGACGCGGTGAAAGCGCTCGCCGCGGGCGCTGAGAGCGTGATGATGGGCTCGATGCTGGCGGGCACCGAGGAGAGTCCGGGCGAATCCTTCCTGCTCGAGGGGCGGCGCTTCAAGGTGATCCGCGGGATGGGCAGCCTGTCGGCGATGGAGGAGGGGTCGGCGGACCGCTACTTCCAGGAAGGCGAGGTCTCGCTGCAGAAGCTCGTCCCGGAGGGGATCGAAGGGCGGGTCCCGTATCGGGGGCCGGTCGCCGACGTGGTGTACCAGATGGTCGGCGGGTTGCGGAGCGGAATGGGGTATTGCGGGGTATGCGATATGGCTGCGCTGCGGACGGAAACCGAGTTCATCCGTATCACCAGTGCGGGGTTGCGTGAATCGCACCCGCACGATGTCGTGATCACGCGCGAGGCGCCGAACTACAGCTTGTAGTCCTGCTCCGTGCCGACGGAGGTACCATGAACGTCCTGGTTCTTGCCCTGTTCGCTCCCGCTCTTGTCGCGCAAATACCCGACACCACCCAGCCTCAGCCCAGTTCGGATCGTTACACGATCGATGTCGCCGCGCTCGTGCGCGAGAGCGGTGCCCAGACAATCACTGAGGCGCTCGCTAGCCGCGTGCCCGGCCTGCTGATCACTCGCGGGTCCGGTCTGATCGGCGCGGGTTCGCAGATCAGGTTCGCCGCCACGACTACGGTGGTGGGGAACGCCGCACCGTTGATCCTCGTGGATGGTATTCGAATCGACGCTGCCGAAGACGCGACCGCGCTTCCGGTCGACGGACCCGGACCACTCCGGCTCGACGACATCAACATCGAGGACGTTCAGTTTGTGCAGGTGTTGCGTGCCCCAACCTCCGTCGCGGTGTACGGTCCGGGGGCCGCAGCCGGCGTCATTCTCATTCAAATGAAGCGCGCGACGGCTGGGCCATTACGGTGGGAGACATATGGGCAGGCGACAGTGCTGTCGCCTCATGGACGTTGGCCCACGAATTACGGCGGCGTTGACACGACTAACGCCGATCCGCGTATGCGCAGCGGCTATTGTGATCTCGCCAGTGAGGCCACGGGCGCGTGTGTGCAGGATTACGTGCAGTCGTTCAATCCGTTGGCGACGCGTAGCCCGTTTGCGACCCCGTTGCACCGTCGCGCGGGTCTCAGCGCCAGCGGCGGGCGGCCCTGGGGCGCGGTCCACGTGGCCGGAGATCTCGACGGTGATGGGAGCGCGTACGCCATGCCGGTTCTGCCTATGAATGCCAATGATTACTCGGGCGCCAGTCTGCGCGGCAGCGCCACGGTGCGGCCTGTCCGGTTTCTCGAACTCGGAGTCATGGCCGATCGTGCCCATAGCACGCTGGGACTGCCGCTGTATGAGCCGGTCCGCGACGCCTTACTTGGCCCAAGCAATAGCGCGGCATTCTCATGGGACTCGCTCAGTGCGTTTTATCGGCAAAAGCCGAGCTCACAGCAAACCGCGCGTACGTGGTGGGCGCTCAGCTTTCGCGCCGACCCGGTTGCCTGGCTGCACCTGCAAGGTCAGCGGGCCACTGATGGGGTGACCAGCAATGACGAAGCGTCTTCGCTCAATCGACGCGCCACTGGCGCCCGTTACGCTCGCCAGCGGACCACACAGTTGAGTGCTACTGCCGTGGCGCAGCCGTGGCACAGGGCTCGATTCACGACCACCGTCGGTATGGAGAAGCTCGGGTACCGCCTCGAGTTGGATCAGCGCATCTACTGTGACTCTTTTAGGCCCTGCGCCTGGTCGATGTCAGCGAGATGGCGGAACTCGACCGGCTGGTATCTGGCCGAGGACGCTGCACTCGGCGAGCGCTTCCGCGCATCGGCGAGCGTCCGGCACGACCGCTTTTCGAACCTCGACGTGTCTAACACGAATGGAAGTGTCGCCGTCAGCTGGCTGGCGCGACCCTCAGAGCATGGCGTGCTCGGCCGGTTGCAGTTGCGCGCGGCGTACGGCTCTGCCACGGGTGTGCCGGCTCCCGGAGTAGAGCCGTCGAATATTTTCGCGTGGGTTATGCCACCCGAGAAGACCAAGGGATTCGAGTTGGGTGCAGGGTCGGGCCTATTCAGCGGGCGTATAACTGCCGAGTTGAGCGTATATGACTCACGCTCGGCGGCGAATCGATATGTGTTCTACGGCTACCCCGGGTCAAACATCCTCTATACTCCGGACACCAGGATCACCAACCGCGGTGTTGTGGCGTCTTTTGCTGGGTCGATCCTGGAGCGACCAGGTTTCGAATGGACTGGACAGCTTTCGGTTTGGGGCAACCGCAACCGCGTCACCAGCGGCTTTCCCGACCTGGCCACCATGCCTGGTTACCCTGTCGGCGGTTACTGGGGACGATCGCTTGACGGCTACACGGACGCGAATGGTGATGGGATCGTCACCCGAAGCGAAGTTACCATCGGTGCGAGGTTGCAATGGGCCGGTACCCCGCACCCAACACAGGGTGCGATCATGACGTCTTCGTGGCGCGTCGGGGCGCGCTGGCACGCGGCGGTGACACTCGACTATCGTGCGGGACAGACTCTGTTCAACGCAATCGCTTGGTGGCGGTGCGCCGGATTGGCCGTCTGCCGCCAACGGTATGACGCGTCCACGCCGCTCGAGCAGCAAGCGATCGCGGTCGCAGGCACGGGAGATCCGGTGGTCCAGTATTTCGAAGATGCCGACTACCTCAAACTGCGCGAGATCGCCGTGACATTCGATGTCCCGCCCACCGCTGCGACACTCATCGGCGCGCGTGGGGCATCGATTACGCTCGCAGGACGCAACCTCCGAACCTGGACTCGCTACTCCGGTGGCGACCCAGAGGCAGCGAGCTACGGGAAAGTCGCCGATACGATTGGTCTCTCACCATCTATCTCCGATGCTGGAACGGTACCGCTCCCTCGTTCCTGGTCGCTCGGTGTTCGTGTCGCGTTCTAGCCCGGCAACGTAGCTCTAACGCTCGTCTCTATTGACAGATCGCCGGCCTGGGCGAACCTTGGGTCCGTCCGTGCCGTCGATTCGT
>WNGO01000509.1_pt1 | contig 23887 bp, 17 predicted proteins | sample 5400511 | NCBI WGS metagenome assembly WNGO01 (sample SAMN13153380, study PRJNA577476) | soil metagenome | isolation source: 20 cm soil or saprolite under Garry oak tree replicate 2 | place: USA:California | collected 2016-06-15 | reverse complement strand
CCATCACCGGGCACTTCGATATCGATCGCGGACGCGCCGGCCATCGGAATGAGGACAGAATCTGAACTGGGCAGATTCATTCCCACCCCGAGAGTGCCCGAGCGCAAAATGTGTGTGCCAGATTCATCCCATGCGATCAATTCCGGCTGCTGGTTTGGTTTATCGTCGAAGAACAAACGGAAAAAGAGAACCTGGTAATCAGGCCCTGGTTGCGTAACGCGAATCCGAAAGATGCTCTTCGAGTTGCCGCCGCCTTCCGTCGCCTGGGCCGGCAAAAGAGTGAGCGCTTCGACCCATGCCGGCGCGTTTTGCGGTTTTGAATTTCGAGGCGCGTTTTGGCGGAGATCAAGCCACGCGCTGTCTGGAAAGGGCTGCACGATGAATTCGGCTGGAGAGGGAAGGGCATCGCTCAAAGCTTCCTGCGCGCATACGCGGCAAACCGCAGCGAAGAAGATCGCAAAAACAGCGCGAAATATCATTTAGGCGGGCGAGATTATTCCCGCACAACCCGGTTTGCAAGCTCAGTTTTCAATGCGGTCGGAATTGCAAACTGTGTGTCATTTCAAACACGGCCGATAGAATACTGAAAACGACAAGGCCAACCAGAGCAGCAATTATTACAATGATGATCGGCGGAATCAGTTGGGAGATTACGCCAACGCTCCGGTCAAGCTCGCGCTCATAAACGTCGGCGATTGCTTGCATGGTCTCGGCGAAATGTCCCGTTTGTTCTCCCACCGCCATCATGTCGGTAAACAAATCCGGAAACAGTTTCTGTTCTTGCAAAGCAGCGGAGAGCGTCGCGCCATCGATCACTGCCTTGCGCACATCGACAAGCTTACGTTCGAGAAAGCGGTTTCCGGCAATTTCAGTTACCAGATCAAGCGCGCGAAGCAGCGGAACTCCATTTTCCATCAAGGTTCCCAGTGTCCGCGAGAACTGTGCGTAATAACGGTGGCGAATGACTCGTCCGTAGCCAGGGATGAGTAGCCGGAACCGGTCCCATCCGGTGCGCCCTTCCTCACTGCGCACAAGAGCGCGGAAAGCGATGACGCCGCCGATCACTGCGACCACGCCGACCCACCAGTAGCCTGTGATCGCGTGATGAACGTGCATCAGAATCCGTGTCGGCAATGGAAGAGCCCCGCCGGTTTGCGCCATGAACCCAGTCAGTTGCGGCACCATGAACGTGATAAAAATGGTGACGAGAACAGCGCCAGCCAACGCGAGGAACGCTGGATAAATCAAAGCCTGCTGCACCCGGTCTCGTAGTTCTTTCGCCTGCATCAAATGCTTGACGAGCCGAAGCAGAATTTGCGGCAGCGCGCCACTGGCCTCGCCTGCCGCCACCAGATTTACATACAGCGGCTCGAAAATTCGCGGCATCTCACTTAATGCCTGTGAAAAACTGCGACCGTCGACGAGGGCCTGATGCAGCGAATGTGTCATTTGCTGAACGCGCGGCTGCTTTAAACGTTTTCCCAAAATCGACAACGCTTCGTCGAGCGTCATTCCCGCTTGCAGTAAATGAGCGAGTTGCTCCGTGAAAATGAGCAACTGCCCGTGCGGGATTTTCAGGTTCTGGGTGGGAGAGGTGGGTACTGCAGCCTCTGCAGCTTTCGTCTTCACCTCCGCGCCAACTAAATCGATGCGAATCGGAATGCATTGTTGCAATTCAATTTGATGGATCGCAACAGCTCGATCCGCACAATCGAGCACACCTTCAACCAGGCCGCCCTGCGGATTACGGGCACGATAAGCAAACTGTGGCATCGGCGTGGAAAATAATCTGAAACGGGAAATCGGAAACTGGAATCTAGCTCCGCCAGGTTAAATGGTTAGAAAGAAGATTCTTTTCGAAACGATCTAACCATTTCGATGAAACGAATCACCTAGGCTTGTCCCTGATTGTCGCATAGGTAGAAATTTTACTTGTCATGCTGTCGGATTCTGATAAGACCGGCCACCATGAGATGTGCAGCAGCAGTAGCCATGGTTGTTTGCATTGCGTTCGCTTCGCAAGCGTTCGCGGTATTGCGACCACTCTTTCCGGCGAAAGCCGGGCCGCCGTTTGGTGCTGAAGCGATCGTAAACGGAAACGGTTCGGGCCAACATTCGGCGAAACAAGCGTCTGCTACAGCGCCGAGATAGGGCGTGTATCAGCCGCGACGCGCAGGCGCTCGCCTGCGTGACAGGAGCTCTCTCACCTCTGTTCCAAGCCTTTGCTTTAGGACGCGGTATCCCACCCTACATCGCTATGGACTTTTCGGTAGTCGGCTTATTTGCTGGATCGTCGATCTTACGATGCAGAAGATTACGATTTCTCTCTGACCAGGGGGATCTGTTCGAGCAGCTCATCGCCTTTTTGTCCATAAACAGGCGGGGGCGGGAATCGAACCCGCGAATAGCGGTTTTGCAGACCGCGACCTTACCACTTGGCTACCCCGCCAATTGTGCGAGAGCGGACAATATCGTTGTAGCGGCGCTTGTATCAAGCGCCCACCGTAGATAGATAGGCGCTTGGCACAAGCACCTCTACAACATGAGCTCGCATTCTTCCGAATTCTTTGCTCGCGCCCAACAACACATTCCCGGCGGGGTTAACTCACCAGTCCGCGCATTTCGCAATGTGGACGGCGACCCGTTTTTCGTTGATCGCGCCGAAGGTGCGAGGATTTGGGATGTCGATGGAAACGAATACATCGATTACGTGGGCAGCTGGGGACCAGCTATTCTCGGTCATGCAGCGAAAGTGGTTTTCAATGCGGTGCGCGAGGCTGCCACGCGTGGCCTAAGCTTTGGAATTCCAAATCCGCTCGAGGTGCAAATGGCGGAGCTGATCTGCGACTGGATGCCGTCAATCGAGAAAGTGCGGATGGTGAACAGCGGAACGGAAGCTACGATGTCATGCATTCGCCTCGCACGGGCGTTCACGGGACGTGATAAGATCATTAAGTTCGACGGCTGCTACCACGGACACGCGGATGCATTACTGGTCAAAGCTGGCAGTGGCGCGCTGACACATGGCCAACCGAGCAGTGCGGGTGTTCCACAGGCATTTGTCGACCTTACGATTTCACTGCCGTTCAATGACATCGAGTTGGTGAGGAAAGCCTTCCATGAAAACAAAAATCAAATCGCAGCCCTAATTCTCGAGCCGATTCCAGCGAATGCGGGTCTTTACTTTCCCAGAGAAAACTTTTTGGCTCTCTTACGTGAAGAATGCGCGAGCAACGGCGCGCTCCTGATCTTCGACGAAGTGATCACCGGTTTCCGCGTGGCGCGTGGGGGCGCACAAGAAATTTATGGAATCAAACCTGATCTCACTGCGCTTGGAAAAATAATTGGCGGCGGTTTACCAGTCGGAGCCTTTGGCGGACGCGCGGAAATCATGGACCAGCTTTCGCCAGATGGCCCGGTATACCAGGCCGGCACGTTATCCGGCAATCCACTTGCGATGGCGGCCGGTCTGGCGCAACTGCGCGAGCTCGACCGGACCAATGGCTGGAAACTGCTGGAAGAATCGGGCGCGCAATTGGAACAGCTCGCGGGCGACGCGATCAAGAATGTAAAAATCGAGACCACGTTTCACCGGCTCGGCTCGATGTTTTGTTTGTTCTTTGCTTCTGGGCCGATTGTCGACCTTACCCGCGCGCAGCGAAGCGACCTGAAGATGTTCGCCAGTTTTTTTCATGCTTGTTTGAAGCGCGGCATCTATTTCGCGCCATCGCAGTTTGAGACGGGATTCATTTCCACCGCACATACGCCGCAAGACATCGAGCGCACAGCCGCAGTGATTCGCGAAGCGCTGGGCAGTTTGTAGGGGAAGCTGTCAGCTTCCCCTAAAGAATATGCCATAGGCCGAATCTGAGAAGCCGTTTTCCTTGTCATTGTTGTCATTCCGAGCGAAGTCGAGGAATCTCTTGATTGGATCCGCCGAACATCCGATCCCGCGATTGCGGGAGACTGCGCTAGACATGACAAAGATGGCAAACTCACGAATTCGCCCTGCTGCGAAATTCTTTTTCGAAGGCGACACAAAGTTCTTTGTCAAAGGCGTCACTTACGGTCCTTTCAAGCCGGACACCGACGGAAATTATCTTGGGCGACCTGAGCAAGTGGAAATCGATCTCGCGCTCATGCGGCAGGCGGGTCTGAACTTGGTGCGAATTTATCATCCGCCGGCGCGCTGGTTCCTGGATCGTTGTGCTGCTGCCGGCATGCGCGTGCTGGTGACGCTTCCGTGGGAAAAACACATCGAGTTCCTGCGTCAAAGATCAACACGCAGACAAATTATCGAAGCTGTTCGTTCTGCGGTGAGTTCACATGTTGGGCATTCGGCGATCCTTGGCTATCTGGTAGGCAACGAAATTTCCAGCACTATGGCGCGCTGGCTCGGCGCGCGTCGCGTGATTGAATTTGTGGAGGAATTAATCCAGATCGGCCGCACGATCGATCCGGCTGCCCTCTTTTCCTACGCCACCTATCCGCCGACCGAATATCTGCTGCCACAGAACGCCGATTTTTGCTGTTTCAATGTTTACCTCCACAACCAGGACGAGTTCGAGCGGTACTTGTTGCGGCTGCAAAATCTTACAGGCGAGCGTCCGCTTATCCTTGGCGAATTCGGCATGGACACCATCCGACATTCGCAGGACGAGCAGTCCGACATGCTCTCCTGGCATATCGATAGCGTGGTAAAATGCGGTCTTGCTGGAACGATTCTTTTTACCTGGACCGACGAATGGTTTACCGGCGGCGAGGAAATTACTGATTGGGCATTTGGAATCGTCACGCGTGAACGCAAACCGAAGAAGGCGTTTTACCGCCTTGAAGAAAAACTGGGGCAAAGCAATTCCATCGCGCCTCTTCAACCGCTTCCGCGCTCGCCTTTCGTCTCGGTAATTGTCTGTTCGTATAACGGAGGCCCCACTCTTGCTGCCTGCCTGAATTCGTTACGAAAACTGAACTATCCCGAGTACGAAGTCATCCTGGTCGATGACGGTTCGACGGATGACACAGCGTACATTGCGGCGCAGTTCCCGGAGGTCCGCTACATTCATCAGAGCAATCATGGATTAAGTCACGCCCGCAACACTGGGGCGATCGCTGCCAAAGGCGAAGTGCTTGCCTACACGGACTCTGACTGCATGGCGGATGGAGATTGGCTCTATTACCTCGTCAGCACGCTTGTCAGCGGCGATTATGCCGGCGTCGGCGGACCGAACATTACGCCGCCCGCACAAAACTGGATTCAAGCGTGTGTTGCAGGAGCACCGGGCGGCCCCAGCCATGTTCTGCTTACTGATACAGTCGCCGAGCATATACCCGGTTGTAACATGGCGTTTTATCGCTGGGCGTTCGACACCATGGGTGGCTTCGATCCCGAATACCGCAAGGCTGGAGACGATGTCGATTTTTGCTGGCGTATTCAGCAGGCCGGCTGGGTAATCGCTTTCAGTCCAGCTGCAATCGTTTGGCATTACCGGCGCTTTACTCTTCGCGCTTTCTTGAAACAACAGGATGGCTATGGCGAAGCAGAATCACTCCTCCGCTTTAAACATTTAATTTTTTTTGGCCCGACTGGCACTGCGAAATGGCGCGGCCAAATTTATGGAACACCGCGCTTTAGTTGGTTTGTTAATCGAACGGTGATTTATCATGGGATTTTTGGCGAGGGATTTTTCCAGTCGATTTATCCCACACCGCAATCCGACATAGCCGCATACCTGAGCAGTATCGAATGGTTTGCGCTCACCATATTCCTTTTTGGCTTGGGAATTTTTCTGCCTGCGCTGCGGATTGTTCCCTACCTGATGCTCGGCGGTACTTTGTGCGTGGCGGTTTCCTACATGGTGCGCGCTCCCATTGAGCCTAAATTCGATACGGTGCGCGCGCGGCTGCTCGTGATGCTGCTGGCGTTTGCTCAGCCGCTTGTGCGGGGATTTTCTCGTTATTTTACCTGGCTACGGTTCAAACGCACACCGGCCAACGTGATTCGCCGGCACGAGCACTTGCCGGAACGCGGCCGCTTCGCAGGCAGTCTGAATCGCCGGCTTTTTTGGAGCGAACAGGGCAGGGACCGCCACTATTTATTAGGCGCCATGTTTGAATTGCTCGATGAAGAAGGCTGGCGGTACTCCACTGATAGTGGTTGGAATGAGTGGGACATTCAGATCTACGGAAATTTCTGGTGGAGCATAGCGCTTCAAACCGTCACTGAATACCACGGCGGTGCGAAATGTCTGACTCGTGTTCGGCTTCGCAACCGGTTGGTGACTACCACGGTCATTCTTAATCTGATTGCGGCAAGCCTGTTGATTTACCGCCAGCTCAACGTTTCGCATGTTGAGCTTTGGTCGATCGCGGCCTATGTGCTGTTTCTGCTGTTCTTATGGACGCGAGCGCGTGCGTTGAAATCACGAGTGGCTGAACTGGTCGATGCAGCCGCGCTTCGCGCGGGCCTGCAGCGGGTGACCCGCAAACAGAAAATTGCGAAACCGGCGGCGGTTGCCGAGCCGGAGCCCGCGATCAATGTGACTGATCCCGCAGCGCCAAATCTGCCCGGATGAGCGGCGAACTGTAGCCGGAGTCGTTGACTCCGGCATACGCGGTCAGTGACCGCGGCTACAGCTATCACAAAATCAAACGTACTTTCCCTGCGCCCCGCTCGATGCGACCAATTCGCTTCGCTCCTAAAATTGACATTGCACTGCGTGCATGTCCCTCAGGGACAATCACCACCATTCCAATGCCCATATTGAACGCTTGATACATCTCCTGAGGATCTACCTTTCCGTTTTTCTGCAGGATTTGGAAGATGCTTGGGACGCGCCAGCTTTTCGTTTCAATTACCGCATTACAATTCGAGGGTAAAATTCGAGGCAGATTGTCGACGAGACCACCACCGGTGATATGAGCGAGCCCTTTGATTACGCCAACGGGAACTTTTGCCAGGAGCGGCTGATAGTTTTTGTGCACCCGCAGCAATTCTTCGCCGATTGTGATTGTCGACCCCGGTAGACGCGAACTCGGTTTGAGCCGCATTTTCTCGAACAAGATTTTTCGTGCCAATGAATAGCCATTGGTGTGCAGACCATTTGAAGCCAGACCGAGAACGATGTCGCCGCGTTTGATCTTGCTGCCATCGATGATTTTCGCTCGATCCACGACGCCCACGATGCAGCCTGCAAGATCGTATTCGCCTTTGCGATACATCCCGGGCATCTGCGCAGTTTCTCCTCCCAAAAGTGCGCAGCCCGCCGCGCGACAGGCGCGGGAAAGGCCGCGAAGCAATTGCTGGAACACGCGCGACTCGAGTCTCTCGCAGCCAATGTAATCGAGGAAAAAAAGTGGACGCGCGCCAAGAACTGCAATGTCGTCGACGCAGTGGTTCACGAGATCGACGCCCACGGTGTCGTGCTTGTCCATGGCGAAGGCGACTTTCAATTTGGTGCCGACGCCATCGACACTGGCGACCAACACCGGTTCGCGCATTCTGGGAAAACTCGCGTGAAATAATCCGCCGAATCCGCCAATTTTCCCGAGCACCCGCGGCCCATGCGTTTGCCTAACGAACGCGCCGATGCTGCCCTTCAGCTTGTTTGCCAGATCGACATCGACTCCAGCGCGCGCGTATGCCTTCTTTTTGTTATCCACAGATTTCACAGATTCCGCAGATTAGTTTGCAGGAAAAATCTGTGTCAATCTGCGTAATCTGTGGATGCCGATTTTATTTCAAATCGGCGAACAACGTCGGATGCGCTTCCTGATCGGCCAGTGCTTTGGCGCGTTGCTCGCGTCGTTCCATGATGAACTTGTCCAATGCAGGATCGACGGGCAGGGGATAGTCACCGTTAAAACAAGCCAGGCAAAACGAATTGAGTGGCTTTCCTGTCGCTCGCACCATGCCTTCGACATCGAGGTAACCCAGACTGTCGACGCCAAGATATTTGCAGATGTCTTCCATCGACATCTGGTTTGCGATTAATTTTTCAGGGTCGGGAAAATCGATGCCATAATGGCAGGCAAACCGATGCGGCGGACAGCTCACGCGCATGTGCACTTCCGTGGCTCCGGCCTCCCGAAGGGTCACCACACGCGCACGCGCGGTGGTTCCGCGCACGATCGAGTCGTCTACAACCACGACGCGTTTTCCGGCCACCATTTCCTTGATCAGATTCAGTTTCACTCGCACGTCGAAATCGCGGATCAGCTGGCTCGGCTGCAAGAATGTGCGTCCAATGTAATGATTGCGGACGAACGCGTGACCGTAAGGAATATTTAGTTCCTGGGCGAAACCGAGAGCGGCGTAATTTCCCGAGTCAGGCACCGGCACGACGATGTCGGCCTCGGCGGGGAATTTGCGCGCGAGTTCGCGTCCCATTTCCATACGTACCTTTCCGACATTCACCCCTCCAATCATGCTGTCCGGTCGCGAGAAATAGACGTATTCGAACATGCAAAATGCGGGCTTCTCATCTGGAAATGGCCGTTCCGAACGCAATCCGTTCTCGTTGATGATCAACACTTCGCCTGGTTCAATTTCGCGAATGAACTCGGCGTGAATCAGATCAAAAGCGCACGTTTCAGACGCTAGGACGTAAGCACCGTCGAGCTTGCCGAGCGCCAGCGGGCGCCAGCCAAAAGGATCTCGCACCGCAATCAGCTCTTGCTCGCTCATGATGATCAGCGAGAAGGCGCCCTGAATCCGGCGCAACGCTGCCAGCACATTTCCGCCATTGTCCGAAGGCTGCGCGAGCAAATGCAAAATAATCTCGCTATCTGCGGTGGTTTGAAAAATTGAGCCCCTGCGTTCGAGTTCGTCGCGCAGAATGTCGGCATTAATCAGATTGCCGTTGTGCGCAATTGCCATCTGGCCGCGCACACAGTCGACCACAAAGGGTTGCGCGTTCTTGATCGTGCTGGTGCCCGTAGTCGAGTAGCGCGTGTGCCCGATTGCTCGTGTTCCCTTCAGTTTCGCCAGTTCTTCCTGACCGAACACCTGTGAAACGAGCCCCATATCCTTATGCATCAGGAAGTTCGTGCCCGGTCCGTTGCTCGTAACGATTCCGGCGCTCTCCTGCCCGCGATGTTGCAGGGCAAACAGACCGTAATACGTCAGGACCGCCGCGTTCGGATGACCGAACACGCCGAAAAGCCCGCACTCGTGCTGCGGCAGCACGGCGGAGTCGGGTGCGTGTTCCGGATCAGTTTTGCCCGAGGGGCAGATCACACCAAACAATCCCACCAAATTGTTTCACATTCAATCGGGATTAAAACTTCGTCGCCTGCCACACGATTACTCGCATTGTGCTTTCAACGGGAGCCGAGCCGAGAGCTTTGCCAATTTGTTTCGCGACCGCTTCAATCAGATCCTCAGGATCGACGCCGCGCTCTGTTGCTTCGGCGGCGACCGGATTGCCACGCACCAACCCGGTGGCGAATCCCCGGGCTGAGTCGCTTCGGCAAGGCTTCATTTCAGAGAACGATTCAATTTTATCGAAGCCAGCGTCCTGCAGCATTCCTCGGATCACGGTCGAATCGTGAAAACCGAATGGAATCTTGTAAAAGCCAGGCGGGTCATGGTCGAAGAACGAACAGATGGTTGTATGCGCAATTTGAGCAAACGGATTCGCCTTGAAGGAATCCCAGACGTTGAATAAAAAAACGCCGCCGTTGCGGAGGACGCGAAAAGATTCACGCATGGCAGCGGCCTTGTCCGGGACGAACATCACGCCGAACTGGCAAACGGCGGCGTCGAACGAACAATCGGGAAACGGAAGAGCGGACGCGTCGGCCTGTTGCCAGGTAATGTTTTCATCTTTCCGAAATTTTCGCTTCGCGAATTCGAACATGTCCGGGTTCAAATCGGTCGCGATGATTTCGGTTGTCGCGGGCAATGCGTCGCGCAATCGGCGGCTCACAATTCCCGTGCCACAGGCTATCTCAAGAACGCGTTCGTATTTCCTGCCCGCCAGCCGCAACACCAAATCTTCGGCCCACGGCTTGAACATGACCGGGCCGAGATAGCGATCGTAATTTTCCGGGACCGCTCCCTGGAAAAGAACATTCCGATCGTGCTCCATCCTATAAGCTTGGGATTCGTTCGGCCGATGCGTCGCTTTCGACCAGGCGACGGATCGAATTCGACCAATCGTCGTAAAGATCGGCGATTGACCATGCGAACGCTTCGTTGTTCACCTGAATGCGTAATTCGTCGCCGCAGACTTTTCCGAGTTGCTGAAAGAGAACGTCACGCTCGCGTAACACCGATACTACGTTCTCGAGATTTTCAGGCGTGACTGAAATCACAATCCGAGACTGGGATTCTTTGAAAAGAGCGACGCAAACATCAAGGAGTGACGGCTTCCCAGCCGTCACAATTTGTTCGACGGCTGGCAAGCCGTCGTTCCTTGTTAGCTCCATCTCCGCTCCAAAAAGTTTTTCAGGGTTGAAACAACTTTCCGCCAGTGCGACTGCAAGCCCGCCCTCTGAACAATCGTGTGCGCTTTTTACGAGTCCTCGCCGAATCAGATCGCGAATGGTGTTTTGAACTTTAATCTCATGCGCGAGATCGACATGAGGCGGCGGCCCGATTTTCAATCCGTAACAGACTTTCAAGTATTGTGAGCCACCGAGGTTGTAGCCGGGGGCGTTGACCTCGGCTTCTGTGGCGTGGCCAGCTTCCCGGCCGCCGCGGTCAGCGCCCACGGCTACAACAGCGCCGATGAGAATGATCACGTCGCCTTCGTCTTTGAACCACTGCGTGGTGATGTGCTTTTCATCATCAATCAATCCGACCATGGCGATCGTTGGCGTCGGGTCGACAACGGATGTGGACGCGACGCCCTGGTCGCGTTTTCCCTGTGGCAACTCCGGCGACGAGGGCATCGCCGCCACCCTTTCATTGTACAACGAGACATTTCCGCCGGTGACAGGCGTTCCAAACGCGCGGCATGCTTCTGCTATTCCTTCAACCGCTTCACGCAGTTGCCAGAAATTTTCGGGCTTGTAAGGATTGCCGAAATTCAGGCAGTCCGTGACAGCCAATGGATTTGCACCGGAACAGGTAAGGTTTCGCGCCGCTTCGGCGACGGCGATCTTCCCGCCTTCGCGTGGGTCGAGCGCGCAATACATCGAATTGCAATCCGTGGTCGCCGCCAAAATTTTGTTGGCGTAGCGAACGAAAAAAACGGCGGCGTCAGAACCGGGTTTCACGATCGTGCCGGTGCGAACGGTGTGATCGTATTGCCGATAAACCCAATTCTTGGACGCGATTGTCGGATCGCGCAGCAATTGGCGCAGTGCTTCATGTGTATCAATGTCAGAGAGATTTTCGATTCGGCGGTCGTAGACCGCCGCTACAGAGGAAGCCGGTTTTGCTTCACGCGAGTACAATGGCGCTTCGTCAGCGAGCGCTTTGGCTGGAATCTCCGCGGCAATGTCACCGTTATTTCGGACGCGCATCATGCCGTCGCTGGTGACGCGACCAATTTCTGCACACGGCACGTCCCATTTCTCGAATACTTCACGCACAACGTCTTCTTTTCCGTGACGCGCAATGATGAGCATTCGCTCTTGTGATTCGCTCAGCAGGACCTCGTATGGGGTCATGCCTGACTCGCGCTTGGGCACTTTGGCCAGATCGATCTCGATGCCGCTGCCGGCCCGGCTGGCGGTTTCGCAGGTGGAGCAGGTCAGGCCTGCCGCTCCCATGTCTTGAATTCCAGCAACAGCGCCGCGAGCGAGTAGTTCGAGGCAGGCTTCCAGCAACAACTTCTCCTTGAACGGATCGCCTACTTGCACCGCGGGACGATCTTCGCGCGATTGTTCGGTCAATTCACGTGATGCAAAGGCTGCGCCCGCAAGACCGTCACGGCCCGTTTCGGCGCCGACGTAAAAAACGGGATTGCCAGTGCCTTCTGCCGCGCCGCGCGCGAGTTGTTCGTGGCGCAACACACCGAGACAAAAAACATTTACGAGAGGATTGTCTTCGAAGCTTTCGTCGAAATAGATCTCGCCGCCGATGGTCGGAATGCCGACACAGTTTCCGTAATGTGCGATACCGCTCACGACGCCAGTGAAGAGCCGCCTGTTAGCGGCTAATCTCAAATTTGAAATTTGAGATTTGCGATTCGCGGTGATTGGCCCAAAGCGCAGCGAGTTCAGGCAAAACTCCGGGCGCGCACCCATGGTAAAAATGTCGCGGATGATACCGCCCACGCCGGTCGCTGCGCCCTGGAACGGCTCGATTGCGCTCGGATGATTGTGACTTTCCATTTTGAACGCGACTGCCCAGCCGTCGCCAATGTCGACGACACCCGCATTTTCTTCGCCGGCTTTCACCAAAATATTTGGACCGATCGTGGGAAATTTCTTCAGCTCTTTCCTGGAATTTTTATACGAGCAATGTTCGCTCCACATGACCGAGAAAATTCCGAGCTCGGTGAAATTCGGTTCGCGACCGAGAATTTTTTTGATCCGTTCGAACTCTTCTGGAGTAAGACCGTGCTGCTTGATGAGGTCGGATGTAACAACTGGGTCGGCAGGCGGCGTTTTGCGGCTCATTGACAGCTTACATTAATGATTCGTGAAGTTCGCTCAATCACGCAAACACCAAATAATTCGCATGTCACTCCAAGGAAGATGAAGCAGAACGCCGACGAGGGCGTCGCCGGCACCAAACAGCAAATAATTCGAATATCGCTCCAGGGGAGCCGGTCAAGGCAGGGGACGGACGGGGAGCGTCCGTTTAACCCGTGAGTCACGAACTTGTGGGTAAAATTAACCATAAACCAGGAGGGATCAGAGTGAAGAAAGCAATTATTGGTTTGGTCTGCGCGCTGCTAACACCATTAGCCTTTGCGCAAACCAGCCTGACGACGAGCGAGGAAACTACTACATCAACAAAACCAACAACGACGACGAGCGAGGAAACTACTACATCGACAAAACCAGCAACGACGACAGAGACAACGACGTCCACGACTTATACCGCAGGCACGGTGACTACTTACGAGCCTGGCAAGACTGTTGTGGTTAAGAGTGATGAGGGACCTGTCAGTTTTGCTCTTGGCACAGCTGCACGAGTTGTTGACGGTGCCGGCAACGTGGTGACAGCTCCGCTGCGAGCTGGTCAAAAAGTGCGTGTTTACTATACGGGCCCGGCAGATAGTCGTACCGTTGAGCGAGTGATTGTCGAGGATTAACGGAAATCAGTTCGCAAATTTAAAGCTGCAGGATCGTTTGTGGTCCTGCAGCTTTTTCGCTGTCCATTGTAGGGCGTCTGTGTCAGACGCCGACCGTGATTATCGCCAGCAGATTCCGACACCATTCTGCTGTCAGCGAGTGTGATACATTCGCTGATGGACCTCTCAACTTTGGCAAATGTGGCTACGGCATTAGCTGTTTTGACTGCTGTCGCCTTCGGCTTGCTGGAAGCGCGTCGCGCGCGGCATGAACGAGCAGAACGCGCGGCGTTTGCTGCCGTTCAGGCCATCCTTACTCCGGAATGGATGAGATCGATGATCGTCGTCCAGAGCATTCCCGACGGGTCGACAGTGTCGGAGATCGAAGGGGACGCCCGTGTGTTTGCTGCAGTGCAGGCGGTGGGCTGCATTCTCGAAGGCCTTGGCTATTCTGTGTATGCGCGGATTGTTCCTCTGCACGTAGTCGGAGATTTGCTGGGTGGCACTGCTCGACTGGCCTGGCGTAAGGCGCAGCCTTATGTCGAAGAGGAACGCCGCCGCAGTGGATCACAGAAGCATTTTGAATGGTTCGAATGGCTCGCCACGCAATTGGAACGATATTCACCGGGAAAGACCAATCTGGAGATGGGTGCCCACCAAGCTTATCAGGATTGGAAGCCGTAGCAGTTGCGTTCCGTACAGAGATCGCAGAACATTTATCAATGTCTTTCGAGCTAAAGGAAATTATCGCCGCCCGATTGGGTGAAAACTACCAACTGCACGAGCGGCACGTGAACCCGACGCTGGTGGCTGCCCAGCGGGTGATCGGGTTCGATAAGGTCTATGCGCGAGCGGAGGGCGCATACCTGTATGACATGGATAATCAGCCGTATCTGGATTTTTTGAGCGGCTACAGCGTTTTCAACATCGGGCGGAATCATCCGCTAGTGAAACGAGCCGTCCGCGACGTGCTTGATCTCGACCTTCCGAACATGGTCCAAATGGATTGCTCGCTTCTGAGTGGTTTGCTTGCCGAAGCAATCACAAAACGCACACCGCCTCATCTGAACGCGGTTTTCTTCTGCAACTCCGGGACTGAAGCGATGGAAGGCGCGTTGAAATTCGCGCGCGCTGCGACTGGCAGGAAGCGGGCGATCTCGCTCGCGAGCGCGTTTCACGGGCTGAGTCTCGGCGCGTTGTCATTGATGGGTTGCGAAAGTTTTACCGAAGGTTTTGGCCCCCTAATGGAAGGCTTTGATGCCCGTGTGCCGCTTGATGACCTCGAGGCGCTCGATCGCGAACTGCGTTCGCGCGATGTGGCGGCTTTCGTGATTGAAACCGTTCAGGGAAAAGGCTGTCAAACTCCGAAGACCGATTTCTTTGTTCGCGCGCAGGAGCTTTGCCGCAAATACGGAACGCTCCTGATTTCCGATGAAGTGCAGACTGGACTTGGCCGCACGGGAAAGATGTTTGGCGTTGAGCATTGGAATTTGGAACCTGACATCATCACGCTCGCAAAAACTTTGAGCGGCGGCTATGTGCCATGCGGCGCAATCGTGACACGCAGAGACATCTATCAGAAAACATTCAGCCGGATGGACCGGTGCGTTGTGCACTCGACGACGTTCGGCCGGAATAACCTCGCGATGGCCTGCGGACTCGCAGCGCTTGAAGTGATCGACAACGAAAAGTTAATCGAGAACTCGGCGAAGATGGGCGCCCTGTTGATGGAAAAGATCGATGCCCTGCGGGCTAAACATTCGTTCATCAAGGAAGTTCGCGGGAAAGGCTTGATGATCGGCATCGAGTTTCACGAGCCAACCGAGTTCAAGCTCAAGATGGCTTGGAAACTTCTGCACAAGATCGACAAGGTGCTCTTCGCCCAAATGGTCGTGACGCAGATGCTGAGCAAACATCGCATTCTGACCCAGGTAGCAGGTCACGCGATGGACGTGATGAAAATTTTGCCACCGCTCATCATCGGCGAAAAGGAAGTCGACATGTTCGTGAACGCGCTCGATGACGTGCTCACTGACTGCCGCAAGTTCCCAGGCCCCATGTGGGAGCTCGGAAATAATTTCGTGCGCGCCGCGCTCGGCTCGCGCAAATCCGCCGAGCCGCGCCCGGTCTCCGCGTAAGCTTTTGCGACTTGCCGCAAGCGCCGCTGAGCTCATTCCGCGAGATCCTCCTATTGTGAAGCGTCTCGTGTTCTTCTCTAAAGCTGCACTGATTTTGTGCAAAAGGGACGCACGTGTGAGATCCACGCTGGGGCTGCTTCTAATCCATTAGCATTTATGAAGGCTTACACATTTTCGATTGTCGATCCTCGGTTCGGGGCGTACGGTTTGAGCTCAACCCCAAACACAGAGGATCTATTATGAGCACTGCTGTCGCCGAAGAGAAGAAGACGAAACTAAATCAGCTCGAGCAACTGAAGAACTTCACCAAAGTCGTAGCCGACACGGCCGACTTTGAATCGATCAAGGATTTCAAACCGCAGGACGCGACGACCAACCCCAGCCTCGTGTACGCCGCCACGCAAAAACAACAATACACGCATCTGATTGACGAGGTGCTGGCCGATCGGAAGAACTCAGGTTTGAGTGGCCAGGCACAGATCGAAGATATTTGTGATCATCTCCTGGTCCAGTTCGGCTGCGACATTCTTGATATCGTGCCGGGACGCGTTTCGACCGAGACCGACGCGCGATTGTCATATGACGTGGAAGGTTCGATGAAGAAAGGGAGGCGATTGATCAAACTCTACGAGGATCGCAAAATTCCGCGCGAGCGGGTATTGATTAAGATCGCATCGACCTGGGAAGGATTGAATGCAGCCGAGCAACTGCAAAAGGAAGGGATCCGCTGCAATTTGACGCTGATGTTTTCGCTCGTGCAGGCGGTGCGCGCGGCCGAAGCGAAAGTGCAGCTTATCTCGCCGTTTGTTGGGCGGATTTACGATTGGTACAAGAGAGAATACAAGCGGGACTATACTGGTGCGGAAGATCCAGGAGTGCAGTCTGTTGGGGAAATTTATACGTATTATAAGAAGTTCGGTATCCCGACCGAAGTAATGGGTGCCAGCTTCCGCAACGTCGGACAAATCCGGGAACTGGCTGGCTGCGACTGCCTGACCATTAGTCCCGAGTTGATGAAGGAGCTTTCCGAGTCGACCGACCCGCTCGAACGCAAGCTGGATCCCGAAAAGGCGAAGCAGGCGAAGATCGACAAGCTGGAGTTGGACGAAAAGAAATTCCGGTGGTTGCTAAATGAGAATGCGATGGCATACGAAAAAACGGCCGAGGGAATTCGCAAATTCGCCGTTGACGTGGTGAAGCTGGAAAAGTACGTCGCGTCGAAGCTTTAGCGTCTCTTCCTCTACCTCTGCCTCTTAATCTCAATTGTGGGGAGAGCAGATTAAGACTACGCGGAAGAGGAAGAGTTCGTGTTCAATGTCGTCTTAGTTGAACCGGAGATTCCGCCGAACACGGGCAACATCGGCCGGCTTTGTCTCGCCACGCGATCAACCCTGCATCTGGTCAAACCGCTGGGTTTTTCGCTGGATGATCGAGAATTGCACCGGGCAGGCCTCGATTACTGGGCGGAAGTACGCCTGCAACTCTGGGATTCTTTCGACGCATTGCAGTTCTCTCAGCCGGCGCACTCGCGCTACTTTTTTCTGACGACAAAAAGCAAACGTCCTTATTACGAAGTCAGCTTTCAAAACGACGATTTCTTCGTGTTTGGGCGCGAGACAAAGGGCCTCCCGGAAGATCTACTCGGCGCAAATGTTGATAATTGCATCACGATCCCGATGCATGGGACGCGAAGTCTAAACCTGGCTAACGCCGTTGCGATTGTGTTGTTCGAGGCCGTGCGCCAACAGCGCCAGGGACTGGAGGGCTGGGCGCGATGACCATCGCGTTTTACGGCAGCAAAGGCATCCAAAAACTAACGCTGCACCGTTGAATAAATAAAGTCACCAAACGGTCTATCAACCCCACATGAAAAACCTTATGAGAATATTCGTAGTATTAATTTGCAGTCTTGGCCTCGTGACTGTCGGATACAGTGCGCAGCCAGAACAAAGCAAACAAAAGAAGAAGCAGCCGCCAGCGGCGCAGCACGGACGTCCGCCTGCGGCGGGACATGCGCCGGCCGCTGGAGCGGGTCCAAAGAGAACGTCAACGGGAGCCTATCAGGCGAAGAAGGGCCAGGGTCAGGGCCAGACCTCAATGGGAACGCATCAGGGCAAAAAGGGCCAAACCTCGATGGGACCAGGACAGCAGGGTAAGAAGGGCCAGCCCTTTGTGGGACAGCAGGGCAAGAAGGGGCAAGCCTATCAAGGACAAACAGGCAAGCCGGCGAAGGGTGGACAGGTAGCAGGACCGGGCAAGCCGGGCAAACCCGGGGAAGCTGGTACGACGGTGGCCGGAAAGACCGCGAAAGCAGGCAAGCCATTTAAGCGGCAGCACTTCAATCTTCCCAAACAGCCAAACACCGCAAAGGCGCCGCCGGCGAAGTTCCAGCAGGGCAGACACATCGAAGGAAGCCAAAACTGGCGCGGGCACCAATATAATGTTTTCCGCAACTACCACTCAGAGTGGCACGATCAAGGTTGGTGGCACAGCCATTACCCGCGTGTCGTTTTCGCGTTCGGCGCACCATATTACTGGAACGCCGGTTACTGGTTTCCTGCCTGGGGCTACAACGCCAACGCTTATTATGCCTGGGATGGGCCCATCTATGCTCCCCACAATCTGCCGCCGGATCAGGTAATTGCGAATGTTCAGTCCGCACTACAACAGCAAGGCTATTATCAGGGCGAAGTGGACGGTCTTCTTGGGCCGATCACGCGTGATGCAATTGCGAATTATCAACGCGACCATGGGCTTTATACAACATCCACGATCGATGAGCCGACGCTGCGATCATTGGGAATGTCGTAATAAGTTCAATAGCACGAAGCCGCCGCGAAACATTTTTTCGACGGCGGCTTTTTGCTGGTCGGTCAACTGCGGCAGTCAGCTTTAGAACAGTGCTTATCAAAGCTGCGGCCAAATAAGTAAAAGCTGTACGGAGAAGAAGAACCTATTGGGAATCGCCTGACGACAATTCCCATAGCGCAGTCTGCAATCTGCAGGACAAGCTGATCTTGTGCGATGGCGATCCTGGTGTGAAATAGTTGCTCGTGCAGCAACCTCAGTTAGTCGCCCGCGACATTTATCAGTCGTTTCGAATGGGCTCGCGCCGGATCGAAGTTCTTCGCGGCATTTCTATGCAGGTCGAGCGTAACGAAGCAGTGTTTCTTTCTGGCGCTTCCGGCGCCGGTAAAACGACGCTTCTTTATACATTAGCCGGTCTCGAGCGTCCCGAGTCGGGAACCGTCGAGTTCGAAGGCCGGCGACTATATGGTGGCGGCTCCTCTGCAGAGGCGCGTTTGCGGAATAAAAAAATGGGTTTTGTTTTTCAGGGTTACTTTCTGTTACCTGAACTTACCGCCTGCGAAAACGTCCTGCTCCCGGCAATGATTGGCCGGCGGACAACGAGGCACGAAGCCGAGCAGAGCCTCGCCGCGGTCGGCCTGGCTGATCGCATAGACCATTTGCCAGCAGAGCTTTCAGGCGGGGAACAGCAGCGCGTCGCCATCGCGCGGGCCTTAACGAACGATCCCGACATTATTTTTGCAGATGAACCGACTGGAAATCTCGATTCGAAAACAGGCGACACGATTATGGATCTTCTGTTAAATCTCGCACGCGATCGGAACAAGACTCTCCTTGTCGTCACGCACGACCTTCGTCTGGCAACACGCGGCGATCGGCAATTGCACATCATGGATGGCGTACTGCAGTGAGTGACACAGCGAAGCAAAACATCTCTGTTGGTTCTCGCGTGCGATCAGTTCGCAAAATGAAATGTTCAGAGGTTCTTCACTTCGTTCAGAATGACGTTATCAAATTACCTTGTCGCGCTTTCCATTTTGTCGCTTGAATTGCGCACTCAAACATCAGAGATTTTGTTGCCATTATGAAAACGACTGATGCAGCGGTATTAGACGAACCGAAAATTCATGAGCCTACTGCGGACGCAGTGGTTGAACCGGCAATTGAACGTCGCCCGACGCCTACGGCGGTGGGCGTCAAGGACGCGAAGATTTACATCGACGGAAAATTTTACTCCGAAGCGGACGCCAAAATTTCTGTGTTCGACCATGGCCTCCTGTACGGCGACGGAATTTTTGAGGGGATTCGTTTTTACAATGGCCGTGTTTTCCGGCTTGGAGAACATCTCGATCGCTTGTGGGATTCGGCTCGGTCGATCTGCCTGGAAATTCCAATGACCAAGGAGGAAATGACGGAAGCGCTCCTGGAGGCAATTCGGCAAAATCATCTGCGAGACGGTTACGTTCGGCTGCTGGTCACGCGCGGGATTGGCAATCTGGGCTTAAATCCGATGCAATGTAAATGGCCGAGTGTGATTATCATTGTGGCAGCGATCACTCTTTATCGTGAAAACCTTTATCGAAAGGGATTGACGATCGTGACATGTGCAACGCGCCGCTGTAGTCCCGCTGCGCTCAATCCGGCCGTCAAGTCCCTCAATTATTTGAACAATGTCATGGCACGACTGGAAGCGAATTTGGCTGACGCGGACGAAGCACTGATGTTGAATGACGCGGGCAACGTTGCCGAATGCACGGCGGACAACGTTTTCGTTGTGAAGCGCGGTCAAATCATAACGCCACCTGTGACTTCAGGCGCGCTCCGCGGTATTACCCGTTCGGTAGCGTTTGAGATCGCCACCGAACTCGGCTTCAAAACGTTGAAGGCGGACATTACACGCCACGATATTTACACTGCCGATGAATGTTTCCTCACAGGAACGGCTGCCGAGATCATTCCCGTGGTTAAAGCTGATGGGCGCCTGATCGGCAATGGAAAGCCCGGCCCGATCACTGCGCGCATAATTGCGCGCTTCCGAGAAATGACACGCGAAACGGGCACACCGATTTTCGCCTAGCATTGAGCAATACCACTTCTGACGCAGAACACGTCGTGGAAACATTCGGGGTTGAATGTTTCCAAATTTTCAGGGTCTAATTAACCGAGATGTTGTGCGACGTTTGCAAATGCAATGATGCGACGGTCTTCCTGACACAGATTCTGGAAGGCAAGATGCACAAGGTGAATCTGTGCGAAGCCTGCTCGAAAGAAAAAGGTGTGCAGGATCCCACCAGCTTCGCTCTTGCCGATCTGCTGCTTGGCATCGGAGCAGCAGAAGAGATCGAAAAGGGAGCAGCGAGCCAAAAATGTCCGGTATGCGGTTTTAGTCAGGCTGATTTCAAAAAAACCGGGCGCCTGGGGTGCAGCGAATGCTATGTCACGTTTGCGGAAGGTCTCACCTCGCTTTTGAAGGCAATGCATAAAGGCACCGAACATGTGGGGAAATTACCGGAACGCGCGCAGCGGGCCATGGCGCTCAGCCACCGGATGCGCGCGTTGAACGAGAACCTACAAAAGGCCGTTGCGGACGAGAACTACGAAACGGCTGCCTCGTTGCGCGATCAAATTAGACAGCTCGAAAGCGATCTCTCCAATTCTCCATGAAATTTTCGAACATGCTCTCTAGTGCTGGAGAATGGCTGCGGGGTGAAGGCCCGCATCACGAAATTGTAATCAGCAGCCGGGTGCGCCTCGCTCGCAATCTGCGCAGCCGTGCTTTTCCCGGGTGGGCTAAGAAAGCGGAACGCAACTTAATCCTGGAGCTGGTCAGGTCACATGTAGAAGCGCTTCCAGAAATGCAGGAGTCATTCTCCGAAAGCTTGCAGGAGCTCTCGGCATTGGACCGCCAGGTTTTGGTAGAACGTCATTTGATCAGTCGCGAGCATGCCGCCAAAGGTGGGGGGAGCGCTGTGGTAGTGAATCGCCGGCAAACAGTCAGCATCATGATCAACGAAGAAGATCATTTGCGGATGCAATCGATTCGATCGGGACTCCAGTTGAAGCAGGCTTTTAAGCTGATCGACAAGATCGATAGCGCGCTCGAGGGCAAACTCGATTTCGCTTTCGATCCGCGACTGGGATATCTGACCGCGTGTCCTACGAACGTCGGCACCGGCATGCGTGCCTCCGCGATGCTTCATTTGCCAGGCCTTGTCCTGAGCGAGCTTATTAATCAAGTAGTTCAAGCGGTGAGCAAAATCGGTCTCGCCGTCCGCGGGCTTTACGGCGAAGGCACCGAGGCAATGGGCAACCTCTTTCAGATTTCAAATCAAACCACCCTCGGTGAAAAAGAAGACGAGATTATCAATCGCCTGACCAAGGTGATTGAAACAATCATCGAAAAGGAGCATGACGCGCGTCAAATTTTGCTCCAGAAAAAGCCGAACACGCTTTGCGACCAGATCGGTCGCGCTTATGGGGTTCTGACCTATGCGCACGCAATGGCCTCAAAAGAGGCGCTCAATTTGCTCTCGGTCATGAAACTCGGGATGGACTTGGGCGCGTTTCCAGAAAACCAGCGCTTGCAGATCGATGAATTGTTTATTGAGACACAGCCCGCGCACTTGCAAAAAAGCTCTCAACAAAAGCTGAACGCCGAAGAACGCGATCATTTGCGCGCTCAAATCATCCGTGACCGTTTGAAACTCTTTCCCAAACCTGATATTAGTAAGATGGCAAGGGAGTCGGGCAACGGTTCGACGACTGCGCCATCGAACAATGAATAATTTCACACCGCGTGCTCAACAGGTCTTGGCGCTTGCTCGCAAGGAAGCCGACCGGTTTAACCACAACTACGTCGGCACCGAGCATCTGCTTTTAGGACTGATCAAGCTGGGGCAAGGCGTTGCGGTGAACGTGCTGCAGAAGATGGGTCTCGATCTCGAGACCGTGCGCATGGAAGTGGAAAAACAGGTCGGCTCAGGACCGGAGACCAAGATTGTCGGGAATGTTCCCTACACGCCACGGGTCAAAAAAGTGTTGGCGCTCGCGGGCAAAGAAGCCAAGGCACTCAATCATTCCTACGTTGGCACGGAACACATTTTGCTTGGGCTGCTGCGCGAAGGCGAGGGGGTCGCTGCCAGAGTGCTCAAGAGTCTCGAACTCGATATCGAGCGCACGCGCAACGAGATTCTCAAAGAGCTCGATCCAAACTTCACGCCGTCTGAATCAGAGCAGGAAGGTGGCGAACCGGCGAAGAAAGACATCAAGACTCCAGCACTTCGCGCATTTGGCCGCGATCTGACTGAGTTGGCGAGGAAAGGCGAGCTCGATCCGGTAATTGGCAGGCACAATGAGATCGAGCGGGTGATTCAAGTGCTTTGCCGGAGGACGAAGAACAATCCGGTGTTGATCGGCGAAGCTGGCGTCGGCAAAACGGCCATCGCGGAAGGATTGGCGCAGGAGATTTCAAACGGCAACGTGCCCGAATTGTTGAGCGACAGGCGGGTGATCACCCTCGATCTGGCGTTAATGGTCGCCGGCACAAAATATCGCGGGCAGTTTGAAGAACGAATCAAAGCCGTCATGGACGAAATCCGCCGTTCGAAAAACGTGATTCTTTTCATCGACGAATTGCACACGATCGTTGGAGCTGGTTCGGCCGAAGGGGCCATGGACGCCTCGAACATTATCAAACCGGCGCTGAGTCGTGGTGAATTGCAATGTGTCGGCGCGACCACGATGAACGAATACCGCAAGTATATCGAGAAAGACGCAGCGTTGGAGCGGCGTTTCCAAACGATAAAGGTCGATGCGCCCACGGTTGATGAAGCCATTCAAATCTTGAAAGGTCTCCGACCCAAGTACGAGGCGCACCACAAAGCAAAACTCACCGATGAGGCGCTGGAGACCGCCGTCAGATTTTCTGATCGATATATCACGGGACGATTTCTTCCCGACAAAGCAATCGATGTAATGGATGAGGCCGGTGCGCGTGCACGGATCAACTCCATGACGCGGCCCCCCGATGTAAAGGATATCGAGAAAGAGATAGAAGAAATTCGGTTGGAAAAGGAAGGAGCCATCAAGGCGCAGGATTTCGAAAAGGCCGCAGCCCTTCGCGACAAGGAGAAGCAAACCAAGGAAAAGCTCGATGCCATTCTCAACAAGTGGCGCGAGGAGCGCGAAGAAAAAGAAGTTGTGGTGACGGCCGACGATATGATGCACATCATTTCGAAGGTCACCGGCGTTCCACTCCAGCGAATGGAGCAGGAGGAAACACAAAAACTCCTCATGATGGAGAGCGAGATGAAGCAGCGCGTCATTGGTCAGGACGAAGCGGTCACTGCCATCAGCAAGGCTTTGCGCCGCTCGCGCGCGGACCTAAAAGATCCGAGGCGCCCGATCGGTTCATTTGTCTTTCTCGGCCCGACAGGCGTTGGCAAAACCTATCTCGCGCGCACTCTCGCGGAGTTTATGTTCGGTGACTCCGATGCGTTGATTCAAATCGACATGTCGGAGTACATGGAAAAATTCACCGCGTCGCGTTTGATCGGGTCGCCGCCCGGGTATGTCGGTTATGAAGAGGGTGGACAACTCTCTGAAGCTGTGCGACGCCGGCCGTACTCGGTTGTGCTTTTTGATGAGATCGAAAAGGCGCATCCTGATGTGATGCATTTGCTGTTACAGATTCTTGAGGACGGCAAAATTACCGACTCGCTGGGGCGGAAGATCGATTTCCGGAACACAATT
>WNGO01002240.1_pt1 | contig 23919 bp, 20 predicted proteins | sample 5400511 | NCBI WGS metagenome assembly WNGO01 (sample SAMN13153380, study PRJNA577476) | soil metagenome | isolation source: 20 cm soil or saprolite under Garry oak tree replicate 2 | place: USA:California | collected 2016-06-15 | reverse complement strand
TCGAGTCCTGCGCCGCCGTACTCCTGGGGGATGTTGATGCCGAAAAGCCCGAGGTCCGCCATCCGAGGAATGAGGTCGCTCGGAAACCGCGCCGCCTCGTCCCGAGCTGAAGCGCCGGGGGCGATTTCCCGCTCTGCGAATTCACGGATGGTCTGCCGGAGAAGTGTTTGCTCCTCTGATAGATCAAAATTCATACGGCTTTGCTCTTTTCACTCTATGTGCTCTTGGGTTTGTTCCTTCTCTTCCTTAATAGGGTGGGCGGGGGAGAGGAAGCCAGGGACCGCCGCCTGTCGCCTCGCGCCTTCCGCGTCTCAACCCCGATTGATTTCACGAATCTGACGATCTCTTCGAGCGGCGCGCCCGGCGTGAATATCTTTTTCACGCCCATTCGTTGGAGCTTGCCAATGTCTTCTCCCGGAACGATGCCGCCGCCAAAAACCACTATATCGTTTGCGTTGTTTGCTTTGAGGAGTTTGATCACCTCGCCGAACAAAGTCAGGTGGGCGGCAGAGTGGATGGAAAGCCCGATCGCGTCCGCGTCTTCCTGCAGCGCCGAGGCGGCTATCTCCGCAGGCGTGTTGTGAATGCCGAGATAGATGACCTCAATGCCAGCGTCACGCAGTGCTCTTGCGACAATCTTGACGCCCCGGTCGTGGCCGTCGAGACCGACTTTTGCCACCAGCACCCGAAGTTTTTTACTCAGCTGAGATGCCGATTCCTGTGCAGGCGTCATAGGTCACTTCGATTGGGGCGATGGAGTAATGGGCGTGTGCGAAATTTCTTCAGATCAGCGCCGCTTCTCGATAGCCTCCATACACCCGTCGGAACACTTCGCAGATTTCGCCCACAGTGGCTTCGGCGCGTACCGCCTCCATAACCGCCGGCATGAGATCGCCGCTTGCCTCGGCAACGCCGCCAAGCCGGTTAAGCGCCAAGCCGACTTTCTTGGCGCTACGGCTTTTCTTTCTTTGGCGAAGTCTTAGGACCTGTTTTTTCTCGACTGCGTCCTTAACTTTGAGAATTGACACGCGACTCCTTTCTGGTTCCACGAAACTGTTGACCCCGACGATGATTCGTTCCCGTGCATCCACTTCTTTTTGATACGAGACGGCGGCGCGGTGGATTTCGCCCTGCGGAAAGCCGCGTTCGATGGCCGGAACCATCCCTCTCATGGCGTCGAGTTTGTCGAAGTAACTCTTTGCCTCGCTCTCCATCTTGTCGGTCAGCCATTCTACATAGTAGGAACCGCCCAACGGGTCCGCGGTATCGGTGACGCCTGATTCGTGGGCGATGATCTGCTGGGTGCGCAGAGCGATCTTCACTGCATCTTCGGAAGGAAGTGCAAGCGTTTCGTCCAGAGAATTGGTGTGCAATGATTGGGTTCCCCCAAGAACGGCGGCCAGAGCCTGAAGCGTCACCCTCACGACGTTGTTGTAAGGCTGCTGCGCCGTTAGCGCGCAGCCGGCGGTTTGGGTATGAAAGCGAAGGGCTAGGGAGTCAGGATTTGCTGGATGGAATCGTTTTTTGATCTCGTGTGCCCACAGGCGCCGGGCCGCGCGAAATTTGGCGATTTCCTCGAAGAAATCGTTGTGGGCATTAAAGAAAAAAGAGAACCGAGGGACGAAATCGTCGACCTTGAGTCCCGCATCGAGTGCTGACTTCACGTAGGTCAAACCGTCATATAGAGTGAAAGCCAATTCTTGAACGGCCGTGGAGCCAGCCTCGCGGATATGGTAGCCGCTGATGCTCAGCGGATGATATCGAGGCGCCGATTCGACGCAGAAACCAATGATGTCGTTGATCATCTTGAGTGAGGGTGCCGGCGGACAGATCCATTCCTTCTGCGCGATATACTCTTTCAGGATATCGTTTTGCAGCGTTCCTTGGAGATCGCGAAATTTGACTCCCTGGCGTTCGGCAACCACCAAGTACATGGCGAAGAGAACGATCGCGGGTCCGTTGATCGTCATCGAAACACTCACATTATCCAGCGGAATGCCGCGAAAAAGAACCTCCATGTCGGTGACGGAATCCACCGCGACGCCGCAGCGTCCGACTTCGCCTCTCGATCTCGGATCGTCGGAGTCGTAGCCCATGAGCGTCGGCATGTCGAAGGCCACTGACAAGCCCATGTTCCCTTGTTGGAGCAAGTAGTGGTAGCGCCGATTGCTCTCCTCGGCTGAGCCAAAGCCGGCGAACTGGCGCATGGTCCAGAGCCGTCCCCGGTACATGGTCGAATAAATGCCGCGGGTAAAGGGAAATACGCCGGGTACGCCGAGGTCACGAGCCGCATCGAAAGCTCTTATGTCCTCGGCGCCGTAGCATCGTTGGATCTCGATGCCGGACAGATTCTTGCGGCTCTTTTCAGGGGAGTTCATCCGCGACCTCCTCGGCCCGAATCAGCTTGCGCGCGATGACCAGGCGCTGTATTTCTGATGTGCCTTCATAGAGAGTCGTAATCCGAGCGTCGCGGAAAAAACGTTCGACGGCGAATTCTTTGGTGTAACCATAGCCGCCGTGAATCTGCAGTGCCTTGTAAGCAATTCGATTACAGGCCTCGGCGGCGAATAGCTTGGCCATGGCCGCTTCTTTCGTGAAGTTTTTTCCTTCCTGCGCCAACCATGCCGCGCGATAGGTCATGAGGCGAGCGGCGTCAATCTCCGTCGCCATATCCGCGAGCATCCATTGAATGGCTTGAAAGTTGGCGATCGCCTGACCAAACTGTTCGCGCTCTTTGGCATAGGCAAGGGCCTCTTCGAGGCAGCCTTGCGCAATGCCGAGCGCCTGGGCGGCGATACCGATGCGGCCGCCGTCTAAAGTCGCCAGCGCGATCCGAAATCCGTCTCCCTCTCCACCCAATAGGTTCTCCAGCGGAACGCGGCAATTGTCGAGATGAATACTGGCCGTATCCGACGCCCGCAGGCCGAGTTTGTCTTCTAGCTTGCCCACGACGAATCCGGGCGTGTTCGTTTCCACCAGAAAAGCCGAAATACCTTTTTTTTCTCTCGCGGGGTTGGTTACCGCATATACGATGGCGAGGTTTGCGTGGCTGCCATTGGTGGTGAATATTTTGCTGCCATTCAACAGATATTCACTGCCGACCCGTTTGGCCTGGGTCTGAATGGAGCCCGCGTCTGAACCCGCACCGGGCTCGGTTAAGGCATAGCATCCCAGCATTTCGCCGGTGGCTAACGAAGCCAGGTACTTTTTCTTCTGCGCCGCGCTGCCGAAGCGAGCAATAGGCGCGCAGACAAGCGAGTTTTGCACGCTCATGATCACTGACAGCGAAGCCCAGCCCTTGGAGATCTCCTCCATCGCGACGACGTATGAAACGAGATCCGCACCGGAGCCGCCGAATTCCTGTGGGATACAGATTCCCATGAATCCTATTTCGCCGAGACGCCGGACCAGCTCGCTCGGATAGACAGCGTCGCGGTCCAGCCGGTGGGCACGCGGCTTAACCTCTTTCGTCACAAAAGTCGCCGCAGTCTCCTTGACAAGGCGCTGTTCTTCGGTGAGGTCGAAGTCCATAGTCAGTAAACTCTTTCAATCATCATCGCCACTGCTTCTCCGCCGCCGATGCAAAGGCTGGCGACACCTCTGCGTAAATTCAGATCCTCCAACGCGTGAATCAGTGTCGTGAGTATTCTCGCGCCGCTGGCGCCGATGGGATGGCCGAGAGCTACCGCGCCGCCTCTGACGTTGACCTTGTTGGGATCTAGGTCCAATTCCCGGTTGACGGCGATGGAGGAAACCGCGAACGCCTCATTGATCTCAAAAAGGTCGATGTCCGATAAATCACAACGGCAATTTTTAAGCAGGCCGAAGATGGCTTGCGTCGGAGCCGTGGTAAACATGGCAGGTTCCGTAGCGAACGAGCTGTAGCCAATGATGCGCGCCAGAGGCCTGAGCCCGAGAGTTCCTGCTTTCTCTTCGAGCATCACCACTAGCGCGGCGGCGCCGTCGCTAATGGAGGAAGCGTTGCCGGCAGTGACCCGCCCTTGTCGTTTGAACGCCGGATTGAGTTTGGGTATTTTTTCCAGGCGCAGCCGTTTCGGCTCCTCGTCTTCCTCGACCAGTTGCTCGCCTCCTTTCTCTTGTGGAATGGCGATAGTCATGCTCTCGCGTTTGAAGTCGCCGCGCTTTTGAGCTTCCAGCGCGCGGCGGTAGCTGGTGGCGGCGAACTGATCTTGCTCTTCTCTGGAGATGTTTAATTCTTCACCGCACAGCTCTGCCGCCTCGCCCATATGAAACTGATGATAGACATCCCACAGCCCATCGCGGATCATGCTGTCCACTAGCTCGCCATGACCCAAGCGGTAGCCGGCTCGTGCTTTCGTTAATAAATAGGGCGCATTGCTCATGCTCTCCATGCCGCCGGCGACGATTACATCGGCATCACCCGCGACGATGGCCTGGTTGGCGAGCATCACCGCCTTTAGACCTGAACCACAGACCTTGTTGACGGTTGTACATCCGACCGAGTTGGGCAATGACGCACCTAACGCCGCCTGACGCGCCGGCGCTTGTCCTAAGCCCGCTGAAAGGACATTCCCCATGATGACTTCGTCCACTTCGTCGCCTCTGAAATCGATCTTCTTAAGCGCTCCACCGATCGCGATGCTTCCCAATTTCGTCGCTGGCAGAGAACTGAGAACGCCATTGAAACTCCCTATGGGAGTGCGTGTAGCGCTGACGATGACAGCTTGTCTCATAGCCAGATGGAGCCTCCTATAGTGAGTCATTCTTCGCAAGTGGAACGCACGCAGGCGTGCCACTTTTTTGCGACCGGTCGCCAGCCGAAAACTTGCGTTTCTTGTGTTCTCTGGAATGCTTGGCACCGGACCGGCCAAATGAACGGCCGACCGGCATCTCTACAGTGATGTTGTGGTGGGGACCGAAGGCTTGCAACGAAGGCAGGTGCAGTGGATTTTCGAGGCGCCGCCGAAGGGCGCGGCACTTGAGACCCTCTACCGCAGACAAGAATTTGTCACTGCGGTTGAGAGCGTTAATGAGAACAACCTCGGATCGCCCCAACGCTATTGCCGACAACCGCGTCGGAGTTTGCAAAATCCCGCCGGAAGCCATTGCGACCTCCTAGAGCCTCATGAAGTAGTTTAGCATGTTTGGATCGGACGTTAAGATTTAAAATTACAACCCTAGAGAGCAATTTGATTTTTTCCGTTGTCGATATCGAGTAACATGCTATCCTTACGATAGGAGGGATCCTCATGCCGAAGCAGGTCATTGAGACCTTCAGCGTTGAGTGGCTCCAGATCCTGGACGAAGATGGGAATTGCGACGAGGAGCTTCGCCCGTCTTTAGACAACGAGCAAGTAAAGAAGCTCTAGGAATCGATGGTCCTAGCCCGGACCTTTGACGACAAGGCCTTCAAGCTGCAGCGAGAAGGTCGCCTCGGCACCTACGCCTCCATCCTCGGACAAGAAGCGGCGCAGGTCGGCAGCGCCTACGCGCTCAGGCCGACGGACTGGATGTTTCCCGCATTCAGAGAACCGGGCGCGTCATTCGTGCGCGGCCTACCCATGCGGATGATCTTTCAATACTGGGCCGGTGACGAACGCGGCAGTCAAATACCCGAGGGGTTAAACGATTTCCCCATCACCATTCCCGTCGCCACTCAGATTCCCATCGCCGTCGGCGTCGCGTTGGCGGCGAAAGCCAAGGGAGATGCCATCGCCGTAATGGCCTACATGGGCGATGGTGCAACTTCCAAGGGCGATTTTCACGAGGGGCTGAACTTTGCCGGCGTTTTCGCCGCGCCGGTGGTGTTTGTCTGCCAGAACAATCAATGGGCGATCTCCGTTCCGCTGAAACGCCAAACCGCATCCAGGACATTGGCGCAGAAAGCATTCGCCTACGGTTTCCCGGGAGTGCAGGTTGACGGCAACGATGTCTTCGCGGTCTACCGAGCAACCAGTGAGGCACTCATGCGCGCAAGAGAGGGAGGGGGACCGACTTTCATCGAGTGTCTAACGTACCGTCTTGGAGACCACACGACCGCCGACGATGCATCGCGTTATCGCAGCCCGGAACAAGTGGAACAGTGGAAGAAAAAAGATCCTATTGAACGCTTGAGAAAATACCTGGAGAAGGGCGGGCTGTGGAACAAGGCTTACGATCAAGCCGTAAGCTCGCAGGCCAAGGAAAAAGTCGAGAGTGCGGTTCATGAAGAAGAAAGTCTTCCTCCGCCTGATCCCTTGGACATGTTCCGCTTTACCTACCAAGATCTACCGGCGGACCTCCGAGAACAGATGGAAGGTTTCGTCAACACCAATGGCCGGCGTGACCAAAGAGAGTGAGGTTTTCCATGGCGAAACTCACAGTTGTGGAAGCGATCAATTTGGCGTTGAAACAAGAGATGGAGAAAGATCCTCGAGTGCTCATCCTCGGGGAAGATGTGGGAAAGAACGGCGGGGTTTTCCGGGTCACGCAGGGATTGCTCGATATCTTTGGCGAGGCGCGAGTTATGGATACGCCGTTGTCGGAATCGGCCATAGCCGGCGTTGCCATTGGCATGGCGATTTACGGCCTTCGACCGATCGCGGAAATCCAATTTGAAGGTTTTGTCTATGCAGCGATGGAACAAATCGCCAATCACGCGGGTCGGATCAGAACTCGGTCCCGAGGACGCTACCACTGCCCGTTGGTCGTCCGGCTTCCTTACGGCGGCGGCATTCGCGCGCCGGAGCATCATTCGGACAGCAACGAAACTTATTTCGTCCATACACCGGGAATCAAAGTCGTTGTTCCCTCCACTCCCTACGAAGCCAAAGGGCTTTTGATCTCCGCGATTCGCGACCCGGATCCGGTGATTTTTATGGAACCCAAAAAGATTTATCGCTCGTTAAGAGAAGAAGTTCCCGAAGACGAGTATATCGTACCGCTCGGCGAAGCGCGGATCGTACAGGAGGGAACCGGCATTACACTGATTACTTGGGGAGCGATGCTACAGCCCACACTCCAAGCTGCCGCGCTCATGGAAAAGAATGGCACGAAGGCCGAGATTATAGACTTAAGAACGTTATCTCCCTTGGACAGCGAAACGATCATCGCGTCAGTGAAAAAAACCCATAGAGCTGTGGTGGTGCACGAGGCGCCGGCAACCTGCGGCGTCGGCGCGGAAATTGTTGCCCGCATCAATGAGAAAGCGCTGGTTTACTTGGAAGCGCCGGTTCAGCGCGTTACTGGTTTCGACACGATCATGCCCCTGCCGAAACTGGAAAAATATTATTTGCCGGATGCCGGAAGGGTGATTGAGGCGGCTAATCGAACGGTAAACTTCTGAAGTCATCGGAGGCGCCCGTGCTGCGAGAATTCAAATTTCCTGATGTGGGCGAAGGAATTGCGGAAGGCGAAATCGTCCGCTGGCTGGTAAAAGAAGGCGACTGGATAAAGGAGGATCAGGAATTGGTCGAGGTTGAGACGGATAAAGCCGTACTCACCTTGAACTCTCCTTACACCGGAAAGATCGAAAAACTTCATGGCAACGAAGGGGAGATCGTAAAAGTCGGCGCTGTGTTGACAACGGTCCGAGACACAGAAGACGTCGCTCCCGCGCCGGAGTCCGATAAGAAAGATTCCGGTACTGTGGTGGGATCCCTAAGCGAGGAAAAAGAAATTGAAATTGTCCGTCCGGTACTGGCCACGCCGGCCGTTCGTGCGCTTGCCAAAGAAATGAACTTGGATCTAACAGGAGTAAAAGGAACCGGACCGGGAGGACGGATCACTAAAGAGGATGTCGAAGGGCTGGCGGAAAAAATCGCGGCACCCGTGGGTGCAGGCGTGGACACTTATGGTCCGATCGAAAAAATCCCGCTGCGGGGACTGCGGCGCACGGTTGCTAAACGGATGGCCGAAGCGTCGAAGCGGGTCGCCGAGGTCACCATCTGGGAAGATGCGGATATTACCGAGCTAGAACAGGTCCGCTCCAAAGAAAGAAAGCGCGCCGAAGCACAAGGTGTCAAGCTGACCTACCTGCCTTTTTTGATCAAGGCCTCCATCGCGGCGCTCAAGGCCCACCCGTATTTGAACGCGTCACTTGACGAGACCGCGGGAGAGATTGTTCTGAAGAGGTATTACAACATCGGCATCGCGGTCGACACCAGCGACGGTCTTATCGTCTTCGTCGTCAAGGAGGCCGACCGGAAAAATATTCTGGACTTGGCAAGAGAGGGTGCGGGCCTCGCCGAGAAAGCGCGGCATCGAAAGATTGACCTCCCAGAGCTAAGAGGCAGCACGTTTACGATTACCAACTATGGGGTCGTCGGCGCCTCCTACGGTACCCCGATCATCAATTATCCCGAAGTGGCCATATTGGGATTGGGCAAGATCGAAGATCGCCCGGTCGCACGCGACGGACAAATCGTTATCCGGAAGATAATGCCTCTTTCTCTCGCTTTCGATCATCGGGTGATCGACGGTGTCGAAGCGGGCCGTTTTCTCGGCGTCGTAATACAGCATTTGCAGGACCCCGATCTCATGTTGGTCGACGGAAGATAGCTTTCTTTAGCCTAACCCGCGCTATTTGGACGACCAAAAAATTAACAGGTTCTTTATACTGTGACGCCGGCTCCACCATATCTTCAAAACGTGCGGGTCAATAGAATGCTACTCTTAGCCGGGACGTGCGAGTGGTCACAAAATTGTTCCCCTAGCTGCTATCGCGATAGCAAGAAATTGTAAGGAAACTGTTGTAAAATTTAGTTGGTGCGCCGGACAGGAATCGAACCTGTACTTAGGGTCCGGAGACCCTCCAGCGAATAGATTAATGGAAAATTATTGTGCGTTCTAATAGTTTGCGTATTGTGATTCGGCAAGGAATGGAACCTCTCATCGCTGTAAATCTGGTGAGGGCTTTGTTGAGGACTTTTCTATGATTTCCTCGAAAAGCTGCGTTAAGTTGTGTGGAATCACGGCACACTAATTCTCGAAAATTCGGTAGTTTTACGATTTTCCAAGCGAACTAATTTTACACTGAAACTCTTGGGGTGCATGTGGTCACCGGTTCAAATCCGGTCGCCCCGACCAATTCTTTGTTTCAGCCTTACCAATGGCGTAATTTAAATGATTTGACAGTCGGGATCAGACTCTGGTGCAGGACTTTGGCAAGCACTTGTGCTGACAATCCACCAAACCCTTAAGCGATGCAGCGGTGTTTCTTCGCGTTTCATCGAGGATCTGACGATAAATACTGGGTGTTGCGATCTACTCGTGACGGAAGATCTTTGAAGCGCTGTCACGCGCGCATTTTTACTGGCCGCGACTGTTGTGGTTCGTAATGACCAGACGATCGCTTGGAGCCGAGTGCGACGCCTTGCGTTGTCGCAGTAAAATAGAATTCCTCGACTTGTTCGCTGATTTACTGCGCGAGGCTTAAGTCTGTGACATCGAAGCATGCACGGGTTTGACTTGACTTTGCTGGCATGGTCATCGACCTCAAGCAAGTCTTTTACCGGACGAGCTGGCCCGTCAGGAGTGACTACTGATCCGGCGTTGGGTCATCGTCGGGAATCTGTTTGATTTCGTTCAACCACACTGTAGCTTCGCTATCGCTTGGTGCGCGGTAGTCGCCACGCGGCGATAAAGAACCGCCAGACCCAACTTTAGGAGCGTTAGGAATGCAGCTCCGCTTATATTGACTCATCTGGAAAAATCGCCACACGAAAACTGACAGCCAGCGCTTAATCTCGGTTATCGTGTATTGATTGCGTCTATCTTCGGGAATATTGGGCCATTGCCCTAGGGTCCGATCCCGCCAGGCGCAATAGGCGAGGAAGGCAATCTTTGAGGGCAGGTAGCCGAAGCGTGCCGTATAATAGAGATTGAAGTCTTGCAGCTCATAGGGGCCGATCACATCCTCGGTTCTCTGCGCCGGTTGCTCGCCGTTAGGATCGCTGGGTATCAGTTCCGGGCTGAATTCGGTTTCGAGGATGGAAAGTAGGATCCCGCTGGTTTGTTCGCCCAGCTGGTTTGTGTCAGCCACCCAGCGGATGAGAAATTGAATGAATGTTTTTGGTACACTCGCGTTGACACTGTAGTGGGACATGTGATCGCCCACGCCGTAGGTGCACCAGCCAAGCGCAAGCTCACTGAGATCACTGGTTCCCAACACCAAAGCTTGATGGAGGTTGGCAAGCCGGAATAAGTGACTGGTTCGTTCCCCTGCCTGGACATTTTCAAAAGTCACGTCATAGACCGGGTCGCCATGGGCATAGGGGTGGTCGATGTCACGGAGCATCTGCTCGCAGCTCGGGCGGATGTCCACTTCGTGAGCGACACAGCCAATCGCGTCCATCAGCGCCTTGGCGTTTGTCAGAGTGCGTTGAGTGGTGGCGAAACCAGGCATCGTGAAGGCGAGAAGGTTGGACCGCGGCAGCGCCAGTAGATCGAGCGCACGGGCAGCGACGATAAGCGCGTGGGTCGAATCAAGGCCGCCGGAGACGCCGATCACTATCTTTGATAGGCGGGAACTCTGAAGGCGTTTCACCAGGCCTTGCACCTGAATGTTGTAGGCTTCGTAACAGCGGCGGTCGCGTAACACGGGGTCCGAAGGTACGTACGGAAATCTTTCGAATTTGCGCCGGCACAGCAAACGGCCGGTTCTTGGTAACTCGATGTCGAAGCCGATTGTGCGAAATCGGCGCGGCTCTTCGCGATAGTACTGAATGCTTTGGCCGAAGCTATTCTGGCGCATACGTTCCTGCGTAAGACGATCAAGGTCGAGTTCGGCTACGATGAGTTGGGAGCGGTAGCAGAATCTTTCGGACTCAGCGATCAGCGTGCCGTTTTCGTAAACCAAGGCATGCCCGTCCCAGGCGAGATCGGTAGTAGATTCCCCGGGTCCGGCGGCGACATAGAGATAGGAAGAAAGACAGCGGGCGGACTGGTTCGCGGCCAGCGCGTGGCGGTATTCGTCCTTGCCGATGGTGATATTGGAGGCGGAAAGATTCAAGATCACCGTGGCGCCCGCTAGGGCGGCACTGGATGATGGGGGGATAGGGACCCACAGATCCTCGCAGATCTCCACAAAAAACGTCAATTGTCGCTGTGATTGGCACTGAAATAGGAGACGTTCGCCGAAAGGAATTTGCCCCTGGTCCAGGACGTCAATGGCGGCGCTTAGCGCCGCTGATGCCGCGGCGAACTGCCGATACTCGTAGAATTCCCGATAATTGGGCAAGAATGTTTTAGGAACAATCCCTAAGACCTTACCGTGAGACAGGACGACGGCGCAGTTGAATAGTAGATTGTCGACCTGAAGCGGCATGCCGACAACGGCGACCAGGTTTAGAGCTTTGGAAGCTTTTAGTACACTGCGCAGGGCTTCCAGAGCGCCTTCCAGCAATGCCTGCTGGTGAAATAGATCCTCGCAAGAGTACGCGGTCAGTCCCAATTCCGGAAAAAGCACGAGAGCGGCCTGGTCGCGCTCTGCCCTTTCCATCAATTCGATAGTTCGGGCTTGGTTGAATGCCGGGTCCGCCACGCGCACTTCGGGTATTCCAACTGCGCTGCGAACGAACCCGTGGCTATAAAGGTTAAAAAACTCGCCGTTCCTCATGGTTTCACGAACCGCTGGATGGACTATGTTTGATTTTTTTGCAGCGCGCAACGCCTCTGTTGCCGTTGAGCCGATCGTTCATCCCACGCCGCAGGAGTGCGAATACTGTTCACCGGTCGAACATCGCTGCACGATACCGCTGTTTCAGGAGGAGGGAGACGACATCCATTGTGGCGTCTTTATTTACTGCTTGCTGAAGGATTACTGACGTGACGACTGCAGCGAGCGTGATGCAACTCCTCGAGCCAGATCGGCATCGACGCATGAGCAATCACGTACGCTGGGAGACCTCGCTCGACGAGTTACCGAAGGCATGGGGCTAGGAATCTGCTTTATCCAATAATATCGAATACCTGACGATGTGCGTTGCACCTGGACTTGGGCTGGGCCGTGCCAAATCGGGCGTTTAGCCGCGCATTCACTAGCTGTAGCTCCATGAACCCGCCATGACTACGTAGTTTTCACCCTGCGAAGGAGATTATTGAGTATTAGATTTTGCCGTCGAACTCACTTGGTTATAGCCACCGAGCTGAATCCCTCTCATCTTATACGCATATCGAATTAGGGCAGCTCTGTCGTTCAGTGCGAGTTTGTGCATGAGTCGAGCCCGCGGCCCGATTTTTCCGTTTGATGCACGTTCGCAGGTCCGATTTCGATAGCGACACGGGTACATAGATTCCGCCGGCAGCAACGGTGCGAATGGCTTCAGCCAAGGTCTCGTAGCTGCTGCTTTTAAATACATAGCCCGAAGCCCTATTTTGGAGTGCTGCGATGACGTGGCTCTTGGTGCAAAGCGCCGATAAGATCACCACGCGAGTCGCCGGAAAGTAGCGGGATAGCTGCGGGAAAAAATCGAAACTAAAGAAACCCTGCAACTCTAAGTCAAGGATTATGATATCCGGGGAAAGTTTTTTGATTAAATCGGTTGTTTTCGAAGTGTTAGCAGCTTCCCCTATAACCACGAAATCCCGTTCGACTTCCAATTGAGTTCGGATGGCTTCGCGTACCATCGCGTGGGGATCCGCCAAAAGGATTTTTATGCGCGCCATAGCCGCAATTCACTTTTCTCGTGAATCCGTCTCGCCTACACCAGATCGCCGAGAACAGTATCCCGGCCTTCCATTGCTTGACGCAATGACAGTGCCAATCGCGCTATACGCCGAGCGTCCGCAATAAGGTTGGCTTATTTCAACCTGATGAGTCGGCGACAAAATTTTCACTATCTACTCGGTTGACAGTTCGTTGAATCTAAACGAAGAAAATTGAGGTAGATCGTGGTTTTAATTTACTGTCAACAGTGGTTTACATGTGCTCACACCGTTGACAGGATTCTTGCAAGCGAGCGTGAACCCCGCTTCGATTAATTGTCTGTTGCGATAATCTGATAAAAGTTTTGTGAGTTACCCGGCGCTCGATGAATACTCATGTGGATCCGAGAAAGCGAAAAAACGACACGAGGTAAAAGTATTGACCTAAAGCGTTTCATCGAACCATTTTTTTCGCAATGAGACCGGACCAAGGTTGCGACCGGCGATTTAATGTTTCCGATTGTTTTCCACCGGCGGAGGTAAATGCTCACACGCATAGCGGACTAAGTCGGCGCTGTTTCGCAATGAAAGTTTCCGCATGAGATTTGACCGGTGAACTTCGACGGTGCGAGTGCTGATAAAGAGGCGAGTGCCAATTTCGGCGTTGGAAAACCCCTCGGCCACCATTTGTAGAATTTGCCGTTCACGACGACTCAGCGGGTTCGAGCCATCTTCTTCGACCGATTTTTCCAATTTTTCGATGTAGGCGTCCACTGCGGCTTCAAAAAAAGCCGGCGGAAGATGATGCTGGCCGAGATGAACGCGGCGAATCGCCTGAATTAGCTCGTCAACGGCCGACCCTTTGAAGACATAGCCATAGGCACCGCTTCGCAGCGCACTAAACACATATTGTTCATCGATATGCGCCGACAACAGAATAGCCCGAGTCGGGATTTCTCGGTAGCCGATTTCTCGGATTATTTCCACCCCGTTGAGTTGAGGCATGGCTAGGTCCACGATTAGTATAGCGGGGCGGAATTTCTCGACTGCGCGAAGGGTCTCGAGCCCGTCAGATGATTCGCCGACGATATCAAAATCGGGTTGTTTCTCCAGCAAAAGGCGGAGTCCCTGTCGAACCACGGCGTGATCGTCCGCAAGGAGTACTGTTATTTTAGCACCGAAGTTTTTATTGTTTTGCGTCGCACTATTCATGATAGCACGCCGTCCCAACGTCGGGGTAGCTAGAAATCCATCCGGAACAGTTGAGGGCACTTCCTTTGCCCCGCCCGTCAATATCAACTAGTCGAGTTTGCTGCCGGCCGCAGCCGATGGCCGGTATCGTTCCGGTCATTGCGAATGAACCAGTCGAGCAAGAGTCCGACCACGGATAGATGGAAGGTTTTTGTGCGTCTGACTCAAGGTAAAGTGTCGACCGTGTTCCGCTCTGTGGATTCGTTTATGCCTTCGATGAAATGGCGACGTCCAGTTCCTTATCCCACTGGGAGATCTGACATTGAGTTCGCACTCGGGTCAGGAGATCGTCGATATTGACGGGCTTTGCAAGAAATTCGCAAACCCCTAGGGCTATAGCCTTTGCTCTTGTCGAAATGTCATCTTTGGCAGTGAGTAGAATCACCGGCAAGGAGGGCCGCATTCTTTTGAATTCACGGCAAGCGGTGAGGCCGTCCATCTCCGGCATCATCACATCCAGAATGACTAGGTCCACATTCGCGTGATCGCGCGCGTGTTCCAGGCCATCGGGTCCGTTGAACGCAGACAAGACGCTGAAACCATCATGGGATAATAGGAGTTTGAGAAATTCGACAAAGTCGCGGTTATCATCAACGATTAAGATAGTGAACGGCGCCGATGCCTTAACCCGCGATACGGTTGCGGTGAGGTGCATATTCACCCTTTCCCATCAATCGACTACGCAGTTTGGCGACCAAAGTTGTTCTTTTGAGATTTAACATTCGAGCCGCCATCGCTTTGTTCCCGTCGGCGAGTCGCATGGCTTCGTCGATAAGCCGCTGCTCGAAATGCCGGAGGGCAGAACGAAAGTCGAGTTCTTTGTTGCTGAGGGTCGGCTGAGGTATTTTCTTTTCTGAGACAAAGCTGCAGATATTCGGCGGCAAATCGGTAAGACTGATCTGCCCATTTTCGCACAGAACCACCAGCCGTTCCATGACGTTTTCGAGCTCACGAACGTTACCCGGCCAGTCATACTCCCATAAATAGACACCCACTTCCGGCGAGAGCTTGGCTGACATGCCGTATTTACGATTGGATTTTTCGAGAAAGTGCTCGATGAGCAGGGGAATATCGGATCGGCGGGAGCGCAGAGGCGGAAGATGAATCGGAATCACCTGAAGCCGGTAGAACAAGTCTTCCCGGAAGGTCCCGGCTTCGAGTTCTTGCGCCAGATCTTTGTTGGTGGCAGCGATAACCCGAACATTAACCGTAACTGCCCGATCGGCGCCGACCGGTTTGATTTCACCGTTTTGTAATACGCGCAGAAGCTTGGGTTGGAGTGAAAGAGGAATTTCGCCGATTTCATCGAGAAAGATGGTGCCGCCATCGGCAAGCTGAAACATACCCGCCCGTGCCGAATGGGCTCCGGTAAACGCACCTCGCGCGTGACCAAACAGCTCGCTTTCCAGCAACTCGTGTGGGATTGCGGCGCAATTGATCGGCACACAGGGACGGTCCGCACGCGGACTAAGGCTATGGAGGATGCGCGCAACGACTTCCTTGCCCGTACCGCTTTCGCCGGTAATCAACACCGTCGCATCCGTCGCGGCTACTCGCTGCACGAGCACCTGGATACGCCGCATCAGAGTATGTTCACCGACGAAATAGACTGAATGAGGAGTCTCTCGACCCCCGGAAGTCGGGGGATATGGGGAGCACGGACCTAACAGTTCAGGCGAAACGGAAATTGAATGCAAAAATCCAACGCTCCTTTGCGGCGATAGAACGACCGTCAACCGTAATTAAAATAGAATTCTATCAGGCTGGTGTAAATGGGTAGCTTCCTGAATTGTTTGTCCGCTTTTGTCCTACAACTGCGTCACATTTGCTATGTGGGATCCTGATGGGCAGCGGGATACAGCTCGATCAGATGATTCTGAACCGCATAAAAGGTTAGCTCTGCATTTGTTTTCATCCGCATCTTCTCAAGCAGGCGAGCGCGATGCGTGCTGATGGTTTTTTGGCTCAAATAAAGGTCACGGGCAATCTGGCTGACGGTCTTGCCGGACGCGAGCAAACGCATCACTTGGTATTCGCGATGGGAAAGGGTTTCATGGGGAGCGCGCTGAGTGTCTCCTGACATATCCGCCGCGATCTTTTCCGCCAGGGCGGAGCTTACGTATTTACCGCCGGCGCAAACTTTCCGAATAGCGCTGACCAATTGTTCACAAGCTGTTTCTTTATTCATGTAGCCGGCCGCTCCCGATTTGAGCACCCGCGGGCCGAATTGATCTTCTGGATAAATGCTCAGGACGAGAATGGGGAGTTTCGGGTGTTGACGACGCAATTCATTCAAAGTGTCGAGTCCACCTCGGCCAGGCATGCTAATGTCCAAGAGCACGACGTCGCAAACCGCTTCACCAAGCTTTTCCATTAACTCTTGTCCCGTTCCGGCCTCGGCGGTCAACGTCATGTCGGTTTCTTCGGCAAGGATTCTTTTGAGCCCCTGGCGAACGACAGGATGGTCGTCCGCGATGACGACATGGATCATATAGCCTCGATCCTCGCCACTGTTTCTCTTCGCAGTTTTCGGTTCTTGACCGGAATACGAGCGGTGACAGTTGTGCCGCTCTTTTTGTTTCGGCGCACGGTGACGCTGCCGCCCAAGGCACTGGCTCTTTCCTGCATTCCCAGTAATCCGAGAGACCCGGGATCGGCGAGCCGTTCCGCATCAATACCAACCCCGTCATCCTCGACGCGGAGAATCACTTGATTCCCTTGCTGGTCGAGTTGGACGCGAACGCGGCTCGCGCGCGCGTGACGCGCGACGTTTGTCAGGGCTTCCTGCAGGATGCGAAAGAAAGCCGTTGCCTGCGGCTCGTTCAAGTGAATATCGGAGGGATACGAAGTAATTTGGCAGACAAGCCCAGTCCGTTTACGAAACTCCTGGACCTGCCATTCCACCGCTGGAATGAGACCTAGTTTGTCGAGCACGTCCGGCCGAAGTTGAGTGGCGATTTGGCGCACGGTCTCGATCGTGCGGTCCAGCATCTCTGATATTTCACGGATGCGCGCTTCGACGTCGGCATCGCTGTTTCGCAGTTTTGTCCCCAGTAACGACATTTCCAGTTTCAGCGCAGTCAGGGATTGGCCCAACACGTCGTGAATCTCCCGCGAGATCCGCGACCGTTCCTGCTCGCGCACCAATTCCTGGCGGATAGCGTAATTTCTCAACTGCAAGGCTTGTTTTTTGGTCTGCTCGTAGTATCGGGAATTTTCGAGCGCGACCGCGATCTGATTCGACATTGAATTTATCAGCTGAATTTCATGGACGGCGAGCTGGCGTGGCTGCCGGCCGACGCAGGTAATAGCGCCCAAAATTTGGTCTTTGTATTGAATTGGAAAACTAGCGAGGAATTTCTGCCGTGTCTTCAGAGCGGTCTTGGTGGCGGATAACTCCAAATACCTCGAATCCGTACTTGTATCACTGATAATCACGGCTTCCCCGGTCGCAACCACGATACCGGAGATTCCTTGTCCTCTCTGCAGATGGGTCACTGCGGGCGCAAAGTCCGGGTGGGTCTCATATGTGGCTTCGACGTGGAGGTGTTCCTTCGCGTCGTCAAAGAGGAAAACTCTCGTTGCGTCAAAAGCGAAAATCTCGGTGATTTTTTGCGCAACTTTGCGGAGAATTTGCTCCGTCTCCAAGGATTGGCTTGCGGTCGAGGTAACATCGAAAAGCGCGGAAAGCTCCCGGGTTTTCTTTTCCACTTCGGCGTACAATCGGGCGTTGTGGATGGCGACGGCAATCTGGTTGGACATCGAAGTGATCAATTGAATTTCATCGGCTGCCAGCTCGCGAGCTTGTCGTCCCATGCAGGTTATTACGCCGAGAGTCTCGTCGTTGTATTTGATCGGAAACCCTGCAAGAAACTTGTGCCCGGACTTCAGAGCGAGCTTCGTGTCACTTAGCTTTTCATATCTCGGGTCGGTTTCGACGTTACTGATGATTACGGCCTCCCCGGTGACTCCTACCGTTCCGGTTATTCCTTGTCCTTTTTCGAAGTCTTGGAAGAGTGCGGCAAATTCGGGCTCCGTTTGATAGATTGCCCGCGCGTGCAATGTTTTCCTATGTTCGTCGAACAGGCTAACCCTCATCGCGTCGAATCCGAAGATTTCAGTAATTTTTCGAATAATTTCTTGAAGGATCCTTTCCATCTCCAGGGACTGGCTGGCGGCCGAAGTCACCGCGAATAGCGCGGAGAGCTCTTGAGATTTCTTGCCAAGCTCGGCATAAAGCCCGGCGTTTTGAATGGCGATGGCCGCATGCGAGGCCAGGGACGTAAGATAACTTACTTCCTGTTCGCTGAATTCGTGCTCGGTTGTCGTGATGATATCGAGGACCCCAACAGGCTGTTCCGCGACTCGCAGCGGAATGCCAAGATAGGAAACCAGTCCGTAGGCGCGTTTAAACTCCCGATGGCGTACCCGAGGATCGTCGTCGAGCCGGAGAATCTGCAGGAAGGTCGAGCTGTTCAAAACTTCCCGCACAAGACCGCTTTGGTTTATCGGCAGATGTCTCTCGTGCTCACGCCGCCAAAGATCCGCATCGATGTTCCGACAGACAATAGTGCCAAATTCAAAACTGTTCGGTTTTAGCAGCTGGGCGGCGATAATGACCTTAAAAGAAAATACGGATTCGATCTTGTCTAACAACACTCTCAAAACGTCGTCGAGGCTTAATGTCGATACCATTGCTTGCTCGATTTGACGCATCGACTGAATGTGCGCCAGATGAGCCCGAATTTCCTCGTACAGCTTGGCCTTTTGCAGGACGATGCCGATTTGACTTGCAAGAGTTTCGAGCAGTTTTACCTGATCGGGCTGAAACTTCGTCATGCGGCGATTGCCGACCTGTACCACCCCGATAGCTTCATCGTTCATCGCGATCGGGACTATAATGACGGATCGGACCCCTTCGCGCTTAAAGACGGGAAACCCCTCATGGATTTCAATGTCCTCAAATACATGAGTCTCCCTCGTGGAGATCACTCGGGCTTGATTCCGCCAACGCTCGTCTCGCGGCCGGGCAACCCGATGGTTTAGTATCGCGCGCATTGATTCCGGATCATGGTAACCGCGAAGTATGACATGGTTGTAGCCATTCGCGGGGCTCAAGAGCCGGATGCTGCCAATATCGTAACCGCCGAGCTCCACGGCCATATCGAGAATCTTTTCTATGGCATCGCGAACATCGCCTGAGTTTAGAACCCTCTGGCTCACCTCTTGGAGGCTTTGAATCTCTCGATAATGTTTTTGTGCCTTTTCTTCCGCCTCCTTCGAATTGGTGATATCGACCATGACTCCGCGCAAGCGGACGGCATTGCCGCTGTCGTTTTTGATAACTCGAACCGTGTCGTGCAACCATACGTTCCGGCCATCGGCGGCGACCGCGCGATATTCAAGCTCGTGGTCGTTGCCCTGAGCGATTTCCGTTAGACAACGATTGATTGCGGCCTCGCGGTCATCGGGATGGAGGAGGTGTTTAGCCCAGAAATCCGGGGTAAGCAGCCAGAGCTCAACCGGATAACCTAAAATTTCTTCAGCGGCCCGACTCACGAAGGTGAACTGCCACGTGACCGGGTCCGCCTCCCAGACGATCGCGTGAATCGTCCCGATAAGTTCGGTGTATCGGGTCTGCGCGGCGCAGATTTCTTGATTGGCGTTTTCAAGACTAATCGCCTGCAGCTGAGCCCGCTCGTAGGCGCGCGCATTATACACGGCCATGGCGACATGGCCGGCGAGGGTGGTCAAGAACTCGACTTCTTCGCTGTTCAATTGGCCGCGTTCTCTCGAGAAGAATCCAATGACTCCGAGCAACTCGTCTTTGAATTGCAGCGGCACGCCAACATAGGCAACCAGGTTGTTATGATGGATCATCTCGGGATTGCTGGGGCGCGGATCGTTCGCAATATCCTCAATAACCACCACGTTTCCCGCCTCTATGACTGCTTTGGCCAGGCCGGATGCAGAGCCCTTCCAAAACGGTCGCCAATTTTTCTCATCCATGTTCCAACAGACGACCCCCTCCCAGTCGCCCAAGTCATTGACGGGCAGCCAGAAGGTGACGGCAAGTTTTGGCAGAAGCTTACCGATCTTGTCGAGCAGAGCATGGAGCACCGACTGGAGGTTCAACGTCGATGTTATCGCGACGTTGATTTCATGCAGCACGTTTTGTCGTTCTCGATGGCGGCCGAGCCGAAGGTCGGACTTCTTGCGCTCAACGGCGTATCGAATTGCGCGCAGGAAACCGCGTCGATCGATATCCCCCTTTAATAAATAGTCCTGGGCGCCTTGGCTGATCGCCTCAATCGCGAGTTTTTCATCGTCAGTTCCGGTGAGCACGATGATTGGCGCGGCGCCGGCATGGGGAAGCAACTGCTTCAGGGTATTGAGTCCGTCGCTGTCGGGGAGGGCTAGGTCGACAATGACTACGTCGGGCACCGATCGGCTTATGAAATCGATGCCTTGGTCGAGGCGGCTGGCCCACTCGAAGGCGATAGGCTCTCCTTGAATCGAGCAGAGCATTTCCCGGACTATGAAGGCGAAGCCTTCGTGGTCTTCAATAAAAAGTACTTTCATCGATGGTTCCCGCAATCCTGCCGCTGCCCACCGGCGTCAAGGGAGTCGGTGAGCATCGGACCGGACGGGCCGGAGAGCACTCCGCTCATGAAACATCCGCAGCGTTTGAATCGGCGGGCGGAAATAAACGCCAACCAAGTCGGAGCAAAGGTCAGAACCAGCGATGCCCGCGTGAAATTCCGAAGTTTATCTGTAGGGGGATGCGCGACGATCAATTTTGGGAAAGGAAGATTAATCGGAGTAAATTTATCCGAACAACGACTACCACTCCAGTGTTTCGAACTTTCCATCTGAAGTCGACCCTATGGAGTCGCCAGTAAAAAGCCGATTACCGCAAGAGTCTTCGCAAGCGCACGTCACAAATTTGACATGAACACACTAAATTAGCTGATTCCAAGAATAAATTCGACTCGCCGTGCAGCACCACAACGATCAACCCTAATTTCACTCATCACGCGACAATAGTAAACAACCCGGGCTCAGTTAAACTACGTATTCGCGAAAGAAAAACTACCTATATTTCTCTCAAATTTATAAATATATCGGCGACGTTGGCGCCACGCGCGCGTCCTGAGGCTAACTCTTTCCGCGCAATATAACTTTTCCGCCAATTCTGCAAGCTCGGGAGAAAGCATCGGACGTTAAATTTGCGCAGAAGGCTCCGGTTTCTGCTCGCAAATTTCAAACTCTCACCTGGCACTAGGTCAGCTGGAACCGTCCGTTTTCGCCAGCACGAGCGCCTTATCGGCGTCAAATACCATCCGTCAATAATTTAACGGCGAATGCGGCAGCGTTAAAATTTTGCCGCAAGGAGTCATCTCAGCTCCAGCGTCAAAATTCCAACGAATGAGGCAGGATTTCAGCGTGTTAGCCTTGCCTCGTAATGTCAACGGATTCATGGCATAGGCCTTGCGCACGCGTCCTGGCGTTCAAAAATGGTGTCAACACGATGATAATAAGGAGAAATCATGCAGTTAGAAATGACGCGAGCTTTGGGAACTGAATCGCAAAATTTTGACGCTCTTACTCTTCCTCTCATAGGTTCTAGTGCGCGGATGCGCATCGTGCGCGCGCTGATTTCGAAACTGGCAAATAACAATTCCACGGTTCTGATCACGGGTGAAAGCGGCACGGGCAAGGAACTCGCGGCACGAGCGATCCATGAAATGAGTTTGCGGCGGGAACACCCGTTCGTTCCAGTGAACTGCGGCGCAATTCCGGAAGACTTGCTTGAGAGCGAGTTGTTCGGCCACGTCCGGGGTGCATTTACCGGGGCGATCAACGCCCGTCAAGGCCGTTTCCAACTGGCCAATGGCGGAACTCTATTTCTGGATGAGATCGGCGAAATGAGCCCGAAGCTTCAGGTCAAGCTGCTGCGGGTCCTGCAAGAACGGCAGTTCGAGCCCGTCGGCAGTGATCATGCCGCACAGGTCGACGTGCGTGTGCTGGCAGCGAACAATCGGGACTTGCGGAACGCGGTTCGCGAGGGGAAATTCCGCGAAGATCTGTTCTATCGCTTAAATGTTCTTCCCCTCGAGATGCCATCTCTGCGGGAGCGCGAGGGCGATATTCCCGTGATGCTCCATTATTTCTTGCATTTGCACGGGCGGCGCAAAGGCAAAGGACCGCTGCACCTGGAAGGCACTGCAATGGCGCCGTTGGAAACTTATAGCTGGCCGGGCAACGTGCGAGAGTTGGAAAATCTTGTTGAGCGTCTGGTCGTGCTGAATGATGACGGTATTATCCGCAGGGAAGATCTGCCGGATTACGTCGTCAATAATTCGGTCCCACAGCACCATCGGCATGCCGAAGTCACATTGCCCAGCGAGGGAGTGGATCTCGATGGCATGCTCGAAAAGATCGAAAATGGCTTCATTGAACAGGCGCTGAGCCGTACTCGGGGAAACAAAACTATGGCCGCGGAACTGCTCAAGCTCAATCGAACGACATTCATCGAGCGCCTGCGAAAAAAAGGCCTGCTCGAGTCAGCCAAATCTAACTCAACGCGCTCAGAGACCGTCGAGAAAATGACGGATTCAAATCGATCTTTGACGCAGCCCGTGTTTTACCGCTGGAATTCTGACGCACTGGTACATACGTAAGCGGGAAAATTGATCGAACTTTCCACTGTCGTGCAATTAAGAGATTGCTGGCATAGGGTTTGCTCGACGTAAATCCGCGAATCTCATGTTTCGCTGACACCAGGAGATCTAGAATGATCACTGCCACTGGCCGACCGCCGCAAACTGTCGAATCTCTCAAGGGCCTCATCGGCTGGTTCAATCACAACAGCATTGAGCTGATCGAAGAATATCGGCGTCTCGAAGAGAGAGTTGATGATCTCAAAGGCGAGTCAAGATACGAGGTTACGGAGTCGAAGTCGCGGAAGTTGAAGGGCGCCTTCTTACTCATAGCCATCCACGTTCAGTATCCGGCGCATTCGTAGAGCGATGCCAAATGTCAGTATGATTGCCATAACACTTTTGAATTCTGCACGCCTCATATCGAAGGCTATTGGGCTGGAGCTGATGAGGTGATTTACAAGGGCAGTATTTTCTGGGACCTGGCACCTGCGATACTGGAGGAAATATGTTCGAAGTAGACAATTTAGTACAGCTAGGGCTTTTCAGCCAAATGATTCCCGTATGGCAAGTATTTCTTTTCATTGCCGCAATGTTGCCATTTTTGTTATTCGATCGGATGCGAGTTTGTTTGTTGATAACATATATGTTCACATTCTATCTAGGATTCATGGTGCAATGGGGAGACTATCTAGCCACAACTGGCTCGCTCATGCCGTTTTTCATGTACGCTTTCAGTGGAATATTCGTGACGGTTGCTTTCGTGATTCTGGTCTTCAGGGATGAGGCGCCTAGTATTAATTTCCATATGAAAAGAACCACTGCCATTCTGCGCCCCTTCCATCCTAGTGACGATACCTAATGTCGGTGACGGACTTTGGCACACCACCATGGTTCGTTACACCGTGGAGTCCCCGCGGCTTTTCTAGGTGATAGAAATCTTTGACCTTGTGTCGATGGCGTGAGAGTTGCTCCCCGTAGTGTCATGCTCAGGTGAAGAAAGATAGTTTCTTAGCTTTCGCGTTGTCCTTGGTCGGCTTTCTTTTTCTATGGTACAAGTTAGAGGCAAATTCCTTTCTGAACAAGGCGGCGGCAACGATCGCGTAGGTGCAATTTATGCAGATGAAGAGCCTAAAATATCCGCAGTGTTGCTGCCCGTTATTCTCAATGGTGGCAACGATGCGTAACGTAAGCGCAGGCTCGCCAACAAAGCCTTTGGGCGCGTCTTTGGTTTCTCTGACGATCAATTCCAGTACCCTGCGCATCGCCGGTTTGATCGTCGCGCTGCTGAGCTCGAAGAAGGCCTGCTTGTCTTTATCGATAATTTCGATAAGCACGCCATCCTCGGTGATTGTGATCGGCACCCGGTCCTGAACGCCAACCAATTCTTTCAACTTTC
>WNGO01000506.1_pt1 | contig 23947 bp, 20 predicted proteins | sample 5400511 | NCBI WGS metagenome assembly WNGO01 (sample SAMN13153380, study PRJNA577476) | soil metagenome | isolation source: 20 cm soil or saprolite under Garry oak tree replicate 2 | place: USA:California | collected 2016-06-15 | reverse complement strand
CAACTACGGCTACGATGCCCAAAAGGGCGAGTTCACCGACCTCGTCCAGGCCGGCATCATCGATCCGACGAAAGTCGTGCGGCACGCGCTGCAGGACGCGGCGTCGGTCGCCGGTCTCCTGATCACGACCGAGGCGATGATAGCCGAGAAGCCCGAACCGAAGTCGGCGATGCCGGCGATGCCGCCGGGCGGCGGCATGGGCGGGATGGACTTCTAAGCCAGCCCATCAGCTTCGGCTGCAACAAGCCGCCCGTCCGCGGGAAACCGCGGGCGGGCGGTTTTCGTTTGGGCGCCTCATGGGCTTGGCAGCATGGTCCGGGCGGCACGGGATTTGCGACGTGGTTGCCGGTGCCCTCCTCGAACAACCCGCCGGCTCCAAGCACGTGCTGCAACCCTGGTCTGCGAGGGACCGGAGCGAGGCTGTTGCGGCACCGCGAATCCTTGTCACGCCTCGGCCCGGCACCCATACTGAGCCTGATGCGGCGTCAACCGACCGATCCCGTCTTCGCGGCCGAGCCAGAACCGCCGGTGCGCGCCTGCGAGCACCCGGGCTGCCCGGGCGGGGGCGAGTTTCGCGCACCGAAATCGCGCCTCGAACTCGACCGTTACTACTGGTTCTGCCTCGAACATGTGCGCGCCTATAACAGCGCCTGGAACTACTATGCCGGGATGAACGACTCCGAGATCGAAGCCGAGATCCGCCACGACACCGTATGGCAGCGGCCGAGCTGGAAGCTCGGCGAACGGCACACGCCGGGTTACGCCGAGCGGATGCGTGACCCGTTCGGGTTCTACAGCGGGAAAGCGCACTCGAATGGCGCGCACCGGAGCAATGGCCGGGCAAACGGCCACAATGGCGAGGCTGCCGCGCGCGCCGCGTCGGCCCGCGAACAGGCGCTCGCCGTGTTCGATCTCGAACCGCCCTTTACCGTGGTGCGTTTGAAGGCGCGCTATAAGGTGCTCGTCAAGATGCACCACCCCGATGCTCATGGCGGCGACAAAGCCGCCGAGGAAAGATTGAAGATCATCAACCAGGCTTATGCGACCTTGAAGGCCAGCTGCTTCAGCTGAGGCCAAAGGGTCCGCCGACCAAACCTCCCCACCTAACCCAGGAAGCACGTCAGCTATGGCCACCGCTCAACAAGCCGCGACGACCGCGACACCGACAGGAGAGCCAGACATCAAGATTTCTGTCCGCCAGACCTTCGGGATCGACAGCGATCTCGAGGTTCCGGCGTTCAGCAAGCCCAGCGAACACGTTCCGGATATCGATGACGCCTATCGGTTCGACAGGGACACGACCTTAGCCATTCTCGCGGGGTTCGCGTTCAACCGGCGCGTCATGATCTGCGGCTATCACGGCACGGGCAAGTCAACCCATGTCGAGCAGGTCGCCTCCCGCCTGAACTGGCCCTGCATTCGGGTCAATCTCGACAGCCATATCAGCCGCATCGATCTGGTCGGCAAGGACGCGATCGTGTTGCGCGACAACAAGCAGGTCACCGAGTTCCGCGAGGGCCTGTTGCCTTGGGCCCTCCAGCATCCGGTGGCGCTATGCTTTGACGAATATGACGCCGGCCGGCCGGATGTGATGTTCGTCATTCAGCGGGTGCTGGAGGTCGAGGGCAAGCTGACGCTGCTGGACCAGAACCGCGTCATCCGGCCGCACCCGGCCTTCCGGCTGTTCTCCACCGCCAACACGGTCGGGCTCGGCGACACAACCGGCCTGTATCACGGCACGCAGCAGATCAATCAGGGTCAGATGGATCGCTGGAACATCGTCGCGACGCTGAATTATCTGCCGCACGACGCCGAGCAGGAAATCGTCCTTGCCAAGGTGCCGAGCTACAACAACGAAGAGGGACAGCGGCGGATCAGCGCGATGGTGGCGCTCGCCGATCTGACCCGCAACGGCTTCATCAACGGCGATATCTCGACCGTCATGTCGCCGCGCACCGTCATCACCTGGGCGGAGAACGCGCGGATCTTCGGCGATCTCGCCTTTGCTTTCCGGCTGACCTTCCTCAACAAATGCGACGAGATGGAGCGGCCGACCGTGGCGGAGTACTACCAGCGCTGCTTCGGCACCGAATTGCCGGAGACCGGCGTCAACGCCACGCTGATGTAGGTCCAGGAGGTCAGGCCCCAGGGGCACGCCATGACACAAGCCTTCTCTCCGACCGAGATCTTCAAGCGTGCAACCGCTTCTACGTTGCGGGCGATCGCCGAGCGTGACGATGTGACGGTCGGCTTTGGTCCGGAACCCGCCGGGGTCGCCGGCACTCGCGTGAAGCTGCCAAACCCGGCGCGCGACCTGCCGGCCGACGAGGCGGCGCAGTTGCGCGGCGCTGCGGACAGCCTGGCCTTGCGGCTGCGCTATCATGACGATGCTCTGCACAGCAAACGAGTGCCCGGCAACGCACTGGCGCGCGCCGTTTTCGAGGGCTTGGAACAGGCTCGCGTCGAGGCTCTAGGCTCGCGCCGGATGGTCGGGGTCGCCGCCAATCTGGGCGCGATGCTCGACGAGCAGTATCGCCGCCAGGGCTTCGAGCGGATCACCGAGCGAACCGAAAGTACGATGGCCGAAGCGGTCCGCCTGCTGACGCGCGAGGCGTTGACCCGCGAACCGCCGCCGCCTTCGGCGCGGCGCGTGGTCGATCTGTGGCGCCCCTGGCTTGAAGGGAAGATCGGCAAGGATATTTCCGAGCTTGAACGCATGGTCTCCGACCAGGATGGCTATGCCCGCGTCACCCGCCGGCTGATACAGGATCTCGATCTCGATCTCGGCGAACTCGAAGAGTCGTCCTCCGACGACAACCAGGGACAGGGCGAGGAATCCGAAAGCGAGAACCAGGCCGATAACGGCGAGAGCGCCTCGGCCGGGGCCCAGCCCTCGATGGACGGCTCGCCGGCCGACAGCGCCGATGCCGACGCCGAGGAGGACGGCGAGGCTGAAGCCGATGGCGAGATGATGCCCGGGGCCAGCGACGACGATCCCGGCCGGCCCGGCCGGCCCGGCACCCAGCCGCGCGGCCGCCCGGACGAAAACGCGGTTTATCGCGCGTTCAGCGTCGCGGCGGACGAGGTCATCGACGCCGATAAATTATGCGACTCCGATGAACTCGGACGGCTGCGGCATCTGCTGGATCAGCAACTCTCGCATCTGCAGAGCGTGATCGCCCGGCTCGCGAACCGGTTGCAACGCCGTCTGCTCGCGAAGCAAACGCGAGCCTGGGAGTTCGACCTCGAAGAGGGCATCCTCGATGCGGCGCGGCTCTCTCGGGTCGTGACCAATCCGGTCCTGCCGCTGTCCTACAAGCAAGAACTCGAGATGGAGTTCCGCGACACGGTGGTCTCGCTGTTGATCGACAATTCAGGGTCGATGCGCGGCCGCCCGATCACAGTTGCGGCGATGAGCGCCGACATCCTCGCCCGCACGCTGGAGCGCTGCGGCGTCAAGGTCGAGATCCTCGGCTTTACGACCCGCGCCTGGAAGGGCGGCCAGGCGCGTGAGCGCTGGATCGCCGCCGGGAAGCCGCCCAACCCGGGCCGCCTGAACGATCTGCGGCACATCGTCTACAAGCCGGCGGACGCGCCTTGGCGCCGCGCCCGGCGCAATCTTGGGCTGATGCTGCGCGAAGGCATCCTCAAGGAGAATATCGACGGCGAGGCCCTCGCCTGGGCGCACAACCGCCTCTTGGGCCGGCCCGAAGAACGCAAGATCCTGATGGTCATCTCGGACGGCGCGCCGGTCGACGATTCGACGCTGTCGGTCAACCCCGGCAATTATCTCGAAAAGCATTTGCGCGAGGTCATCCGCGAGATTGAGCGCCAGGGAACGGTCGAGCTGACCGCGATCGGCATCGGCCATGACGTGACCCGCTATTACCGCCGCGCCGTGACGATCGTCGACGCCGAGCAATTGGGCGGCGTCATGCTGGAGCGCCTCGCCGAATTGTTCGAGGAAGAGAGGGGCGCCACCACCCGCGTCAAGAGCCGCCGCGCCGCTTAGAACAGCTCAGAAAATCCGGCGGGCTTTCAAGGCGGCCGTGAGAGTGCCCTCGTCGAGATAATCCAGCTCGCCGCCGATCGGCACGCCTTGCGCGAGGCGCGAGATCTTGGCGCCGGTCGCGGCGGCGCGGTCGGCGATGTAATGCGCCGTCGTCTGCCCATCCACGGTGGCGTTGAGCGCCAGGATCAGCTCGGTATCGGGCGCCAGGCGCGAGATCAGGCGCGCAATATTAAGCTCGTCCGGGCCCACGCCATCGAGCGCCGATAGCGTGCCGCCGAGCACGTGATACCGGCCGCGAAACGCGCCGGTGCGTTCCAACGCCCAAAGATCGGCAAGGTCCTCGACGACGCAGATCGCTGCAGGGTCGCGTTCCGGGTCGCGGCAGATCGCGCAAGGATCGGCGGTGTCGAGATTGCCGCAGGCGGAGCATGTCCTGACCGCTGTAGCCGCCGCGGCCATTGCCGCCGCCAGCGGCTCCATGACGTGCTCGCGCCGCTTGATCAGGAACAGCGCGGCGCGGCGCGCCGAGCGCGGCCCGAGCCCAGGCAATCTCGCCAGGAGCTGAATCAGCGTATCGAGTTCGGACATAGCCGACCGGAGGGCCCCCACCCCAACCCTCCCCCGCTTGCGGGGGAGGAGGTTTTAAAGCGCGCTGTACAAAAAACCCTCCCCCGCTCGCGGGGGAGGGAGGCCCGACGCAGCAGCGGCGGACGGGTGGGGGCTGCTGGTTTCTTCACGCGTCAAAACGGCAGTTTCATGCCTCCGGGAAGCGCCAGGCCGCCGGTCAGCTTTTGCATTTCGGCTTCCGCATGAGCGTTGACCTTGGCGCGCGCATCGTTAAAGGCGGCGACGATAAGATCTTCCAGCACCTCGGCCTCGCCAGGATCGACGACACTTTTGTCGATCTTCAGGCGCTTCATGTCGCCCTTGCCGTTCAAGGTCAGCTGCACCATGCCGCCGCCGGCGATGCCGGTCATCTCGACGGCTTCGAGCTCGGCCTGCATCTCGGCCATCTTCTGCTGCATCTGCTGGGCTTGTTTCATCAGCTGGCCGATATTTTTCATAAGTCGTCCTCTCCTGCGCTCGCCTCGTCGGCCGCATCGGACGCCTCGGCCGTCGTGTCATCATTCGCCTCGGGAGCAGCTCCCGCCCCCTCAATCGCCCCGGCCCGCTCGCGAACCGCAGCGATTGTCGCCCCGGGAAAGGTGTCCAGCACCGCCCGAACCAACGGGTGGGCCACAACCTCGTTCCGGACCGCGCTTTCGTGCTGCGCCGCCTGCTCCGCCGGCGTCGGCGCGCCCGCCGCCTGCGAGACAGCGACGACCCAGCGCATCCCGGTCCACTCGCTGAGCAGCTGCCCCAGCCGGTTGGCAAGGTCGCGCGGCGCGGTCTCCTCAGGCCGCAATTCGATGCGCCCTGGCTCAAACGTCACGAGATGTACATGCGACCATAAATGCGAGCGGGTCAGCGCCTCGCGCCTCTTGTCGAACAGCGCGATCACCTCGGCGAAATTCTGCGGCGCGGGATCGTATTCGAGCGCCGGCGCGGGCGATCCTTGCGTTTCCAGTGGTGCCGCCGCAATCGCGGGCATCGCTGCTGCCCTGATCGACACCGGCGCAAGCCCCTCTCCCGCATTGCGGGCGAGGGTCGGGCCCGCGCCAAAAGCGTGAGAAGGTGAGGTAACGGGTGCCGCCTCGGCTGCTTGCCCCCTGCCCGCAACTCTCTCCGCCGATGCGGGAGAGGGAGCAGCGACTGCGGGCGCGCCACCTCCGTCACTCAGAGTGCGCACCAGCTCCGCCGGGACCGGCAGGTCGGCGACATAGGCAAGACGGATCAGCACCATCTCGGCCGCTTGGCCCGGCAGCGGTGCCGTTTGCACCTCCTCGATCCCCTTCAGCAGCATCTGCCAGGCGCGGGCCAGAACCGGCATCGACAAGGCGGCGGCGAGCGGGCGGGCACGCTCGCGGTCACCCTCTTCGAGCGGGTCGCCGCTGCCGGCCTCCGGCGCCAGTTTCAGCCGCGTCACGAAATGCGTCAGATCGAGCAGATCCTGCAGCACCATCAGCGGATCGGCGCCGCCTTCGTAGAGGCTTTGCATCTGCGCGAGCGCGCTCTTGGCGTCGCCCTTCAGCACGGTCTCGAACAGGTCGAGGACGAGGCCGCGGTCAGCGATGCCGAGCATCTCGCGCACCGCCGCTTCCTCGATCCGCCCGGCCGACAGCGCGATCGCCTGGTCGAGCAGTGACAACCCGTCGCGAACCGAGCCGTCGGCGGCGCGCGCAATCAAAGCGAGCGCCGCGGGCGTGATCTCGACCGCTTCGGCTGCGGCGATCTGGCGGTAATGCGCGATCAGCTGCTCGATCGGCACGCGGCGCAGCGAAAAACGCTGGCAACGCGACAGCACCGTCACGGGGACTTTGTGCACCTCGGTCGTCGCGAAGACGAATTTGACGTCCGGCGGCGGCTCCTCGAGCGTCTTCAACAGCGCGTTGAAGGCGTTCTTCGACAGCATGTGCACTTCGTCGATGATGTAGACCTTGTACCGCGCCGAGACCGGGCGATAGCGCACGCCCTCGGTCAGGTCACGGATATCGTCGACACCGGTGCGCGAGGCGGCGTCCATCTCGATGACATCGATATGGCGGTCCTCGGCGATGGACCGGCAATGAACGCATTCGCCGCAGGGCGATATCGTCGGCGCACCGGTCCCGTCGGCGCCGATGCAATTGAGCGCGCGGGCGATGATCCGTGCCGTCGTGGTTTTGCCGACCCCGCGCACACCCGTCAGGATGAAAGCCTGCGCGATGCGGCCCTCGGCGATCGCATTCGACAGGGTGCGGACCATCGCCTCCTGCCCGATCACCTCGGCAAAGGTTTGCGGCCGGTATTTGCGGGCGAGGACGCGATAGCCTGTCGCGGGATCCGTCATTGCGGCCATTGCGGCGCGAAAGAATGAGGTGGGAGACCGAACAAACGACCCAGGCCGGAACTCGTTACGGCTGCTTCCTTCCGGACCTGACCGGGTTGGCGAGGGGCCTGTCCGCCGCCGACCTCCCACCGCAGTATATCAGGAGCCGAGGCTGGCACGGCAACCTTGATCGGCCCTCTGCCGAGTAACCGTTCAGGCAGTGCAAAATGCGCGCCTCGCGGCGGGTCTTCCGCAGGTTGCGAGCCTCGTCGATAATCCGCGCGTTTCGGGAGGATGCAGTGATCCGCATTATCTCTTTCTTCGGGGCGCTGGCGCTCGCCATCGTCAGCGCTGCCGCGTTCGCTCAGGACAAGCCCGAGGCCAGCAATATGCGCCTCGTCGGCTACAACGATCTGCAAGGGCGCAGCGCCTATCAGCCGTGGATCCATCATCAAGGCGACCGCTGGATTGCCTATATCGGCCATCACGGCGGCGTCCCGGCAGCGGAGAAACCGGTCAACCCGCTGACCGGACAGCCCGAGTTCAACGGCACCTCGATCACCGATGTGACCGACCCGGCGCATCCCAAATACCTCGCCCATATCCCAGGCGAGCAAGGCAATTACGAGGCCGGCGGCGCGCAGATGGTGCGGGTCTGCGACGGCAAGAGCCTCGCCAAGGGCGACCCGAGCGCGGTTTATCTGCTGCGCCCATTCGGCAATCAGGCGCACGAGATCTGGAACACCGCCGATCCGGCGCACCCAAAACTCGTCACGCGCATCGTCGAGGGGCTGAAGGGCACGCATAAGAGCTGGTGGGAATGCGACACCGGCATCGCCTATCTCGTTTCCGGTGAGCCCGGCTGGCGCGTCGCGCGCATGACACAAATCTACGACCTGTCCGATCCGGCACACCCTGTGAAAATTCGGGATTTCGGCCTGCCCGGCCAGCAACCCGGCGCAAGCGGCGCAACGCCGACGATGCTGCATGGCATGATCTCCTTGCCGCAGGCGAACCGAGTCTATTTCGGCTACGGCACGAACGAGGGCGGGATCCTGCAGATCGTGGATCGCGAGAAGCTGATCAACGGCCCGAAAGAACCGACCGACGACAACCTGCGGTACCCCGAGGTCGGCCGTTATCTGATGTCGCCGCTCAATGGCGCGCATACGACCTTTCCGGTGCTCGAGATGCCGATCGCCGAATTCGCCAAGGATAAGATCGGCAAGGTGCGCAATTTCGTCGTCATCACCGACGAGCAGATCCAGAACGAATGCCTGGAGCCGCGCCAATTCGTCTGGTTTGTCGATGTGACAGTGGAGAACCGGCCGGTGTCGGTCGCAACCTGGATGGTGCCGGAAGCCTCAGGCGATTTCTGCAGCCGCGGCGGCCGCTTCGGGACGCATTCCTCAAACGAGAATATGGCGCCGATCTACTACAAGCGGGTCATGTTCTTCGCGCATTTCAACGCCGGGGTGCGGGCGCTTGATATCCGCGACCCGTATCGTCCCAAGGAGATCGCGTCATATATCCCGGCGGTGACGGCGAACAGCGATCAGCGCTGTGCGAAACTCGAGGACGGCCAGCAGCACTGCGCCAAGGTCATCCAGACCAACAATGTCGAGGTCGACGATCGCGGCTACATCTACATCGTCGATCGCGCCAATAACGGCATGCACATCCTGGAGCTGACCGGCCCCGCGCGCGATGCGGCGAATTTCCCGAAATAGCCTAGAGCTGCCGGACGCGGCTTGCTACATGCCGCCGCTGCCGCCGACGCCGCCTTCGGAATTCGGCGGAGCAGGACATTCGCCGGCGAGCAAGACCATCGCGCCGTCGCGCTGGGCCACCCCGTCGTTCCAATAGCTTTGTCGCTGGCCCGCTTTCACCGCGCAGACCAGCGCCTGACCGTTCGGTTTCACGGCGAGTTGCTGCGGCGCGCAGCCCAGAAGCAGCGACGCGGCGAGCGGCGGAATGAGATATCGCATCGGCGCCTTTGCCTTACGGCGGCGCCGGCGGCGTGAGCTCGCTGGCTGTCACCTCGCGCAGGAGATCGCGCAAGGCGGCGGCGCGTTCGGCGCCGAACACCTCGTCGAACCGCTGCTGCGCGACTTTCCAGCCCTGGCGCGCGGCGCGCATCCGCGCGGCGCCGGCCGGGGTCAACCGCACCTCACGTCGCCGCCGGTCCTTGGGTGAGGCGCCGATCTCGATAAGCCCGTCGCGTTCCAGCGGCAGGATGTTGCGTCCGAGCGTCGTGCGGTCCATGACGAGGGCCGCCGCCAACGCGTTTATCGGCATCGGCCCGCTGCGCTGTAGCCGGCCGAGGATCGCGAATTGCGTCGTGCGCAGTCCGCTCGGCGCCAGCAACTGGTCATAGAATTGCGTGACGTGCCGGGAGGCCTGGCGGATCGCCAGGCAATTGCACAGCAGCGCATTCTGATCGTCGGCGAGGCTCATCGAAAACTCTGGACTGGACAAAGGTGCATATACGCCTACATATAGGCGCATCTGCGCATAATTAAACCCTGGCGCGGCCGGAGCATAGCATGTTGCTCGACGAGACGCCCTCCCCGTCCGATCATCCCACGGCCTCCGAGCCCACTGAGGGCAGCGCGGTACCGGGCGACAACCGCGAGGCGGCGAGGCTACGCGAGCTCGCGCTCTGGTACCGCGTGTTCGCGGAGCGCGCCGGAAACCCGACCATCTCGGAGGCGCGGCTGCATATGGCGGAAGAGCTCGAACGGGAAGCCGACCGCGTGCCCCGGGTGAACGGCGAGTCCCAGCCGGTCGCCGCGGAGAGCGTGGGTGCGCCGCGCGCCATCGACCCGCGCACCCGTCTGCTGCTCGAGGCGCCGATTCTTCCGACTCTGCTGCGCCTGGCTTGGCCCAACATCGCCGTGATGCTGGTGATGGCCTCGACCGGGCTCATCGAGACCTGGTGGGTGTCGCGGCTCGGCACCGATGCCTTGGCTGGGATTGCGCTCGTCTTTCCGCTCTACATGATGATGCAGATGCTGTCGGCCGGGGCGATGGGCGGCGGCATCTCCTCGGCAATTGCCCGGGCCCTCGGTGGGGGCCGCCACGCCGATGCGGACGCGCTTGTATTGCATGCGATCGTCATCAACCTGGCGATCGGAATCGTGTGTTCGGCCCTAGTGCTGGTGTTTGGTCCGGTGCTGTACGGGACAATGGGCGGAGAGGGCGCATCGCTAAAAGCAGCGCTCGATTACTCAAATATCGTGTTCGCCGGTACGGTGCTGGTATGGCTGATGAACGCGCTGGCGAGCGTCATCCGCGGTGGTGGCAACATGTGGGTCCCTTCGGTGTGGATCTGCGTTGGGGTCGTTCTGCTGGTGCCGTTATCGCCGCTCCTGATCTTCGGGCTCGGGCCAGTCCCGGCGCTCGGCATCGCCGGCGCTGGAGCAGCGGTCGTCGCGACCACGGCGCTGACGGCGCTGGCGCTCGGCTGGTACATCGCGGCCGGGCGTAGTGTCGCGCATTTCCGCTGGGCACGCCTGCGCTGGGCCTCCTTTGCCGACATCCTGCGGGTCGGCGCGGTCGCCTCGATCAGCACATTTCAAACCAGCCTGGCGGTGCTGTTGACGACGGGATTGGTTGGCGTCGCGGCGGGGCCCGAGGCGATCGCCGGCTATGGCACTGGTAACCGCCTCGAATTTCTCCTCGTGCCCTTGGTGTTTGGCCTCGGCGCACCGCTCGTTGCCTTGGTCGGCACCAATATCGGCGCCGGGCAGAAGGAGCGCGCGTTGCGCATTGCTCTGACCGGTGGCGTCATCGCCTTCGCGCTGTCGGAGGCGATCGGACTCGCCGCCGCGATATGGCCGACCGTGTGGCTCGGCCTCTTTGATGATCACCCGCGGATGCTCGCGGCCGGCGCCGCCTACCTCCGGCATGTCGGACCGGCTTTCGGATTTTTTGGCCTGGGGCTCTCGCTCTATTTCGCCTCGCAGGGTGCCGGACGGCTGCTGTGGCCGCTCTCGGCAGGGCTCGTGCGTCTTGTCATCGCGGTTGGCGGCGGCTGGCTCGCCTTCTGGCTGGTCGGCACGGTCGATGCGATCTTCGCCGCGTTGGCAGCCGCACTGGTGACCTACGGGGTCATGCTGTCCGCCGCCGTCGCATCCGGCGTCTGGTTCTGGCGTCCGTTGGGCGCCGTCTTCGCCAACGGGATCTTTGCGCGGCGCGGGCTAGCGCGCTGACCGGCTCGAATCAGCGATAGGCGCGCAGATTATTGATCTTGCCGAGCGCAATCCCGCCGCGGTCCAGCTCGGCTATCAGTTTCGCCGCGATCAGATACGGCTCCGCAAAGGCAAATGTCACCGCGTTGCGCCGGTCGGGGCCGATCAGCGACAGAACCGAGCTGTGGTCAATGACGTAATCCTCGTTGCCCGCGAGCACCTTCCGGTACTCGACGCCCAGCATCTCGGCCGCAGCGGCGATCTGCACCTGCGAGCCGGTAAGCCCCACGAGGCGCTTGTCGAAAGCCGCGGTGAACTCGTTGAGCGCGACGCCGCGATCGCGCTCTGGATCGACCGTCACGAATAGCGGCTGGATGTAATCGGCGGCCGGCCCGATCTCGGCGAGCGCTTCGACCATCGCGCTCAACGCGGTCGGGCATTGGTCGGCGCAATGCGTGTAGCCGAAATAGACCAGGAGAAATTTCTCCGGAAAATCATCCGAGGTGACCGTCTTGCCGTCCGCGTCGGCGAGCACCAACGGATGTTCGAGCACGATCCACTTTTCCTGCGCTTGTGCAGCGGTGATGAAGGCGGCGAGCAGCACGAACAGCAGAGCGGCCGAGCGCAATTGCATCTTATCCGAACACCGCGGCTGGGCTACGCAGCACCGTCCGGGCATCGCCGTCGCGGCGCGTGACGCCGATCCGGTCGAGATATTCGAGCACCTCGATTGTCAGATTGCGGCCGATACCGGAGCGGTCCTTGAATTCGGCCGCGGTGAAGTGGCCTTCCGGCGAAGCTTCGGTCAATTCGCGCGCGATCGCGGCGAGGCGCTCGACCGTCTCGGGCAGAAAGAAGCGGTTGGGTGCGACCTGTGCGACCCGGCCAAAACGCTCGATCCGCCTTAAAAAGCGCGTCAGCGGCTCGGGCGGCAATGACAATTCGGCGGCCAGTTCGCGGACCCGCAACGGCCGCAATTCCGCGGTGGCGAGCAGCGGATGCACCTGCTTCCACATCCGCTCGTCCTCGCGGCTGAGCCGCGGCTGATGCTCGGCGAGGCGCAATACAGCGCCATCACGCACGACCTTGCCGGTGCTGTGCAATTGGGCCAACGCGGCGTCGAGCGCTGCTTCCGGCGCCTCGCCGCGCAGCCGCCGAAACAGCGCGGCGCGGGGTGCTCCGAGCGCATCGGCTTGCGCGGCATGCCACTGGCCCAGCGCGGCAAGCAGGCTGTCGCCGATACGGGCGAGGCGCTCCGCGCCGATCGCGATCGCTGTGCTTCCGGAGCCGAGGCGGTGAAAACCTGGCATATCGGCGAGCGCCTCGACGTCGCTTTGCGGCATGTTCCGGACCAGCGCGAAACGCGGCAGATCGACAATGCCAGCCGCATCTACGAGCTTCTCAAGCGCATCGCCGGCGTCCGGTTCGGCCAGCGCCGCGAGTGCGGCCAAGCGCTCGGGCCGCGACCGGCCGCGGCGCGGCGGCAGCGGATCGAGCGCCCGCCCCCCGGCCAACGTGTGCCGCGCGGCGTGGTCGCGCAGCACGATGCGGTCGCCCCACAGCGCGCTGATCGGCTGTTCGAGGTCGAGCTGCACAAAGCCGCTCTCCCCCGGCGCAATCGCACGGGCGCCCAGCACCGCGGCGCGGCCGACAACGTCCTCGGTGCCGAGATGGACATGCACCGGCAGCCCGTCGCGCAGCGGCGCCGGCGCCGCGCGAGACATGCTGAGGTGGCAATCGATGCGGCTCGTCGACAGATGCGCGGGCAGCCCAACAACCCAATCGCCGCGCCGCGGTTCTCCGCCCTCCGGAAAGTTGCCGGCGAGATTCAAGGCGCAGCGCTCGCCGGCGGCGGCCCGCTCGATCGGGCGATTATGCGCGTGAACGCCGCGCACCCGGACCTCGATTCCGCGCGGGCTCATAATGAGATGGTCGCCGGGCGTCGCAGCGCCGGCGGCAACCGTGCCGGTCACGACAAGCCCAATGCCGGACAGCGAAAAGGCGCGGTCGATCGGCATCCGAAAATGCCCCGCCGCCGGGCGAGCGGCGCGCGCGGTATCGGCGATGCGGGCCGTCCGGCTCAAATGTTCCGAGAGTTCCGGGATGCCCTCGCCCGTCACGCTCGACACGGCAAAAATCGGGCTGCCCTCGTAACCCGCTTCGGCGAGCAGCGCCGCCAGCTCTGTCTCGACCGCGGCGCGTCGCTCGTCGGGCACGCGGTCGATCTTTGTCACTACCCCGGTGAGCTCGGCGATGCCGATCAATTCGAGAATGTCGAGGTGCTCAAGGGTCTGCGGCCGCGGCCCGTCATCGGCGGCGACGATCAGCAGCACGCGGTCAATCGACAGGATTCCGGCCAGCATATTCGGCAGAAAGCGCTCGTGTCCCGGCACATCGACAAAGCCGAGCTCGGTACCATCCGGGAGGGTCGCATAAGCAAAGCCGAGATCGATCGTCAGGCCACGCCGCTTCTCCTCCGGCAGCCGGTCGGCATCGACCCCGGTCAGGGCGCGCACCAGCGCCGTTTTGCCGTGATCGATATGGCCGGCCGTCGCGAGGATCATGCGGACAGCGAGGAGAGTTGCGCGACGAACTCCGCCTCGTTTTCGAGGCAGCGCAAATCGAGGATGACGCGGCCGCGTTCAATCCGGCCGATCACCGGAACCGGCAATCCGCGCAAGCGGCGCGCCAGCGCTTCAAGTGCCGCGCCTGATGCATCGGCCGGGGTGAGGGCGAGCGCGGCGCTCGGCAATAACGAGACCGGCAAGGCGCCGCTGCCGATCTGGCTTTTTGTTTCAGCGATCGCAACGGTCGCGGCACCGTCCAGCGCGCGCGCCACGGCCGGCAGCAGCCGCTGTGCCAATGCGGCAATCTCGTCACGCGAGCGGCTCAGCAGCCGCAAGGCCGGGAGCCGCGCCGCGAGCCGATCGGGATCGGCATAGAGCCGCAACACCGCTTCGAGCGCGGCAAGCCGGATCTTGTCGAGCCGCAACGCGCGTTTCAGCGGGTTTCTGGCCAATTTAGCGATCAGCTCGGCGCGTCCAACGATAAGTCCGGCTTGTGGGCCGCCGAGCAATTTGTCGCCGCTGAACGTCACGAGATCGGCGCCCGCCTGCAATGCCTCGGCAACAGTCGACTCGTGCGGCAAGCCCCAATTTTCGAGATCGACCAAGGTGCCGCTGCCGAGATCCTCGACAAAAGGCAGGTCGTGGTCGTTCGCGAGTGCGGCAAGCCGCGCCGTCGGCGCCGCGGCGGTGAAGCCCTGGATCTCGTAATTGCTCGTGTGCACCTTCAGGATCAGCGCCGTCTCGGGACCGATCGCGGCGGCAAAGTCGCGCAGATGCGTGCGGTTTGTCGTGCCGACTTCGCGCAGCTTTGTGCCGGCGCGCTCCATTAAGTCAGGCAGGCGGAACGAGCCGCCGATTTCGATCAACTCGCCGCGCGAGACAATCGTCTCGCGGCCGGCGGCCAGCGCATTCAACGCAAGCACCAGAGCGCCGGCGTTGTTGTTGACCGCGAGCGCCGCTTCCGCGCCGGTGAAGCGGGTCAGCCACCCGGCAATGTGATCGTCACGCTCACCGCGCCGGCCCCTGTCGAGATCGTATTCGAGCGTTGTCGGCGCGCGCATCGCCTCGGCGGCGGCGATGACCGCCTCTTCGGGCAAGGGCGCACGGCCCAAATTCGTATGCAACACCGTGCCGGTCAGATTGAAGACGCGGCGCTGTGACGGCTGCGCCATCCGCGCCAACCGCTCACCGCAATCAGTGAGGACGGCCTCGACGGAGGCGCCTTGGCGGCGGCTCCGATAGTCGGCGAGCATGCTGCGCACCGCGTCGACAACGAGGGCGCGGCCGTGCAATTCGATGAGGGTCGACGCGCCGGATCCGCGCAGCACGCGATCGACCGAGGGCAGCGCGGCCCGGCCGGCACGCACCCCTGCCGACGCGTCGTTCATGAATGCGCCACTGCGGCCAGCGGCGCCTCGGCCGGCCTGACGCAACCCGCTTCGAGCGAAACACGCGGCTTGCCGCCGCTCCTAGGCGCGACAACCCCGATCTCCGCGGCGCGATAGCCGAGCCGCTGCAATTCGGCCAGACAGTCGGTCGCCCGATCGGCCGGAACACCGGCGAGCAGGCCGCCGGCTGTCTGCGGATCGATCAACAAGGCCGCGAGAGCCGGATCCTGCGCCGCCTCACCGGTCAGGCTTGAGAGCGCAATCGAATTACCGGCATGCAGCGAGCTGGCAAGCCCCTCGCGCAGCAGCGTCATCGCGCCGTCGAGCACCGGCACCCGATCCGGGTCGAGCAGCACATCGGCGTCCGACGCAGTCAGCATTTCCAGCAGATGGCCGAGCAGACCGAAGCCGGTCACATCGGTGCAGGCGGTCGCGCCATAAGCGGCGAGACAAGCCGACGCCTCGGCAGCGGGTTGCAGCATCGTTCCGATCGCCGCGGTCACAACGCGCGCCGGAGCGAGCCGGCGCATCTCGGCCGCGAGGATGACCCCGGTGCCGAGCGGCTTTGTCAGCAGTAGCCGGTCACCCGGCCGGAGTCCGCCCTTGCGCAGCAGCCGGCCCGGGCGGGTGCGGCCGGTCACCGCGAAACCAAGCCCAAGTTCGGCGCCCTCCGCGCTATGGCCCCCGACCAACGCCGCGCCGGCAGCTGCGAGCACCTCGCTGCCGCCCCGCATCATGTGAAACAGATCATGCTCGACAATCGAGGGTCGTGCCGCCGGCGGCACGGTCGCGATCGCGAGGGCCGTCTCGGGCACGCCGCCCATCGCATAGATGTCGCCGAGCGCATGAGTCGCGGCGATGCGCCCGAAGAGATAAGGGTCGCTGACCATCGCACGGAAGAAATCGACGGTCTGCAGCAAAGGCGGCGCGCCGGGGAATGACAGCAGCGCGGCGTCATCCGGGCTGTCGAGCCCGATCGCGACGGCGTCGCTCACAGGCGCATCGAGCCGCGCCATGACGCGCGCCAGCACATCGGCGGGCACCTTGGCAGCACAACCGCCGCAGCGCATCGAATTGTCGTCCACAGATTCCATCGCGGGCAGGTCGGTATAGCGGCGCATCCAGCGCCGGTCGATCCAGTCCTTCAGCCACCACACGGGCGCGCCATAAGCCTCGTGTCGGCCGCGCGAAGCTACCGCCCGCTTGTCGCCGGTGCCGATCAAGGCCAAGGCCTGGCGCTGCGGCACAGCGCGGCGCAGCCTGTGGCCGGCGAGCGCGCGCCGCAGATTGTCGGCAAGCGGCGGGCCGGCGCGCACCGCGTAGACTCCGGCCTTCTCGCGCGGATGGGCCGGCATCGTCGCGATATCGCCGGCCGCGAAGACTGCAGTGTCGGCCGGCGAGCGATAGGTCTCGTCGATGATGACAAAACCGCGCTCGTCGATCGGCAAGCCGGTGTCCGCGAGCCACGGCGCGCCTGCCGCTTCGGTGACCCACAAAGCCTCGTCGAATTCGATCACCGAGCCGTCTTGCGCGATCAGCCGGCCCGGCTCAACGCGCACAATCGGATTGTTGGCGACCGCGCGCATGCCGCGCTCGCGGAAGATGATCTCGAAACGGCGGCGGACCGCGTCATTGTGCGACGGCAGCAGCCCCTCGCGCGTGACCAGCGTCACTTGAGGCGGCGTTGGAAGCAGGCGAGCGAGACGCTGCTGCGCCGATACCGCCAATTCGACCCCGCCGGCGCCGCCACCGACAATGGCCAGCCGCATATGGCCAAGCTCACGGGCGCGATCGAGGAGCGCCTCCCAGCGGTCGCCGAACCGGTCGATCGGCTTGACCGAGACAGTGTGCTCGGCGGCGCCCGCCACATCGCCCATTCGCGGCGTCGAGCCGATGTCGAGCGATAAGATGTCGTAGCGGATCGGCGGGTGCGCGCGGCATAAGATCTGGCGGCGCCCGCGGTCCAGACCGACGGCTTCGTCATGGATCAGCCGCGCGCCGGCAAAGCGCGCCAGCCGCACCAGATCGATATGGCATTCGGCAAAGCTGTAGAGCCCGGCGACATAGCCCGGCAGCATGCCGGAATAGGGCGTCTCGACATCGCGGGTGACCAGTGTCAAGCGCACTCCTGGCACCGGCCGCATGCCGAAGCGCTTTAGCACATGGACATGGGCATGGCCGCCGCCCACCAGGACCAGATCCTGTGCGATCGGTACGCTCTGCTGCATCCCGCGCACTATGCCCGAGCGGCCGGTTTTCCGCCAATTCCCTCGGCGCGCGGCGGGCCTCTCTCTTCTAGCCTAGCTTGAGGCCAGACTGAGGCTCCGGCAGTAGCCTCGAACGATTTTGCCGATTCCGGTGTTTATTGCGGTTGAGCGATGGCGGCCCCGACGAAACCTCCGACCCAGAGCGGCGCCGCACGTTCCGGCAATTCCGCCCTGTTTCTGCTCGATCCGCACGGCGGTATCACGGGCTGGACCGGCGCGGCCGAGGCGGCCAGCGGCTATCCGCCTGACGAGCTGCACGGAATGGCCCTCGATCGGCTGGTCACAACCGAGGCGGCGACCGGCGACATCGACGCGGCGCTGGGCAAGGCGCGCCGGGACGGCCGTTTCAGTGGCGCGGGCTGGCTCACGCCGAAAGCCGGCGAGCGGATCCAAGCATCGTTGGATATCCAGTCCTTGCGCGCCGGAACAGACGCCATCCTGGGGTTTGCGGTTACCGTGGGCCATCTCGCGACACGGCGGCCGGACGAAACCGAACTCGCGGATGGCGAGCAGAAGTTCCGCATGCTGGTGCAGGGCGTCACCGATTACGCGATCTACATGATCGACCCACGGGGCTACATCACAAACTGGAACCTCGGCGGCGAACGGATCAAAGGCTACCGGGCGGAGGAGGTTATCGGCGGCCATTTCTCGCAATTCTACATGCCGGAGGATCGCGCCGCCGGCATCCCGGCCCGCGCGTTGGAGATCGCCGCGAGGGAGGGCCGCTACGAGGGCGAGGGCTGGCGCATCCGCAAGGACGGCACTCGGTTCTGGGCCGGTGTGGTTATCGACCGCATTCTCGATCCCGACGGCAAGCTCGTCGGGTTCGCCAAGATCACCCGCGACATGACCGAAAAGCGGCGCGCCGAAGAAGCGCTTGAACAGGCCCGCGCCGCGCTGGCGCAAGCACAGAAAATGGAGGCGGTCGGGCAGTTGACCGGCGGCGTGGCGCACGATTTCAACAATCTCCTGACGGTGATTACGAATAGCCTGGACCTGCTCGAAACGCGCTTGCGGCCCGATCCTCAGACGAGGCGGATCATCGACAGCGCGCAGCGGGCCGCCGAGCGCGGGGCGCGCCTGACCGAGCAGTTGCTGGCTTTTTCGCGGCGCCAGCCCTTGCGCCCCGAGATCAACAATATCAATGCCCTGATCGAGGGGTTCGAAGCGGTGCTGCGCCGCGCCTGCCCGGAGCCGATCGAGCTCGAGATGGCGCTCGATCCGCGGCCGCTGGCGGCCAACATCGACAGCGCGCAATTCGAGACCGCGCTCTTGAACCTGATCGTCAATGCCCGCGACGCGATGCCGAAGGGCGGCAGCGTGCGCATCTCGACCGGCCGCAAGAAGCTGGGAGCGGCGGAAGCAAAGGCGATGTCGGAACTCCCGCCCGGTGATTACGTCACGGTTGGGGTCGCCGATACCGGCGAAGGCATGGCGCCGGAGGTGGTGAGCCGGGTCTTCGAGCCGTTCTTCACGACCAAGGAGGTCGGCAAGGGCAGCGGACTTGGGCTCAGCCAGGTCTACGGCTTTGTCACTCAATCGGGCGGGCATGTTGCGATCGACAGCAAGCCGGGCGCCGGCACGACTGTCACGCTCTATCTACCGGCCGCGCCGGCCGTTGCAGCGGGCCGTAGCGCGAGCGACCCGCATGCGACAACAACGCCGCCGGTGGGCCGCATTCTCATCGTTGAGGACGATCCAGAAGTACTCGATGTGACGGTCGAGATGCTGCGCACGCTTGGCTGGGAGGTGTTGACCGCGCCGGATGCCCCGAGCGGCCTATCGGTGTTGCGCCGGGACGCCGATATCGATGTGCTGTTCAGCGATATCGTCATGCCGCGCGGCATGAATGGCGTCGAACTGGCCCGCGAAGCGCGCCGGCTGCGGCCGGAATTGCGGGTGTTGCTTGCCTCGGGCTATCCGGCTTCGGCATTGCCGGCTGGCAATGGGGCCGGTGAAGAGGATGAATTCCCGTTCCTCAGCAAGCCGTACCGCGCCTCGGAGCTGGCACGCAAACTGCGCGCGATGCAGCCCCGGGTCCGAACGCGATAGCGCGAAACGTTACTCCTGGAAATCGAAGCGGTAGGCACCGCCGTGCGGGCGGATCCAGCCTGCAGTCGGAGCCGGGAAATGCGCCGGCAGGATCAGCGCGCCGCTATCGGCGTGCTCCTGAATCAGCCGGGTGCGGCTGGCGCGCGATCCCTCCGGATCGCTGCAGGCCATCGTCGACCATTCCGGCTTCAGGCATTGCAGCGGGTGATGCAGCACGTCGCCGATAAAGACGCCGCGCTGGCCGCCCGACCGGGCGTGGATCACGACATTGCCCGGGGTATGGCCGGGATAGCCCTCGAACCACAAGCCGTCATCGAGCGCGTAATCGTCACCGACGAGGAGCGCCTGCCCCGTCTTGACGACCGGCAGGACGCTGTCCCCAAAGGCGCGCGCATGCGGCGTGTCGACGCCGCTGTCATGGACGCCCTGCCAATGGTCGTATTCGCGCTTCGCCACGACATAGCGCGCCTTCGGGAAGGTCGGGACCCACTGGCCATCGGCAAGCCGGGTGTTCCAGCCGACATGGTCCCAATGCAGATGCGTGCACATGACGTAGTCGACGTCTTCCGGCTTGACCCCGAGGCGGGCCAGATCCTCGATGAATGGGCTCTTCATGCGGTGGAATTGCGGCCGGGTGGGGCGCTCCTTGTCGTTGCCGATGCAGGCATCGACCAGGATCGTGTGGCGGCCGGTTTTGATGACAAAGCTGTGAAAGCTGAAGATCAGCTTGCCGGTGCCCGGCTCAATCAGCCGCGGGCCCAGCAGCGCCGCATTCTCCTCGACCACCGCCGGGTCGAAATCCGGGAAGAAGTCGCCCGGGGCGAAGAACGGGCCCTCATAATCGGCGACGCGGGCAACTTCGAAATTGCCGATCCGGGTGGGCTGCATCTGTCCTCGCATCAAGAGGCGGGTGGGTCCCGGACTGTAGCGCCGTCTTGTGTCTGGTGACCAGCCCGAGCCGAATCTCATAGGAGGCGAGCGGCACCCGTTGCTCCGCAATCCAGGGTTCGGCTACGGTTGCATACAATTGCAGGCATTTCGAACAGCGGAGGTGCCGAGATGCGCGCCGTTCTGATTGCCCTTGTCCTCGCGTTGAGCTTCCCGGCTCTTGCCCAGACCGACAGTTCGACGAGGCCGGCCCCGAGCGCTCGAACACGGGGCGGCGATATCACAAAGGACGAATATATCGAGCGCGCCCGCCGCGCCGCCGAACGGCGCTTCGACAAAATGGATGCCAACCATGACGGTGTCCTGACCGCCGACGAGCGCCGTGCGGCGCGCGAGGAACGGGCGGCGCGCCGCACCGCGCGGCAGCCCGCGCAGCCGCAGTGACGGCAAGGGTCTGAGACGCTACTATCGCCGCGCGCTGCACCGCATAGGAGCGCCTTCCATGCCCGACGATCTCAAGACAGTCTCCCGCAGCCAATCCGCATTGCGGGTCAAGGGTCTCGACCATGTCGTCCTGCGCGTCGCCGATATGGACCGCGCGATCGGCTTTTACGAGCAGGTGCTGGGTCTCCATATCGAGCGCCGGCTCGAGTCGATCGGGCTCGTGCAATTGCGCGCCGGGACCGCGATGATCGACCTTGTGCCGCGCACCGAGGACGAGGAAGAGGGCCGCAACATGGACCATTTCGCGATCCGCATCGAAGAGATGGACGTCCCGGCGATTACCGCGCATCTGAAGGCGCAGGGCATCGATCCCGGGGAGGTCCGGCGGCGCTATGGCGCCGAAGGCTACGGCTCGTCGATCTACATCACCGATCCGGACGGCAACACCGTCGAGCTGAAGGGCCCGCCCGAAACCGCCGGCTAAGCCTCACAGCCGCTTTTCGAGGAAGCCGGCCATCCGTTCCCAGGCCTGGTTGGCGCTCGCGAGATCGTAAGCCGCGCTGCGCTCGTTGAAAAAGGCGTGCGCCGCGTCGTAGCGGTAGATCTCGTAGCTTGCGCGCGCCTGTTGCAACGCCGTCTCGAACTGATCGACCGCAGCCGGGGTGCACCAATCGTCCTGATTGGCGAAATGCCCCTGGAACGGGATCTTGATCTTCGCCGGATCGGCGAACTCCTTGGGCGGGATGCCGTAGAAGCACACCGCGGCTGAGATGTCCGGGATGTGCACCGCGGCGGCGATCGTCAGCGCGCCGCCCATGCAGAACCCCATGACCGAGACCTTGCCGCTCGTCGCTTTCAGGTGCTGCGCCGCCCCGCGCAGGTCCTGATGCGTCGCATCGGGGAAATTAAGGTTGCGCATCAGGTGGTTGGCCTCATCCGGGACCGCCGTGAGGCGACCCTTGTAGAGATCGGGGGCAAGGGCGTTGTAGCCGGCGCGCGCAAACCGGTCGGCGACGCCGCAGATCTGATCGTTGAGACCCCACCATTCCTGGATCACGACGATGCCCGGCCGGCCCTCCCCGGCGGTCGCGAGATAGCCCTTGGTCTTGCCGCCGTCGGGGCGGGCAAACTCGATCATCGCGCCCATGCCGTGTCTCCTCTCCTGGGTGTTGCGCGGCAGGATGCCGCCGCCTTCCCTTCAATGCAATCGGTCGCGCCGCCCCCGTGGCCTGGAGACGATCTGGTCTCAAGATCGTTCCACTTACGAGCGGAGTGTCACAGAACCGTCAAAAATGGAGCTGTCGAAAAAGGTCAAGACCGCGCTCGACGAAACCCGGATGCTGATCCTCGGGGCGCAGGTCCTTCTCGGCTTCGAGTTGCGCTCGGCGTTCAGCGAAGGCTTCGATAAATTGCCAGGGCATGCGAAGCATATCGAGGCCCTGGCGCTGATCTTGATGACGATTTCGGTCGCGCTGATGATCGCGCCGGGCCTCTATCACCGCATTGTCGAGGGCGGCCAGGACAGCGGCCCCTTCTACCGCGTCGCGACGACAATCTCCGATCTGGCGCTGTTGCCCTTCGGGCTGGCGCTCGGGCTCGACATCTTTGTCAGCATCGAGCACGTGTTCGGCACCGCCTCGGGCATCGCCTCGGGCGTAGCCGCAAGCATCGTGGCTTTGGGAATGTGGTACGGCATGCCGCGCGCGATTGCGCAGCGGACCGGCGAGAAAGAGCGGACTATGACGGAGCGCCAACGTGACGAGCGGCCGCAAACGCCGCTGCATGTCAAAATCGAGCAAATGCTGACCGAAGCGCGCGTCATCCTGCCGGGGGCACAGGCGCTGTTCGGGTTTCAGCTGGCGATCGTGCTGACGCAGGCCTTCGAGAACCTGCCGGACCGGTCGCGGCTCGTGCATGCCGTCAGCATTGGACTGGTCGCGCTCGCCATCATGCTGCTGATGGCGCCCGCCGCTTATCACCGCATCGTCTATAGCGGCGAGGATTCGCCGGACATGCACCGCGTCGGGAGCGCGATGGTGACCGCCGCGACGGTGCCGCTCGCGCTCGGGCTCGCCGGCGACATCTATGTCGTTATCGGCAAGATCATCGGCCCCCAGACGGGGCTCGCCGCCGGCGTGTTCGGGCTGATCGTGCTGATCGGCCTGTGGTACGCCTACCCGCTCGCGGCTGCCGCGATGCGCCGCGACGCTCCCGGGGAGGCTCAAGCAAAGCCCTCCGGCCAGCGCAGCTGATTTTCGAGGAACAGCGCGACGAGGCGCTCGCAGCCGGCGCGGTCCGCGTCGTCGAAACGGCCGGGAACCGGGCTGTCGAGATCAAGCACGCCCAGCACGCGGGCGTTGTCGAGAAGCGGCACGACCAGTTCCGAGCGTGACGCCGGATCGCAGGCGATGTGTCCCGGAAATTGATGGACGTCCGGCACGACGATAGAGGCGCCGCGGACGGCGGCGGCGCCGCAAACGCCCTCGCCCCACGCGATGCGGATGCAGGCGGGCTTGCCTTGAAAGGGGCCGAGGACGAGTTCGTTTTGCCGCGTGAAATAGAACCCGGCCCAGTTGAGATCGGTGAGCCCGTCAAAGATCAGCGCCGCCATGTTGGCGCTGTTGGCGATCAGATCGCGCTCGCCCTCGATCAGCGCCGTGAGCTGCCGCCCCAGCTCGTCATAGCAGCGAGTTTTGTCTATTTGCATTGTGGATTCCTTTCGCGGCGGCATGGCTCGCTAGAGGTCGGTAACTTAAAACCCGCCCCCTAAGCCGTCATCCCCGAGCTTGGCCCGGGGGATCCACGAGTTTTTTTCGTGGATGGCCGGGCCAAGCCCGGCCATGACGGTAGAGGGGATGCAAGGGAGGGGTTTATTTTGCCGGCATGAACCTGTCGCGGCGAACGTTTCTGTTGTCTGCCGTTATAATGCCGGCCATGGCCAATTCTGCGCAAAGCGCGGCACCGGTGTCGCTGAGTTATGCCGCCGGGCGGCTCTCCTGGCCGGGGGGCGAGGCGCGCGCCGTCTGCGGCCGCGGCGGCGTACGGGCCGACAAGCGCGAAGGCGACGGCGCGAGCCCGGAGGGCGCGTTTCCGCTGCTCTACGGCTTCTACAGGCCCGACCGGATCGCGCGTCCCGAGAGCGGCCTCGCGATGACCGCCCTGCACCCCAACGATGGCTGGGTCGACGATCCCCAGGACCCCAATTACAACCGGCTCGTCAAGCTG
>WNGO01000501.1_pt1 | contig 23983 bp, 23 predicted proteins | sample 5400511 | NCBI WGS metagenome assembly WNGO01 (sample SAMN13153380, study PRJNA577476) | soil metagenome | isolation source: 20 cm soil or saprolite under Garry oak tree replicate 2 | place: USA:California | collected 2016-06-15 | reverse complement strand
CCTCGACGAACGCGGGGGATCGGGAGGCGGGCGAGGCAATCGCGTGCCCGTTTTGCGGGAGTCGCGCGAGCGAGCGGCAGCCGTTCTGCCCGCACTGCGGCCGCCGGCTCACGGCTCCCGCATCAGGGCCTATCTGTCCCCGGTGTGCGTCGTCCGTGGCGCGTGGGGCCCAGTTCTGTGCTACGTGCGGCTCCACCCTGGTCGACGTGGGATCGGCGCGACGGTTCCCCGCAGGACCCTCGCGTGTGGGAACGACCATCGCCCTGGTACAGCTGGACGACCAGGGCGCCCCGGTACAGCGTTTCGAGCGCAAGAGCCCCGACACGACCATCGGTCGCCAGGACGGCGACATTCGCTTCCCCGATGATGTGTTTTTGTCCCCTTTGCACGCCAAGCTCGCGTGGGAGCACGACACGCTGGTCGTGCGCGATCTCGGCAGCCGCAACGGTACCTGGGTGTTTCTCGAGGAGCCGTACCGGCTGCTCGACGGCGACCTGTTGTTGATCGGCTCCCAGGTGATCCGGTTCCGGCGCCTCGGCTATCCCGGGCCGCACCCGCCCGACGCCGACGCCACGAAGCGCATGGGCAGCCTCATTCCGAGCGCCGACATCGCGAGCCTCACCCAGCTGCGCTCCGATGGGAGCCCGCGCGACGTGATCCAGCTGTCGCCCGGCCGCGACGTCACGATCGGGCGGGAGCAAGGCGACTGGATGTTCCCGTACGATCCGTCGATGAGCGCGCGCCACGCCCTCGTGCGCTCGGAGGACGCGGATTTCGTGGTGGTGGATGCGAACAGCCGCAACGGCATCGCGCTCGCCGCGCGGGGCGACATGGCGCTGCGCGATCAGTCGCGTATCCTGGTGGGGGACAAGCTGCTCCGGATCGAGATTCCCACGTGAAGGTCTGTCCGGTTTGCTCGAGCGAGTATCCCGATGACATACGCTTCTGCCCCAAGGATGGGCAGACGCTGCGCTCGTCGTCGCCGGGACGGGATCTCGTAGGCCAGGTGGTCGCCGACCGCTACCACGTGATGAAGAAGCTGGGCGAGGGCGGAATGGGGCAGGTGTACCTGGCGGAGCACGTCAAGATGGGGCGGCGCAGCGCCATCAAGGTGCTGAACCCGTCGATGGTGCACGATCCCGACGCGGTGGCGCGCTTCAACCGCGAGGCTGCGAACGCGAGCCGGATCAGTCACCCGAACATCTGCGCGATCTACGACTTCGGGGAGACGCCCGACGGACTGATCTATCTCGCCATGGAGTTCGTCGAGGGCGAGCCGCTCACCGACGTGTTGGCGCGCGAGGGCGCGCTGCCCGTCACGCGGGCGGCGGACATTTGCGTTCAGGTGGCAGCCGCGCTCCAGGCGGCGCACGACCTCGGCATCGTGCACCGCGACCTGAAGCCGGATAACGTCATGTTGACCCGCGGTCGCGATGGGACGGATGGGGTGAAGGTCGTGGACTTCGGGATCGCCAAGGCCGTGGGAGGGGGTGGCGCAGGCAGCAGCCAGAAGGTAACGAAGACCGGGCTGGTGATAGGGACGCCCGAGTTCATGAGTCCCGAGCAGCTCGCGGGCGATGTGCTCGACGGCCGGAGCGACATCTACTCGCTGGCGCTGGTGTTCTTCAACATGCTCACCGGGACGCTCCCCTTCCCCGCCGACTCCGCGCAGGAGGCAATGGTGAAACGCCTGACCGACGAGCCGGCTGCGTTGGCCGACGTCCGCCCCGATCGGTCGTTTCCCGCGGGGCTCCAGGAAGTGCTCGACACGGCACTCGCCCGCAGCCCTCTCGATCGCTATCAATCGGCGGCCAAGTTCGCGCACGATGTCGCCGCTGTCGTCGGGCTGCGGGCGAGTGCGGGTGCTCCCGTACCTTCCACGTGGGCCGACGAGGAGACGGAGCTCGTGGAGCCGGTGCGCCGCAGGAGGCGCTCGCGCCTGCCGCTGATCGCGGCCGGCGTGGTCGTCGCGCTCGGCGCGGCGGGTGCCGCGGCCATGATCGGCCGCAACGTCAAGCCGAACGCCGGCGCTGCGACGTCCCTGCCGCCGCTTTCCGGCGACACGACGGTGCGAGTCGTCGCTCCCCCGTCCGAGCCTGTGGCACCGGCGCGGCGCGACTCGATCGCCACGCCGCCGCGGCGCGGGACTCGCAAGCCGCCGGTCGTCGCTCGGCCCCGCATCGACGTCGCCCAGGCACGGAGCCTGCTGGACCATCTCGTCGACATTCTGCAGCCCAGGAACGCGGTTATGGTGCGCGACTCCGCCCGGCACATATATGACGCACCAGGCATCTCAGAAAGGGACAAGGCCTACGCGGCTTTCGTCGCAGGCATCGCTTCCTTCCAGCCGCCGCTCCTCGACCGTCCGGGGGGATGTGCGTGGGTGAGGATCGCGACTGAGCTTCGTCCCAGGGACTCGACGTATTCCCGAATCCTTACCCAGTGCTCGCCCTGATGATGTTCGGCCGCCCAGCTCCCAAGCCGATCAAGGTCGAGGTCTTCGCCAAGACCGATCTGGGGAAGACGCGCGACCACAACGAGGATCGGTTCCTCGTCGCGGACTTGAGCCGGCGCGAGGCGTCGCTCCAGCCCGCGGTCCGCGCCCATGCCGTCGGCGAGCGGGGCTCGTTGTTCGTCGTCGCCGACGGCATGGGCGGCGCGGCCGCAGGCGAGCTCGCCAGCCAGATGGCAACGGACACGATCTACCAGCAGATGGTGCGCGTCTGGGGCGCGGAGCCGGAGACGACCCCGCAGCGCTTCGCCTTCCGCCTCAAAGAGGCCGTGGAGGTGGCCAACGAGCACATCCACGGATACGCTGCGACCCACCCCGAAGTGCGCGGAATGGGGACGACCACCACGGCCGTCGGCGTGCTGGGCGACCACTTCTTTCTGAGCCAGGTGGGCGACAGTCGCGCCTATCTGATCCGCAACGGCGCAGCGGTCCAGCTCACGAAGGATCAGTCGCTGATGCAGCGCCTGGTCGAGGCCGGCGAGCTGACCGAGGAAGAAGCCGCGCGGAGCGAGCGCCGCAACATCATCCTCCAGGCCCTGGGACCGGACGCCCGCGTGAAGGTCGATCTGACGCACCAGGAGGTCCGCAAGGGGGACATTCTGGTGCTGTGTTCCGACGGCCTGTCGAGCCAGGTAAAGAAGGAAGAGATCGCCGCCGTCGTGACCCGGGAGCGGGATCTGCCGGCCGCGTGCGACGGGCTGATCGCGCTCGCCAACGAGCGAGGCGGGCCCGACAACATCACGGTCGTGATCGCCCGGTTCGACGGCGACGGCCTGCGCCTCCCCGGGGACAGCGGCGAGGTGGGACACCAGGTCTACCCGCTCATCGATACCGAGACCAGCACCGAGCCCGTGCCCGTGTATCGGGGAAGCCGGCCGCCGGAGCCCGCGGCGCACAACCGCCGGCGCCTGATCGCGTTGCTCTTGCTCGCGGTGGCGGCCGCCGTCGCCCTGTACATGGTCAACGGGAGCCCGTGACCGCCCAGTTCACCTTTCTCTCGGGCGCTCGCATCGGGCAGGTCGAGAGCTTCCGGAAGACCTACATCGGCCTGGGCCGTCACCCCCTCTCCGACGTCCGGTTCGACGTCGAGCGGGATTTGGATGTGTCTTCCCGCCATGCCGGGATCGTACGCCACGGCGACAGTTTCATCGTGCGGGATCTGGGCAGCACCAACGGGACATTCGTAAACGGCACGCGCGTCTCGGGCGATGCGATTCTCGCAGACGGCGACGTCATCCGCCTGGGACAGCACGGTCCGGCCGTGGAGTTCCACATCCTGCCGGGCGACGACGTGCCGGACACGATTTCGGACGCGACGCAGACGGTGGTCGAGCGGGGGTCCTCGCCACGAGCGCACCAGGCCGCCGTGGCCGCAGCGCCCGCCCAGCGGCGCTCGAGCACTGCCATCCGACTTGCCGCACTGCGCCGCACCACGAAGGGGTTGATCGCCTTGCTCGGCGTGGTGCTGGTGGCATTCGCCTGGCTGCAATGGCAGAGCGCCCGTGACGCGCGCACCGTGGCCCGCCTGGAGGCCCGCGCTGACAGCCTCGGGTCCGAAGCCCAACAGCGGCTGACGCGGCTCCAGAGCGAGTTGGCGAGCGTGCGCGACGAGCTACGCCAGTCGCAGGCGGAAGTAGAGAAGCTGCGTCGTGCGCTCGCCACGACGGGCACGCGAGCCGACGCGGGCACCGTGGCCCGACTTCGCACCGCGCTCGACGCGGCGGAGACGCGCCAGCGGGCCCTCGCCGGCGCGGTGGCGATGGATTACCGCGCGATCTCGCTCACGAACCAGGACGCGGTGGCGTTGCTCGCCGTCCAGTTCTCGGACAGCGAGGTTTTCAGCGGCACGGCCTTCGCCACCGACTCCCAAGGCACCCTCGTCAGTAACCGGCACGTCCTGACCGGCGCGGATGGCACTCGCCGGCCCGTGCGCATCGCGATCAAGTTCTCGGGAAGCCGCCAGTGGTTCGCGGGTCGCCTCGTCGGCGTCGCCGACTCCGCCGACGTGGCCGTGGTGAAGGTCGACATTCTCGGCGGCACTCCGCGCGTGGCAGGCTTCGCCCGCGATCCGCTGGCGCGCGGCGATCCCGTCGCGATCATCGGATACCCGCTGGGTGAGGATCTTCCTATGGAGCGCAGCGGCGAGACCGGCGTCGTCGCCGATCCGACTCTCACGGTGGGCACCGTCAGCAAGGCGCTCGCCGACGTGGTTCAGGTGGACGGATACGGAGCGCCCGGGTCGTCGGGAAGCCCCGTCTTCGACCGCACCGGCCGGGTCGCTGCAGTGTTGTACGGCGGGAACCAGCAATCGCAGGGGAAGATCGTTTATGCCGTTCCTGCGACTCAAGTCATCGCATACCTGAACCAGCTCAAGTCCGGCAAGTGATTATCGCGACCGAGTTACCACCCATTTCCCAGCTGCCTTCTGCATAAGCGCCTGCCCGTGCCACGCCAACAGGATCGGCGCCTTGCCCGGGATCTGCGCCGCGAGTCGCGGGTGCCCGAACAGCACGACCAGCTGAGCGCCGGGCACGAGGCGGCGCAGGGCGTCGCGGGAGGCGGGGCCGAGATCGGCTCGACCCTTCCACGATCGCGGCTCCGAGTACACCAGGATGACGCGTTGCCGGGGGGCGGTGGCGCGCTGCACGATCGCCACGCCCGCCTCGCGTAACGTCTGGTGAAACACGTCGCGCGGCGGAATCGTGTACGGGCCGCCGACGTCGTCGTCCACGATCGAGACCGCGACGGGCGTCGTGATCCGCTGCACGTCGCCACGCACGAGGTGGGTGGCCCGGTCCGCAAGCCGGGCCGCCACAACCGCATGACCCGCGAGGTCGGGCTCGCCCTGGTCGGGCGCGCTGCCCCCCTCCTTCCCCGCCCCTGCGCCCCAGGCGACCAGGGCAGCGCTGTAATGCGCCAGCGCTTCGTCCGCCCGCGCGGAGGTGATCTCGGCGCCGACCGCGCCGTCGAGCGCGGCAACCACCCGGTCGAAGCGGTCCGGGTACAGCAGCGCGTCGCCCCCGGCGGCGACGGCCTGTACCGTGGCCGCGGGGACCGGCTGGGCCGCGCTCGCGCCCGCCATGATCAGCGCGTCGGTCACGACCAGTCCCGAAAAATTGAGCGTCGAGCGCAGATAACCCAGGATCGCGCTCGAGAAGCTCGCCGCGCGCCCCGAGGGATCCCATTCGGGATACGCCACGAACGCGCTCATCACGCTGCCCACGCCCGCCCGAATCGCGTACTCGAACGGCACGCCGTCCACCTGCTCCAGGTCGGCCACGGAAGCGCCCACCCGTGGCAGCATCGCGTGAGAATCCTGTGTCGTGCGCCCGTGACCGGGATAGTGCTTGGCGCAGCCCTGAACGCCATGCTCCTGGAGGGCGCGGAGCCACACGGCCGCGTGCTCGCCGACCCGCACGGGGTCGGTGCCGAAGGAGCGCGTCTGGACGATGGGGTTCTTCGGCTCGAGATCGAGGTCGCACACCGGCCCGAACGCCCAGTTGATCCCGACCGAACGAGCCTCGGTCGCGGTGACCATGCCACAGGTGCTCGTGGCATCGAGATCGTCGAGCCAGCCTAGCGCCGCGGCGGACGGCAGCTCGGTGAGCCCCCGTACCTGTTGTGCGGGACCCCGCTCGAGATCGGCGCCGATGAGGAGCGGGCGCCCGGCCTGCTGTTGGAGCTCGCGCGTGAGGGCCGACACCGCTTCGCGCGTCCCCCCGAACACGATGAATCCGCCCACGCCTGCGGCGAGCGCCGCGTCGATCTTGGCCCGCTCGTGGTCGAAACTCTCGCGCCGCCAGCGCAGCGCGGGAAACACGAGGCGCGCGAGCGACAGGGAACGGGGAGCGGTCACGCCGGCGTGATATGGCCCAGCACTCGAGGTCCCCGGGCGCCGGTGGCCGCCGGCAGGTTCCCCGGCGTCCCGCGAATCGTGAGGAAGCCGAGGAACGCGAACACGAGGGCCTCCTTCGCTTCCCCGTCGAAGAACAGCCGATCGAACGGCACGACCGGCCGGGGGGCGACGCGCTCCGCAAGCAGCTCGACCAGCCGCGGATTGCGCGCGCCGCCGCCGGAGATCACGAGCTCGTCGTCGGGCCGCGCGGGCGTCCAGCGCTCGATGCCCCGCGCGATCGTTTCCACGGTGAGCGCGGTCGCGGTGGCTACGGCGTCGTTGTCGGAGCCGCCCCCGCCCCCCCCGTCCCCCTCGCCCTGCCGCACCGCAGCCACCAGCCGGGCCGCATAGTCCGGGCCGAAGTGCTCGCGACCGGTGCTCTTGGGGGGCGGCGTCGTGAAATACTCGTCGGCGAGCAGGGAGTCGAGAACCTTGCGGGATGGTTTCCCGCGGCGGGCGCGCTCGCCGCCCGCGTCGAACGCCGCCGCCGGATCGATCCGCCGCGTCACGGCGTCCACGACCGCGACACCCGGACCCGTGTCGAACGCCACCGCTCCGCCGGTGACTCCGCGGCGCGGAACGAAGGTCACGTTCGCCATGCCCCCGATGTTGAGCAGCAGGCGCCCGCGCTCCGGGTGCCCGAACAGGAGCACGTCCGCGAGCGGGACGAGGGGCGCGCCCTGCCCGCCCGCCGCGACGTCGCGCGAGCGGAAGTCGCTGACCACGCGCACGCCCAGCCGTTCGGCCATCACCGCGGCGTCGCCGAGCTGCAGCGTGGCCCGACCGGGCTCGTGCCAGATCGTCTGTCCGTGCGACGCGACGAATGAAAGATCCCGCGGCGTGACCTTCGCGTGCGCCAAGAGCTGCAGCACCGCGCCGGCGAAGCGCTCCCCCAGGGCAACATGCAGCAGCGCCAGATCCTTCGAGCTGCCGCGCGCGATGGTCTCGATGATCTGCCCGCGCTCGGGCGCGGTGTACGCGTCTTGACGGAAGGCGACGAGCTGCGCGTCCAGCGCCGGCGGATCATCGGCGAGGCGCACCAGCGCCGTCGACACGCCGTCGAGCGACGTCCCGGACATCACGCCGACCGCGAGCGCGCTCGTCACGCGGAGCGCACCGGCGGCGGGTCTCCCGCGGCCCGGCGCACGAAGCCGCCCGCCTCCGCGAGCAGCCGCTCGGCCTCGGCCTTACCGACGCCGCGTTTCGTCATCACGATGGCGAGTTTTACGCTCCCGTCCGCGTGCTCGATCGCGCGGCGCGCCGTCACGCGGTCCACGCCGGAACACTCCATCACGATCCGCTCGCCGCGGTCACGCAGCTTGTCGCTCATCGCCATGAGGTCCACCATGAGGTTGCCGTAGGCGCGCCCCAGACGGATCATGGCGCCGCTCGAGATGGTGTTGAGGACGAGCTTTGTGGCCGTGCCCGCCTTGAGGCGGGTCGAGCCCGTGAGCGCCTCGGGCCCGACCTTGGGCAGAATCAGCACGTCACACGTTTCCACGAGCACGCGTGGCGGATCGGAGCACGAGACGAGCCCGGTGGTCGCACCGATCGTCTGGGCGCGCGACAACGCCCCGCGGACGTACGGCGTCGTGCCGCTCGCCGCGATGCCGAGCACGAAATCGGCCACCGCGACGCGGGCCTGGTCCATTGCCGCCATCCCCGCGTTTACGTCGTCCTCGGCGCCTTCGCTGCTCTTCACGAGCGCCGAGTAGCCGCCGGCGATCACCCCGATCACCATCTCGGGCGGCGTCCCGAAGGTGGGCGGGCATTCGCTCGCGTCGAGCACGCCGAGTCGGCCCGACGTCCCGGCTCCCACGTAGATCAATCGCCCGCCCCGCTGGAACGCGGTGACCACGAGATCGATGGCGCGGGCCAGCTCGTCACGCACCGCGTGCACCGCCGGCGCCACGGTCGCGTCCTCGGCGTTCATGAGATCGACGATTTCGAGCGACGAGGCGACGTCGATACGCTGGGTGCGGGGGTTGCGCTGCTCGGTGAGCCGCGGGTCGCGGTAGTCGGAACCGGTCATGAAGGGTGTCGGGTGGCCCCCAAGTTAACAGATTCTGGCCACACCGGGCTTGGTGCCTCCGGCCGCCGGCGATAGATTCGGTCGGGCCATTGACACCTTCCCGCGAAGCCTGGCGTAGCGCACTGCGCTGGTCGGTGCGCGCTGCCACACTCACGGTCGTCTACTTCATCGTCGCGAAGCTCGGACTGCGCTACGCGACGATCGGTCCATCCATCTCGCCCGTCTGGCCACCCACCGGCGTCGCCCTCGCGGCGCTGGTCCTGGGCGGTCTGCGCTACTGGCCCGCCATTCTGCTGGGGGCGTTTCTCGCCAACGCGACCACGGGTATCCCGGTCCTCGCCGCAGGCGGTATTGCCTGCGGCAACGCGGCGGAGGCACTCCTGGCCGCGTACCTCATGCGCTCGCGGGCGGGGCAGCATCCCGCGCTCGACGATCTGCACGCGGTACGCACGCTCGCCGGCGTGGCAGCGCCGGTCGGCGCGCTCGCCAGCGCGAGTGTGGGAGTCACGACGCTCGTGTTGGCGCACGTGGTGCCCCCGGACGCGCTCTGGTCGGCGTGGGGCCTGTGGTGGGCCGGGGATTATCTTGGCGCGCTGGTCTTCGCCCCCGTCGTGCTCGCCTGGGTCGCGTCGCCGGAGCCGCGCCCCGTGCGACGTCAGGCGGCGGAGCTCGGGTTGATGGTGGGCGGCGCCGTCTTCGCCACTGCGCTCGTTTTCGGAGGCCTGTTCCCGGCATCGTTCCTCCAGCCCGCTGACTATCCCTACCTGCTGTTCCCGGTCGTCATTGCGGCAGCCCTCCGCTTCGGCACGCGGGGAGCGTCGCTCACGACGCTCACCGTGGCGGCGCTGGCAGTGGGATACACCGCCCGGGGCGGCGGTCCGTTCGTGATGCAAACGGTCCCCGACACCGCGGCCGCGCTCCTCGTGTACGTCGGCATCCTCGCCGGCACTGGCCTGATACTCAGCGCTGTCGCCGCGCATCAGCGCCGGGCCGACAGGGCGCTGCAAGACGCCAACGAGCGGCTCCGCGCCGCCTTTCAGAGCTCTCCCCTCGCCATGTACGCGCTCGACGCCGCACAGATTGTCCGGAGCTGGAATCCCGCGGCCGAAGCCATGTACGGCTGGGGTGCCGACGAGGTCATCGGCCGCCCGCTCCCCTTGCTCGCCCGCAACGTCGAGGACTATGCCGCCGTGCGGGACCGCGTGATGCGCGGCGAGGCCTTGAAGGGCGTCGAGATCACCGGCGAGAAGAAGGATGGGACCCCGGTGACGGTCAATCTCTCGGTCGCCCCCCTCTACGATGCCACCGGGAAGGTGGCCGGAATGCTGTCGGTGGCGGCCGATCTGACCGAAATGCAGCGACTGGAGACGCAATACCGGCACGCGCAAAAGATGGAGGCCGTGGGGCGACTCGCGGGAGGCATCGCGCACGACTTCAACAACGTGCTGACGGCGATCCTGGTAACGACCTCGTCCTTGCTTGAAGACCTCGGCCCCGATGCACCGACGCGGCTCGACGTCCAGGAAATTGCGCAGGCCGCCAGGCGCGCGGCCGGGCTCACACGCCAGCTCCTCGCGTTCAGCCGGCAACAGCTGCTCGAGCCTCAGGTGCTCAACCTCAACGTGCTGGTGACCGACCTCGAGCGGATGCTACTCCGACTCATTGGGGAAGACGTCAAGCTGCGCACCTCGCTGGCGGCCGACCTCTGGTCAGTGCGGGCTGACCCCGGCCAGCTCGAGCATGCCATCGTGAACCTCGTGGTGAACGCCCGGGATGCCATGCCGCAGGGCGGTCGCCTGGTGATCGAAACAGTGAACGTCGCCCTCGATGCGCAGTACGTGGAGGCGCACGTTCCGGTCAAACCCGGGCCCTACGTTCTGATCGCGGTCAGCGACACGGGCGTGGGCATGGACCCGGCGACCAAGGTGCATCTGTTTGAGCCCTTCTTTACCACCAAGGAGCCGGGACGAGGCACGGGACTCGGTCTCGCCACGGTCTACGGCATCGTCAAGCAAAGCGGCGGCTACGTCTGGGTCTACAGCGAGCTCGGTCAGGGCACGACGTTCAAGATCTACCTGCCGCGGGCCGAGGGCACGCCGAAGATTGCACAGGCACACGTGCCCGCCGCGAGCGCCGTGGGGGGGTCGGAGACGGTGTTGCTGGCGGAAGACCAAGAAACCGTGCGGCTTCTGATCCGGCGCGCGCTGGAAGGGCGCGGGTACGCCGTGCTCGCCGCTGGGAACGGTCCCGAAGCCCTCGACCTTGCCGCCCGACACGGCAAGCCGATCCATTTGCTGATTACCGACCTCGTGATGCCGGGAATGAACGGTCGCGAGCTGGCCCGTCGCCTCGCGATGGAGCGACCGCGGCTGCGCGTCCTGTACGTGTCGGGCCACGTCCGGCCCGACACGCTCGAAGCAGGCGTCGCGTTTCTTCAGAAGCCCTTCGACCCTGAGGCCCTGGCGCACAAGGTTCGCGAGGTCCTCGATCACGCGAGCGCACCCTGACCGAGCCAAGACGATGCGCTGTTGACCCGAGGTCCGGTCGACGTGCACAATTCGGCATGCGCGCGGTCGGTGCTCTTGGTCTGTCATTCCTCGTCGCCTGCAGCGGCAGTCTCAAGGTGCCGGAGATCAACCCCGACACGGTCGCCGTGGGCGTACCCTCCACGCCCATCCCAGACCTGCCGGCGATCTCAGGCGAGCCTGCTCACGTGGTGTCCAGCCCGGGCGCGCGCATCGCCGCAGGGTGGCCGCTCGGCCAACGGGTCCGCGAGGCGGTTGGCGAGCGCGCCATGGTCGTGACGTCGCATCCGCTCGCGAGCGAAGTGGGTGTGGACGTCCTGCATCGCGGCGGCAACGCCGTCGACGCAGCCGTGGCCGTGGCGTTCGCGCTCGCGGTGGTCCATCCCGTCGCCGGAAACATCGGAGGCGGCGGATTCATGATGGTCCGGCAGCACAACGGGACCGTCCACGCGCTCGACTTCCGCGAGGTGGCGCCCGCCGCCGCAACGCGCGACATGTACGTCGACTCGGCTGGCACCGTCATGCAGTCCTCCCTGACCGGCCACCTCGCGGTCGGTGTCCCGGGAAGCGTCGCGGGGCTGTACGAGGCGCACCGCAGGCTGGGACGGTTACCGTGGCGGGACCTCTTGGCACCGGCCATCCACCTGGCGCGGGACGGGCACGTCCTGGATGGGCCACGCAGCCGTCAAATCGCACGCGAGGCGGAGCGGCTCGCCCGATTCCCCGCCTCGCACGCGCAATTCCTCGTGGACGGCGTGGCGCCCGCACCCGAAACCCGATTCGTGCAGCCCGATCTGGCCCGCACGCTCGAGCTGGTCGCCGACAGTGGTGCCGCCGTGTTCTACCACGGCAGCATCGCCGACCTGATCGTGCAGGAGATGAAGCGGGGAGGTGGACTGATCACGCGACAGGACCTCGCCCGCTATCGCGCGAAATGGCGCGATCCGATCGAGATCTTCTACCGCGGCTACACGATCTACACCATGCCGCCCCCCTCGGGCGGAGGCGTGACCCTGGCCGAGATCCTCAATGTGATGGAGGGATACGCGCCGCCGCCGTTCGGCAGCGCACCGCTAATGCACCTGCAGACGGAGGCCTTGCGGCGCGCCTACGTCGATCGTAACGCGTTCCTCGGCGACCCGGATTTCGTGAGCATGCCGCTCGGTCGCCTGCTTGCCAAGTGGTACGCCCGCACGTTGCGGGCAGGCATCGATCCGGAGCACGCGACGCCGACGGCCCCGGTGGCCGTCATGCGCTCGGAGGGAACGGAGACCACGCACTTCTCGATCGTGGACGCGGACGGGAACGCCGTGTCGTGCACGACCACGCTCAATAACGATTTCGGCAGCGCCGTCACCGTCACGGGCGCGGGATTCCTGCTGAACGACGAGATGGACGATTTCAGCACCGCCCCGGGGCGGCCGAATCTGTTCGGCCTGGTTCAGGGTGAGCCGAACACCATCGCCCCCGGGAAACGGATGCTCTCGGCCATGACGCCGTCGATCGTCCTCGATACGGCCGGCCGGTTGTTCCTCGTGCTGGGAAGCCCCGGGGGCTCACGCATTCCGACCGCCGTGTATCAGGTACTGAGCGACATGGTCGACCAGGGGATGCCGCTCGCGAGTGCCGTAGCGGCGCCCCGGTTGCATCACCAGGCGTTGCCGGACACCCTGTACCTCGAGCGCGACGGGTTCGTGCAGCCGTCGATCGACTCGCTTGTGGCGATGGGGCACAACGTGAGTGTGTGGAGTTACAAGACCGAAGTGAACGCGGTAGCGCGCACCGCCGCGGGCTGGGTCGGCGTCGCCGATCCCAGGCGCGGCGGTGGCGCGGCGGGGTACTGAAGTTAGGCCGTCTTCACCGTCAGCGGCGCGTTCAGCTTGATCGTGATCGCCGCACCCTTCGGAATCACCACGTCGATATCGCGTGACGCCCGGGCGGCCGCGGCACCCGCAGCAGCACCGGCGACCCCCCCGATCACGGTGCCCTTCGAGTTCTTGCCGATCAGCTTGCCGAGAATCGCGCCCGCCGCGGCGCCCGCTCCGACCTTCGCGGCGTCCGCTCCCGTCACCCCCCGGCCCTTCATCACCGTGTCCTTGGCCACCACCGACGCGTCGATCGCGTAGCTCACCCCGCGGACCGTCACGTTGCTGACCGCGAGCTCGATCTTCCCAGCGGAGTTGGGATTGGGCGCGGGGTCGGCCGCGGTGATCGTTCCGGACACCCTCGCGCCCGCTGGAATGACGACCCGCCCGGTCGCGTCCCTCACGTCCTCACTCACCATCGCGCTGAAGGAGTCACCCGCCTTGGCATGACGAGTGCTGATCGTGTCGCTGGCCGTGAGGGGGACACGAGTGCCTGCGGACAGCATGAGCGGCGCCGGCTTCGGTGGAGCCGGCTTCTTTACCGGTTGTTTCTTCTCGGGGGCGGTCCTCGCGGCCTCAGTCGACCGCGCGGGGACGTCCTTCAGGGCCGCGGTACTTTCGGTCGGCGCGAGGGTCAGGTTGCGCGCCGTGGAGTCGGCCGATTGGCTCGCCTGTTCACCCCGCACACATCCGATCAGCGCCAGCGCCGCGACAGCGGCAACGGGCATCAACGCACTCCGGACCATGTGAATCCCTCTCTGACTAGATATTCGCGCGCCTAATATAGGGACTGGGACGCCAAGAAGTTCCAAACTAGAACCACGTCCTCGGCGGACTGTGATACAGCGCACGTTCGTCCGACCGTCCGACCGTGCGTTCTAAAGGCGGCTCTTCAGGGCGTCCGGAGTCAGCCCCTGCAGCCAGCTGGCGATGAGGGTGAACCGGTCGGTCACGAGCAACAGGCCGAGGATGATCAGGAGGATGCCAGCGGTGCGCTCGACCCAGGCCAGGTAGGGTCGAAATCGCTGGAACCAGACGAAGAAGCGGTCCAGGGCGACTGCGGCCACCAGGAACGGCACGGCGAGGCCGAGCGCGTAGGCGGTGAGGAGCCCGGCGCCCAGGCCCACGCTCCCCTGGGCCGCGGCGAGCGTGAGAATCGCGCCCAGAATGGGGCCGATGCAGGGAGTCCACGCGGCGCCGAAGGTGAGGCCGACGAAGGCCGACCCCACGTAGCCGAGTGGTTTGTTGGCCAGCTGCACGCGAAGGTCCCGCGTGAGCCAGGCGGGCTGGAAGACGCGGAGCAGATAAAGCCCGAAGATGATGACCACGATCCCACCGACCCGGCCGATCCACACCTGCCAACGGAGCAGGAGCACACCCAGGACCGAGGCGCTCACGCCCAGGCCGATGAAGATGGCAGAGAACCCGGCGACGAAGGCGAGCGCATGCCGCAACGAGAAGGCGCGACGGACCTGCAGCTCCTCACCGGACAGCCCGGTGAGAAACCCTACGTAGCTCGGGATGAGCGGCAACGTGCAGGGAGAGAGGAAGCTCAGCAGGCCGGCGAGAAACGCGAGCGCGAAGGAGGGTGTCACCCGCAAAAGCAGACGGCCGACACCACGGTCGTCCAGCGCCCGTCGTCCCCGCACTCGGCGGTCGATGTGATGTTCATGGTCCGCACGATCTCGCCAGACAGGAGCCACTGCTCGCGGCGCTCGTCCCACGCTTTGTCGCTATCGAACGGCACGCCCAGCACGGTGGCGAGCATCGAGGCCGCGAGGTCTTCGGCGTACTCCCCCGACGTCATTTCGTTCTGGCCGTAGCTGTGATGCTCGGAGATGTAGCCGTGGTGCGTGGGATCGGCTGGCATCGCGACGCCGATCGACGCGGCCACCAGGCGGCTCGGCTCGTTGGTGGACGACTCGGCGATCACCGCAAACACCACCTGCCCGGGCTTCATGAGCGAGAGCCCTTCCTCGCGGTCCACCAGCTCGCAGTGAGGCGGGAAGATCGAGCTCACCCGCACGAGGTTGAAGTTGGCGAGGTGCGCGTCCCGCAACGCCATCTCGAAGCTGGTGAGTTTTTCCTTGTGCCGACCGACGCCCTTCGTCAAAAAGGCCTTGGTGGGCACGAACATTCGCGATTCGATCAACTCGTCACCTCGCCCGTGCTAAAGGGTTCGCCTGCTGACAGCTTCGGCACAGCCCGTAGACCTCCAGCCGGTGATGGTGGGGCCGAAACTCTACCTCCTCCGCGAGCAGGGCAATCATCCGCTCCAGGCGATCGTTGGCGAACTCCGTCACGCGCCCGCACGACGAGCAGATGCAATGCTCGTGGGCCTGGCCCGGCGCCAGCGGCTCGTAGCGCTTGAATCCCTCGCCGAAATCGTGCTCCTTGGCGAGCCCGGCGCGGACCAGGAGATCCAGCGTCCGGTAGATCGTGGCCGTCCCGACCGCGACCCGCTTCGCGACCCGCCGGCTCACCTCCTCGGCAGACAGGTGCTCCCCCGCGAAGAACACTGCCTCCGCAACCGCCAGGCGCTGCTGCGTGGCCGGGAGGTTGTGGTCCGCCAGGTGGCGGCGGAACTCTTCGAGCAGCTTCGTGCCGTCAACTTTCATACCACACCGCCGGTCCGACCGCCACCGGGGGCTCCGTGTCCCCCGTCCGCTCGGCGGCCGACTGAATCACGCGGGCGATCACATCGGCGGGGGAGAGCGCCGTCTCCTCCACCTCGACCCGGCTCTGGCCGCGCTCCTTGCCGCGCACGATCAGCATGTAGCGTCCGGTGAACACGCGCAACCGTCCGCCGCCCTCGGTCGCCCGACAGGCGACCACCGCCGTGCCCCATTCTCGGCCCTCGCGCTTCCAGGGCCGGAACAGGTAGATGGTCTCGATCTCGGAAGGGGGCACGCGCAGCGCCACGGCCTCGGCGAGCTTCGCCCATCCCGGCCCCCGGCCCGCCCGGCCCGGCTCTAGCGGAGAACGGGCGCCGGGGTCTGCGCCTGCTCCCATCGCTCCACGTAAAACCGCAGCACGTGCATGAAGTCCTGGGCGTTGGTCACCACGCCGTAGGCCTGATGTGTGCCGCGGTCCCGCAGCTTGGTCACCACGAACTCGGTCTGATCGACGCAAATCGTGGTGAGCGGCCGCAGGTCGTCGGGGTTGGGCGCGTCCACGAACGCGGGGAGCATGTTCCCGACCGCGATCGCGTGCAGTGCCGTGGCCACGAAGACAGCGAACGTCGCCTGCGCCGTGAACTCCCGCATCGCGTCCTGGGCAGCGAGCGTGTCCGAGAGCACTTCGGGAAGGGGTCCGTCGTCGCGGATCGAGCCGGCGAGCACGAACGGCACGCCCTTGGACACCAGAGCATGCATGATCCCTGAGGATACGAGGCCCTGTCGCACAGCGGCGGCAATTCCGCCGGCACGCCGGATCTGGTTGATGGCCCGCATATGGAGCGCATGGCCGCCTTCCACGCCCTGCCCCGAGCTCGTCATCCCGAGCGTGGTGCCGAAGATTGCAGCCTCGAGATCATGCACGGCGACGGCGTTTCCGCCGAGGAATGCCTGCACATAGCCGTTCCTGATGAACCAGATCATGTCGTCGCGCGCTCGGGCGTGCACCAGCGCGGGCCCCACGACCCAGAGGATCTTTCCCCCGCGCTGCTTTTCCTCACCGAGCAGCTGCGCCAAGACCGCGTAGTCGGCGGGCCGCTCGCGCGACACCTCCGTCTGCATGAAACCGAACTCGTTGGCGCTGTGGCTGCCGCCGAGGAACCCTTCGGCGTGCACGAGGATGCCCTGGCTGCCGTCTTCCTCGGTACCGGCGGCCACTGCGTCGCCCTTGCGCACCTTGCGGGGCTCGGTCGCCACCAGGTCGCTCGCCGACTGGCGCACGATGACGCAATCCATCCGGGGGAGCCGGGGCCGGCGCCAGATACCCCCCGTCTTGACGTACGTGGGCAGGTTGGTGGTCGAGAAAAAGCCGTCCGGGAGTACGCCGTCGGACGGCGCCGGCTCGAACCGTGCATCCGGAGCCTCCGCGAGCGGCGGCGCGTTAAAGTTGGGCGGCCGGTATTGAAACGGGGGACGGGTCGTCACAGGGAGAGAAACCTAATGCGGAACGCGGAATGCGGAACGCCGCGAACGCGGAAGTGGGAAGGCGGAACGCGGAACATCGGCACCGTGATCGCCTCGCCTGTTCCGCGTTCCGAGTTCCGCGTTCCGCGTTTCACAGCAGCGCCACCGGATCCCGATCCACCACCACCCCCCGCGCTCGCGCACCTAACGCCCGCACGACGCGCCCGATGGCGCGCGGCTCGACCGCCTTCACCAGCACGTGCCAGCGCCAGCGTCCCTTGATCCGCTCGATCGGGCAGGGGGCGGGGCCGAGCACGGTGAGGGCGCCCCCGAGCCGCTCGGTGTTCGCTCGCGCCAGCCATGTGGCGACGCGTTCGGCTGTGCGCCGGGCCCGCTCCGCGTCTTCATGCGCGGCTACGAAGCGCGCCAGGCGGACGTGAGGCGGGTACAGGGGGTGTGGCGGGGCGCGCAGCGGCAGCTCGCTGGCGGCGAACTGCGCCACGGAATGCGCCGCCGCGGCGCGGATCGCGTAATGGTCGGGCGCCCGGGTCTGGACGTACACCCGGCCACCCTTAGGCCCGCGTCCGGCCCGGCCCGCGACCTGAGCCACGAGCTGGAAGGTCCGCTCCGCGGCGCGAAAGTCGGGCAGATGCAGCCCGGTGTCCGCATCCACGACGCCGACCACGGTCACGTTCGGGAAGTCCAGCCCCTTCGCGATCATCTGGGTCCCGAGCAGGATGTCGACCTGGCCCCCTGCCATGCGCTCGAGCACGCGGTGGTGGGCCCACTTCGTGCTCGTCGTGTCCAGATCCATCCGGACGATGCGCGACTCGGGAAAGCGCAGGGCCAGGAAATGCTCGAGCTGCTGGGTCCCGAGCCCCCGCATGCGCTGCGTCTCCTTGCCGCACACGCTGCACGCTGCGGGAATCGGCTCCTCATGGCCGCAGTAATGGCACCGCAGGGCGGCTGGGGTCTGGTGCACGGTGAGGGCGATCGCGCAACGGGGGCAGTCACGCACGGTGCCGCAGGCAGGGCACTGCAGGAACGTGGCGAAGCCACGGCGATTCAGCAGCAGAATCACCTGCTCTTGTCGCGCGAGGGCGCCACGCACGGCCTGGTCGAGCACCTCGGTCCACGGGACCCCGCGCGACTCGGGGACGCGCTCGGCGACGCGCAGATCCACGACTTCGACCGGCGGTAAGGGTCGCGCGCCGATCCGCTCCGGCAGATCGAAGCGCACAGCTCTGCCGGCGGCCGCGAGATGCAGCGCCTCGAGCGATGGGGTGGCGCTGCCGAGAATGACCCGTGCCCCCTCCCCACCTTCGAGCCGCGCCCGCTCGAGCGCGACGTCGCGGGCATGATAGCGCGGCGCGGTTCCCTGCTTGTAGCTCGCTTCATGCTCCTCGTCCACCACGATCGCGCCGAGCCGCACCACCGGGGCGAACACCGCCGAGCGCGGTCCCACCGCGACCCGTCGCTCCCCGCGGCGCAGGGCACGCCAGGCGTCGGCCCGCTCGCCGTCCGACAATCCCGAATGCAGGACCGCCACCTGGTCACCGAAGACTCCGCGCACCCGCGCGACCGTCTGGGGCGTGAGCGCAATCTCCGGTACGAGGACGATCGCCCCCTGTCCGGCGGCCACCAGGCTCCGCAAAACCTCGAGATACACCAACGTCTTCCCCGACCCGGTGACACCCTGGATCAGGACAGGCGTCTCGACGGGAGTCGCGAGGATCCCTTGCACCACGCGACGCTGGTCGGCGGTGAGTTCGGGAGGCGGCGGCGACGACAGGCCAGCAAACGGGTCACGCGCCTTCGGCACGTGGTCGTAGCGCCCGAGCCCCTGGTCGACGACCCCTTGGAGCGCCGCCGCCGAAAGCCCCAGACGGTCGATCAGGTGTCGGACCGGCGCGGAGCCGCCGATCGCCTCCAGCGTCTCGTAGGCAACCCGGCGCTTGGGCGCGCGCTTGAATACGCGCTCCCGCTCGAGCAGCGACGGCAGTGTCGCCGTCAGCACCAGCACCCGCTCCGTCGACTCGCCAGGCCCTTCCGGCCGGCGCGCGCTCCACAGGCCGCCCGGGAGCAGGGCGCGCAGGGCCAGGCCGAGCGGCGTTCCATAGTAACGGCTGATCCACACGCCGAGCGCGAACAGGGCTGGTGTGATGGCGGGCTCCGCGTCGGGCGCGCGCAGGATTGGCTTCGTCGCCACAGCGGGCGCCGGTGCGTCGACTGCAGCGACGATTCCCACCACCTGCCGCCGCTGCAGCGGCACGATGACGCGCGCGCCTGGCACGACGCGATCCTCGAACTCGAAGGGGATCTGGTAGGTGTAATTGCGCGAAACGGGGACGGGGAGGACGACTTCGGCGTACCGCGGCTGCAGCCGCGGCTCGGCGCCTACGGCTGAAGCCGCTATCAGCGGCAGACGCCGAGCCGCGAGTTCACTCGTGCTCACGAGCGCTCACGGAGTGTGGTCCGACCGCCGCCGGACGCCTAGTCCCGGTCCGGTGGGCAACCGAATCTGCCCGCCCTCGATGGTGGCACCGAGGAAGGGGTCGTTCACGGTCAGGGCCGCGCCGTCCAGGTCGGCGGCGTCCACCAGAGGCGTGAAGTGAGCCGCCGCAGTGATGCCGAGCGACGATTCGATCATGCACCCCACCATGACGAGCATGCCGTGCGCCCGCGCCGTCGCAATCATGCGCAGGGCTTCCCGCAACGAGCCACACTTCGCGAGCTTGATATTGATGCCGTCCACCGCGCCTGCGAGCCGCGGGATGTCGGTCGCGACAATGCAGCTCTCGTCGACCACCACGGGCAGAATGCCCCGGCGCCGCAGGGCGGCCAGCCCCTCGAGATCATCGGGGGGGAGAGGCTGCTCCACGAACTCGACACCGAACTCCTTGAGAACGGGGAGCATCTGCAGGGCGCGCTCGCGCGTCCACCCCGCGTTCGCGTCCACCCGGAGCGGCTTGTCGGTCGCGTCCCGCACCGTCCGGAGAATCGCTTCGTCGCGGTCGGTCCCAAGTTTGATCTTGAGGATCGGGTAGGCCGAGGCTTCCTGCACCTTCTGGCGAATCTTCTCGGGCGTATCGAGGCCGATGGTGAACGAGGAGCGCGGCGCGCGGGCCGGGTCGAGCCCCCATAGGCGCCACACCGGCTGATTCAGGCGTTTGCCGACCAGATCGTGCAGTGCGGCGGACAACGCCCCGCGCGCCGCGCCATTCTTCGGCACCACCTGGGCGAACTTCGCCTCAGTCGCATCGAGATCGAACGGGTCCGCGGGAAGATGCGGCTCCAGCCGCTTGAGCGCGCCCAGCACGGTGTCCGCCGTCTCGCCGTAGTAACGCGACGGATCGGCTTCCCCCCACCCTTCCAGGCCGTCCCCGTCCGTGAGGCGCACCCACACGACGCGCGTGTCGTCATCGCCGCCCCGCGCGATGACGAACGGGTGCTTGGTCTTGAGCGTGATGACTTCGGCGGCGAGCCTCAGAGCCATCTGCGGCGGTGCAGCCACCACACGATCCCCGCCGACACGACGCCCATCGCGGCGAGAGCGGCCCAGAACCCCAACGGGTCGTGCACCAGCGGCATGCGGCTGAAGTTCATGCCGAAAATGCCACCCAGGACGATGAGCGGAAGCGCGATCGTCGCGACGATGGACAGCTGCTTCATCACCCGGTTCATCCGGTTCGACGTCTGCGACAGGTAGGTCTCGAGCACGCCGGCGAGCAGGTCGCGTGTGGTGTCCACCGATTCCATGATGCGGATCGTGTGGTCGTAGACGTCCCGGTAGTAGAGCTGCGTCTCGGCCCGAATGTAGGTCGAGGGACGGTTGGTGAGAATGTTGAGCACTTCGCGCAGCGGCCCGATGTGCCGGCGGAACGCGAACGCCGCGCGCTTCGACTTGAAGATTTCGTGAATCAAACCCTCGTCGAAGTCCTCGAACAGGCGTTCCTCGAGACGATCGACAAGGGCGTTCATCTGCTCGACCAGCGGGAAGTACGCGTCCACGGCCTGGTCGATGATGGCGTGCATCGTGGCCTCGGCGCCCCGGGCCAGGAGGTCAGCGCTGCGCTGCAACCGCTCGCGCACCGCCTCGCATCCGACCGCCGTCACCGCGTGCACCGTGACGAGGAAGTTCTTGCCGAGGAAGTAGTAGAGGTTGTAGGTCTCGATATCGTAGGGATCGCGCGTCGTATGATCGAACCGGATGCCCGCCATGACCACGAACACGTAGCGGTCGTACTCCTCGAGCTTGACGCGGGTCCGGGGCGAAAGCGTGTCCTCCACGGCCAGTGGGTGGAACTCGAACACCTTCTCGAGCAGCGCGTGCTGGTGCATGTCCGTGCTGTCGATATCCACCCACAGCTCGCCTTCGCCGGACCGGATGACCTCGAGCATCCGGGTCGGAGAGAGAAACTGCTCGATCCCGCCGTCCGGGCGACGATAGATACTGGCAGGCCAGTGTTTGGAGACCTGCGGCGCCGTGGCAGTCGTGGCCATACGCAAAGTATCGGAGGAACGAAGGTGTCAGGCAAGCGCGCGCACGTGCGCGCGCGCACCGGCGCCGAGCAGGTCGAGCCGGTACCCCCCTTCGAGTACACCGACCACCGGCGCCGGCGCGACGCGGGCGCGCAGCTCCTTCGTCCAGTGCGTCATGTCATCCGGCTCGAGCGTGAATCCACCCAGCGGATCGCCGGAGAGCGAGTCGAACCCGGCGGAGACGAGGACCAGATCCGGGCTCCACCCCGTGAGCGCGCGCTCGACGGCGGCAAGCAGATCGCGCACGTAGGTGGCGCGCGGCAGCCCCGGCGGCCGGGGCACGTTGAACACGTTGCCCACCCCGCGGTCCCCCTCGGCGCCCGTCCCCGGGTACCAGGGATACTGGTGCATCGACACGTAGCGGATCGACGGATCGCGCTCGACCAGGGCCTGCGTGCCGTTCCCGTGGTGCACGTCCCAATCCACAATGAGGACGCGCGCCTTCCCCAGCGTCTGCGCGTGCCGCGCTGCCACCACGACGTTATTGATGAGGCAGAACCCCATAGCGCGGTCGGCCAGGGCGTGGTGTCCGGGGGGACGCGTGACCCCGAAGGCCGACCCGCGCCCGATGCCTTCGTCGACCGCGCCGATGGCCACGCCCGCCGCCGCGATCGCGGCGTCCCAGCTGTCCCGGCTCATCACCGTGTCCGCGTCGAGCGCGCCACCGCCCATCCGCGCCACACCCTCCAGCGTGTCGAGGTAACGCGCCGCGTGGACCCGCTCGAGCTGCGCGCGGGTCGCGGGGCGTGCCTCCAGAAACTCCACGACGGATGTCAGCTCGGGCCCTCCCCCTCCCCCCAACGCGGCGAGGACCGCGGCCATCCGTTCGGGACGCTCGGGGTGGCCGGCGCCCGGATCATGCAGGGCGCAGGTCGGGTTGTGAATGACCGGAACGGACTTCAATTGTTGAGATGCTTGTCCTGCAGTAACTCCCGAAGGGACTCCACCTCGGACCGCATCTCCCGGCGGGCGCGCTCCAGCTCCGACATCGCCCGACGATACCGCCGCCACCCGACGACGACCAGCGCCGCGGCGAGGAGACAGACGACACCCCAGAAAACCAGCATCCGCCTGCCAAGGGCGAGCCCGCTGTACCCGAGCAGCACGCCATCGAGCAGCAGGAAGCCGACGGTGAAGGTGGTGAGCGTTCGAGACGCGGGCATCAACGGACCGCCCTGCGCCGCGCCGGCAGGACGATGAAGGGGGAGTTGGGCACCGCGCCAAGCGCCGCAACGGTTGTGGCCTCGTTCAACACCTGGGCGCCGAGAAACTTCACGACGTAGTCCCCGAGGGGGATCTGGGCGCGCCTCAGCGCTTGCGACAGCGCCTGTCGCTTGAGCTCTGCTACCGTAGTGGTGGGTTCGACCGCGAGGAATATCTGATCCCAGGCGTCGGTCACCATCACGCGGACGGCGAACCGCTCGCCGACCGCCGTCACGCGACCTCCACTCCCGACTCGAGCGGGAGCGTCGAGAAGAAGCGATCCAGGACCTGATCGAAGAAGAGCGTCGAAGCCCGCACGCGCGTCGTCCCCGTCCCATCCACCCAGACGTGGAGCGCGATCTCCGCCCCACCCTGCCCGCGCAGCACCAGGAACCCCGGCCCTTCCTTCTCTACGAAGGCGGCCGCGTGGGGCACCCGCTCCGCGAAGAACCGCTTCGCGCGCTCAAGCACCTCTTGGGGTGGCAGCGTGACGGTGGTGGAGTGCGTCATGGCCCGGAAAGATAGACGCGGCGCCGGCCTCCGCAAAGCTGACAGCCCTCGGTGCCAGGTTGAACGTCCGGCTTGTCAAGTTGACTGACTGGGACCGGGCGAGACCGGCACGCCGGTTGCGAAGGGCGCGGCCGAAGCATTTCCAGTCACGACCGCCAATAGATAGAAGGAGGATCGACCATGTTCGTCACCACTCGTTCCCTTCAGAGAGACCCGGTGATCAACCGGATCTTCGACGTGCTGGGCAGCCTCGACGGCGAGAGCCCAGAGACCTCGTGGGTACCGCCGGTGGACATCTTCGAAGACGCCGAGGGGATTCGGATCATCGCCGAGGTGCCTGGTGTCAAACCCGAAGACGTGAAGATCTCACTCGAGGACAACGTCCTCACGATCCGCGGCTCGAAGCAGCAGGTCGCCCAGGAGCGCACCGAGCGGGTGCACCGCTACGAGCGGACCTACGGCACTTTCGAGCGCAGCTTTACGCTGCCCGCGACCGTGGACGCGACCAGCATCAAGGCGTCCTACGAGCACGGCGTGCTGACCGTGACTCTTCCCAAGGCGGAGAAGGCCAAGCCGCGGCAGATCGAAGTGCAGGTCGCGTCGAAGTAACGCGGCACCAGACCCGGACGTCGTATAGGGGCGCAGCCTGCTGCGCCCCTAGGTATTTCCCGTCCCCTGCGCGGTCAGCAGATCCCGCAACCGTTGCTCGACCTGCGAATTCGGCACGGCCATGGCCCCCATTTCACGGGCCACGCGCAACAGGTCCGGTCGGACATGTGCGCCGTAGGCGAGCACGGGGACTCCCCGCCGCACCAAGGCC
>WNGO01002174.1_pt1 | contig 24001 bp, 31 predicted proteins | sample 5400511 | NCBI WGS metagenome assembly WNGO01 (sample SAMN13153380, study PRJNA577476) | soil metagenome | isolation source: 20 cm soil or saprolite under Garry oak tree replicate 2 | place: USA:California | collected 2016-06-15 | reverse complement strand
ACCGGCTCTCCAGCGCGACGAGCAGCGCCTCACCCGTCACGCCCGGCTCCTTCAGTACTCGCTCGAAGATGTTGCGGAACTGGCGCTCGGAGAGCCCATAGATCCGCTTCACTTTCTGCTTCTCACGCAGCTGCTTCGCGTACTCCGAGACCTTGCGGCGCCGTCCGGTCGACTGGCCATGCTGCCCAGGCGCGTACGCGCGGCGCTCCACGGCGCACTTCTCTGTCAGGCAGCGCGTGCCCTTGAGAAACAGCTTCGTGCCTTCGCGCCGGCACAATCTGCAAACGGGACCCGTGTACCGTGCCATGCGTCAAACCCGCCGTTTCTTGGGCGGGCGGCACCCATTGTGCGGGATCGGCGTGACGTCGCGGATCGACCGGATCTGCAGCCCGGCGCTCGCGAGCGCCTGAATCGCGGACTCGCGGCCGGAGCCGGGACCCTGCACGCGGACGTGCACGCGCTTCACGCCGAGGTTCAACGCCTCGCGTGCCGCCTGCTCGGCCGCGACAGTGGCGGCGAACGGGGTCGACTTCTTGGAGCCTTTGAAACCGGCCTTGCCGGACGAGCCCCAGGTGATCGCGTTGCCCTGCAGGTCGGCGATCGTGATGAGCGTGTTGTTGAACGTCGCGGTGATGTGCGCGACGCCCTCGGCCTCCACCACCTTCTTGGTGCGCTTGGCTGCCGGACGTGCCGATGCCGGTTTCGGCTTCTCCAGCGGCTTGTCTTGCGCCTTGTCTTGCGGCTTTTCCTGCTGCTTTTCTTCGGCCATGTGCCTCTACTTTTTCAGGACGGGCTTTTTCTTGCCCGCGATGGCGCGCCGCGGTCCTTTCTTGGTGCGCGCGTTGGTATGCGTGCGCTGACCGCGCACCGGCAGATTCTTCCGATGACGCGTGCCGCGGTAGGTCCCGATGTCCATCAAGCGCTTGATGTTCATCGCGACTTCCGTGCGGAGCGCACCTTCCACCTTGTAGTCCCGCTCGATCACCTGACGCAGCCGGGCCACTTCCGCATCGCGCAGGTCGCGCACGCGTGCGTCAGGGCTGATGCCCGTCTCCGCGAGAATGCGCACCGAGTTGCTGGGACCGATGCCGAAGATGTACGGCAATGCGTACTGGATTTTCTTGTCGCGCGGCAAATCCACACCTGCAATACGAGCCATGCGTCGCTGCTTATGCTTGGGGTTGCGCTTGCAGATCACGCGAATGACGCCCCGACGCGTCACGACTTTGCAGTGCTCGCAAATGGGGCGCACGCTCGAACGTACCTTCAACAGGCTGCTCCGGAAATAGGAATATTTTCTGATTGAGTCTTGAACAATAGACGGGTCCCGGACTTATCGCAAGGGGCGACACGACAATCAATTACGGTGCACTCCGCAGTTCCACTAATCGCCATTCCCGCCCGATCAACCGGTATCCCAGAAACAACGTTTCGTGTCGCACTTCGGACGTTCCGGTGACGACATAGCGCCGGGTGAGCTCCACGAAGCCCTTCCCCGGCTCGACCTCCCGGATCGCCGTCACGTCGAGCCCGCGTTCCTCGGACTGCCGGAAGTTCCGGCGCAGTAGCTCGATCGCCTGGGGCCGGCCCAGCGGGGACGATGGGTCAGCCCCAGGGATCTGGAGCACGATGTTGGAGCTCTTCCCCACCAGGGCTTCGGGGTCGTGCTTAGTCCAGGCGTCTTTCGCGTGCGCGGCGGCGTCGGACAGGGTCGCCTGGCCCGATAACGGGTGCTGAACCGTCGTCAGCGCGGCGAGACACAGCCAGGTCATGCGCATAGGAGGCTTAATACCCTCAATCCAGGGCTTCCACCAGCCGCTGATAGGCCGCCAGGGGGTCCGGGGCCGCGGTGATCGGCCGGCCGACCACGAGATGGGTCGCTCCGCGCCGCACCGCCTCGGCGGGCTCGATCGTCCGCACCTGATCGCCGGACGCGTCGCCCCGCGCTCGAATGCCGGGGACCACGATCCACGGTTCGGAACCCAGCGCCTCGCGCAGCAAGCCCACCTCCTGCCCCGACGTGACGACGCCGCGGAGCCCCACCTGCAGCGCCGTCCGGGCCAGCCGCTCCGCTTCGAACCCGACGTCCGGTACGCCGCGTCCCAAAATGCCCTCGAGCTCTCCGGCGTCGTGGGACGTCAGTACCGTCACGCCGACCAGCGCGAGGTCTGTGCCCGCCGCAGCCTGCGCCGCCGCGGTCAGCATCGCGCGTCCACCCAGACAGTGGACCGTCGTCATCGACACACCCAGCTCTCGCGCCGCGGTCACCGCGCTCGCGACAATGTTCGGAATGTCGTGCCACTTGAGATCGAGAAAGACGCGGATGCCGCGCTGGGTAAACTCCTTCACCAGCGACGGGCCTTCCCGGCCAAAGAGCACCGGGCCGATCTTCGCCCAGCGGAGCCCGCGGAGGCGTCCGGCCAGGGCAAGGGCCTCGCGCCCGCTCGGTAGATCGAACGCGACGATCAGCTCAGCCACGGTGCAACTCGCGCGCGATGCGGACGGGAAGACGCGGATCGGCGAGCGCTGCGGTTCCGATCGCGACGAGCGATGCGCCCGCGGCGAGGTACTCGCGCGCGTCCGCGGCGCTCCGCACCCCACCGACGCCGATGACCGGCATGCCGACCTGCTCGCGCACGCGGCGCGTAGCGAGCACGCCGATGGGCAGCAGCGCCGGACCACTCAGACCGCCGCTCCCATTGCCGAGCCGTTTGTCGAGGAGACCAGGCATGGTGTTGACGAGCGTCACCGCCTCCGCACCTGCATCGCGGGCAACGCGCGCCATAGCCGGGATATCGGGGAGCACTGGCGACAATTTAACCGTGAGCGGGCGCGTCGACACGCGCCGGCACGCGGCGACGAGCTCCGCCAGACAGCTCGGCTCCGCGCCGAACTCCAGTCCACCGGCACTGGTGTTCGGACATGACGCGTTGATTTCGAATGCGGTGATCCCTTCGAGCGACGTCAGGCGCTCGATCACCCGGACATAGTCCCCGACCGTCGCACCCGCCACGTTGACGATGATTCGGCCCTGGCGCAGCCGCTGCGCCAGCCATGGCAGCTCGTGCAGGGCAACGGCTTCGACCCCGGGGTTCGCGAGGCCAACAGCGTTGAGCATACCGCCGCGAAATTCTGCAACGCGCAGCGCCGGATGTCCCTGCCGCCGCTCGGGCGTGACCGCCTTGGTGACGATGCCGCCGAGTACGTCGATGTCGATGGTACCATCCAGCTCGCGACCGAAGCCGGCGGTTCCAGCAGCAAGGAGGATCGGGTTTTGGAAGGTGGTGCCGAACAGCTCCACCGTGCTCACGGGAGCTTCGGGCCCCGCGGACCGGTGATGGAACCCTCGCGTCGCACGCCAGCCGGCGCCGACCGCTGCATCATGCCCTGAACACCGAGCACGCGCGCGAGTGAGTCCTCAGCGACTGCGTACGCGACGCTGGCTTCGCCATGGAACGCCCGCGTATAGGGTGACATCGCGTAGCGCGTGTCGAGCAGCGCGACGATCGAGTCGCGTTGCTCCGGCAGCAGCGACAAGGCAGCGATCAGCGCTTTGGGCGCGAAGAGCGATGCCGTGTCACTCGCCGCGGCTTCCAGAAACAACCGTCCAGCGAAGAGGGGCGCCTGCAACGAATCGCGCGCGAGCTCAGCGATGTGGTAGCGGGCTCCCGGTCCTTCAGGCACCGCCTGGACGGCCGTCAGCAGCTCGACCAGCCGGCCGGCTTCATCGGCCCCACTGATCGTACGAGGCACGCGACTGAGCTCCTCTGCGATGGGCGCGAGATCGCTGCGCTGCGTCGCGCGCGCAATGCGCGCGCGCTGCTCCGCCACGAACGCCCGGCCGGCAGCGTCAGGCTCAATGGCGCGGGCAAAGTGCGCAGCCGCAGCATCGTAATCCTGTCGCAGCGCGGCAGCGCGGCCGGCCGTGTACTCGGCGCGAGCCCGCCGATCCGGATTGCGGGATTTCAGCGGCTCAGCGAGGACGGTCTCCGCGCGCGCCGCATCACCAGCCGCCAGCGCGCATTCCGCCTGGGCAAGGTCAGCGCGCTCGCGCAAAGCGCCATCCATGGCGCTGCTGCGAGCCTGTGAGAGCGGCGCCGGAAGCTCCCGGCAAGCACCCGAGCCGCGGACCTTGCCGGCTTTGACCGCCGCTTGCGCCCATTGCGCGCGGGCCTCACTCAGCTGTCCCTGCTGCTCGAGGCGCCGCGCATCCTTCGCGCGTTGCTCGGCGTTCCACATCGCGTTGTACGACGCGCAGCTGACGAGACCAGCGCACAGGATCAGCACGGCCCAGACCCGCAGGTCTCTCATCGCGTCTGCCCGCCCCTGCCCCCGCCCCCGCCCCCGCCCCGCCCGCCACTGCCCGCGCCTGCGAGTTTGCGTTCGAATTCGAGCAGATAGGCAACGATGCCGTCGGCGATGGCGTTCGCGATCTTGCGCTGTCCCTGTTGGGACGCGAGAAACGCCCCATCATCGCGGTTCGTGGCGAAGCCCGCTTCGACGAGAATCGAGGGCCGCCGTGCCGCCGCGAGCACCAGGAACGGCCCCTGCTGCACGCCGCGATCCTCTCCCGGATGGATGAACGCGACCTTGCCCTGGACCAGCTCAGCGAGCCGTGCCGATTCGCGGAGATATTCGTTCAACTGGAGATCATTCATGATGAACCCCAGCGGTCCGCCATTTCCCTCAGGCGTCGTGAACCGCAGCGCGTCGTTTTCCATCTGCGCCACGCGCTTCTGATCCTCGGTCTTCGCATCCGAGACGAAGTACGTTTCGACGCCGTTGACCGTGGTCTGACGGCGTCCGGCGGGCATCGCATTGACGTGAATGCTGACGAACAGATCACAGTCCGCGCGGCAAAAGAGCGGGCGGCTGGCCAAATCGATGAGCGTGTCGGTCGAGCGGGTGAGTACCACGTTCAGGCCCCGCCGCACGAGCTCGGCGCCCAGTAGCTTGCCGATGCCGAGCGTGATGTCCTTCTCGGTGGTGCCATGCGGCAGCGCGAGCCCGGGGTTGCCGGGGTCGATGCCGCCATGCCCCGGATCGACCACGATGGTGTGCGGGAGCCTGAGACCCGTGATCGGATTCGGCGGCAACGGCGGCGGTGTGGTCACGACGGGAGCCGAAGCCACTACAGCGGGCGGGGCGGGCGCCCAGCGTTCATCCAGCCGCGCGAGCCATGGATCCCAGCGATACCGGCCCGGGAGCAGGCGCGGCACGTACTCGGTGAGCCAGTGCAGCGGGAGAAACAGCGTGTCGCGCGCGATGTACGGCGCACTGGCCAGCGGATAGGCGGCGCTGTCGCAGCGGAAGAACGGCGACCCGACATCAAAATCGAACGCCCGGCCACCGAGCGTGACGCGCACCGCCGAACCGTCGAGCGAGACACCAAGCCCGAGCGGCTGGGCGATCAGGACCGCCGCGATGGCGGCGTTGCCACCGTCGCTCGCCACGGGAACGCTGGCCCGCCCGTGAGAGGTCGCGATCAAGACCTGTTGCGGGATCAGCGCGACCAGCACAAGGAAGACCATCATGACCGTCTTCCTTTCACAACGCGTGCCATCTCGCGCTCGGCCACGCGGCGCTTCAGGTCCTCACGCTTGTCGTGCGCTTTCTTGGCCTTCGCGAGCGCGATGGCCACTTTGGCGAGGCCGTCCTTGAAGTAGAGCTCGAGCGGGACGACCGTGAGGCCCTTCTGCGTCGTGGCGCCGAGCAGCTTGCGGATCTCGCGCTTGTGCAGGAGAAGTTTTCGAGACCGAGCCGGCGGCGGGTTGTTGTAGCTCCCGGGCCCGTAGTGCGAGATCGTCAGTCCCTCGAGCCAGACTTCGCCGTTGCGGACATGGGCGTATGCCTCGCTCAGGCTCGCCTTACGATCGCGCAGCGACTTGACCTCTGTCCCCGTGAGGACGAGACCGGCCTCCCAGGTTTCGAGGAGGTGATAATCGTGCCGTGCCCGCGGATTTCGGGCGATAGAGATTTTTTCCACGCTGACGTCGGCAAGATACGCATTGACTTGGGGTTATACAACAATCTAGATTGCCGTTCCTCAAAAATCTTCGCCGAAGTGGTGGAACTGGTAGACGCGCTGGCTTCAGGAGCCAGTGGGCGCAAGCCCGTGGGGGTTCGAGTCCCCCCTTCGGCATCAATACCGCGGCACTTCCGAGTCGACCTCTCGCGACCACGCATCGATCCCGCCAGCAAGACTTCGCACATTGTGAAACCCTGCCCCGACAAGAATCTCGCGCGCCTTCAGCGAGCGCTGGCCGTGATGACAGTGCGTGACGATTTCCGCGTGACCGGGCAACTCGCCCAACCTGCGCGGCAGCTCGCGCAACGGAATCAGATGCGCGCCTTGGATGTGGGCGATTGCGGCTTCGCGCGGCTCGCGGACGTCCAGGAGCAGCAGATTTGGTTTGTGCGCGCGCTCACGTTGTAGCTCTCGCGGGCTGATTTCCGCATCACGTATCCCGCTCGACGCATCTCGCATTCCACAAAACGCTTCATAGTCGATCAGCGACGTCACGGTGGGATGTGTCCCGCAGACGGGGCACTCCGGATCCTTCTCGAGCGCGAGCTCGCGGAACTGCATGCGCCGGCCGTCGAACAGCATGAGACGGCCGATCAGCGGTTCACCAAAGCCGACGAGGAGCTTCACCACCTCGAGTGCCTGTAGCGACCCGATGATGCCCGGCAGCACGCCGAGCACACCACCTTCAGCGCACGACGGCACAAGATCCGGCGGCGGGGGCTCGGCATAGAGACAGCGATAGCAGGGGCCTCGTGTCGCATCGAACACGGAGACCTGTCCATCGAATCGAAAGACCGCTCCGTAGACGTTTGGCTTCCCGAGCAGCACGCACGCATCATTGATGAGATACCGCGTCGGAAAGTTGTCGGACCCGTCGAGGACGACGTCGAAGTTGCGAAGGATGTCCAGGGCGTTCGCCGATGTCAGTCGTGCGCCAAACGTTTCCACGGTGACATGCGGGTTGATGTCGTACAAGCGCGCGCGCGCCGAATCGGTCTTTGGCGTGCCGATACCCGATGTGCCATGCAGGATCTGTCGCTGGAGATTACTCCGGTCTACGAGATCGAAGTCGACGACGCCGAGCGTGCCCACACCTGCCGCCGCGAGGTACAGGGCTGCGGGCGAACCGAGGCCGCCCGCCCCCACCACGAGGACGCGCCCGCCCTTCAGTTTCGATTGGCCTGCGAGACCAACGTCGGGAAGCGTGAGGTGCCGCGAGTACCGCAGCAGCTCCTCATGCGACAGCGAGGTCAATTGCCGGACGCCACCCCGGCGATTTGATACACCTGTGGCTCAGCATGCAGCAGGTCGGCGAGCGAGACGCCCGCTAACACTTCGTTGATGCGGCGCTCGAGCAGGCGCCAGACGGGACGAATGCTGCAGGCGTTCGCCGGGTCGCAGCGCTCATCGTCCACGCGATGCAGGTCGCAATTCACCTCGAACGTCACGTGCTCGGATGCCTCGATGACGTCCTTCACACTCACCGCCTGGGGTGCACGAGCCAGCATATACCCGCCTCGCGCTCCGCGCACCGACTCGACGAGTCCGGCGCGGCGCAGGCGCAGTAGAATCTGTTCGACGTAGTCGTGGGGGAGCCGCTCCTGCTCCGACAGCTCGCGGGCCGCGACCGGTCCCTCCCCCGTGTGCCGAGCCAAGTGAATCGAAACGATCAAGCCGTATTCCGCCCAGGTGGTTACGCGCATGACGGGAATATGCGAGAGCCGCTATCGGGATTCAATGGCAGGGCTTAGACTCGCCCCGATCTGCAGCAGGAACGCGTTGCGATTGTCGGGATCGTTGCGCTGCAGCCAGAGCGCCCGGGCGTTCACGTTGAGCATGAGCGACCCGCCGCTCAGGATGTCCGCGCCGAGACCACCATGCGCCCCCTGCGCCATGCCGCGATCGTCGCCGACGGACGGAAAGCCGGCGAGCAGAAAGCCCACGCCCGCGTAGATCCGACCCCATGACGTCCGCAGCGCCGGCTCGTAGGCGGGCGCAAACAGCACCGCGTACGGCTCGCAGTTCGCCGAACAGCCGGTCGTCACGCGGAGCGGCGCGTAGTCGATCTGCAGGCCCAACGAGGCCGATTTCTTGGTGTCGCGGCGGAAGCGGACACCGACTGTGGGAGCCCGGCCTTCTATCGGTCCACTCAGATGCGTGATGATTCCGACCGCCGGGCCGAGCGTGCCGCTGAGCAGCTCGCTCTTTTGGCGCGGGCTTCCGAACGCGAACGACACATTCGCGCGCCCTTCCAGCGACTGAATGGCGCTGTTCGGCACCTGGAAGAAGCGGCCTTCGAGCAGCGCCGCGACCTGCGTGCCGAGGTTCAGGCGCACCCCGAGGCCGAAGCCCAGGCCGAGCTCGCTGGTCGTTTGCGCGCCGGTGTCGCAGCCGAGCAGCGCGAGCGTCGGATTCTGATCGAGGACGCGCGCGAGTCCGACGGCGGTCGAGGCAAACGGCGCAATGTCTTTGGCACCGACGGGGTAATAGCTCGACTCGAGCCCGTAGAACGTCATCTCTCGGAGGCAGTTGTCGGTCGAGAGATTGTTATAACGAGAGACGCCGATCCCGACTTCACCGTCTTCGCCCGAAAGAAGCGCGAGACTGGCTCCGTACGATGGGAAGGCGTGGGAGCCGCCGGAACCGTCTTCGATGGAAATGGAGGAGACCGTGGGGCCGATACGGGCGCGCCGCTGCGCGGCCGTACTACCGGCGAACCCCACGAGCGCGGTGAGGACGAGCAACTGGGTACGCATGAGGACATGTGTAGCCCGTCGCGCTCGCGGGTGCCGTGACTCGAATCACCGCATGAGCAATCCTACCGCGATGCCGGCGGCGTTCATGCGAATCAACCACGCCCAGCACGTCGCCATGTTCAGCGACTTCGCTTTGATATACCAGACGCTGCTGCCGACCATCGCGAGACAAATCGGCACCCAGAGCACCGTGGCGAACTCCATGGCTGCCAGCGGCCCGCCGCCCTGCGCCCAGAGCGCGCCGCGGAATTGGCCGTAGAACCACGCGAACAAGAAACCGAAGGCAAGCGAAAGCACCGCGGATTTTGCCATCGCCGGGCCCATGAACTTCTTCATCTCCTCCGGCGACATCTGCACCATGAACACTTCCATCCCAGTGGTGAAGACTTTGCTCCAGAGCACCCAGTCCACGAGGTACACGACGACGCCTGCGACCAGCCCGGCAACCCAGATGCTGCTCATGTGCGCGCCTCCCTTGTGAGGGTCATTTCCGTTCCCCGGGTACGCCCAGCTCCGTCATCGCCCGCAGGTCCAGCACTTCGTCCAGCTCCTTTCCCTTCAACAGCCCCTTCTCCACCACCAGCTGCCGCACCGTGACGTTCTTCGCCACCGCTTCCTTCGCCAGCTTCGCCGCTTCGGCATACCCGATTTTGGGCGCGAGCGCCGTCACCAGCGCCGGGCTGCGCTCGAGCCAATGCGCCGCCTGCTGCCTGTCCGCCTCGATCCCGTCCACGCACCGCTCCGCCAGGACGCGCGATGCGTTGGTGAGGATCATCATGGAGAACAGCAGGTTATGCGCGATGACCGGCATCATGACGTTCAGCTCGAGCTGACCTGCTTCCACCGCCGTCGTCACGGTCACGTCATTGCCGATCACCTGAAAACACACCTGGTTCACCATCTCGGCGATCGACGGATTCACCTTCCCGGGCATGATGCTCGACCCAGGCTGTACCGCGGGCAGTAGGATCTCGGCGATCCCCGTCCGTGGACCCGAGGCGAGCAGCCGCAAATCACTCGCGATCTTGCCGAGGTCGGCGGCATAGGTGCGCAGCGCGCCCGAGAATGCGGCGGCGTCGCCCATCGACTGCATCAGCTGCACGCGGTCCTTGCCTTCCCGCACCTCGAAACCGCAGATCGCGCGCAGCTGCTTCACCATGAGCGCCGGATACTCGGGCTCGGCATTCAGTCCGGTGCCGACCGCCGTCCCGCCAATCCCGAGGTCCCGGAGATCGTCGGCGCCGCGCGTGATGCGCGCGAGGTTGCGCTCGATCGTGTGCCCGAACGCCGTGAACTCCTGACCGAGCCGAATGGGCGTCGCGTCCTGCAGATGCGTGCGCCCCGACTTCACGATCCCGTCGAACGCCTTACCCTTCGCCCCAAACGCCCGGGCTAGGCGCGTGAGCGCTTCGGTCAATGCCGGAAGCTCGGCCAGCGCCGCGAGCCGAATCGCGGTGGGGATCACGTCGTTCGTGGACTGAGCCATGTTGACGTGATCGTTGGGATGGACCGGCTTGTATTCTCCCCGTTTGGCCCCGAGCAATTCGTTGGCGCGGTTGGCGAGCACCTCGTTGCAATTCATGTTGTGGGAGGTGCCGGCCCCCGCCTGATACGGATCGACGACGAAATCATCGCGGTGCCCGCCGTCCAACACTTCATCGGCCGCCTTGATGATCGCGTCCGCCAATTTGGGATCGAGCCGGCCGGTTTCCTTGTGGGTCAGTGCCGCAGCCTTTTTGATGCGGACGACGGCGTCGACGAAAGCCGGCAGCGGGCGGAGGCTGGAGATCGGGAAGTTTTGCCGTGCGCGTTCGGTTTGAACGCCCCACAGCGCCCCGGCGGGTACCATCAGCTCGCCGAGCGGGTCGCGTTCGATTCGGGTCTGATTCACTCCTGCCACCGTGCCATTGGTTTCGAGCCAAGAATCGCCCATTGAGTGTTTCCTCGCTAGCGTCGCCGGAACCAACCGACGGTGAAGAGATCCTTGGCGGCGGCGGCGCCGTGCGTCCGCACCAACAGGTAGATCCCGAGCACGGTGAGCAGAACGGTCGTGTAGAATCGCCACAGCAACAACGTCATCACCTGATGCCCGGGCCCGAAGTCCCCCGCGAACCCGGACAAGAAGGCGACCTCGATGCCGCCGCCGCCCGATGGGAGGGGCACGACCAGCGGCGCGTGGATCAGCGCCAGCGACCCAAACAACATCACCGCAAACGGTGGTGCGTCTGGGTGACCCCACACCAGCGCAGGCAAGATCAACGCGCGCGCTGCGAGGCTGATGACGGTGAGCAGTGCGCCGACGAACAAGATCCACCACGGCGCCCGCCGCACGTGTGCCAGCGCGACCCGCCACTGCCGCCTCACCCGATGGCGAATCGCGCCCGGCCGCACGAGCCGCTGCAGTGTCCAGATGACGATCAGGCCGATCAGCGCGATCAGCTCGAAGCCCAGGAGATCGCGGGCGAGGCTATGCGTGAGAAACCGGTCCGCCGCGGCGCTCCAATCGGGGACGTAGTACGCGACCAGCGAGATCGCCACGATGCCGAACACCGGCCACTCGGCCGCAACCTCGACGCCGACCGCCACGAGCGCCTGCACGACGCGCAGTCCGGACCACGTCATGCCGAGAAATCGCGCCGGCTCACCACCCAGGCGGTTGGGTGTCAGGGTGGAAGCGGCCTCGCCGTACAGGTTCAGACGGAGGGCGTCGCGAAAGCCGAGGTGCGCACCTGCCGCCCGGGTGGCGAGCTGAATCCGCCACGCGCGCGCCACGCAATCGATGGCCAGCAGCAGAATCGCGAGCGCGTGATTCAATCGGAGCAGTCACCGAGTGGATAAAGGAAGCCGCAATTGGGACACGGGTTTTTGCAGCCCCACGGCTTGGGCTGCACCTCCGCGCCGCAGCGCATGCAACGGGGCCGCGGCTTAGGAGAGCCGGTAGACGCCGGTGAGGAAGGGATTCGTGCGGCGCTCCCGTCCAATGGTCGTTTCGGGTCCATGTCCGCTGTACACGATGGTGTCGTCGGAGAGTGGCAGCAACTCGCGCTCGATGCTCGCGATCAACGTGTCGAAATCGCCGCCGGGCAGGTCCGTCCGGCCTATGGATCCGGCAAAGAGCACGTCCCCGCTGAGCACCACGCCGGGAGCCACGAGACAGACACTGCCCGGAGAGTGGCCCGGTGCGTGCCGTACGGCGACGGCGATGTTGCCCACGCTCAGCCGCATGCCATGAGACAGGTCGTGATCGGGCGCGGGAAGGTCGCCGGGCGGCGCTAAACCAAACCACGCCGCCTGCTCGGGCACGGCATCGTAGAGTGGGCGGTCGGCTGGATGCAGCCATACCGGCACGCCGGTTTCCGCCGCCACTCTGGCCACGCCCAGGACGTGATCGAGGTGGGCATGCGTCAACCAGATGCCGATGGGCTTCGCACGCGATTCTTCGACCTTGTGCAGAATCAGGCCCGCCTCCTCGCCGGGGTCCACAATCGCGCACTCGACCGCCGCCTCGTCTATCAGGAGATAGCAGTTCTCGGCGAACATGCCGTTGGGGATCTGGACGATCTTCACTGCTTGACCTTCCCGTCGCCTTCACGCATGGACTTGAGGTACTTCTCCACTGCGATCGCGGCCGTCGTCGCATCGCCGACTGCGGTGGTGATCTGCCGCGTCAGCTGGCTGCGCACGTCGCCGGCGGCAAACAGTCCCGCCATCGACGTCATCATCCGGTTGTCGGTGATGAGGTAACCGCCGGCATCGTGATCGACGTGGCCGTCGACCAGCTGGGTATTCGGCTTGAACCCGACGAAGATGAACACGCCGCCCACGTCGAGATTCGTGCGCTCCCCGGTCGTCTTGTTCTCGAGCACGGCGTGCGTCACGCCCTTCTCGTTGCCGACAATCTCCGGCACGACGGTGTTGCGGACGACTTCGATCTTGGGGTTCGCGAACGCGCGGTCCTGAACGATCTGCGATGCGCGGAATTCGTCGCGGCGATGCACCAGGTGCACCTTGCTCGCGTACCGCGTCAGATAATCGGCCTCCTCGACCGCGGCGTCGCCGCCGCCCACCACCGCCAGGCGCTCACCCTTGAAGAACGCGCCGTCGCACACCGCGCAGTAGGACACCCCCCTGCCCGCATACTCCTTTTCGCCGGGGATCCCGAGCTTGATCGGCGTGCCGCCGGCGGTCAGGATCACCGCCTGGCTGCGATAGGTATCGCCTCGCGCCGTGTGGACCTCGAACCAGCCGTCGGCATCCCGGTGGATGCGCTCAACCGTGTCGGTGACGATTTCGGCACCGAACTTCTTGGCGTGCTCGGCCATCTTCTGGGACAGCTCCCACCCCTTGATGCTCTCGAAGCCGATGTAGTCTTCGATGAGATCGGTGTTGAGGAGCTCGCCGCCGGGCGCCCCACGCTCGATCGTGACTGCCTTGAGCATGCCGCGCCCGGCATACATCGCGGCGCAGAGCCCTGCCGGGCCGGCGCCGACGATGACGACGTCGTACGTGAGTGCTGCGGGCTTCGTCATGTGCTCGTGAATTCCAGTCGCGGGGGGTCACCCTCCCCTGCCAGGGCGCGCGTCAACTGCGCGCGAAACTGCACCATTTCGAACTCGACCTCGGGACGCTGCGGTCCAGCCAGCTTCTCGAGGGCCGCTGCTCCAACGACCACGGTCCCGTGGCGGTTCCGGCGGGCCAGATGCAGCAGCGCGGCAGCCGCCTGGATGAAGCCCTGCCAAATCCGCGCCTCATCTTCCTTAATAATAGAACGCCAGACTGTTTCCAACGCTTCGTGCGCCAACCAGAACTCGCCGGAATTAAACAGGTCGCGGGCGTGCTCCAAGTAGCGGCGGCGATCCTCTGGATTCATGTGCGCGTACTGCTCACCGCGCACCAAGTTTCACGAGATTCACCGCTCCATGACAGCTCGAAATTGTCCCCACCAGGACCTCCGCGGGATCACCGGAGGCTCCAGCTTCCTCCACCAACCGATCGCCAGCAAGGACGGCGGCGACGCTAAACATTCCCACGCCGAACACCGCATGCTTGCACACGAACAGCGCCGGTCCCGCGACCGGGCGACCGCCCTCGCGCAGGCGATTCGCAAGCTCACGTACCGTGTCACCCATCTCCCAGGTGCGCGGCGCGCCGATCGCCGGACACAGGGCCGGCTCGATGCAGTGCGTCGGACACACCCAGTCGGCCCACGAGACGTAGCGCGTCTGATCGGGCCCCCCCCCGCTACGATCGTACGGCGTCGGGACGTCCCCGGGCACCGGCTCGACGCTGACCGCGCGCTGCGGCCACCGCTCGCGCGCGCGCCGCAATACCCAGTCGAACATGAGATGAGGCATGTGGGGTGACGGGACGATCTGGTCACCGGGTGCGCGGTGCGTGGTGCGCGACGCGCGGGACAGCCACTCGTCGAAGAATGGAGTCCAATCCGATATGACGAATGCGCGATCTGGTGCCTCGCCCAGTTCGCGGCGGGCTTGGCATTCGGGATTGCGATCGACGACGATGACATTCTGGTAATCGGTCTTGCCCCGCGCCTTGGCCTTGGCCAGCTGAGACGCGTAGAACGTGCCGTAGCAGCCACCGCCGACGACCACCACGTCTCTCAGCGGATCAATCTCCCACCGTCGATGACGAGGATGGTCCCCGTGGCGTAGTCGGTGCCGGCGACGAGGAACTGCACGGCGGCCACGACGTCATCGGGCGACCCCAGACGCTTGAGCGGCGTCGTCTCCCGAATGTGGTCACGCGCCTCCTGATCCCACTCTTCGGGAAGGAGCACTGCGCCCGGCGCGATCGCGTTGACGGCGACCTCGGGCGCGAGCGCGCGGGCGAGTGCTTTCGTCAACATGATGACGCCGGCCTTGCTGATGCAGTGCGGTATGTAGCCCGGCCACGGCTCCAGTCCCGCGATGTCCGCCATGTTCACGATCTTGCCCTTGGCGCGGCGCAAGTGGGAGATGGCGCCCTGCGACACGAAAAACATCGCCCGCAGGTTGAGATCGAGCGTCGCATCCCAGCTCTCGGGGGTCACAGCCTCGACCCGCTCCTGCACCATGATCGCGGCGGAGTTGACGAGAACGTCGAGCCGGTTGAGGCGGCGTGCGGCCGCATCGGCGAGAGCGCGGGCTGCGTTCGCATCGCGCAGATCGGCCTCGAGCAGCTCGGCGCGGCGGCCGGCCGCGCGCACGGCACGGGCCGTGTCCTCGGCGCCTTTCGCCGAGCCATGGTAATGGATGGCGACATCGCACCCCGACTGCGCCAGCCCGATCGCAATCGCCTGGCCGATCCGTGTTCCGGCACCCGTGACCAGCGCGGCGGCACCCAACCCCTCGAGCCGCACTAGTACGCCTTGCCGGTGACGGGAACGATCTGGCCGGTGATGGCGCTCGCGTCGTCGCTCGCCAGAAAGAGCACCGTATTCACGACCTCGTCGAGCTCGACGAGGGGTTGCTTGTCGCCCATCTGCGCGAGGTTGTCGGCGGTGCGGACCGTCGCGGGCGCGACCGCGTTCACGCGGATGTCGGCATCGCGGTACTCGCGAGCGAGCTCGCGCGTGAGTCCGGCCACGGCCGACTTTGCCGCGCTGTAGGCGGACATGTGCATGAGGGAGCGGACAACCGCGATGGACGCGAAGTTCACGATGGCGCCGCCGCGCGCGAGCAGCAGCGGTACAGCCGCCTGACACATGTAGAACGCCGTCTTGAAGTTCACCGCGAGCTCGCGGTCGAGGATCTCCGGCTTCACCTCGGTGAACGGACCGTAGCTGAAGAATCCCCCCGCCACATTGACGACGACATCGAGCCCGCCAAACTGCGCCTGCGCCAGTGCCGTCGCCGCGCGGGCGGCGTCCGGCTGCGTCAGGTCGCCGGCCGACGCCTTGGCCGCGATGCCTTCGGCCCCGAACTCCTTGACCCGATCGGCCAGGCCCACGGCATTGACGTCGGCGAGCAGCAGCTTCGCCCCCGCGCGGCCGAAGCCGCGGGCCACCGCGTGGCCAATCTGCCCGACCCGCCCGACACCGGTGACCAGGACGACCTTGCCGTGGAAGTCAGGCGGCACGGACGATGTCATCCACGGGCGGAGCGCCACGCTGGGCAAAGCGGACGGTGCCGTCGCGCCCAATCACGTAGACCGTGCGCTGGATGCCCTTGCCGTCGTCCTTCAGCGCGTGATACGCGCCCGCGATCGTGCGCTCGGGGTCCGAGAGCAGCGGAAAGTTGAAACGGAACTTCTCGACGTAGCTCTTGTGGCTCTCGATGCCCGCGGGATTCACACCGAACGGTTGCATCTTGGCGGCTTCAAACTTGGCGATCTCATCGCGCACGGCGGAGAGTTGGCGGTTTCAGCCGGGGGTGTTGTTGCCGGGATAGAACACCAGCGCGACCGGCCCGTGCTTCAGGAGATCGGCGAGCGCGTAGCTGCGGCCGTCGGACGCCTGGGCGTTGAACGTGGGGGCTTTACTGCCGATCGGTAGCGGGTCGCTCATCGCGTTTCCTTTTCGTGAGCTCGAGGCGGTGCTCGAGCGGTTCGAGCCACGTGTCCGGCACTCGCATGCCGCCCAGTGGCGCGTGTGAATCGCCGTACTCGCTCTCGCCATGCCAGTCCGATCCGCCGCTGATCCCGAGTCCCAACCGCTGGGCGATTCTGGTGAGGCGCTGCTCGACGGCGGGCGCATGGCTGGGGTGTCGCACCTCGACGCAGTCGAGTCCTTGATCCTGAAAGATCCGAATTTGCGCTTCCGACCCGTGATCCCCCAGGTGGGCGGCGCTTGTCAGCCCGCCCACCTCGTGCACGAGCGTGCAACGCTCCACCATCGCCCTCGCCGCTTCCGTCGCCTCCGCCGCCGCCCCCCCCCGCGCCCCCGAGCAGCTGCGCCTGGACGTCCTCGAGATCAATCGGGACGCCAAGATCCTGGAGCTTCGCCACGATCTGCTCGCCACGTCGCCGGCGCGCCGCGCGAGTCTCGCGCAGGAACGTCTGTAGCCGCTCGTTATCCGGCGACAGAAACAGCCCGAGAACGTGCAGCTCGCCCCAGGGCGCGCGGACGCTGAACTCGCATCCGGGGATGACGCGGATGCCGAGCTTCGCCGCCTCGTACGTCGCCTCGGCGACCCCGTCGGTGGTGTCATGGTCGGTAAGCGCGAACGCGGCCAGATCGGCCGCCCGGGCATGGTGCGGGACCTCCGACGGCGCGCATTCGCCGTCGGAGACCGTCGAATGGCAATGCAAATCAATGTGCGGCGTAATCGATCTCGGGCGCGGTCCAGGCGGGTTGCGACTGGCGGAACAAGTCGAGCAGCTCGCGGTCGGAGAGCTCGCGGAACGCGCGCTCTTGCGCGCGGGACCCGACGGGCGAGAAGTGTGTGACGCGGCGGCGCCGCTGGGACCCGGTGCCGTGTTCGAAGATGAGGCCGAGCTGATCGCGGCCGTACACAGTCACGCGGCCGGAGGGAAACACCTCCCAGCGCTCGCCCTCGATGGTCATGATGCGACGTGCCATGGCCCCCCCACGCCCCCCGGCCCTATGCCTGAGAGGTTGTGGCGACGGGGACCTCGCTCCACAGCTCCCACGCGTCGGGAGCGTATGTGGCGAGCGCCTGGAGCCGCCGCTCGAGCTTGATCTCCTCAGGCAGCCGCGACGCCTGGGCGCGATGCGACATCTCCGTCGGGCTCTCGGAAAACTCGATGAAGAGCCGCGGATCCTTGGCGTTGCGGAACAGCCAGATCCGTTGGCCGCGCGCGTCGGCGAACTGGCTCAGCTCGCGCAGCGTGTTGACGTACTCGGTTTCGTTCTGAGCAGGCACGCGTACGCGCGCCGCCGTCAGGACTTTCGCCATGCTCACACCGCCCCCTCGGGAAACTCTTGCAACAGCTTCTTCACATCGGCCAGGAACTTGTCGGCATCGGCGCCGTCTACGACCCGATGATCATACGACATCGTCAGCATCCCCATCGTGCGGATCGCGATCGACTCGGTGCCGTCGGGGGGGGCCGCCGTCACGACCTTGGGGCGCTTCTCGATCGCGCCGACACCCAGGATCGCCACCTGTGGCTGGTTGATGATGGGAATGCCGGCATAGGGCCCGAAGCCGCCCGGGTTCGTGATCGTAAACGTGCCGCGCTGGATGTCGTCGGGCGACAGCTTCTTGGTGCGCGCCCGCTCGCCGAGATCGTTGATCGCGCGCGCGATTCCGATCAGCGACAGCTCGTCGGCGTGCTTGATGACGGGCACGATCAGTCCCCAGTCGAGCGCGACCGCGATGCCGATGTTGACGTCGGCTCGATAGATCGTGCTGTCGCCAGAGACGGCCGCGTTGACCACGGGGTGCTTGCGGAGGTTCTCGGCGCACGCCTTCACGATGAAGGCGAGGAACGTGAGACTCACGCCGCGCTCCGCGTAAACGTGCTTGGCTTTCCCACGCAGCTGGGCGACGCGCGTGAAATCGACCTCGAACATGCTCGCGACGTGGGCCGACACGCGCTTCGACATCACCATGTGGTCCGCGGTGATCTTGCGGATCTTGGACCACGGCTCGACGCGATCGCCCGGCCAGGGGTCCACGGCCGGATGTTCGACGGCGCCGGAAGGAGCCGGGAGCCGGGAGCCGGGAGCCGACGGCGCCTGGGTCGGAGCGCGCTCGATGTAGCCGAGAATGTCCTGCTTGGTTACGCGACCGGCGTAGCCGCTCCCGGGTATGCGCGAGATGTCGACGCTGTGCTCGGCTGCGATCTTGCGAACGAGCGGAGTCGATTTCGTCCGCAGGCGCTGCTCGGCCGTCAGGACCCCCCCCCCCGCCCCGCCGCCGCCGTCCCCATCGCCGCTCTTCATGACCGGGGCGGGAGCCTTTGGCGTCTCGGCCTTGGGCGCGGGCGCCGGCTTCGGCGGTTCGGGCTTTGGAGCCGAGGGGGGCGCGGGCGCCGGTGCAGCTGCAGGCTTCGAGGCTGTCGCACCGGCCTCAGTTTCCAACACCGCGACGAGCGTCTGCACCGGCACCGTCTGCCCCTCCTGAACCTTGATCTCCGCCAGGGTGCCAGCCGCGGGCGCGGGGATCTCGGCATCGACCTTGTCGGTCGAGATCTCGAACAGCGGCTCATCACGTTTGACGACGTCGCCGACCTTCTTGAGCCACTTGCTCAAGGTGCCTTCGGCAATCGATTCGCCCATTTGGGGCATCAGGACATCAACGCGTGCCATGATTCACCTCAGTATTTCGCCAGCCACCGCGCAGCCTTCACAATATCGTCAGTCTGGGGCAGCACGAAGTCCTCGAGCGTCGGCGCATACGGCAATGGGACGTCGTGCGCCGTTACCCGCATGATCGGCCCGTCGAGCCACTCGAACGCCTGCTCGTTGATCCGCGCCGCGATCTCGCCCGCGATCCCGCCGGTGCGCGTGTCTTCGTGCACGATGAGCACCTTGTTCGTCTTCTTGACCGTATTCACGATGGCGGCGTCGTCCAGCGGGAGCAGCGTCCGCAGATCGACCACCTCGACGGACAACCCATCTTCCTTGTCCAGCTTCTCAGCCGCTTCGAGCGATTTCCACAGCGTCGCGCCGTAGCTGATGATCGAAAGATGCTTCCCTTCCCGTGCGATGCGCGCCTGTCCGATCGGCGTGAGAATCTCCTCACCCTCAGGCAGCTGCTCCTTGATACGCCGGTACAGCCATTTGTGCTCGAGATAGAGCACGGGGTCATCATCGCGGATCGAGGATTTGATCAGACCTTTCGCGTCCCGCACCGTCGCCGGATAGACGATCTTGAGTCCCGGCGTGTGCAGGAACGCCGCCTCGGGGTTCTGCGAGTGAAATGGTCCGCCGCGCACGTAGCCGCCGCAGGGACCGCGCACCACCATCGGCGTCGAGAGGCCGGCCCGATAGCGCGCCGTCGCGACGTAGTTTGTCAGCATGTCGTAGGCGCACGAGATGAAGTCGATGAACTGCATCTCGGCGACGGGCCGGAGTCCCATGTGCGCCGCGCCCGCCGCGGCGCCAACGATCGCCGCTTCGGAGATCGGCGTGTCGATCACCCGCGACTCGCCGAACTTCTTCACGAACCCATCGGTCACCTTGAACGCACCGCCGTACAAACCGACATCTTCGCCGAGGATGAAGACGCGGTCGTCGCGCTCCATCTCCTCCCAAAGTCCCTGGCGCAGCGCCTCAAGGAAGGTGACTTCAGCCATTACAGGCTCTTGAACCAGAGCTTGTCCGCACTCGGCGGATGGACATACACGCCGGGCAGCGCGCTCTCAGGATCGGGCAGTGGCTCGTTCACGCACGCATCCGTCGCCTGATCGACTTCGACCCGCACGCGGTCGTCGATGTCCTTCAAGTCCCCTTCCGCCACGAGGTCGGCCGCGAGCACGCGCTGCGTGTAGCGGTCGACCGGATCGTTCGACTTCGACCACAGCTCCAGCACATCCTTGGGGACGTAATGCTGATCGTCGTGCTCGGCGTGGCCTTTGCGACGGTACGTCTTCACTTCGATGAAATGCACCCCTTTGCCCCGCCGCGCGCGCTCCACGGCAAACCGCGTCGCTTCGTACACCGCAAAAACATCGTTGCCATCGACGCTGACCGCCGGAATCCCGTACCCTTTCGCCTTGTCGGCGAGATCCTTGACCGCGAATTGCTTCTCCGGCGGCGTCGAGTAGGCCCAGTGGTTGTATTCGCCGATGACGACAAGGGGCAGGCGCTGCACAGCCGCGAGATTCAACCCTTCATGAAACGTGCCGGTCGACGTGCCGCCGTCGCCGATGTACACGAGGCCGACGCGTGACTCGCCGCGCAGCTTGAAGCTGAGCGCGATCCCGGCCATCACCGGGATCATGTCGCCCAAATGCGAGATCTGGCCGAGGTACCCCTTCTCCAGGTCGTTGAAGTGGACGTTCAGCTCGCGCCCGTGCGTGGGACTGTCGGCTTTCGCCATGTATTGGCGCAGGATTTCGATTGGCTGGGCGCCCATGACGAGCAGGGAGCCGAGGTTTCGAATGAGGGGAGACAGGATGTCCTTGTTCCGTCCGCGCTCCAGGGCATAGGCCGAGGCGACCGATTCGGCTTCCTGGCCAAGCGAGCGGAACAGGCCGCCGATGACCTTGGTCTGGCGATATAGGGCAACCAGCCGCTCCTCGAGCGTGCGCGTAAGGCGCAGGTAGTAATAGATCTCGAGCAGCTGGTCGGTAGAGAGCGCCGCCCCAGACGGTATGACCCCCGTCGGCTGAGTCGCAGGAAGAGCCATGGCCCTAAATTATAGCCGGGGGGGAAGATCCATGGCGAACATCAAGCTCCGTGTCACCGGCATGACCTGCGGCCACTGTCAGGCCAAGGTCGAGAAGGCGCTGAAGGGAGTCACCGGCGTCTATTCCGCGATCGTCGACCTGCCGGACGGCGAAGCGGAAATCGACTTCAACGACGACCAAGTGACGACGGAGCAGCTCCTGACGGCCGTCACCAAAGCGGGCTACAGCGCGAAGATCGCCGGCTAGTACGCGCCGCGCATGACGTGCGCGGGTTCGACCAGCTTGTGCACTTCCGCGAGAAACCGCTTCGCCAGCTTGTCGAGCTCGGATTCTCCTACCTGATCGGTCGCCACCTCGACGAACGTATAGTGCCCACCCTCGGGCCGCGCGCTGATCGTAATCCGTCCTAACGTGCCCTGATACGCCCGGCGCCTCGGGTGTTCCTCCGCCGGCGCGAGCCGCCCACCAAAGAAGCTCTTCGCCACGTCGAGTACCGCTTCGGGACTCGCGCTAGTTCTGTGGAAGTAACGCATGACTCACGACTCCTCGAGGTTTGAACGACCGGAGCGTCAGGCTGTTGAGCACCACCGAGAGACTGGACCACGCCATCGCCGCGCTGGCGAGCACGGGCGAGAGCAGCCAGCCGGTCAACGGATACAGCGCTCCGGCCGCCACCGGAATCAGCACGACATTGTAGCCAAACGCCCAGATCAGATTCCAGCGAATCGTACGCAGCGTTCGGCGCGACAGCTCGATCGCGGTGAACACGGCGCGCAAGTCGCCGCGGATCAGCGTCACGTCCGACGCTTCCATCGCGATGTCGGTCCCCGTACCGATCGCGATGCCGATGTCGGCTTGTGCCAGCGCCGGCGCGTCGTTGATGCCGTCGCCGACCATCACGATGCCGCCGCCCTGGCGCTGCAGCTTTCTCACGAGGTCCGCCTTCTGCGATGGCAGCACCTCCGCGATGATCTCGTCGATGCCGACCTCGTTCGCCACTGCCTGCGCGCCCTTCTTTGAGTCGCCCGAGACCATGGTCACCGGAATGCCGCGCTTCCGGAGCAGCTCAATCGCTGCCTTCGACGTCGGCTTGATCGGATCGGAGATCGCGATCACCGCGAAGACCGTGTTGTTCACGACGACGATCACCGGTGAGCGGCCTTGTGCCGCCAGCCGGTCGGCATCGGTGCCGAGCGAGCCGAGCTCCAGGCTGCGCTCGCGCGCGTGCCGGAGCGAGATCACCTCGATGATCCGGCGGTCCACGGTCCCGCGCACACCGCGGCCTTCCATGGCCGCGAACTTCTCGACGGGAAGCAGCGACACCTGCTTGTCCTGCGCCGCCTTGAGAATCGAGACCGCGAGCGGATGCTCGGAGCGTTGCTCCACGGACGCGGCCCACTTGAGGACGTCAGCCGGACTGATCGGCGTGCCGTCCGGCTTCTTGGCCGTCACGATGTGCGTGACGGTAGGCTTCCCCTCGGTGATCGTGCCGGTCTTGTCGAGTAGAACAGTGCGAGCGCTGGCGAGTCGCTCTAGCGCCTCACCACTCCGAATCAGGATGCCGTACTCGGCCGCTTTACCCGTGCCGACGAGGATCGCCGTGGGAGTCGCCAGACCGAGCGCGCAGGGACACGCGATGATGAGCACCGTGACGAAGGCCACCGTCGCATAGACCAGCGCCCGCATCTGGGGCATCGGCCCGAGATCGAACCAGACGATGAACGCGACGAGCGCGAGCGCGATGACGATCGGCACGAACACGCCCGCGACTCGATCGGCGAGCTTCTGGATCGGCGCCTTCGTCGCCTGCGCATCTTCGACGAGCTGCACGATCTGGCCGAGCGCGGTCTCCTTGCCGACACGCGTCGCCCGGAATGTGATGCTGCCGGTGGTGTTCAGCGTGCCGCCGATGACTTCGTCGCCCGGCTTCTTGGCCACGGGCATGGGCTCGCCGGTCAGCATCGCCTCGTTCACCGCCGACGCGCCGTCGGTGACGACGCCGTCCACCGGTACCTTCTCTCCGGGCTTCACGATCAACAGGTCGCCGACGACGACAGCTTCCACCGGTGTTTCGACTGCTTCGCGATCGCGAACCACATGCGCCGACTTTGCCCGCAGCGCCGCCAGCCGGCGAATCGCCTCCGACGTGCGGCCCTTCGCGCGCGCCTCCAGCAGCCGGCCCAGCAGGACGAGCGCGATGATCGCGGCGACGGCCTCGTAGTAGACGTCCGCCGGGAGTCCGGCGCGGAGGAACAGCGTGGGCGCAGCCGTAGCGACCAGCGAGTAGAGATACGCTGCGCCGGTTCCGACGCCGATCAGCGTGTTCATGTCGGCGGTGCGGTGCCGGGAGCGTGATTGCGGCGAGCCCCCATTTGATCCAGTCGAGGTCGAGGATCCAGCCCTGTCGCGCCACCCAGTCGCGGAGCCAGACGGCGGCCGGCATGAGCAGCCGGCCCATGAGATCGACCTGCTTCATGGTGCCGCCCTCTCCCATCGGCCGGTCGGCCATCAGCAGCATCGAGCCGATCATGGCGACGATCGTGACGACCGCCGCAACCAGGAACTTCCAGGCGAGCGTGCGAATCTCTCTGCTGCGCGCGATACGCTCACGTTCCAGCGGGTCCTCTGAGGCGATCGGCTCCGCGACCTCGAAGCCAGCCTCGGCGACCGCTTTTTCCAGGTCCTCTCCGCTCACCACGCCCGGGATGTAGTCGACCGTGACCATTTCCGTCGCCTGATTCGCGACGGCGCGGATGACGCCATTCGCCTTCGAGAGTGATTGCTCGAGCGGCACGACGCTCGGCGCATAGTGCAGATCGATGACGCTGAAGGTGACGCTCGCCTTGCCGCAGTTGTAGCCGGCATCGCGCACCGTCTTGATGAGCTGCGCGACGTTGGTCTGCGCCGCGTCATACTCGATGGCGGCCTTGTTGGTGGCGAAGTTGACGCCCGCTGAGGT
>WNGO01000500.1_pt1 | contig 24002 bp, 27 predicted proteins | sample 5400511 | NCBI WGS metagenome assembly WNGO01 (sample SAMN13153380, study PRJNA577476) | soil metagenome | isolation source: 20 cm soil or saprolite under Garry oak tree replicate 2 | place: USA:California | collected 2016-06-15 | reverse complement strand
TCTTCTCGATATCACCGGTCATAGAGATTGTGTTATTGACGGTTGTGTGGTCGACGTCAAATCTACTGCCAGTCGCAGCTTTATCAAGTTCAAGGATCACACGCTTGGGGATTCTGACAGTTTTGGGTATCTGGATCAACTGGATGGCTATCTTGCAGCTTCGGCTAATGACCCTCTGGTCAGAACTAAAGATGTCGGATATCTATTCGCTGTTGACAAACAACTAGGACATATGGTGCTATATGAACACAAACTCCGACCGGATCATATCCTTCAAAGAATTAATGACTATAAACGAATTGTGGGTCTCGATCAGCCGCCCACTTGCACTTGCGGTACGATCGCCGACGGTAAAGCAGGAAACGTTAGACTTGATGTCCCGGCAAGCTACAGCGCTTTCAAACATGTGTGCTTCCCTGGCCTCAGAACCTTCCTCTACTCCGACGGACCAAGATACCTCACAAAAGTAGTGAGGAAACCTGATGTAATCGAGGTAAATCGTCATGGACAAGTCGTATATAACTGATCCAAGTCATGGTGGCAAAGTTACTTGCCACCGATGTAACGGTTTTATCAAAGAAGGAGATGAAAAGATATTTGATCAAACATACTTCCACAAAGAATGCTTCAATCAATATGAGCATTACTATGGTCTGGACAAACCTATAGATTAATGTTATAATTAAGAAAGAAAAGGATACCTTATGAATACTGCAGTTAATTATAATATCACCGACGCTGAGAATGGCTATATTGTCAATAAGTCTGTTGAGACTGAGTCCGAAAAGGATGACACTTTCAGCTCTTCGTACACTAGCGAAACCTATGTCTTTGGTGACTGGGCCGCTGTCCTCGAATGGCTGAAGAATGCCGAAGGCTAAAGGAAAAGGGGAGAATAAAATCTCCCCTATTTCTAAGCGCGGCAGACGGTTACTACTCAGATATGGAATAACAGAAGGACAATACGATGCTTTATACAGGTCCCAAGAAGGTCGTTGTGCAGTTTGTAAAAGAGCTGCTTCGAATTTCAAACATCGACTCTCTATCGATCACGATCACAAAACGGGAGAAATCCGCGGACTTCTCTGTATCCATTGCAACCGATACGTCGTCGGAAGACATCGTAAAGACCTTGGCTCAGACTTACTCAAGGCTGCGTACGAGTACCTCGTCAGAGACTACTCCGGCTGGATAGTACCGAGGAAGAAGAAGTGTCGAAAGAGAAAGAAATCAAAGCGGCAACGTATGTCTGGATAGGGGCAGGAACGATGTTCCTTCTGTGTCTATTAATCGGTCTAGCAGACAAATGGGGAGTACTCGATCCAGTCTTGGATTATCTAAATATTAAATGAACTATGCGAATATTCTAGAGACATACACTCTGGAAGAGATACTTGAATTGAACGATAAGACTACCGAAGATTGTTTAGAATTTCTAGTCGAGGAAGGGTTTGTTAGACTCCCTTCGATTAAACCGTTGGATTTCGAATGAAGAAACGTCATCCAAGTAACCGTCGTGAACGGATGCAGCTAGAAGCTGAAAAGAAAGAACAAAGTGCGAAAAAAGAGAGCGCCTACGTTAGGCGACGAACTGCCGACCTCCAACAGAAGGAAGCAGAAGATGACATTCGGAAAGAAGTTCTCTGACAAGTTCGGTGAAGACAAGAAGATCGAAATCTCCACCGCTAATATCCACGCTGCAGTCGAGGCATTCCTCCGCAGCGTGAAGAAATTGAAAGATTCCGACGATGTCTTTTCCATCAATATGGATGAGATCGTGGGCAAGAAACCGACGGATGTAATCACCATCGGAATAAGAATAAGGAAGGAATAAGTTGGTACGGACGGACAGGAACTACGCGAAGGAAACAACGTATGAGGATACTCCGGCGCAAGTCAAACGTCGTATTGCCCGTAACCGAGCAAGACGCAAAGCACTCAGACAAGGACGAGTCCATAAAGGTGATCTCAAAGAGCTTGACCACGTTGGATTTCATCGGACTGGTAGCCTTGACCGTGTTGCTACCCGTGTGGTCAGCAGGACTGCGAACAGACGAAGACAACCGCCGCGAAAATCAAGGCATTGACAAGATAAAGAAAGACTGATATTATGATTTGGTTAATACAACCAAAGGAAAAAGGCATGAACCAACATGTTAAAGAAACTAAAGACGTTTTGGATGAGGCTGACAAGCCCATCCGAGACGACACTGTTTTCGTCCAAGACGACGGTGACTACCCAATCGACCCCCTCGACTCCCCCGGAAACGAACCTCCGGAAGTCAAGGAAGACTAAAGTTAAACTGCCGATGTAATGTCGGGTACTCGGGGAGTATGCTCAGGCTGCTCCCCCTCTTTATGAGATTAAAATGGAATATAAATTAAAAACTCTCCCTTGCGATACTATAGCATCTTGCAAACCTGCGATGCCACAGAATATGTACGAGCTGTTTCAAGACTACCTCGGCAATCCTGTGAGTTCAAATCAAGAAGGGATAACCCCCATGCGTTATAATGACGTTCCCCAAGTTGCAACGTCTGTCGTTGCTATGACTGCCCCGATCTCTGTCGAGGCAACACAGCGTGACTTCCTCACCCAGCGTGTTAGTCAGGTGACCAACAAGCTCGACAAGGATCTTCGTAAGCAGTTCTTCATGGACTCAGAAGATCGTCCTAGGACTGCCGAAGAGTTGATCAAAGCCATCGAAGAGGGTAACTACACTCTCGATCAGGATGCGATCGACAGGGTTGGCGAAGATATCATCCATTACAACAACGAGTACGGAATTCGTTGGGGTAAGGATAAGCCTGACCACAAAGGTTACATGGCCGCGAAGGCAGTCCTCAGAGAGGCTGCTCAGGATGTCATCGATACGGTGACGACTGCCTCGATCGAAGAGGCTCGCAAAGCACTGAAGACCTTCAAGGTCTGGCAGTACCAAGCCTGAACTAACTCAAACGAAAACCCCCGATGTAATGTCGGGGGTTTTTTTGTGCCTATGATAGGCGTTTTGTCTATTTAGCTTTTTGAATGTATATTAAACTTAGTTCCGAAGCCACCTGAAGCAGGTCTCCAACCATTATACCAAAGCACTCTCTTGCCTGAATAGCTGATGAATGGAGCCCATCCATTGATGATGGACCATTTCCAACCATATTGATGTGGATTAGCATCATACCATGTTGTTAAAAGAACTGGCGCTGGACCTTTAACCCAATAACCTTTCCCTTCGAATCCTATTACAAATCCCATGAAGTTGCCGATTGGATTGCGGCAGAACCAATAAAAGTCTCTCAAGAATTGATTCCTTACATTAGGAAGGTATGGTTCTCCATTGTTTATCTCTGGAGCATGCCATGAATCTCCATTGCGAAACCACCACAAGAAACCTGTTGGTTTAGGTGTGGCTGGTACGTATACTGTTTCTATTGTCATCTTCTTTTTCTATCCGTATGTCCGTAAGACTAATAAATATATGATTATTGCTGCTACTAAGACTAAAGCTACGGCTGATCCGAGATCTTTATTCATTCTAGCGGGTTGAGTTTAATATCTTCCCACTCATTTCCTTGAAGTTTAGCCAATTCACGACCCATCTTATTATATTTAGCTACATTGAATTCATTCCAGTTCTTCTTGTCTGCTAAAATCTTATTCCCGAATGCATGTAATTCATCGTATCTCTTAATGAATTCTTCATGAGGTATTGTTACAGTCTCTTGAAAATGTTCGTCTACTAACTTCTTCCAAGCTTTCTTAAAAGCTTCATCTTCTGCATCAGAACCAAGCATATTAGGTTCTCTGACATTATACGGCCTGTCTGGATGACCCTCTGGAAAGTTCTCGTTAGCCCCACGTCTGAATGGAATTACTTCAGACTTCATCGGACCTTGTCCCCACGGAGGTGGAGGTTCATTCTGGAAGATTCGAGGCATATCATATTCTTCCGATCTATATGGAGGAATTAATCGCTGTGTTTCTCGTTCATAATATAGTCTAGCTTGAACGTTCCTAGCTTCGACTTCTCCTTTCAGCCTTCTATACAGCTTATAATGCGCATTCGCTGCGTCTTCTAGATGAATCTCAGCTTGGACTATATTCTTCAACCTTTTAAAATTCGGAGAATCCTTAGCACTTTCCAGAGCTTCTTTAACTATAGGAGAGATTGGTTTTCCTTTAAGATTATCGTATATGGCTGCTTTAAGATCTGCAAGCTCTTCTGAAAGAAACCCAGACGCAATTATGTCTTTCTCAGTCTTCGTTCTAACATTCTTGAAGAATGCTTCTGCAATATCGAGCTGCTTAGTCCTGAACATTTCAGAACTACCACCTCTAGTAAATCCCTCTATATCTTGAATCGCATGCTGAACTTCGTGCATTACAACACTGCGAACTTCTTCTTTGCTAAGATCGGGGGCCAGAAAGAGGGTCCTCCCTAACATCATTCCCTTAGTTCCTAGTTTAAGCTCTTCTTCAGGAAGAGTTTTAACTTGAATTCCTTTCAATTCAGGATATGCTTTGAATAATTCAGGATGGTCTATCGCTTGTTCGAGAGTCTGTCCCTTGCCTCGACTTGTCTTTATTACAAAGTCTAAAACATCTTCGAGAGAAGCATTGTCCTTCAGAGGAGGAAGACCTGACGCCTTAGGAGCGTAAGTAATCTTATCCCCGTCGACGGTCTTATCGAAAGCTCCTTCCCGGAGCTTCATATCAGCGTCGTTAATTTCATACCGCCAACGATTGTCAGCTCCACGGAAGAATCCTGTCTTCTTCCAGACGTAGTCTTTAACATCTCCGATCATACCCTTAGGAAGTCCACGACTTTCTAAGATCTGAGCCTCAGCTAGTTTATTCTTGTCTACAGTCCTCGACGTAACACCGGCGAATGAACCTAGACTTCCTTCAGCTAGTTTAGACGCTACTGGCGCAGGACCGAAGGTCATAAGACCTGCCAAATCCGCAGCCTTCTCAATTGCTTGGGCAGACGTATGGACTTCTCCGGTCTCCGGATCTACAGCCCAAGGAGGAGTGTTAGGAAAATCTAAAGCCTTCTTAGCAGTCTCGTAAAACCCAGACAATATCTCGGTCATCCGAGGACGAGGGAAAGGAGTCTGTCTCTCAGGAGGATTCATATAACTTGGAGCTGGATAATAGGTATCTCCAACCCAATGACCGGCTAAGTCTGGACGATCTTTAGCGTACTGAGACTGGTCAGAGAAAGTAGGATGATTGGGTTTCTTAAACGTGTCAGGCCAATGTCCTGTCTCTTTGTCTGGCTGTACACCTGCTTGAAAAGCACCTCTCAGATCATAGTCAAACCCTGAATCGTTAGGAGCATTCTTTGCCTTCCAATCTTGGAATTTAGCCTCTTCGGTAGGACTTAAACTAGTCTCATACTGATTCCCCGGTGTCCCAGTACCTCCTACTGGTTTTAACGCACCAGTGACCTCCGTAGGGCTTCCTAGAGGCATTGTAGAAGACGAGGTGGGTGTGAATAACGGGTCTCCTTCCCTCTGCGTGGGAGGAATAGGCTGAAACTGTGGCGTGTAGTAGTCGACGATCTCGCCTTGATCGTTGTAGATGTTATTAGGGTCTCGTACGATAGCCCGGTTCTGCTCCAGCTGTTGTGGAGTCATAACACGATCTCTAGTCTGTGGTTCGGGTTGTTCGGTGGCTTGGGCAGGCAGGGTACGCATAGTCATAGGCTGTCCCTGCGGATCTCCTTCGACAGGTTTAATACCTATACTGTCCATCTTGTATTGGACTTCATCGTCATAGACTTTATCACCGACTGCGATGGGCATTATTGCATTCTCTTCTTCAGCTGCGTCAGACCAATCTGACGTGCAACATCGGCTGGAATATTATCTACCTGAGACAACGCTTGAGGACCGACTGTTTGAGCGATAGTGCCTAGGATGAAAGCTTCAACACTCCCGCCGCCCACTTCTGCAACATGTTTGAAGTTAGAAAGATTGGCATTGATACGACTGATAGCACCCTGGACAACATGGAATTCAGCGTCAGGATAAGGGCCCTTCAATCCCCATCGTTTAGCTTGCTCCGGTGTGACATTGTACGTCGGGTCTGTAAACCGTTTATTATCGCTATCCCAGCCAACCCTGATGGCAGGATTTCTGATCTCTCCGAGATAACGAAGTTCTCTACTGATTAACTCGTTGCCTAGAGTTTCCTGTGTCCAGTCTACATAGTTCTTCCACAGTCCGGGATGTGTCTGTCCTAACCGGTACATCTCTTTTGTAATCTCAGGTGAAGTAAACTTCTGGAAGACTGCATTCTGTCCTTGGATTACATTCCCACGTTCATCCTTACTGTCTATGTTCAGCCTAGAAATAAAATCTCTATTGTTAGGATGAAATGCAGACAGGGCATAGTTGACTTTGATAGCGTCAGGAACATTCGGATCAGCTATACGAGTGATCTCATCGATCATACTCGCATTCATCTTACGCTTTTCTGAGTCTGTAGCATCCTTCATCTTAGTTTTGAATTCATCGAATGCTCTATTCAATGTCTTCGGAACACCACTCGTCTCCATATCTGTCTGAGTTTGGAGATCTTTGATCCAAGCGTCCTGATAAGTTTGAAATTTACCACTCAAACCATTCGTAAGTTTACGAAGATTCTCACTCTGAAGATATTGTTCTCCGCCAATACGTCTGATAGTTTCAATCGATCGCATGGGGGGACCAACAATGCTGTCTTGAAATACTCTTTTCTGGTCTTCATCGCCTTGGGCTCTAATCCACTGCGCTGTCTTATAGATGCCGCCGCTATCTTTGTTAAAGATGCGCTTGCCAATCTCATCCATTTGTTTCATGGCTGCGTCAGTCCTAGTATTGACTTCGTCAATGCCTATAGCCGCGGTAATTCCCTTCTCTCTAGCATCTCTAAGAATAGCTTGTCTAAGCTGAAGTTGCTTATTCTGCCATTCGTCTCCGATCTCCGCCCATCGCTTAGAAGTAATCTCGCCATTCTGCGTCTTGGCAGCAATAGCCTCAGCATCAGCTTGAGAGCTAATCCCAATCCGGCTCATGAAGTTTTCTACATTAGTCTGAACAACTCCTGCAATGCCTGTATCGAAGAGTTCTTTTCCCCTTTGCTTTCGATCTTCTGTCGAGAGCTTTTTGTCGTTAAAGACAGCCGCTCTGTCAGTCAATTCTAGGCGGAAGCGCTCCTGCGGAGCTGCCCATTTTACGACGTCTGTTCCTCCCCATTCGCCAGACTCTACCTTACGATAAGCGTCTTCTGCACCTTGATATCCAGCTCGACTACGAATGTAAGACAACTGTCGATTACGTTCACTATTCTGATTAGAATTCGCGCGGTTGATATCGTTGATCAAACCAGTGATCACAGCATTGGCTGGATTAACTCCAGTCACCTTTGTGAATTCATGATCAATCTCTTGTTTAAAGCCTGGGTACCTATTCCGTAAGTCCTTCGCCGCTTCTAGAAGTCTTCCTTGGTAATCAGTCTTGGATAGCTTGCCCGCATTTCTGGCACTCTGGAGAGTACCTAACGTGTCTGGGAGGTCTGAGATCTCCTCAGGAGTCTCTTCCCCCATTTCTGCATGAGCATCGAGAATACCTTTACCACCGCCAGCCTTGATCTTTTCCAGTTCAGCTGTGAATGCTAGACGTTCTTTGTTAGCGACTTCGTAAACCTGATCCTCGATGTCTTTCTTGACCATGTGGACTCCAGCCTTAGCCATGAAGTCTCCGATACCTACGATGCCTGCAAATAGATCGCCATAACCTTTCTCAGCCACAGCTTGCCCTTGCAAACCATACGCTGCAGCTTGACCGAGGTACTCTGCGCTCCGATCCGCGATCTCTTGACCTTTCGGAAGGATACGGTTCTCTTCTACACCACGAGGTTTGATGGTATCAGGTATATCTACAGGACGACTACGTTGCTCGTAGTTAGGATCGTTAGTCGGTTGGATTGGCGTATTAATTTGGGCCAATTATTCTTCTCCACGTTGTTTAGCTTTGACGCGTTCTGATCTTGACAGAGCATCCATGCCTACGTCTTTATCTTGTTGACTGCTCGGACGTTTAACGTAGAAGTCAAACGTTACTTTATCTAATATACTTTGATTTTCTGCGGCAGCTCTGCTGACAACACCGGATATCTTATCTTCTGGATAACCTCCGATAGTCAGAAGAACCTTAGCACGAGTAAAGAATTTAGTAGCTAATTCTTCATTACCGTCTTGACTTGCTATAGCACCACGACGATATTCTTGTTGGAACTGTTTCTCGATTTCTTTCTCGTATTCCGTCTGATGTTGAAGTGCATTCCGCATCGTCTGAATATCATTCACACGCTGATCTTTAAAACCTGCTATACCAGCAAAGACTGCCTGGAATGGGGTAGTATCTGCCAACCAAGCTTCCTTCTTGCTAATCCATCTTCCGGTATGGAAGGCAGCCAAAGTTCTGAAGAAGGAGTTGACTGAACTGATATTCCTGAGAGGATCGATGAAATCTTCAGGAGCTGGTTGGAATAGATCTCCGTCGTCTCTGACAAGGTTAGTCATAACCCTCCAGAAGCCGTCTGAGGCTTCCCAAGTACCTTTAGCAAGACTCCATGCAGGTCCACCAATGATGTCTAAGAAGTTTTTATCAGAACGATTGATGCCGCCGAGGAAATCAAACCCCTTCGTACCTAACCGTTCTGGGAAGTCGTACCATGTTCCAGCCCTCGGGTCTCCCTTGCCGCTGATTACAGCACCAGCTGCAGACAATACTCCTTCCATGGCTGTCGATGAGAAGAAGTCGTCTCCGACGACATATCCATTCTCCATCATCTTCTGTCGCATATAGCCTGCCAACGGAATACCAGACACACCAGTACCCATCGGAATACCATACAGAAGCATATTCGTAACAATCAGACGACGCTTCTCAGCGCTAGTCAATCGACTTCCAGCCATCAATTCTGTCAGCCTTAGTTGGTAAGTATAGAATTGAGTAGGGACACTCATAGCACCTGAGTGTAGAGCAGAACTACTAGCACGAGACATATTTATGTTGAGAAGATCAGCCCGTTGTAGAATGTCAGCTCTGTCTTGTTCGGTTATACGTCCGACAGGTTTAACGTCTCTGAATTCTTTCATAGCCGTATACCAAGCACCATACCTGGAATTACGTTCACCATTCCGAACAAAGAAAGTACTAGCGTCTAGGAATGTCTGTCCTGCAGCCGAAACAACCCTCTGGTTCATAGGATCGTCTAACGCAGCATACTCGCCACCGACGTTACCGAAGCCAGTCTTCTTAAACTCTTCGAATGCTTCCTTGAACTCTCCAGGTTTATAGCGAGAAGTTCCCGGGATATAGAACTTGCTAGCCATCTTGTCTAAGAAATCAATGATTTCGGGATTAGAATTAACTCTACTCCAGAAATGGAGTTGTGCACCTAACGTACCTGGAGCGGCGTACTTAGCGCCCGCAATACCAAGGATATTAGAATAATTGCCGGACTGGACTATATATTGGGGTATACTCCAAAGTCCCATCGCTGCATGGTAGGTTATAGTCCTGATGAACTTAAACGGATCACGAAGCTTAGCCAAATCCCATTCAGGAGTTAAGACTGAGTTAGGGCCAAGTTTATCGTAAGTAGCGTCTGAAAGCTTCTGGCTTATAATGTGAAGCTTAGCTGCAGTCTCACTCGGCTGTTGAATGAGTTGTTCTATATGAGCTTTAGCTGTCTCCAACCGTCCCCTAAGATCAGCAGGAGCGCTGGGTAGAAACTTCGCTTCTCTGAAATAATAGAATGGAGAATGTCTAATCTCAGACTCGGAAGCATTGAGCCAATTCTTAGCTTGCTGTAACCAATGCTCAACACTCATGGTTTTATAATCATCCATGAAGTTTGACTTAGCTATCCGTTCTAACCCACGATTTAGACTGGTTATAGGATCAACTTTGTCAGCCTGTATGATGTTGTAGAGTGGATTACGGGCAGTACCTTTATTTTCGAGTGTGAAGACATCGAAGGCATCTCGTTCTTCGGAGAATTGTACTCGGTTCTGACGGGCAGCATTGCCTTCTTTATTTCCATTCCTAAAATTGTCGTATCGCTTAGCAAGATTATTGTCTACATCGACTAGAGATTTATTCTTATCGATTACTTGAATAGGTTCTTTCAGACTAAGACGGGCTCCACGCCACTCACCGTTAGGAAGCTTTTCTCCCTTGAACCAGCCTTCTACTTCTTTCCATTCTACATGAAGGTTATTATTTGAATAGTCTCTGGCAGCTACTTCATTCTTATCCAGCAGATACTTACGGACCGTGTCTAACTTACCAGCAACATCCTGTGCCATCTTATGCACCATCATCGGCATAATCGTAGTATCACCTTCATACCAATTACTGCCGCTGGCATTGTCGAACTTAATCTTAGCTTGCTTGATGTAATAAGGATGTTCGTATTCGACGTGACCACCACCACGACGTGGGATATGATTCCAGTCTAAATCTCTGGTTTCAGATATCTTAGCGAGGACATACCGTATCTTGTCGTCCCCAATACTGCCGTAGCCCTTCAATGGACGTAGGTCAGTATTGTACATCTCGAAGTACTTCCATTCTCCACCATCGATTAGGTCTTGCATCTCCTTCTTGTCTTTGACAGAGATGTCTCCGAGATTACGAACTTTTTCATGTCCGTATCTTTCTCCGATGATGGCTACGTTATCCGTACTACCACCGATACTTTTCTTAGTCATACCGGAGAACTCTGGAGAAGGAATAGCTTTGCCGTCTGGATCGGCAGAAATAACACGATGCGTTTCAGCACCTAGACGAGTCTGATTACGATGTTCTGCTATGTTTCTAAAGACACGGTCGATTTCCATCCCTCGTTTAAATTCGAAGTAAGCCGCTATCTCGTCTTGATCAGGCATGCGCTTGAACCAAGACATGTAAGCTTCTTCTAATTCACCTGGACTCTTGAAGAAGTAACCCTTCTGCTTAGTCTCTGCATCCCACAACTCTTGTCCATTTTCTAACACACGTTGGAACTCTTCCCACTTCTTACCAGCTTTAGAAAATCTGCTGCCTTTACTGATAGCCTCTCCTGAAAGCTTCTGGATAGTCGGAGCATTCTTAGCAAGAACTTTAAAGATTTCAGACGGAGTATATGTGACGATCAGTCTATTCTGGCGCTCAGCCTTTGATAAGGTCTCTTCTGGAGTTCGGTATTTACCGACACCCCATGCATTGAAGAATGAAGAGATAGTATTATCAGGGATCTTTGTGTTAGTTGTACTTGCGATGACGTCTCTGACTACATCGTCAGTCTCGTTTATAGGTTTGGTAACCTTGATATAATATCCTAAGCCTTGCTGCTCTACCGTAGCTCTCTGAGCTAACGCGGGATCAAGCTTGGCTTTGTAACCGGGGAGAGCTTCCTCTTTCAGGAACTGGAGAGTATCTTGATCTTTAGCGGCCTTCTCAGGAGTACTGTACTTATTCTCTTTGATCCGTCCTTCGATCTTCTTGACAGTCTCTTCAGCATTAGCTATCTGACGTTGGATAGTCTCTACATTCTTGGCAGCCTTAGTTTTGGACAGACTGCTGCCTTCAACGATCTGACCACTCTTAAGACCGTAATACTCTAACGCATTCTCAGCGACAGATCTTTGAGTAAAGTAAGTTCCGTCTGCATTGCCTAGATGAAGATCGACGAACCAATTACCAGCAATATTCTCACGGTAAGGACGGCTAGTATCGATTATAGTATTCTTCAGGCCCTGGTAAGTATCTTTCATACCGTCGACGATTAAACGTACCGACGTCTCATTGCTCATGACTTCAGGAAGACGTTCTACCTTAGAAATCTTCTCAGCAGTGTCTAGGACAGAACCTACGGTACTTGCATTCTGCTGTTCGATACGATTAACAATGTCTTGACCGTATCTGCCAGGGCGTGATTTGATGTCTTGAAGGTCTGTCCTAAAAACATCAGACAGAGCTTCTAAAGCTCTCTTCCTAGGATCAGTCAAATTCTTAGCATCGCCGACAGCATTTGCAGTCGCTCTGGTGACAGCAGACTGTTCTAGATCACCTGCTGCAGCTTCCATAGTACTCTTAGACACACCGGGATCGGCAGAAGCTTGAACCATATCTTCTGCAGCCTTTGTTGTATCTTTCAAAAGAGTACTTTCGCCTCTAACAAGTCTACTAGCAGCTTTATACCCCAACTTGCCTAGACCTAAACCAGTAACGTCTAACCCAAGAGCAACGTCTTTAAGGATAATATCACGCGTAGAAGTACCAAGCACAGACCGGAGATAATCCGCTGCAAGGGTAGGATTGCCTCCAAGCATACCGCGACGCATTGGTTCTACAATCTGCTTCAACGCAGGCAAGAGTTGATCTTGCGGAAGACGTAGAAGTTCGACACGCTGCTTCTCTAAATTCTCTCCGAGAAGACCACCAGCGAAGACGCCAGTCTTAGGCGTAAGACCTCGCATTTGAACATCTTGATAGCCAGGAACCATGTACTTAGCTTGGTCCCAGCCCCAGCCTAACCAACCTTGATGCTTCAGTTCATCTTCAACATCTTCAAGGTATGTAGTGACAATTTCTCGTTTAGTGACAAGACTACCGTGATCATTCAGGATCTTGGCAGTCTCTTCTGGATATTTCTGCTTAGCAGCGTTGAGAAAGCTGTCAGGGTTCTGCATAGCTGTTCTGTCTAACGTAGATATGAATTGCTTGCCATAAGCTTCTTCGAAGACTGTATCCGGGTTAGTAGTCTGCGACATATTCGCGACTATAGACGACAAGCCTGACATTTCTTCAGAAGTTAGATTACTTCCTTTATTCTTGATAGTCTGAGCAACCAAACTCTGAAGGCTAGCAACCTTACGTTTATCTATCTCAGCAGCCGCTTGTTCTCTCATCTGAGGCTCTTCACCTTGGGAAAGACCAGCGTAGATCTCGTCCTTGGTCTTCTTTAAAACCTCGTCTAAACCGTACTTTACCTTGAATGTACGTCTCTCGATAGTATCAGGAGAACTCACCGGAGCAACACTTCTAGACGAAGTGTCAACCTCCATCGGCTCTTGTTGAGGTGTTGTGATAGGTGAAACGTTAAATTCAGATCGTGGGGCTGGTTGAGTAGATGTACTACCACCAGTAATTAAATCTGAAAGTGTTTGATTAGAGACTTTATCGCCAAAGGGCCAAGGCATTATCCGAATAACCTTGCTGGATTATATGTAGAGTTCGAACCGCCGAACAGTTGATTGGTATTCATACCCATCTGGAACAATGAAGGACCTGCCGAGAAGAAAGATTGTCCAGACGCTATCTGAGCTTGTCCGAGTGCAGCCTGTCCACCACCCTGGGCAATCAATCCAGCGCCTTGGCTCATCGTTGCTTGAGTATCTGCTAGACGCGTCTGGTAGCCTGCGTTCGAGACGGCATATTGATAAGTAAGGTTTGCTTTGGCAGTTTGGTTAGCTGCTTGCTGTAGCGCGTAAGTGTGTTCGAGTTCATTTCCTGCGATCCTTTGGTTAGAGATGTTTTCATTCAATCCGAAGATATTCCTTCCGATTTCGAGGTTCTGTTGTACACCGAGTAGATTGGTTCCAGTCTGACCAGAGATCTGACCATAAGCACCTCCACGTGCAGACGCACCACTGACAAACCCACTGCCACCTTGCGCAACACCTGTAGTAAGAGACAAAGCCCTGCCACGTTGCTGGTTACGAATGATCTCCATCTGCTGGCGACGTGCGTCTATCTCCATAGCCTGCATCTTCTGTTTCTCGATGTCTTGCTCGGAAGTTATAATGTTTTTGCTGATGCCGAAGCTTTGGTTGCTGGCAGCTATACTTTGCTGACTCGCAAGGAGATTGATATCTCTTTCTTGTCCGGCGAAGCCGACAGAACTAGCAGCTTGTTCTTTACTGATACCGGCTTGCTGCTGCGCAGCCGCAGCCTGCTGTTGAGCGCCTTGCTGTTGAAGGGCGTAACCTGCTTGAGCTTGGTTCTGACCTTGTGTCTTCTCATAGACACCATAAGCCATACTTCCAACGCCTGCAGCTAAAGCCAATGCAGTCAATGCAGCCATTAAAGTACCTTCATGTAAGCTCTTTCATAAAGCTTATATCCTTTATCTTCATAAAACTTAGACAGTTTATCGTCCAGACAAACCATATTAATCATGGCACAACCGGCCTTTTCCTTCGCCCAATATTCGAATGCAGACAGAAACTCCGCCCCAACCCCGCTACCACGCTTGTCGGGCTCCACCCACCATGCTATTTCAGTGGCAAGTAAGTGCTGACCAAATAAGAAAGGAGTAGCACAACCAGCCAGAAAACCAACACCGGGCTGAAAAATAATAATCTTTTCATTCTGTTCACCAATAATCAAAGCCTCTATCAACCTCTCGATAGTCTCTCTATCCGAGAAGAAAGAATAGCCAGTCGTCGCTATAAACTTCATAGACATGTCTGCAATCTCAGGAAGGTCTTCCAACGTAGCTATTTTCACTTATCAACCCCAATGAGTTTAATCGTAAAGAACGCAGCGAGATAGACTAACACTATGGTATTCAAACGTATAGCAGCAAGGATTCTCATTTGAATCTCATTGCCACGTAAATGTAGTTCGGAAGGGAAATTGGATAATCTAAGATGACTGAAAGGCATTATTCTTGTACCTGTGTAATCTCTACATTCCTGCGTTTGAAATAGTTTCGAGCATGTTCAAGGAGGGGAGAGAATTCTGTAAATTGATGTTGAAGTCCACCGGGAAGTCCGCCGACATCATAATGCATAGTCCACATTCCCTTTACATCATCGTAGGTAGCGTGGAGTTTATTCTCGCCGTTGAAGAGCCGTTTATCGACAGAACCAGTACTAGACAAGGCTGTCTTACCATCGATAGGCCTAAGAACTAAGATACGGTCGTCCGACTTCATCTTATTCCTACGTCTTTCTTCTACATCGTATTGAACGATACTCATGCTTTGGCAATCCTTGTCACGTTGACAGCACCTTCATAGAGGAAATAGAAACCAATCGCTGCTGTGATAATCTGCCATTGGTTGGGATCTAGGATGTCAGTTCTATAGATATTACATTCTAAAGCTCTGCCTGCTTCGCCTGCACATCCGTGGAAGGAGCCGATAACCTTGTCCCAGACAAGTAGCTTGGCGATGATGATTGCTACGGAAGCTCCCATCGTCGCACGCATAATAGCGTTGATCTTTGAAGAACCACTCTCAGCAATCATTACGTCTCTCTTAGCTTGAAGAGAGTCAATCCGTTCCTGCGAAGCTATCCGCTGTTGATCGGTCTTAGCTTCAATCAGCTTCAGACGTTCATTAGCGATAGCATTCGTAATACCGTTGATAGTATTGAATGCTCCCGGTATTAAACCGAGAAGTAGAGACCACATCAGGAACTCTCGGGGATTAGAGTTCTGCGTCGAGCAAGCTCAACACCAACACCTTGGATGATCGTAATCAATCCTAACCAAATTACTTGGTTCTTGTTAAACCCAGTATCTACATTAAGACTAAGCAACGGTGCCCAGTTCATTGCGCCGGTAGCAGCAATGACTATACCGATGACGGTTGTTATACGAGCGAGTAGGATGGTTGCAGAATAATGGAAGAAGGCTTTTGTCTTAGTCCAGAAATCTTTCATTTATTTTCCTTTGTATATCTATGTATTTCGAAGGCGATGAAAGTCACGACCGCAATGATTATTGTTACGCCGATAACCCATGGCCAGTACTCTTGAGGCGTTGCAGCCATTGCAGCACCACCACCAATGACTACGCCAGTCGCGGCTCCAGCTGAAGTTCCTGTGCTTCCAAAGACATTCATAGCTTTGAGTAGACCGGCACAACCGAGTTGAGTATCAACATGGTTAGGATCATATACACCGTCTGCAACATACTTGCCACGAGAGTATTGGTTAGTCCCTGCCCATATGTATGGAGAAGGAACGCCTTTAGCATAATAGCCTAAACCGTTGTATTTCTCCAGCATTGCCAGAGCACCACCGACAGACCAATCTTTATTACGAGCGGCATAGGGAGGACAGCTGACTAAAGCATCGACTGCACCCTCTTCCCATGTATTGAAAGGACCTCGACCTGCCGGTCTATGAATAGATTTTCTATTCAACGGATCTCCTTGTGCGAGTTGAGTTCCCCATTTCTGTCCTGATTCTCGTTCATGGGCGACTGCAATGAACCACCAAGGAACACCAGTAGCTTTTTCTACTGCTTGGTAGCGTGCTTTTGCGTCTGGAGCTGTCAAGCGTCTAGCGACAGCAGCAAAGACAGGAACTTTGTCTGGAGATACGCGACAGTCTGCCCAGCGTTTAGCATTTAATTGAGAGAGTGTTTCTGTCATATGTTATCCTTAAGGGGCTGCGTTAATTGTCTGTAGACTCGACCAGCCGATAATATCGAATGGATTATCGTCTACGGAAGAAACGCGAAATTGAAGAGATTCTCCATGTCCTCTAACCTTCAGACGTCTAAAGGCATTGGAGTAATTAGTATCGGTGTGTGTAATAAACTGGTTGGTAGACCATCTGCCTGTACCACTACCAGTATTTGCAAAGTCCCAGATACCTTGAAATCTGTAAGTGACGGGATCGTCTAGTCTTGAATAGATCTGTATCCAATTATTCTGGAATTTACGTATACCCTGTCCACGGATTTTATACCCAGTAATCAAATAGCTGTTATAAGGAACCCCAACTAAGTCATAGCTAAACCAATCTCTGTAAGTATTGTCTGTCCTATTAGCAAAGGTAAACTTATGGCTGCCAGAGTCAGCATAGCTGACAAGATACTTATCAAACTGTTGGTCGTCGCTGCCTGAAGATTGGAAGGTTATAACTTGATTGCTTGAAAGATCTACAACGTTGTTTGCACCGTCTACAACGTTCACAAGGTTGATTGGAGTAGTAACAAGTTCTGAAGATATTATAGAATTTACCTTTACGTTACTATTAGATATAGTCCATGGGTAAAAGGCGTTTGTACGGAGGTTATAGTTTAAGACGTGATCATACTCATATGTAGCATCAAGATCAGAAGTAGCAGTGCTGCGATAAATCCAACGTATATGTCCGTCAGTTTTGTCATAATATCCTCTCGCATAACGTTTAGAAGGAACGGGAATCCCATTATAGAAGGTTTTAAATGTATCGTAAGTCAGAGACTTGACACTAGGCATTCCTTGACCTGCTTGTATAATATAGATACCTTCTGAATTCCACCAAGCAGGATATCCGACAACATTGACGAAAGAAGCGTCAGAGATTGTTCCAATGTCAGCGATTTTAAGAACTACATAGTCTGTAGCAGTAAAGCCTAATCCTGTACTTCCTGTAATGAACCATACACCATTGGCTGCGAAGACACACAAACCGCCTGGGATAGTAAACATCTTATAGATAGTTCCTGCCTCAGGGATAGGAATTACTCCTCCATCACTGGGAAGTATGTCAAAAAGATCTTCAGCAGTAGGATCATTCACCTGATAAGTATTTGCGTATTGATCAGTATTCTCTATGATCTGAGTATAATAGATGTTACTATTAAAGCCTACATAGTTAATGCCGGAGTAAAAAACTCTTCCTGAAAAGAAAGCACAGTTAGAAGGTCTTTGGAATGAAGTAGTAGTAGTCGGAATATCTCCAGCTATGCCAATCCCAGACGCTGTGACTCTATCTTGATTTGAGAGAGTGAGAATGAAATGACCGTTAGGAGCAGGAGTATTTCCAGTATTGATTCTAGCTATACTGGCGTTACTTGCATCGAAGTCATTCGTAGAATTCGTGAACCTCCACATGACGTCAGCCTTGCTAGGCATAGTCGTCTGAGCAGTATCCCATGCTGTAAGATTGGTAACATTCCAGCCCTGGTTCACGAGATTATAATAATGAGGTTTATTGAGAGCAGCCAGCGTAGATGTAGGACGAGTATCGACTGCATAAGGGTCTGTAATAGCCCCTTCGAAATCTCTAATCTTAAGAATTATATTAGTAGCAGTCGCTGTATGCACATCTATATCGTAAGAGATTCGCATAGGCTCACAATACGGATGCGTGACGATCAAAAACCCATTCCCATCACAGAATTGAGCTTCGACGGTATTTACTGTCGGTGCTCCGGAGACAGCTGTTAAGGTGACTGTAGTAGTCTGCGCACCTGTCGAAAAGATTCCAGTCCCGACTGTTTCATAGAAATACAGTTTATTTCCGACTTGAACGACTGCGACGGTGACGTTGCCATTACCGGCAACATTCTGCCATAGATAAGTCTTGATGGCATTGCCGGTACGACTGATCGTCTTAGTCATAAAGTTCTGTTCTAGATCAAACCCCGTCCGTCTGAAAACACTTCCATCAATGTCAAAAACACAGTCAAACGTTTCGGTACAAGCTTTGTCAGGAAAATTAAGTCCTGTCGCTTCAGTGACTAAACCGTTTATGAATGAGTTTTCTACCGCTACTGTGGATTGCTGTGGCATTATCGCTGTCTGCCGAAGTTAGGAAGGCTATCGAAAGTATCGATTATTCGGTGTGGAATAGGAATATTCTGACGTGTTCGTTGGAGATGTCGCCATCCACGACGTGCAGTCATCTCTGCTTTCTGATGTTGTGATTGCTTTAATTCCGCCCATGCGAGAGACTTTGCTTCATTTAGAAGTAAAGCGAACTGTCCAGGTTGAAGGTTGGGAGTAAAATTATCGTCTTTAACGAATGTAGTTTTCTTCGAACCGTAAGCTAACGTCTTTGTCGACTGCAAGGTAGTGTCGACAGTATTGTCATAGCTATCGAATATGATGACATTGTCGTCGATGCTAGTATAGAACTTAGGACCTTGATCATTCCTGTACGTGAATGTAAAGATACTTCCATCGCTCGTATAATCGAACGTATCTACGTTAGTCTCTGACGGTCGATAATTATGTCCATAATCCATGAAGTCGGATACAGACAAATGTCGGAGTTCATCCCAGACTGGGTCTGTCTCTCCATTGCGCATGACATTATACTTCAACCATTCGATACGATCGATCTGATCAGGCTTAGTCATTAGAACAGGCTTAGTCACATCGTCAGAAGCACTCAGATTAAACAATGCCTTATTGCTGGACAAGTCAGACCTGCTTATGATGTCATCATAGACTGTCTTGATTACTTCAACCACTTGTTGAGACTCAACGGTATCATTAATACTATTTACTTCATCACTATCCATCGAAGATAAGACAGCTTGTGTTAACTCTAAGAGAGTATATTTCATAATAGAGTCCTTATTGCTGTCTTAAACTGAGCTAGAGTAATTGCCGGTTTAGCTTCTAAAACTCTAATACGATTTTCATGATTGAAAGCTATTTTAAGAGAAACCAAATCCCAAGTGTCTATTGGGTCAATTATCGGATTATTTATAACTTCAACAGGTGGGGTATATACATTATTTACAAACGTACCCCCTATTTTATACCCGGTACTAGGTTCTAGTTGAATTGAATAGCCATCGGGTGGGGTCCACTTTGAAGGATCATCTAAAGCGACTCGATTTACAATTAAACCATTCGTATCAATAACTGAATAATTCGTCATAGATTAATAAACTCTGTAATAATTACCAAACCAGCAGCACCTGAATTACCATTAGCAGCGCCCCCTGCATTCTGTGTTGCCCCAGCCCCTGCACCAGACCCAAATCCAGTCCCGTTATCTCCCGGAACGGCCACCCCCGCCGCGACAGACTCCCTACCACCACCGCCCCATAGAGTTGATCCACCATTTGGCCCCCTCGTAGTAACAGTTATAATGGCCTGGTTCATGCCAGTACCACCAGGGGCTCCGGTACCGGTCACGTCTCCGGTTCCAGCAACGCCACCTACTCCTCCCCCACCACTAGCTCCAGCAGCGCCACCACTTCCGCCTTTAGCTATACACAGTGTTCCAACAGATGTATCTCCACCAGCTCCACCTGCAGTAGGACCTGCACCTGCTCCAGCAGCACCTGCCGCTCCGATTGTAACAGTCTTAGAAGCGCCTATTGCTGCGGCAGTAGAATATGTTCTTGAATATCCTCCGGCACCACCTCCTCCAGGTGAACCTCCGGTGCCTGCACCCATATTAGCTATGCCCCCGCTACCTCCACCTCCTCCAACACATTCAATAATACAATGAAGCATTCCGGATGTTGGAGTATATGTACCAGAAGCTGTAAACTTCTGAACAACAACATTTGAAGTAACAGCACCAGTCAACGTATTGAAAGATGAGACTGCACCTGCAGCTCCGACCGCGCCGACGGTTGTTCTTTTAAATGCATTACTGGCTGCGCTGTCTTGTATTAAGATAATATCGGCTGCGACGGGAGAAGCTTTGGATGTTATTGTGGGAACATCCATTGCAGTCGGGGCCGCGGAACTTCCTGTATTGTTTGCTACAATTGTATATGCAGCTTGGTTAGTATGTCCTGATAAAGGTAAACCTGTGCAATTAGTCAAAGTGCCTGAAGTAGGAGTGCCTAAGATTGGAGTTACAAGTGTAGGAGAAGTTGCAAAAACATTCGCTCCAGAACCAGTCTCATCAGTCATGGCTGTAGCAAGATTTGCACTACTCGGAGTAGCTAAGAAAGTAGCTACGCCCGCTCCTAGCCCGCTCACTCCAGTCGAAATGGGAAGACCTGTAGTATTAGTCAAAGTTCCAGACGCAGGCGTTCCCAACGCTGGAGTAACTAAAGTAGGAGATGTAGCTCTAACAACCGAACCAGTTCCAGTATTGGCAGTAGCTGCTAGTCCATTGATTAAAAAACTATTACCAGCTCCTGCTGTATCGTAAGTCTTATTTGTTAGAGTGTCTGTAGTAGCTTTGCCGACTAATGTGTCTGTCGATGTAGGGAGAGTTAATGTTCCTGTATTAATTATAGACGAAATAGTAGGAGTTACATAAGTACCGTTAGTCACTGTCTTACCAGTAAATGTAAGAGCAGACGGTAAACTAGCGGCAGGATTACCACTAACACCATCGCCATTAGTGACTGCAATTTCATTAGCAGTCCCTGTGACTGTTCTAGTCGCCGCAGTACCTGCGCCTGTTCTTGCTATTAGTCCCGTCGTAGACAACGCTGCAACGGCATTCAAATCATCATCACTAACTCCGACAGTGACGGTACCGGGGACAGAGGGAGTTCCTGGCCCACTATCTATTACAGATATATTATTTCCAGCAGATAATATACGTTCTTGAGTTAAAGTCGAATTAGGAGATAATGTAACATAAGAGCCGGTAACCACTCCGCCTGCATTTAATGCACCTATAGTATTATTGAATTGACCGAAGGTGACTGGCTCTTGGTCTGTTGTAGCGTCTATAAGATTTATAATCTTCTTTGAATTCATATCCAAAGGAGTATTCATCTGATTAGGAGCAGTACCATCTCTAGACAAAGTATTATCCATGGCAGCTCTAGTAAACGCATTATTATTGTTTATAGCAGAAACTACTGTAGATTCGTTCTGTAGATTGTCTATATTTTGTAGAGATATTTTAGTCATTAAGTTTTAACACAAGTCATTACGACTATACTTGCAGGTCTAGTTTCTGTTCCACCATTAGAAGAAGATGTAAAAGAATATGTATGTTGATGAGTATTGCTCATGCCTCCAGTATTGCCATTGACAGAATGAAGATGGTCAATATTTAGAGGAGTACCTCCTGCGTTTAATACAGTATCAGAAAGACCTCGATCACTACCACTGTTTATGCCACCATTGAAAATGGCAATAGCAGGATGATTGTAAGTAAAGGGACCAATAACAGTACCTGAAAGCATACCGCTAGTATTGCCGCTGAAAACATGTGAATGGTCTGCATTTGCATTACTGGTAGTACCTGAACCTGTATGCGTATGTGCTTGATTTTGATCTGCTTGTAGCTGACCTACAGCGGTTGTAGACGTTCGAGATCGACGATATCTGCCTGCAGCAGACACGTTAGGAAGTCGGACTGTCCCTGTATTCAGAAGCCAAGGAGATGTTACGACTGTCGCCGTTCCTGTCGAACTGGCGTTGGCGGACAGAGTAATCTGGGTGCCAGAGTCAATGCTCAAAATGGTAACACCAGACGCGATACCTGTCCCAAACGCATAATACCCGACACGCATGTTTGCGGTCGAGCTGAGAGAAGTTATAATCGGGCTGCCGCTTACACGGGTACCCGACATTTGGATTGTCATAACATTGTAAAGAGCTGAATAAGTGGTAGTGTTAATATCACTCCCGTCAAGCTCTAACCAACCGTCTTGAACGACTGGCCAAGTAAAGTCGGCGATCATGCCGGTGAAAGACGATGTACCTACGTTAGACCAGGTACCGCTCCCGGTACCATTCGATACGTAGACTGTACCTAGCGGTGCAACTTCTGCACCTTTAGGTTCGTGAAGTTGTGAGCCAGTCAATGTGGCGTGTGAGACGTTTGCCATTATAATCCTTATTTAAGAAAACAGGGGTTGTTACACCCCTGTAATCTATTTGCCTTATGGCCTGTAGTAACGAATTCGGATGCGAACAACACCAGCTGTAAAGTTGGCAGTGTTAACACGAACTGTTATATGATTGACGCTAGCAGTATTAGTACCGATTAAGCCACCAGTAGTGGTGACAACCTTATTACCTGCTGCTACGCCGCTTGCTACTGCAGTCAAAAATGCGGTTGCACTTGTGACTGTAGTTCTGTCTGTGCGCATCAAACCGAGGTCGAATGTCGCAGTAGCACCTGTAGTAGCTGTATCTGTGTAAGTTTCAACCTCTTGAATACGTACACCGGTGGGGAAAAATGTCGTGTCATCCACGATATAGTTCGTCGCACCGAAAGCATACGAAGCAAGATTTAGAACGACTTCGATCTCTCGAAGTTCGCCGTAGGTCTTATATTCACCAGCTGTTTTAGGTGTTGCAGTTTCCGGTCCAATCTTGACGTACAGGCCGGCATTATCTAAATAACCCATAATGACCTCCTTACGTCAGTGTACCGACGTCTGTGAGAACAACACAAAGATTCTCAGGGCGGAAGACCTGTACACCATATTCACATATAGTCAGGAATTCCTCTTGCTGAAGATCTTTATTGAAATCAGAGAAGACGGTAGGCATTTGGCGGAAAGCAGCGATGAATGGTATCGCGGGACCTGGGTCAGCGGAGAAGAAGAGGTTAGCAACACCAGTCGTAGTCGACCGAGCGTTGATAGTCTCTGCAATACCACCTGCAAGGTAGTTTGATACGTAGACATCGAAGCCTGCGATATTGAAGCGGAACTGGAAGCCCGAAACGAGCCCCTCGTTCGTCATGTTGCCCCACTTCGGGAGCGGCGTCAGCAAATTGATTGCGTTCGTCGAATTCTCGAAAGCGTAGGCAACTGATGGGTCTACGATAGCAACAAGGTTCCTCATTGGAACGTTCGCCTTGCGGAGAGCGTATTCAGCGAGGAAGAAATCCTTGACAGTCATCGTCTGACCCGTACCAGAACCAACCCAGCGATGTTGCGCTGTGTTAATCAAATTCTGGCTAGATGCAGTTTGTGAAGCATTGGCTCGGTTAAATACCCGAGTCTCAAAGCCTTTCATGAGGGCACGATGTTGTTCGGGGGCGAAGGCCGCTTGGACCTCTGCTGACCAGAACGAGTCACGCTTGAACTTAGCCGAAATGGAATTAGCCGAGTATTTATACTGATCGATAGCGAAGGTGAAATTACCTGTATCGAACTTTTGGTATTTAATAGCTTGGCCTTCAGCAAAGTCCGAAGACTCAGCTGTACCCAATCGGGGAATGTTTAGTGTCGTACCATCCGGAAAGTCCGTGATTGTCCTAACAAACCGCATGGCGAACAGATCATCCTGAAACGCACGGGTGATATCCCGTGAATATATGTTTGCACGAATGAGATGTTCATTG
>WNGO01000556.1_pt1 | contig 24036 bp, 19 predicted proteins | sample 5400511 | NCBI WGS metagenome assembly WNGO01 (sample SAMN13153380, study PRJNA577476) | soil metagenome | isolation source: 20 cm soil or saprolite under Garry oak tree replicate 2 | place: USA:California | collected 2016-06-15 | reverse complement strand
CTTGGCGTGGATGTTTGGGAGCACGCCTATTACTTGAAATATCAAAACAAACGCCCCGATTATCTTAAAGCGTGGTGGAACGTTGTGAATTGGGACGCGGTCGCGAAGAATTACTGAGCGCAGAGCGCTGCGGATTCGCTTCTGGGTAGCGCACGCGTCTCCCGTGCTGGCGAGCGCGTCCTCGCGATCGTGGACTTTCTTTTTGAGTTCGTTACCGGCAGGGGTAAACAAACAGTCCAACAAAGATCGTTTCGGCGTGACGCCGAAACCAGCACGCGAGACGCGTGCGCTACCCGAGCATGGCTTACTTAAACGAGAATTATCTAAAGCTTCAGGCCGGATATCTGTTTCCGGAAATCGCACGGCGCGTGCGCGAATTTTGCCAAGCGAATCCGAAAGCGGCCGAGCGGCTGATTCGATGTGGGATTGGTGATGTCACCGAACCGCTACCTCGCGCGGCGATTGATGCGATGAAGAAGGCTGTCGAAGAGCTCGGTGTTCGCGAGACGTTTCATGGCTATGGTCCCGAACAGGGCTACGAATTTTTGAGATCCGCAATCACGCAGAACGGTTATCGCGACCGCAACATCGAAGTCGCCGACGACGAAATTTTTGTCTCCGGTCCCTGACCCAGTTTATCCGGTCTACGTCGATACAAATGTGATGGCCGGGCACACAGGCCCCGCCAGAAAAGACGGCAGCTACGAGCGGATCGTTTATTTGCCGTGCACGGCGGAAAACAACTTTGTGCCCGATCCACCACGCGAACACGTGGATCTGGTTTATCTTTGCTTTCCCAATAATCCGACCGGTGCGGTTGCATCAAGCGCGCAGCTCTCACGTTGGATCGATTACGCGCGTGAGCATGATGCACTTCTGCTCTTTGACGCTGCTTACGAAGCGTACATTTCCGATCCGGAAATTCCACATTCGATTTTCGAGGTCCCGGGCGCACGTGAGTGCGCGATTGAATTACGCAGTTTTTCCAAGACGTGAGTGCGCGATTGAATTACGCAGTTTTTCCAAGAACGGCGGTTTCACCGGCGTGCGCTGCGGGTTTACGGTGATGCCAAAATCGGTGCTCGCCCGAACGGAGAATGGCCACCGATTACCACTGCACCCACTTTGGCAGCGGCGTTGGAGCACCAAATCCAATAGCGTGAGTTATCCCGTGCAACGGGGCGCCGAAGCCTTGTATTCACTAGAAGGTCGCAAACAAGTGCGCGTGCTCATCGAGCACTACATGGGAAATGCAAAACTTCTTCGCAACGCAGCCCTCGATACCGGGCTGGAAGCTTTTGGCGGAGTAAACGCGCCGTACATCTGGGTGAAAACGCCTGGCGGGCTTACGAGCTGGCAGATGTTCGATCGAATGCTGCGCGAGCTGAACGTGGTGATCACGCCGGGTAGCGGGTTTGGCGCGCAAGGAGAGGGTTACTTTCGTATTTCGGCATTCAACAGCCGACAGAACGCTGAGGAAGTAGCTCGTCGTCTGAAAATACTCCACTGATGTTGCATGCTGTAGCATCGAGAATTTCGCCGCGCAAAACGGTTACAGACCCTTGTCGATGCTGTAGAGACGCGTAGAGTGCGCAGAGTTTTTTGGGACATTACGAGTGCCGGATCGAAAACAAAATCTGCCGCAGCTTTATCGTTTTTGTTTCCTGATGCTGGGGGACTCGAGCAAAGCGCAGGAAGTTTTTCACACCACGTTGCACGAGGCGACACTGCGAGCTGCGCAGGGACAACTACCGAAGGAACCGTTTTGGCTCTTCCGTGACGCGCGCTGGCGCTGTTTACAGGCCACCAAAGCTGAACTGCAACCAGAGCCACTCAAACTTGATGAGCATGATCTGGCTCCGCAGGCTACGTCACAGATCGAACGGCTTGACTCCTCGCAACTCGCGATTTGGATCTCCAGCGCGCCGGAGCCTCAGAGGACCGCGCTGGCGCTTTTTTATCTCAACGAATTTGAGTATGACGAAATTCTGGACCTCGCCGAACTCAAGCTTACCGAGCTTTCCCGGCTTTTGGCGCAGGGGCGCCGGCAGCTGCAGGCGTGGATGAACGCAAAATTTCCTGAATCGCGCAACGTATGAAAGTGCCGTGGTTATCGCGCGGGCAGCGTGCTCTCCTGAATTGCGCCCCTGTCAACCAGGAGCGGTCGACTGGTCGCGCCATGCGCTCGGCAGTGGCTCGTGCATCCGGCTCTATTGAATTCGTCAGTCAACAGAACTTCGATCGCGCTGTCGCCGAGCTGGTGCGTCTCATTCCAATTCCGCCGGAAACCCCTGAATGGTTTTCCGAAGAGGATCTGGCCGTTGGTTCGAAGTGGACGTGGAAAAAATTGGTGCGCAATCCCGCCGTGGTTGCGATCAGCATCGCCGTCGTCGTCATCGCCGGAGTGTTCGTGTTTCAGCTGCTTGGTCGTTTAAACGATTTTCCGGGATCGGCTACTGCTCGGAAATTATTGACTGTCGCTGGCTCGACGCGCCCCGTGATGCTCGATCCGGTAAACACTGAAGCGGGGACATTAAGCGATTTATTCTTCATGAAACACGGACTGGAACATTACGACGTCCCGGAGGAATTCGCCGATTTTCGTACAATCGGTTGTCGTGTTTTCGACGATGAGGAATCGCGTCGTATTGCCCAGATCTGGCTTGCCGAGAAACGGATGCAACTATTTCTTTTTCCCGCGGAGCGGGATGTAAAAACCGGCGCGGTGCTGCGGTTTCCCGGATGGCGCTATATCCATCAGGAAGGCTGGGCCGGCGCAGTGACCGAACACAGCGGAGTGTGCTTCATGGCGGCGGTGCGCGGCCGCGAGAAAGACTTGGAGCAATATATTTCCAAGCCGAAAGAGTAGGGGAGTGCCAGGGGGGAGAGTCGAACTCCCGACCAAGGGCTTATGAGTCCCCTGCTCTACCACTGAGCTACCCTGGCGCGAAGGGGAGAAAAGTGAATCTCATCGCATTCAGTGTCAACGCGCCTGCTGATATAGAATGTTGTTCGCGCAGTCATCCCGAGCGAAGTGAGGGACCTCCCACAAAACAGAAGAGCACGCTGGTTACCGCGTGTGAAGGCTCACCCAGCGCGAGATCCCTCGGCGTTCGATGTTTAGAGCGTTGAACTTTTGTGGGACGCATACGTAAGGTCTCGCCATGAACGACGCGAGCTTTCTGGAAAAGCTTTTCGCGCGCGGAAATTCCTACTGGCTGACGCGTTTCGTGATTCTGCGTTTGCTTGGTTTTGTTTATGCGGTTGCGTTCCTGGTTGCTGTACAGCAACTGGTCCCTCTGGTTGGAGAGCACGGATTAACACCGGCCAATCATTTTCTTGCGAACGTCCAAGAGCAACTCGGCTCGCCAACTGCAGGATTCCTGCGAGTGCCGACCCTCTTTTGGTTTGGCATTTCCGATAATGCATTGTGGATCTTCTCCTGGATTGGGTTCGGTTTGTCGCTGGTTGTTCTTGGCGGCTACGCCAACGCACTTCTACTCGCGATACTTTGGGCGATGTACATGTCGATCGTGCACATCGGACAGATCTGGTACGGCTACGGCTGGGAGATTCAACTGCTTGAGACCGGCTTCTTGTCGATCTTTCTTTGTCCATTACTCGACGGACGGCCGTTTCCGAAGTGCCGGCCGCCAATCCTGGTTTTCTGGCTGTTTCGCTGGCTGGGATTTCGGATCATGATCGGCGCAGGTTTGATCAAACTGCGCGGCGACCCGTGCTGGCGCGATCTCACCTGCCTTTCCTATCACTATGAAACGCAGCCGATACCTAGCCCGATCAGTCGCTACCTTCACTTTGCGCCGCTGTGGTTCCACAAATTTGAGACGGCATGGAACCATTTCATTGAGCTCGTCGTGCCGTGGTTTTCGTTTGGACCGCGCCACGCGAGACACGTCGCCGGGGTCTTACTTGTCACGTTCCAAATATTTCTCATCGTCAGCGGCAATCTTTCGTTCCTCAATTACCTCACGATCATTCCATTTTTGCGTGCTTTGACGATACGTTCCTGCGGCATTTGCTACCGAAGGCATTAGTTCGACGCGCCGAACGAGCGGCTCAAGAATCGGAGCCGTCGCGCATCAATAACACGATCGCATTCGCTCTATCGATTGTTGTTGTCTACCTGAGCGTCGCGCCAGTGTTGAACCTTGTTTCTGGCCGGCAGCTGATGAACTACTCCTATGATCCGTTCGACCTCGTGAATACTTATGGGGCATTCGGCAGTGTCGGGCGCGAACGCGATGAAATCATATTTGAGGGAACCGGCGACACGCTAATTACCGGCGATACGCAATGGAAGGAATACGAGTTTAAAGCCAAACCCGGCGATCCGAATCGCAGGCCGCCGTTCGTCGCGCCTTATCAACCGCGGATCGACTGGCAAATCTGGTTCGCCGCAATGGCGTCACCTGCGGATTATCCATGGACGCTGCATTTCGTTTGGAAACTTCTACATAACGATCGCGGCGCACTCTCGCTCCTGGCGAACGATCCTTTCCCAAACGCACCGCCTCATTACGTTCGGGCGCGACTCTATCGTTATCGATTCGCGCCGATTGGCGATAAACCGTGGTGGAAACGCGAACGAGTCGGCGAATGGTTGCCGGCCCTCGATGTAAACGATCCGCAGTTCCGGCGCTTGCTCGAAGCGATGGATTGGGTCGATTGAAGAGCCATAATCGCAAAGGAGATCCGGGTTATGAAGTCTGCTCGGGTGATCAGGTCAAACTTTTTGGAGCGCATCGCTGATCCCGCATCCCAGTTTTACCCAGATTATTTGTCGTACCGAAATGGCAAGATCACGAAAGGCGAGCTGGTTGCACGGCTGCCGCACATTGCCCTGATTGGTGATAGCGTGTGCATGGATACCTACATCTCGTCGCCGTTGAGCACGTTATGGCGCGTGCATACTCGCCGCGGAACGAGCTGGTTTCTCGATAATACTGCTGGGCACCGGGGCATTCGCAGCATTTCCAAAAGACTGGAAGAGATCACACCCTTTGTTGCGATCCAACATGCCGGCATCGGCGCGCTTGTCGATCATGAAGAATGCCGATTAGGTTTTTTCCGCCGCATTCTCGGGACGCGGAGTTTTTCCGGACAAATCACTCAGCTGCTGCGAGCATCCCGTTTTCCCGATCTGATTTTGATCTCAATCGGGCACAACAACGTCGATTGGGCATGGCGATGTCCGCCTGATGAATTGAATATGCCGGAGCGCCGCTTGCGCTATCAATGCCATCAGTTCCGACAAAATTACGCGCGTGAGTTGCGCCGCTTGCTGGAACACGCGCGAGCTGAAAAACATCGCGTGGCCGTCATCATCTTCGGACTAATAAATTTCGAATCGTATTTCCAAGGTCGCGAGGTGGCCGAACGTCTTCGAGAATCGGACAGGCGCCTGTATCCGCATCTGGAGACCACTTACAAATATTTAATCTCTTTTCATCCAGCTTACCGGCACAACTTGATTCGTCTCGCTTCAATGGTGAACCAGGAGCTGTGCGGGATGGTGGAAGATCTGAATTCCAAACTTCAGGACGCGGGAAATATCCAATTGAGATATTCCGACGCGCTGGCGACGGCGGATCTCGGCCGCGTGGAGTTACTTCACCCGATTGATGGGTGGCACGCGTCGGCCGAAGGCCACAATGTGCTGGCCGAAGCGGTCTTCAGCGATCTCGCGCCGAGTTTGGAATTTCTTGGAATCAGATCGTCTTCCTGTGACTCGCGAAACTAAACACAAGATTCGATATCTACATCCCGCTCTCTTTCAGTCGCGCTATTGTCTCGCGCAACATGCGATAGCCGAAGTGACCCTGGCGGACTCGCAACAACTCGGAACCGCGCCATTTTTGCTGGATTGCTTCGATATGTTCGGGTCGCGCGATTAGATCGAATTCGCCTGCGACGAACAGGACGCGAGCAGCATCGCATAGAGGCTGATTGTGCATCGGTGAGCTTAGATGAAAATGCCGCGCCACGAGCAAGGGATCGATATTTGCTCGATCCAACTCGCGCCGCATGAATCGGGCCGCCGGGCTCTCCCAGATCGCGTGCTCAATATCTACGATCGGGGCCATCAACGCGACGAAGCGAAAATCCCGCTCAACCATCGCCAGAAGCGCGCCGATCCATCCGCCATAACTGGCGCCAAGCACGCCGAACCCCTGGCAACCGCGATCGCGCAACATTGCCATCAACTGCCGCGCCTCGATTACTCCCTGACGCAAACCCTCGGCGTTGCGAATAAGGTCGGCAGTGATCGCGAGTTCACCATTCCAATAGCCGCGCGGGATACGTGAATAGTGATACGGCAGGTGCACGAGGCATGCATTCCAACCGAGTTGATTAAGGCGCGCAGCATAACGCCGATACCCGATGTGACTCGCGGACATGAGCGCGTGCAACATGAGCACTGTCGGTGCTGTCCAGCCGCGCGCGCATGGGAAGAAATCGACATGTGCGGTGTTGTTCTCGGGGAAATTTGTGTTGATCGGGCTGGGCCAGGTGATTATGGCGCCAGGTTTGACATCGAGTGGCGGCGCAGTCTCAGCGCCATTTGGAACGGCATAAAAATTCTCGGCTGTGAGCTTCTCGCACGCAGTCACATACTTCTCCATTTCCCCACGACTGCGTGCGTGCAGATGATGACGCGCCTGAAGTACATTAATCGAGGCGCACATAAGGAAATCGAGGCCACTGGCTGCCAGGCGTCGCACCACCTGTCGTTTGGCTGCACCGTGAAAGGCACGAAGATCACTAGGTGGAAAAGAGCTTTTTTGAGTTTGTTTCCCTTTGGATCCTTCGTCGTCTTCGTGGTTGACGATATGGCTCGATTTCTTATGCATTCGCTCTCTTGGTGGATGCGGGAGATCGTCTGGCGTGAGCGAAAAGCGTTCGCGCAACTCGGCGTACAAAAGTTTGAACGCGGCGGCCAATTCGTGCTCAGTGCACGCGCGCGCGACAGACTTTTCCAGATCGGGAAAATGCGGGATCGGATTGCCGAAGGCGATCCACATGGCCGTGCGCCGCAGCGGTAACCAGCGTCTTTTCGAGTAGAGGCGATCACTACCAACGATAACGCACGGCAGGATCGGAACGCCGGCGATATGGGCAAGTGTTGATGCGCCCGGTCGGAGCGGCGCGCCTTCCAACACCGAGCGGGCGCCGTCGCGAATGCCGCCTTCCGGGAAGAGACCAATGATCCGCCCGTTCTTCAGCCGCTCGATCGCGCTGCGAATTGTCGCGCGATCGGCACGATCGCGATTCGCTGGGAATGCATCAACAGCTCGCAAAAGAACTCCGAGCAATGGAAGAGGAAAGAATTCTGCCATTGCCATCCAATCGATCTTGCGACGCACCACCGACGAAATGATAAACGGATCGAAGTGGCTGATGTGATTTGCCGCCAGCAAAAATGCGCCATCGTGATTTGCATTTTCACTCCGCACAACGTGGACACGCGCAACGCATGCAAACAGCGACTTCATCAAAAGCGCCGCAACGCGATTGGCAAGTGAGTGAACGTGATAGCGCATCGAGTGACAATAGCCGAGTTCTGGAAATGATCATGAGCACGCGAGCCGCCCTTCCGGTTCGACTCGGCGCAGGCTTCGGTCCGAAGCCGAAGGCCATTTTTCAGGCTGATTCCTTTTTTTAACGTGGTATCATTGTTCGCGGATCCCATGCGAGTTGCGGGTCCAGAGACTATGAAACCGAGGAGTCCTTCCACGGGCGGAAAGGGGCGATTCCCGCAGACGGACTACTTTTTTCATTCCGGTTTCGGTCAATGGCATGGCGGATATTTTTCTCCTTACGATGGAGAGGACAGATCAGGATCCAGGAATTTTTACAATCTAGGGCGCGAATACCGGCTCGAAGCGGCGCGGGAACGGGCGAAAGAGATGGCGGTGTTTGCGTTGATTATTCTGACCTCCGCATGGCCGGTGCTCTACATGGTTGTCACAGTGGTGAAATTACTGAGCAAAGGTCGTCCGTAGCTGCCTCTCTAGTCCCGAACTGCACCGCATTCTGATCTGCGCGACTGATAAAGTTCTGGCGAACAACAACACGCTAGTGCGATTTCGGCCAGAGAAATTCATCGCGATATTCCGGCGTCTGCTCCGGCGCGAAGCCGTGGCGAGTAGTGTTTTCGGTTACCACGCGCGGGACGAGAAAGTTCAGGAGATAATCTTCGCCACCGGCCTTGGTGCCGCTGCCGCTCATTTTGAATCCGCCAAAGGGATGACGCCCAACAATGGCACCGGTGCACGTGCGATTGATGTAGACGTTTCCCGCCTGCAGTTGCGCTTTGACGCGCTCAATGTTGTCCGGGCTGCGTGAGAGGAATCCCGCCGTTAACGCGTAATCGGTGCCGTTCGCGACTTCGAGCGCTTCATCGAGATCGCGCACTTTTAACACGCTCAGCACCGGGCCAAAGATTTCTTCGCGCGCAATGCGCATGTTTGGTTTTACATCGGTGAAAATAGTCGGCGGAACAAAGTACCCTTTGGGTGGCAGATCTTTCGCTTGATAAGCCAGCGTCGCCTCGCTTTTGCCCACCTCGATGTAATCCAGAATGCGCCGGTAAGCCGCTTCATCGATCACAGGCCCGACCATGATCCCCGGTTCTTCCGGATTACCAACGCGCAGGCTCGCTGCGGCTGGAATCAAACGTTCCATCACTCGATCGTAATTTTCCTCAAGAAGAATCAGACGCGACAGCGCAGAGCACTTCTGTCCCTGATAACCGAACGCGGAATAGATGGAGTAGCCAATTGCTTCACCAACATCGGCGTCGGAGTCCACGATCATCGCATTCTTACCGCCCATCTCGCAAATGACTCGCTTTAGCTCGCGTTGACCGGGTCGAGTGATGCCGGCCGACTCCCAAATTTTTAAACCCACTTCGCGCGACCCAGTGAAGGCGATCAAATCGACATCTTTATGGTCGACGAGGTGGGCTCCGATCACAGAGCCGTGGCCCGACAGGAAATTCAAAACGCCTGGTGGAACACCAGCCTCCTCGAAGACCTGCATGAGCATGGCGGCGCACACGATCGATTGCTCGGACGGTTTCATGATCACCGTGTTACCCGTTACGACCCCGGCCGATGCCATTCCACACAGGATGGCGATCGGAAAATTCCACGGCGCAATGACGAACGCGACGCCACGAGCCCAATAGTGGTGGTAGCTTTCCTCGCCGGGAACCCTTTGTGTAAGCTTAGGGCGGCCGAGACGGCGCATCTGCTCCGCGTAAAAGCGGCAAAAATCAATCGCTTCGCGGATATCGGCATCGGCTTCATTCCACGGTTTGCCCACTTCGAAGACTTCAACCGCCGAGAGTTCGTATCGCCGCCGTTCCAAAATATCGGCGGCGCGCTCCAGCAAGCGCGCCCGTTCTTCGACCGATGTCCGGCTCCATTTGGCAAACGCCTCGCGCGCAGCTTTGACGGCCCGTTCAGCTTCGGGAATTCCCGCTTCCGATCCGTAACCGACAATCTCGTCCGGAGCGCTCGGATTCACTGAAGGTGTCAGCTCCTCCGTCCACACTTTTTCGCCGCCGATAACGAGCGGATATTTTTCCCCAAAGCGTTGACGCGCTTCACGCAATGCGCTGCGCATTTTGTCCTGGCTATCTTTGTAAACGAAATTCACGAGGGGTGAGTTTCGGTAAACATCGTCCGGCGCGGTGTCGACCGCACTGCTGCCTTGAGGATGCTCATTTTGAGTGGTGATCGTGCTTTGTGATTTCATCGGGCGTGCTCCATTTAACTTTATTAACTCTCTTGGATCGCGCAGCAATTCTTTCGCCGATACGTTCTCGGCAAATTTTGCGCGCAGAAATCCTTCATTCGACGTGTTCTCGAGAAGGCGTCGGACCAAATAAGCCATGCCGGGAAGCAGTTCACCGACTGGGCAATATTCGCGGACCCGATAACCCATCTCCACGAGTGCCCGTTTGATCGGGCCGGCCATGCCGTAGAGCAGTTGAAACTCGAAACGGCTGCGGTCCAGCCCGAGTTCGTCCGCGAACGCCTGTGCGTAGGCGATGCTGCGGACGTTGTGCGAACCAAATGCAGCGGTGACGATGGATTCATTCTCCAAAAGCAATCTCGTGAGAGTCTCGAAATTCGCGTCGCTCTGCGGCTTCTGAGAGAACACCGGACAATCCCAGCCGTTCTGGAGCGACTTCGTCGTTTCGTAATCCCAATATGCGCCCTTGACCAATCGGACTGCGAAGCGCGTGCCTCGTTTGCGGCCCCACTCGATCAGGTCGCGCAGATCGGCTTCCGAATCTCGCAAATACGCTTGAATGACGATCCCGACGTGCGGCCAAGCTTTGAACTCGTCCTCCGTCAGAATAGTTTTGAACAGCTCTAGAGTGGTATTTTTGTGCGCATAACTCTCCATATCGAAATTGATAAATGCCCCCAGCTCTCGAGCCTGGCGCAGAAGCGGCCGCAGCTTCGGCGCGAGATGCGCAATTGCATCGTCCGGATCGGCCGGATTCATTTGTGAATAGAGCGCGGAAAGCTTGACTGATAGATTAACAACCGGAAAGAGCTCTGAATTTTTACCCAACGGATCGGTCCAGTCTTTTGTTTCCTGCGCGAGTTTCTCCAGCAAATCCATGTAACGCGCCGCGTACTCATTCGCGTCCTGCTCGCTCACGACGGCTTCTCCCAAAAGATCGACAGTGAAGCCAATTTTCTGCGCGCGGCGCTTGCGCAATGTTGCCATTACGCTGTCCGGATTTCTTCCGGCGATAAACTGGTGTGCCATTCCGGACACGTTCCAGCGCAGGATTGGCCCGCTTACCCACGGAACAACTCGTGCCAGCCGAACACCACTATTAACAAGCGAACCGAAACCGTTATCGGAGAAATATTCGTTGAGATGCTCAATGATTTCACTGGACATGTGCAGCGAGGGCAGGACATCGACAAAGCGAAATAGTTGCACCTTGAACTGCTCATCGCGCATGGAGAGCGCCATTAATCGCTGATATAATCCCGCCTTGCTGAAAAGCGGCTCTGGATGTTTATCGACCAGCTCGAAGATGCGCGTGCCGCGCCGCTCGATTTCATCTTGGAGGGCCGTCATTTACGAAACTAGTCCGCCGCTGTGCGTTAGGCAAAACGATCCGGGCTGGGTTTTACTCGCGTGGAAATTTTTCTTAGGAGACACGCCCACTTGGCCGTCTCTGTTCGAAATAAGAATGGAACTGCTGCACGCGATTTCGAAGAGCAAATGCAACGAGATTTGCCTGGCAGAGTTCGGAGGCCCAGGGCTCTGAGCTGTCAGGCAATCTCTTTTATGTGTGGATTGATCCGGCGCAAAACTTGCGTAGCAAACAAGCGAGATGATCGAAGAGCGCCATCAATTTGCGAGCGATAACGTCGCAGCGATTTGCCCGGAGGCCTGGGCTGCGTTGCAGGAAGCCAATGCGCATTATGGGCCATCCTACGGCGAGGACTGCTGGACTGCGCGCGTCTGCGATCGGATCCGTGAAATTTTCGAAACCGACTGCGATGTGTATTTTGTCTTCACTGGCACCGCGGCCAACGCGCTGGCGTTGGCGCAGGTGTGCAAGTCGTTCCAGAGCATCATCTGTCATCAGCATTCTCACATTCAGACCGACGAATGCGGTGCGCCTGAATTTTTCACCGGAGGATCAAAACTGCATTTGGTCGGGGGCGCCGACGGCAAGATCGACAGTGACCAGCTCAAAGCGCTGCTGGCCCGCCACAACGAATTGCATTCGCATAAGCCGGGGGCCATCAGCATCGCGCAAGCGACAGAGTTCGGAACAGTTTATCGACGCGACGAAATTGCGGCCATCGCTGACTTGGCGCAGGCGCACCAGTTGTCTTTCCACATGGACGGCGCCCGTTTCGCCAATGCAATCGCATCGCTTAACTGCGCGCCCAAAGCGATCACGTGGGACGTTGGGATTGACGTTCTCTGTTTTGGAGGGACAAAAAATGGAGCGGGTGTCGGCGAGTTGGTGATTTTTTTCGATAAGAAGATCTCACGCGAATTTGAGTACCGAGCGAAACAAGCCGGGCAGCTCGGATCGAAGATGCGTTTTCTCGCTGCGCAGTGGCTGGGGCTTTTGACCGGAGACACCTGGCTTCGGAACGCGCAGCATGCCAACCGGGCGGCGCGCTCTCTTGCGAGCCGCTTGCGAAAGGAGGCAGGAATCAAGAGCGCATTTCCAGTCGAGGCAAACGCAGTATTTGTGTCGATGAATGAGCGGCTCGCCAGCGGTCTCCACGCTCGAGGCTGGCGTTTCTATCAATTTATTGAGCCCGATGTTTATCGTCTGATGTGTTCGTGGTCCACGACCGGGGAGGATATCTCAAGTCTGCTTGCCGATATTGCGCGATTAAATGATTGAACAGATCGCTATGGAGGGGCATCTGTAAGCCGAGATGAATACAATGGAACGACCTTTGCTTATTGCGACGGTCTTGCTTGCTGGGTGTGGAACGACTCGCAACGTCGCGGTGAGTTCTTACCATGTGACGCGCGACGTTGCCGTCGGTTCGTATCGTGTTGCTACTGCGCCGGTGCATTACGCTTTAAAGGGCCGCGGTAAACCGAAGATGGTCGGCACCACAGACACAACGTCGTCAGATGTCACCGAGCCCGGTCACCCCGTTTCAGCGCCGCAGGACGTCCGCAGGGAAACAACACAGCAAAATCCAAAACCATCATCGCCAGCGCATACTTCATATCCGCAGACCCAATTTCCGACTGCAAAAGCGGTGCCGGAGAAGCCGGGCTACGTTTTCAGTCCGTTTGATAGCAGCGGTAGGTACGTCGATGTAAGCGGTTACGCCTCCGGAACCAAAGTGAAAGATCCGTGGACCGATAAGATTTTTGTTGTTCCATAGGGTTTCTGTAGCCGTCGCCCCGTGGGCGACGTGGTCGATTGCCGCCCCCGTTGGCGAATGGTATCTAATTCTATGCGACTGGCGTCGAGATTGGCGACTTCCTTGCTGCTCTTCTGCTTGATGTTCGTCATCGTGCCGCATGGTTTCGGCCAGACGTATCAAGGAAAACAACTCGTCAAAGCGGAGCTCCTGGCCGATACGAGCGCGATTGTCGCCGGAAAGCCATTTACTGTCGGCTTGCTGCTGCGAATGGCTCCGCACTGGCATACTTACTGGAAATTTTCGGGCGACGCTGGTCTTCCCACGGAATTGAAATGGAAGTTGCCGCCGGGCTGGAAAATCGGCGACATTCAATGGCCTATCCCGCTGAAAACCATCGACCCGGGAGACATTGAGACTTACGGATACGAAAATGAAATCCTGCTCATGCAGGAAATCACGCCGCCCTCCAAGATCGGCGATTCGTCCGTCAAACTTTCTGCAGATGCAAATTGGCTGGTGTGCGAGAAAATCTGCATCCCCGGTGGTGAAACATCGCAATTGGAGTTGCCGATATCGAGTACCAGCCAGCCCGCGAACATGGAACTTTTCGCGCGCTATCGACGCTTGCTTCCGCAAAACTGGCCGGGAGCGAACGTGGCGACTGCCAAATGGAGCCGAGCTGCGTCCGATCTTCGGCTAAAAGTCACGAGCAATACCTTAGCAAATTATCCGGCAATCGATTTTTTTCCGTTGCCTGACGAAGGTACAGTTGTCGGACATCCAACGGTTGAATCACGGAATAACAATCAAGTCACGGTTCGGATTCCGATTGAATCGTCGGGAAAGAATCTGTCCTCCATGGCAGGCTTGCTCGTTTTTGCCCAGCAACCAAACGGTGAGAATCGCACGGGCTGGCAAATCGCAAGTACGCCCGTTGTTTCGGCGGCTCATCCGGCACCCGCGCGAGGCGTCCTGACCTTCCTGCTCTTCGGTTTTCTTGGCGGCCTGATTTTAAATTTGATGCCGTGCGTGTTGCCGGTGATCTCACTGAAGATTTTTGGATTCATTCAGCAGGCGGGCCAGAGTCGACAGAAAATTTTGCGGAGCGGCATCGCTTTTACGATTGGGATCTTCGCGTGGTTTATCGCGCTTGCGCTGCTCCTGATCGCACTCAAAGGCGCGGGGAAGGAAGTCACCTGGGGCGGATTTCAATTTACCAACGCCTATTTCGTCCTCGTGCTGAGCGTAATTGTGCTCGTATTCGCACTGAACCTCTTTGGTGTGTTTGAAATTTCGTTGCCGCAAAGCATGACACGCGGCTTGCTTTCGACCAGCGAACGCAAAGACAATCTTGGTTCATTTTTCCAGGGCGTGTTCGCGACTGTTCTGGCCACGCCTTGCACTGCGCCATTTCTCGGCACCGCGCTCGGGTTCGCGTTTTCGCAGTCGGCCGCAATCATTTTGGCGATGTTCGTGGCAATCGCCGCCGGCATGAGCGCGCCATATCTGCTCTTGAGCGCGCAACCTGCCTGGCTGCGGTTTCTGCCAAAGCCCGGAGCGTGGATGCAGCACGTGAAACAATTCATGGGTTTTCTACTGCTGGCGACGCTGCTGTTTCTCCTGTACGTGCTCGGCTCGCAGCGCGGTCTGGAAGGAGCGATCTGGGCCAGCTGTTTCCTGCTGGTAATCAGTGTCGCCTGCTGGATGAAAGGCGCGTTCGTTGTGCCTACTGCATCCGCCCTCAAGCGAAGTATAGCGGCCGTGCTCATGCTTGTGCTCGTACTCGTAAGCGGCATTTATTTCATCGGGGACAAATTTCACTCCGCGAAAATTGCTTCTGCCGGCTCACAACTTCGTGGCGACTGGCAGGCGTTCACACCCGAACGGTTGCAAGCGGAACTGGAGCAGGGCCACAATGTTTTCGTCGATTTCACGGCTGCGTGGTGCCTCACCTGCAAATTCAACGAAGCCAATGTTCTCGAAAGTCATGATGTGCGAGATGCATTTCAGCGTCGCGGCATCGTGAAACTGAAAGCCGACTGGACCAATGGCGATCCGGTCATCACGAAATTGTTGCAACAATTTGGTCGCCCGGGCGTTCCGCTGTACGTGCTCTACCCCGGAAAGAACGGCGAGCCAATCGTCTTTCCGGAACTGCTTACCAAGAGCATGCTCCTGGAGAAACTCGAGATCGCATCGCGCACGGTGGCTGCACAATAGCCAGAATGCCGCAAGTTTTTGTCAGCAGCGTGGTAGCTGCGCCCGCCGAGAAGGTGTGGACAACCATTCGGCGCTTCGACGCCGTCGCGGATTGGCTGCCTTTCGTGAAATCCAGCCCAATTGAAGGTGGCGGCGATCCAACTCGGGTTGGGTGTGTCCGCGTTTTGACTCAGACTGATGGAGAGGTATTTCGCGAGGTGCTGGTTGCGCTGTCCGATGCCGAGCGTTTCTATTCGTACACGTTCGTCAGCTCGCCGGTTTCCATTCGAAACCATCGCACCACCCTAAAGGTTTTGTCGATCACTGATGGCAATCGCTCCTATATTGAATGGTCCTCAAGATTCGACATCGACCCGGAACGAGGCGCAGCTCGTCGATTTGATGAATCGTAATTTTTTCGCAGGACTTCGCGCGCTAGCCGAGAAAATGGCGCGCGATTAAATTGCGGGCGCCATTTGGTGTTCGTCGGTAGGGCGCGTCACTCCGTGCGCGCGGTCGTCTGCAGACCCACGCGGCGTGCCCGGGCAGGTCAGGATCCGCACTACTCATGCGACTCTCGTTGAAATTTTCCAGCGCAACGCCATGGTGTTGTTCGCCAGAAAATTGAACCATCTGGGAAACAATGTTTTCTAATCAATCTATGAACAAAATCACATTAGCCGTTTTCACGTCATTGATCGCCACCGCAGTATTTGCCTTGGAGCCGCCTCCGGTGGGCAGCGCCGCCCCGGATTTTTCGCTCCCGGACGCGAAAGGCACAACCCACTCGCTTTCACAATACAAGGGCAAATACGTCGTGCTCGAGTGGTTTAATCCGGAATGTCCATTTGTGAAGAAGCATTACGGCGGCGGCAACATGCAAAAGTTGCAGGATCAATATACGAACAAAGGAGTGGTATGGCTGACAATTGATTCGAATGCCCCCGGCACCGAAGGCAGTATCACGCCGGAACAGGCGCAAAAGATCAGCGAGTCATGGAAGACCCATCAGACCGCGTTGCTTCTGGATCCGGAAGGCAAAGCGGGACGGGCTTTCGGCGCGAAGAACACGCCTAATATGGTGATAATTAATCCCGAGGGAAAGATCGCATACGAAGGCGCAATCGACAGCAAAGCGAGTCCTAATCCGGCGGACATTCCCAGTTCTACAAACTACGTTAAAGCCGCTTTAGATGAATCGTTGGCGGGCAAATCTGTCAGCACTCCACAGACAAAGCCATACGGTTGCTCGGTCAAATATAAGTCTTCATAGAGCCATAGCGCGCGTGTAGCTCGCAAATAGCATCGGAAGCGGCGGTCGAACAAGACCGCCGCTTCTGTTTACATTTGGTGATCATAAAACCTTTCTGAGGCACATCATCTCAGCCTCGAGCCGGCACCAGCCTGAATACCAAGCGCAAAAGTGGCATCGGCATCAGGCGGCTCAAAAACATTACAAACTTCATTGCAAATCCTGGAATTACGAGCGGCCGGTCTGATTCCAGCGCGGCGAGCGCGTCGCGGACAACTTGTTCGACCGGAACGACAACGAATTTCGGACCGAGCCTGGGCTGAACACCCTGGCGCCTGGCGACTTCTTGAAATTCCGTTTGTACAGGACCGGGGCACAGAGCGCATACACTCACGCCTGTTCCCCGGAGTTCGGCTCGAAGTGCTTCAGAGAAACTTGTCACATAGGCTTTGGTGGCTGCGTAAACACCGTCGCCTGGGATGGGAAGAAAGCCAGCCGACGAACTAACATTTAGAATCCCGCCATGCCGTTTCGCGATCATGTGCGGAAGCAAATGGCGAGTCAGCGAAGTAAGTGCCACCACATTGACCAACAGCATTTGCTCGTTTCGAGTCGAATCGCTTGTTGCGAAGAGCCCGGCATCGCCGAGTCCGGCATTATTGACTAGAAGATCGATCTTTATTTGTTCGCGATCGAGCGACTCCATCAGCTCCTTGAGTTGAACAAGATTAGAGAGGTCAGCTTTCCGAATGTGAACGCGAAGATTTTCATGCTGCTGTTGCAGTTCATGATTCAGCTCAACCAGCTGTTCCTCACGTCGCGCGATCAAGATCATCGAACGCGCACGTCCGGCGAGTTGCCGGGCAAATTCGCGGCCGATCCCGGCGGAAGCTCCAGTGATGAGAGCGTTACAGCCGTCGATCTTCATATGAGCTGTAGCCGACGGCGTTGACCTCGGCCTTCGCTGGCGTGTCCACTTCTTCGGCTACCGCGGTCAGCGCCAGCGGCTACAACGTCGCTGCTGCCTCGTGAGTGCAAGCTTCCGATCTCTCGTTTTGTAAGTGCACGCCAATGCCCGCGAGGCAAATCTGCAAGCCGAAGATTTCCGATTCGAACCCGGATAAGATGTTTGACGCGGTACCCAACAGCTTCAAACATCCGGCGAATCTGCCGGTTGATTCCCTGGCGCAAAACAACGTGCAAACGCGTGGGCGAGATGGAATGAAGTCGCACGATTTTGGCTCGCCGGCCGTCCAGAAAAATTCCGTGAAGCAATTTCGGCGCGAGCGCCGGGTCCCACGGGCGATCGAGCGTTACCTCGTATTCTTTATCGATTTCATGACGCGGATGGGTAAGCCGCTGCGCCAGTTCGCCATCATTTGTGAGAAGAAGCAGACCCTCAGTTTGCGCGTCCAGACGCCCGACGTTGAAGAGCTTGGAAAATTTTTGGGGAAGCAGATCAAACACAGTGTCGCGCGCGTGCCGATCCTTTCGGGTGGACACAAACCTTGCGGGCTTGTGCAACATAATCGTTAAGGGTGGGGCAACGTGAACAAGTTTAGCGTCGACCTTGACGTGATCGCGCGGGCCCGGTTGTGAGCTGAAGTCCGTGCAGACTTTGCCGTTGATGGTAACACGACCCGCCGCTATCAACTCATCGCAATGTCGCCGCGACCCAACGCCGGCAGCGGCGAGGAAACGGTTCAAGCGCATGGCCTAGGCCAAACATGTGATCAGTGATGGATGATCGGTGAACGGCTGCGAATGTCGAGACGTCTACTGATCACTGTTCACATCCGACCATTTACACGTCTGGTTTCGTTTTCGGCAGACCAATGACTTTACTGTCTTTTTTCCATTGGCCACGCTTCTTCAGAAGCTCGACGCGCTCGAAGCGTTTCAGCACATTTCGCCTCGCGGCAATGGTGCTGGCACCTTTTAGACTGCGATGTTGCGACATGGGTTGGTTGAAAGGTTACAAAGGTTACACGGAAAAATGAGCCGGCACATTACGCGGCCACCCGGATTTTTCAAATGGAGATCCCCGGCATCGGGTGCCATGGAGGCCGGAATGCGACTTACAACTGGTTGCTCAGCACCACGTACGTCCCCGACGTGGCCACCTGGTGATAAACGTGAAATCGGCTGGTCAATAGTTGTTTCCAGTAATCCGCCCGACTTAGCTCCACAATGAGATAGACCGCGTCCGGTCGAGTCCACTTCTCCAATACCGCCTCTTCGTTCACGAAAATATCGACCGAAGGTTTGCCGATCGGGGCGGTCTTCTGCCGGTTTTGATTAACGAGAAGAAACTTCCTGTTCAAATAAAAAACGAGGCTACTGCTGTCGTCGAATGGTCCTTCAAAAATCGCATCGCCTCCTGAATCGAGGCGCGGATTTACGTATCGCGCAACATTGGCGAGTGAGAAATAAGGTGCAGTTCGGGCGACCCCTTCGATCATACTAAGGCCGCCTGGAACCATCGCTGCTGCCAACGCAACGGCAGCGAGTCTCTCTCGCTCTTTGAAAACAAGATAGAGCGCCACAAGTGACAGAAGCACCAGAGAAACACCGGTAGTCGCGAGGACCGGCCGAATTACGAGCCAGGCTGACATGGGCATCTCATGTAGCGCGCGCCATGCCGTCCAGCGCGCGTCCATTGTCCCCCAGTCTCCGTCCAAAGCGTGCGCGGCGCCTACGAGGAAGAACGCTGCCGTCACGCTTATCACTCCGGTAAGACCAACTGCGATTGCACCCGCGGCCCGCAATTTCTGCGGCATCCGGTCCCATACAACTGCAGCCCAGAGTGCAAGGGCGCTCCACATACTCATCGAGTAATAATCCTGCCGTTGACCCAAAAAGAGGAGCGGGACAAAAACCACGCCCATCCAGCAGAGCGGCAACGCATGGGCGAAATTGATCTCGTGCGGCCGGACCACGCGACGCCAGGCGAAAATTACGCCAGCGAGCAAGGCCATGGACCACGGAAACCACCAGGCCAAATGCATGACCAAAAATTGGTACGCGGGCATCCCCTTGTAATCATGGATCTCGTCGGAAATTCCGCGCAGATGGCCCAACCATTCAGAGCTGACCAGATAGTGAAAATAACGTGGAAAATGTCGTTCCGCCCAAATGTGCCAGGGAGCAACAATTAAAAGAAACATTGCCACATACTCCCATCGCAAAAGTGCGCGATATCGTAGCCGTGCTTCACGATAGAATATCGAGAGCAAACCAAGGATCGCCGCCGGATAAACGATACCCAGTAAGCCTTTGGTCAAGCAGGCGAAGGCCGAGCAAATCCAAAAGCCAGCGAACCAGGCCCATCGATGACGCCGTCGTTGATAACCGCACACGCCGCAAAAAATCGCGCCCGCGATGAACGCGCTGACGAGCGGCTCGGGCATGACGATGCGCCCGAGCAAAAATGTGCCGCAGAAGCTAAGGTAGATCAGACCGGCCATGAAGCCGCGCCAGTAATCCGTGAGTTTCTCCCCAATGAGAAAAGTCAGGGCAACCGAAGCGACGATCGCAATCGCGATCGGGAGGCGAGCAGCCGCGCCGTTGATGCCGAAGAGCTTGAAGGAAATAATGATGAGCCAGTAGAGCAACGGCGGCTTTTGCAGACGCGGGATGCCGTCATTCGTTGGCAAGAGCCATTGATGCGTTTCGACCATCTCGCGAGCGGCTCCGGCATATTGCCCTTCTGTTTCGCTATACAGATCGCCGCTGCCGATCGTCCCCAAGTGTAACAGCGCCGTTAACGCAACCAGAATTGCGAAGAGCGCGTGACGCGTTGGCGGCGGAGGTAACGCCGGCGGCTCGAGCAGAGTTTCTTCAACCGTTAAGGTTCGTGCGCTTGCGGTCATCCGATGCGTTCTTCACCGGAAACAATTCCGATTTGACCTTCGCTTTTGGGATACTGCACCGACTCGCCTTTTCGATATTCCTGCCAATGTTCGGGCAACCGCAGTAATTTGCCCGATGGCATCTCAATCAGCGCGAGCATCTGACGGCACGTCGCGATCAACAGTTCGTCCTTTGGTCGGGTGATGCGAAATCCGCACCAGAACCGCGCGCGATCGACCTGATCGAGCCAGCCCTCAATCACCAGCCGATCTCCGAGTTTGGCAGCTCGACGATAATCAATCTCGGTGCGTACCACCACCGGGTACGTTTGCTTTTCGGCCATTTCCACGAGCCCAAGCCCCAGCGCCTCGGCCAAATGCGTGCGCGCGATCTCAATAAAACGCAGATAGGCGATATTGGAAACCACGCCTCCGCAATCGGTATCGAAAAACATAATCTGCACATCCGTGTGGATTCGAGGGGCGGCCATGGTTTGTATTTCAAATTTCAAGTTGAAGTTTCTCGCCGAGAATTGAAATCACCGCATCGGCGGCCTCCTGGGTGCTAATCGCCTTCATGCAACGGAAATCAATTGGGCATTCACGAAGAAAGCAGGGGCTACACTCCACATGGTGTCGAAGGACAATATGGCCATTTCCGAGCGGCCCGGTCAGACGCGGCTCGGTTGAGCCAAAAATCGCGACCACGGGGAGGCCGAGTAAAGAGGCGAGATGCATTGTGCCGGTATCGTTTGTTAGCACCAGACGGCATTCCCGCAGTTCGTCGATAAGTTGATCGAGCGTGGTATGACCGATCAGATTGACGCAATGGTCGCCAATCGCAGCCGCGATTCTTTTGCCGACTTCCGCATCCTTGCTGGTTCCGAACAAAATCCATTGGGCCGATGAGTGCGCGCTAATCTTTGCGGCGACCTCGGCGAATCGTTCCGGTAGCCATCGTTTCGCAGGTCCGTATTCGGCGCCTGGGCAAAGGCCAATCTTGATCGTCTGATGCGCAACGTCAGTATGGGTGTTGCTGATTGGAGCTTGAATGTTAAATGTTTCTGCGCCGCATTCGCTGGCGATACGAAGAAATCGAAATGAATGATGTTCGGGCGGGCGCGGCTTTCGTGGTTTCTGAACCGTTTGATTCATGAGCCATCTTCTCCAGTGCCCGGGATAGCCGACCCGGCGTGGAATTCCGCTCAGCCACGATTCAAGTGCAACGCGCAGCGAATTTGGAAAAAGAATCGCAGCGTCGAAAAACGGTTGTCGCTTTAGCAGAGAGACAACAGGAAGAAACGAACTATCAGGCAACGGAATAATTGCATCCACTTCAGGAATCAGCTTCCACATCGGCGCAATCTTCGCCGGCGTGGCGATGGTAAGGTGAGCATCGGGACGCCCGCGCTTGATCGCGCGCACTGCCGCCACGCTCATCACAGCGTCGCCCAGCCAATTGCTTGAACGAATGAGAATTCGAAATGGCTTGAGGTCATGAGCTGAGATTCCGGGGGGCAAATACACGCCGCGTTTATATCGCGAGAGAAGAAAATTGGGCTGGGGCGTTTTCCACCGATTATGCACCCAAAACCAATCTTCTGGTGCGACACGAATCTGCTGCTCGATCACCTCGTTTATTCTCCACGTAGTGTCCGCAACGGAAGTACCTGGCTGGTCGAACCGCTCGGTGAACACCATTCGCCAGCGCGCTGGACCGGTTGTGTAAACTCCAGCAGCGATGAGCGCCGCGTGGGTCCGCTTTGCAAGCAAACCAGGCAAAGGCGAAGTGGACGCGAGTCTTCCGAAAAACGGCGTCCAAACTCCATGGTCGCCAGCGTGTTGGTCGGACAGAACGCCGACGCCGCCACCAGAGCGCAGCAAGTCGATCACCGGCTGAAATCCGACCTGGCGGTCGAACAATTCCAAGCCAGTTTGGCTGCGCGTCCGGCGCACATGCTCGTCAATGAAGCGGTTGCCGAGTTTCTGATAAACGCTCGCGTTTCGCACGAAGCCAACAAACCCGGGCATCAATTGCGCGAACAATTCCCATGTCCCGAGATGACTCAAAATGAGGACGACGGGAACGCCCGCGCGAAATTCGCGGGCCATCGCTTCGATATTTTCGACCTCAACCCGGCGGAGAATTTGCTCCGGCGGCATTGTGGTGAGTTTTGCGCTGCAGAGCAGGTTAGCGCCAAGCCGTTGAAAGTGCCGGCGTACTAGACGACGCAATTCGCGTGGTGACTTGCCGTTGCCGAAGGCAATGGCAACATTGCGTTGCGCAAGCCGCCGATATTTCCCTGATGCGAGCCATGCGCAAAAGCCGAGGAACTGCCCGGCACCAAACAGAAACCGCAACGGCAGTGCGGCGGCAATTCCCGACCCTGCGCGATAAAGAAGGTAAACGACAAAGTCGAGCATTGCGGAGTCGGCAGTATCGCAGTGGGCAGGGCAGGGTAGATTTGCCTGCACCTTGCTTCAACCAATATAATATCCTCGTGTCGCCGCCATTCACTTATTCGAGCCGATCGGATTTCGCTCACATTCTAACAAAGGACTGTGCAGCAAAATGAACGACGAACTGGAGGCTTTGGCGCGAAGGCTTGAAATCCGGAACCGTGAATTGGCAGAAGCGCACAGTCATATCGCGACGCTGGAAGAAAAATTACTTAAACTAAAACAATACCGGCGCGAACTGAGGTCGCTGAAAGAAGAGAGGCGACGCTTGCGCGGATCAGCGGAGCGCAGGGTGGGTCAGGTGTTGCTCGTGCCGTACCGGGTTATCGGGAAACTGCTGAACGCGGTCTGCAGAATCTTGCGTTGGAAGAAACAGGAGCGCGCAGGGTGCACTGAAGTGACCGAATACCAAAGGTGGTTCGAGCAGCATCGTGCGAGTGCGGAGGAGTTGGCCTCGATGCGCCATGAGGTGCACGCTTTCGCTTCACGGCCGCTCATCAGCATACTCACGCCAGTGTTCGACACTCCGGTTCCGTGGCTTCGTGAGGCTGTGGAGTCTGTGTTGGCGCAAGTTTATGAAAATTGGGAGCTTCTACTTATCGATGACGGATCGACCGACGCCGATTTGCTGCGCGCGTTGCCTGCCTTGAGCGCACGTGACCGGCGGATTCGTCTCGTTAGGCTCGAAAGCCATCAAGGCATCTCAGCCGCGTTAAACAAAGGCCTTAACCTCGCCAGCGGCCAGTGGGTCACTTTCCTCGATCATGACGACGTGCTTGAGCCCGATGCCCTTTTCCAAAATGTAAGGGTGATTCAAAAAAATCCGGGACTCGACCTGATCTACTCGGACGAAGACAAACTCACGGACCAGGGCTTCGACTCACCGATATTGAAACCGGACTGGTCGCCCGACTTCTTTTTGTCCTGCAATTATTTGTGCCACATGATCTTTTTGCGCCGAGATCTTGTTCGAGAGGTTGGGGGATTCCAACCGCAGTTTGATGGCTCACAAGATTACGATCTTCTCTTGCGTGTCAGCGAGCGAACCAACCGAATTCATCATATTCCACGCGTGCTGTACCACTGGCGGCGCAGCGAGAATTCCAGCGCCAGCGATGTTCGCCAAAAGCCAGGACAGCTCGAAGCCTCGTGGCGCGCGATCGAGGCTCACCTGAAACGCCGAGGCGAGTCGGCGCACGTGGCCGTCGACTGGCGGACTCACGCTTTTTATGTGAGGCGCGAGCTGCGCGAAGCCAAAAAAATCTGCGTTATTATTCCGAGTTTCCGCGGCCCGGAGTCGCTCGAGCGATGTGTCGAAAGCGTGGTCAGCAAAACGAGCTATCCGAATTACGAGATCGTGATC
>WNGO01000658.1_pt1 | contig 24046 bp, 27 predicted proteins | sample 5400511 | NCBI WGS metagenome assembly WNGO01 (sample SAMN13153380, study PRJNA577476) | soil metagenome | isolation source: 20 cm soil or saprolite under Garry oak tree replicate 2 | place: USA:California | collected 2016-06-15 | reverse complement strand
CTCGAACGCCCGACCCGCGGTTTTGGAGACCGCTGCTCTACCAGCTGAGCTACACCCCTGTGCCGGTCGGCGCCAACAGTATAAGAAGGTTGCGGCCACGCTACTTGGTTTCCCGGTGGGCAGTGTGCTTCCGGCACCGCGGGCAGAACTTCTTGACCTCGAGCCGGTCGGGGTCGTTCTTCTTGTTCTTGACGGTGGTGTAGTTGCGTTCCTTACAGGTCTGACACTGCAGGGTGATGATCGACGCTAGGGCAGGCATTGAATCTCCAGGGGGATAAAGGCTCCAGACACAAAAAAGACCTAGCAATTGCTAGGCGAGCTCAAATCATAGCAGGGTTAGGCGAAATCGTCAATGCCGTCATCGCCTAAAGTCCGCCCTATATAAGTAAGGTATCGGGCGCTAGTACTGGACGACGACCGTCGTACCGTTCGGCGCCCAGTTCCAGAGCGTGGCCATCGGACTGTAGGGCACATTCACGCAACCGTGGGTGCCGTTGTAGAGGTTGGAGCCGGGGCCATACCAGGACCGCCAGGGGGCGTCGTGGATGAAGTACCCACCTGCCGCGAACTCCATGGCAAAGGACGTCCACGAACTCGGATACCACCACGGACTGCCGTAAGGCCATGGCGAGATCATCTTGTAGGGCGAATAGCGGGCAAAGATGTGGTAGACCCCCGGCGGGGTCGGCAGTTGCGGCCGACCGGTTGCGACAAAGGTGGTGAGGATCGCGTTGCCATCCTGGTAGGCGGTCAGCACCTGGCGGGAGAGGGAGACCACGATCACCTTGCCGACGCCGGCGTTGTAGGACACCGGGACCATCTGCTTGAGGTAGATGGCGCTCGCCAGAGACTGCTTCTCCTGGAAGAGCTGGGCGCTGATCGACTGGAAGGTCGCCTGGTCGGCGGCGCTCGACAGCTGCCCGGCGAGGGCGTTGATCGTCGCCGGGTGGTTGCCCAGCGAGGCGCGGATCGACTGCGCCGAGGCCAGCGTCGAGCGCGTGTCAGCTAACTGGTTGATAGCGGCAGTGCGCGAGTCGAGCAATCCCTGCAGGCCAACCGCCGTCTGCTGGACTTTCGCCAGAATCGGTGCGAATCCGTCGGCGCTGCGAATCGCCGCCAGCGCCGCGCTGGCGATCGTGAGCTGGTCGTTGAATCCGGTGAGGCTGAGTTGGGGGTACTGCCCGGCGTTCGCCAGTAGCCCGCTGGCGGTCTGCAGCGCGGCGTCGACCTGCGTGCGGGCGGTTCGGTAGGCGGCCAGCTTGCCGTCGACGGCCGCGTACTGCTGACCCAGGACGGAAGCGAGCGCGAGCACCTGGTTCGGTGTGGCCGCTGCCGGCCCGGCTTTCACGAAGCGCGCGGCCTCCTCATCGAGACCGTCGAGCGAGACACCGGCCTTCTGCGCCTCGGCCAGCATGGTGTTCCAGCGGTGAAGCTGGCGATCCAGCGCATTCCGGCTCTCGTCGATTTGCTTCTGGTAGACCGCCCGCAGGTCGCTATCGAGATGACCGAGTGCGTCCAGCTTGCGGTGCTCGGTCAGCGGCATCTGCCACCACGACGACGTCTTGATGGCCTGGACCTGCGCGTACCGCCAGGTCAGGGTGTCGGCTTCCCCTGGATCCAATCCGCCGCGGACGGCGTCGGCCAGCGTCTGGTTGAAGGCGACCTCCGCCCGGCGGACGTTGCCGGCCAGGATGTTCTCGCTGGCAACCGCCGATAGTGGGATGGCGGCGAGCAGACCTCCCACCACGACCACGAACACCAGGCGCCGGAAACCCCTCACCACCGCACCTCTTTCGTCAGGCAGCGTGCGGGACGACGCCCCTCCTAAGGCCGCCGGCCCCCATGCTCTCGCCGAATTCCATAACGTTACGCCGGTCGGGAGGTCACGTCACGTGGCAAAAAGTCACGACCGTCATCCGGCCGTCACTTGGGCCACTTCCCTCCCCCGCTTGCGGGGGAGGGTTGGGGGGGCCCGCAGGGCTAGCGCTCGATGGGCGCGCCGATCAGGCTCCCCCACTCCGTCCAGGAGCCGTCGTAGTTCCGGACGTTGGGGTAGCCCAGCAAGTAATTCAGGACGAACCAGGTGTGGGAGGAGCGCTCCCCGATCCGGCAATAGGCGATGACGGCCTTGTCGGGTGTCACGCCCTTAGCCGTGTAGAGCGCCTTCAATTCGGAGGCCGGCTTGAAGGTTCCGTCCTCACCCACAGCCTGCGCCCAGGGGATGTTGGCCGCTCCCGGGATGTGCCCGCCTCGCTGGGCGCCCTCCTGCGGAAGGTTCTCCGGGGCGAGCAGCTCGCCGCTGTACTCCTTAGGAGAGCGGACGTCGACCAGGACCACGCCGGTCTTCCCGAGGTCGTGCAACACCTCATCCCGCAAGGCCCGGATCGCCTTGTTCGGCTGGCCCGCTTTGTAGCTGGCCGGCTTGACCGTTGGTGCATCGGTGACGAGTCCGCGGCCCTCGTCCTGCCATTTCTTCCGACCGCCGTTCATCAGCCGGACGTCCTTATGGCCGTAATACTTGAGATTCCAGACGAACCAGGCGGCGAACCAGTTGTTGTTGTCGCCGTAGGCGACGACCGTGTCCTGCGTGCTGATGCCCTTCGAGGAGAGGAGCTTTTCGAGGTCCTCCTTGGCGAGCAGATCTCGGATCGGACGGGCCTGCAGGTCCTTGCGCCAGTCGAGCCCGATCGCGCCCTTGATGTGACCGCTGTCATAGGCGGAGGTGTCGACGTCGACCTCGACGAGCTTCACCTTGGGATCGCCCGCATGATCGGCGACCCACGCCGTGTCGGCCAGCACCTCGGGATGCGCGTAGTCAGTCGCCTTGAGCTCCGCCGCAGACTTGGCCATTTGATGCCTCTCCTTAAAGTTGACTCATTGGATTCACAAACTCAACAATCCGGGGGACCCAGTCTACCGGCGCAGGCTCGTATAGGTCAACTCGTTATTCGACCCAGTCGACATGAGCCAGGCAGCCCCCTACGCGCCGGCCAGTCCGGACCAGCCTTCCCCTCGACCGCGCCGCACCCGGCTCCTCCTGGTACCGGGAGGCATCGTCCTGCTGCTTATCGCCATTCCCGGTGCGACCTACGCGTTCGCCGAGAATCAGCTTTCCCAGGCCCAGACTTCGGAGACGCATGGCGCCTACAGCCAGGCGTTGAGCCAGTACGGGACGGCGGAAACGGTGGCCGGGAATCCCGTCTCGCGTCTGTTGCTCGGCGAGTTGGCGGACCGGGCGAAGGCGGGCACCGCGGAGACGCATTACCGCTGGGGCCTTCAGCTCACGGAACAGAAGAAGTTCACCGATAGCGAGGTGCAGCTGCGCGCGGCCATCAAGAGCGGCATCGCGGACTGGGCAGTTCGGGGTAACGCGGCGCTCGCCGATCTTTTCTATGCCTGGGGTCAGTCGCTGGTGACGGACAAACAGTTTCAGGCCGGCATCGACAGATTCCGCCAGGTCGCCGCCGTCGATCCCACCGGGAACCTGACGGCCTCGACAAACGCCGGGCTGGCGGCCGCCTACTCCGGCTTCGCCCAGTGGTACCTGCAGCAGCAGCCGATCGATTACCCCAATGCGCTGATGTGGTACGAGAAGCTCGTCAAGGATTTCCCCGACAGCCCCGATGCCAAGCTGGCGCAGGCTTCGTCGCTGCCACAGACGCTCTACAACGGCGGCGTGGCTTTCGTGCAGCAGATGCGGTTTCAGCAGGCACGCGACGCCATGACCGAGCTCGTGCAGAACTATCCCAAGACCAGCTGGGCGACACAGGCCAACGCGGCGCTCGCCGCGAAGCAGCCGCTCACCGGCTTGCTCATCGTGAGTGATTCGAACCCGACGCCGGTGGCCAACCGGCTGATTCGGATTGCCAGTCACTGGAAGATCGTCAAGGCCCACACGTACGACGACTCCGGCGGTCACATCTACCAGACCACCACGGACACGAAGGGCAATTTCTCGATTCCTGGAGGACTTCCGCCCGCGCCGAACTACCTGATCACGTGGTGGGACCCAAGCCGGAACACGTTCGTCACCACCTTCCTGAGCGAGAACGTCCCGGTCAACCAGGTGACGGTCAATCCCCTGGAGCCGGCGCACACGACGGTCGCTACGTCTTAGCGCCGACCGCGCTTCTTCACCTCGGTAAGGAGTAGCGCGTCGAGTTCGGCGCCAATCAGGAAGGCGACGGCCGCCACATAGAGATAGGTCATCACCACGATCAGCAGGGAGAGGACGCCGAACGCCTGCTGGTAGCCGCGGTAGGCGAAATTCGCGATGTACCAGCCGAAGACCCACGAGCCCAACAGCCAGATGACGATCGTGATGGTCGAACCGAGGGTGACCCACTTGACGCGCACGTGCTCTGGGGTCGTGAACTGCAGCAAGGCCGTGACCAGGAAAAGGAGAATCACGGCACCGAGCGCAAACCGAACGATGGTCTCCCCCACCCGCACGATCGGAGGGGTCGATGGCTGCGATGCCGACAGCAGCAGAGCACCGGCGATCAGGAACAGTGCGACGATGATCAGGGCAGCGAGGCCAGCAGAAAGTCCCATGCGCACCCAGAATGGCCGGCGGTCTTTGACTTCGTAGATGCTGTCGAGCGCGGTCATCAGCGCCCGCACCCCGCTGGAGACCTGCCAGAGCGTCAGCACCAGGCCGATCGACAGCCACCACCAGCGTCTTGTGGTTAGCACCTGGTCGACCGAGTGATCGAGCTCGCGATAGAAGTTCGGCGAGACGATTCGAGCAATGTTCGGTCCCAGCTGGTGACGCCAGATCCCGTCGAGATGCACGGCCCCCGCGAAAGCCAGCCCGGTCAGGGTGAGAAACGCCAGCGCGAAGAGCATCCGAAACGCGATCGCGGTAGCGTCAGTGAGGACCCCGTGCCGGTCCATCGCTGCCGCGACTTCTCGGGCGAGTCTTTTGAGGTCACGCCTTCCTCGAGTCCGGACCACCTGCTCCACGAGGCCGACGACGGCCCGGTTGGAGCCGGCTGCATCTGCCATGTTGACAGGCTATCCGCGAGAGCGGTCCTCAGGAAAGCGCCGGAATTGGGGTCAGGTGCGGCGGGGCCTCATATAATCGGGGACGCACGCCGACGTAGCTCAGCTGGCAGAGCAGCTGTTTTGTAAACAGCGGGTCGCCGGTCCGAATCCGGCCGTCGGCTCCAGATTTTTTGAATACGAAATCGGGCTTAGAAGGCGGCCGTGAGCCCATCCGCCCAGGGCCGTACCACCAATTTCAAGAGAACTCGTCTGCGAGGCGACAAGATTCGCTGACCGCCACAGCTTTTCCGCGCGTGTCTTCTCCTTCTACAAGTGGCTCATGTCGCGTATCCCAGTTTGGCATCGGCAGGTGGATCAGGAACTCAAGGCCTTAAATCGAGACCTCCACCACTCGAGGGGTCGCAACGTAAAGGGACGTCGCTCGTGATCATCGCGAACTGATGGGTCGATAGTCCTGCAGGTTCAGGGCAGTTTGGCACTGGTGCAACCCGGCTAGCCAGCGCTAGCCTAGTTGGTCGAGGGAGGTGGGCTCGCGCAAGATCACGGTTGGAGGTAACCATGGCCCTGTCTGATCAGTTAACCGATCTCGCGAACCGGACAAAGCAGCTAGAGGACGCAGCTGCTACCACCCGGGCAAAGGACCGCACCAAGCTTGAGGAGCAGCGTGAGAAGCTGCAATCAAAGGTGAAGACGGAAGCGCAGAACATCCAGTCCTCGGCGGGGAAGGCTCAGGCGGACGCTCGCTCCTGGTGGGCGGACACGACAGCGCAGTTCGAGCAGCGGCGTGCAGAGCTGCGAACGAAGATGGACCAGCAACGGGCCGAGCGGAAGCTGGACCGAGCCAAGCGCAACGCCGATGACGCGGAGGAGTACGCGACCGATATGGTCGCATGGGCCACGTATGCAATCGACTCGGCCGAGTACGCGGTGATCGACGCGGTCATCGCCCAAGATGAGGCCGACGAACTCGTCGCCACTGGTCGGTAACTTAACTTGCGTTCGAGCCTCGGCCGACACGCCTACCCGATTCCATAAACAGCGAATCACCTGTGAGGGCCCAGTCACGTCTATAGGGTGGTTCTCCGCCCTATACCTCTATCTGTATGCGGCCATGCCGTCTACTCGGCCCGGCAGCCTCCGCGCGCGACGGCGGACGATCGCGAGTTCATGCGCGGCTTCCTGCAGTTACGGGCGGACTTGGGGTCCGCAGCGTTTGTCGACCCGCAGCCACGATTCCTGCTTTCCAGCCGGCTGCACGTCCACCAGTTGGAGGCTCGATGTCGCCTGCGTTAATTCCGGCGCGAGCGAGCATCCATGAGATGATCGAGTTCGAGTTCCACATTTCACCCGCCTTCATTTCGTCGCGCCCCCACACCAGGATGGGTACTTCAGGAACAACCTCCAGCAGTCGTTCGGCTTGGCCAAGATCATCACTCAGTTGCCGCGGACTGTCGACCGCCTCATTGAGATCGGGAATAACGCCGTCGAGCCATCGGTGCACTTCGTAGCGAAAGATGCGGAAGCGGCCGGCCCAGCGGGCCCCAACCGGCCCTTCCGCACTACGCCGCGTTCAGAGCCATGCGCATCAATAACGGGCGTCTGCTCAATCACGTAGCGTCCCCGGGGCACGACCACCTGAAGGGCGGAGTGGTACAGATCACAGGGCGGGCGTTGCTGGAGCCTCGCCGCGACAGCCTCATAGACCTTTCCGTTCGTTCAACGCACGAAGTTCCGGCCCGCCCCCAGCGGGAGCCAGTACAGGGATATGCCGTGGGCCAACACGGAAGATCCGCGCTCTGCTCGGTCAGCCGCCCGCTCTGTCGGCCGATGCAAATCGAATCGTCTGGCCAGCTTCTCAGGCATCAGCCGGCACCAGACTGGTCACAGGCCGCCATTCCGCATTCATCAAGCCCTGTGAGGGGCTCTCGACGGCGACGCCAAGGGGTATCGGCCTGACGCTAGGGTGGCAGTCGCATCTTAGTTGCGTGGCAGCGTCTTCCGCCCGCGCCGCGAGCTCGAAGATGGCCCACGCGAAAGCGCCGGGATCGGCGCCATCGAAGGTGATCGGGTCGAAACCCATGGCATGCAGGTGGTCGAGCCGCGGTGCCCGGTCGAGGAGAATGATCGCGCGGCCTGCCTGGGGTTGCGGCAGCCATCTCTGGCCGGCCCGCCCTAGCTGTTCATCCAAGCCTTCGGGCGGCAGCAGGTTGACGACCACGCCATGCGAACCGAGCAGCCTATCGATCACTCCGCAGCCGGCTGCTGCGGCAGGCAAACTGGAACACACGGTTTCCCGACGATAGTCGTCGCTGCGAACGGCCCGCCCCTGGAGATAGAGGTGTCGGGTTTGGAGGTCGCCTTCGTGAAGCCTTCCGCTGCTCGCCTGGGCAACTCCGTCTGCATGGCGTAGCGCAGCGAATACGGCGAGACGGTCGATGCCCCGACCGGCCAGCTGTTCGGCCATTCGAAAGACACGCTCTTGCGTATCCAGTGAGTGCTCAAGGGCGCCAAAGCCCTCCGCCCACCAGTCGGCTTCGGCATGCTTTTGCCGATATGCGGCGACCCATGAAGCCCGCACGTCATCGAGCTGGCTGATCTCTCTTGCGTCTTCGGTTACTTGCTTCTTGATTGTCGGATACGTCGTTACCATGTGCGGGCCTCCTTCAGCATCGACTTCACACTCAAGAGCAGCGATTCCAAACCAGGATTGGGACTCAGGATCCTGACCTGCTCCGGACGAAATGTTCGGTCCTTTGGGTAGTGGTCGGCGATTACCACCACCGGCTTACCGCGTCCGAGGTAATAGCGCAGAAGGCGCCAGGCGGGTAGGCCCCGCTTGGACAGGCCGGGCAGCTGGCGGGTATCGAGCACCGCGAGGTCCGCGACCTCAGCTAGCGGACAGGACCGACCGCACGTGCCGAGGCAGCTGAATCCGGGCCCCTTGGGACCGGGGCAATTGATCGGCGTCATCCCGGCTTCCTCGAGCCAGGCCCCGTAGAGTTCGCGATCACGCTCGTTAGGCTCAACCAGGAGAACCACCGGACTGACTTCCTCGTCATTCGTCGTTTTCATCTTTCAAAGCATCCCCGAAGGACAGCGGCGACACCAGGGACCAAGGTCCCGACTGATACCGGACCTCCTACCCTGAATCCGGTCTCCCCGGAGTTCGGCTCCTAGGGCTTAGCTCGCGGATCCCGGAGGAGTCGTATGGCGAGTCAAGTAGGCCGCCGCCTCGGCCCGGCGAGCCACCTCGAGTTTCGCGAGGATGCTCGACACATAGTTCTTCACCGTCTTTTCGGCGAGGTGAAGCTCGTCGCCGATCTGTTTATTGGTCTTGCCGTCAGCGATGAATCCGAGGATTCGCTCCTCTTGGCCTGAGAGGCGGGCCAAACGCTCATCCTGTAGCAGATGCTTTCCTTTCCGGAGCCGGTCGAGCAGACCTTTGGTGACCGCGGGGTCGAGCAGGTTCTCACCGGCGCCGACTGCTCGAATCGCTCGAATCAGGTCGCCACCCTTGATCTGCTTCAAGACATAACCGGCCGCACCGGCCATGATCGACGCGAAGAGGGCCTCGTCGTCGGCGAACGTAGTCAGCATCAGGACTTGCGTTTTCGGTAGCCTGGAAAGGATCTCGCGCGTGGCTTCGATGCCGCTTCCATCGGCCAGCCGCACGTCCATCACCACGACATCCGGACGGGCCCATTCCGCCCGTTCGATGGCCTCCCTGACCGTGGCCGCCTCGCCGGCAACCGCCATCCCGCCCGCTTCCTCGAGCAGCGCTTTGACGCCGTTGCGGACCACCTCATGGTCGTCGACGATCATGACCCGCAATGGCAGGCTACTCACGAGGGCCATACTCTCATCTTCACGGGGCAGCTTTCAATTCCGGCGACTAGAGTGGGAGTTGGACTCGAACGGTCGTCCCCTCGCCGGAGGCCGACTCGACTGAAAACGTCCCCCCGATCGCTTCAATGCGCTCGCGCATGTTGCGCAGGCCCTGTCCGCGAGAACTGCCACGACCGGGCTTGAACCCACGGCCGTCGTCGTCGATCTCGAGAACGGCGCTCTCGTCGCGCGGCAGAAGGCTGACTCGGCACGTGGTCGCCTGGGCGTGCCGCGCCACGTTGGAGAGCGCTTCCCGCGTCACCTGTACGAGCTGCGTCGCCGTATTTCCAAATTGCGCCGCGACTCGCTCGTCGATCTGCACGGCCGTCACGACCCCGCTCTTCTCCTGGAACTCCTCGACCAGTAGGTGAAGCGCCTGGTCGAGCTGACGGTCGGCCAGGATACCGGGGCGCAGGCCGAAGATGTAATTGCGCAGGTCCCTGATCGCCACGTCGATGCTGTCGACGGCGCCGCTGAGCCGCGCACGCACGGCTTCAGGATCGCCGACCTTAGCCTCGGTGGCCTGCAGGTTCATGCCGACCGCGAACAACGCCTGGATCACCCCATCGTGCAGCTCCTTGGCGATCCGCTCCCGATCCTCGAGCACGGCCAGTCGGTGCAATCGCATTTGGGCCTCTTTTCGCTCCGTTGCATCCCGCAGAGCGGCGACGACCACGATGCCGCGGTCGGTCTGCAACGGACTGAGCGCGATGTCCGCCGGGAATTCCGTGCCGTCCTTGCGTCGCAAATAGATGTCGAGGTTGACGCCCATCGGCCGTGCCCGTGGGTTGGCCACGTAGCCGCGCCGGTGCGTCGTATGCAGCTGGCGGAAGCGCTCAGGCACGAGGAACTCGATCAGCTGCCCGAAGAGGTCTCCACGAGAATAACCGGAGAGCGTTTCGAGCAGGCCATTCGCATACGCGATCTGCCCGCCCGCGTCCACAAGCACAACCGCGTCGGGCAGTGCCTCAAGGAGATACTCGATGGGCACCGCGGGAGCCCGCTGCTGCGGCGACGGTTTTCTAGCGTCGACCCGTTGATGCGCGCTTCGCGGTGGACGCTTGGCAGCGGGACCGGACTTCGCCATCGTCGTAGACGATATCTCAGCGCACCCCGCCCTGGGGCGCTGGCTCGATGGTCCCGAACACGGCGGGACCATTGACTCTGCGATCGCCCGAGTCCCGGCCGTAATGTCTCAGCAGCATGTTCCTGCGTGCCTACGTCGAACTCGACCTTCCAATCGCCGAGGTCGAAGCGGCCCTGCTCCAAACTCCTTCGGAGTGGATTCCAGGGCTTGCTTCATCGGCCGAAGAACATGGTGATCAACTGCTCGCGGAGGTCGGGTTCCCTGTCAGCAGGCTTCAGCTCGGCAAGCAGGTTGAGATCGAGCTGGGCCCACCCGTTCGCACCTCCGGCCGCACATGGCTGCCGGTCACCTGGCGGGCGACCGGGCCGCGCGGAATTTTCCCAACACTCGAGGGCGAGCTGGAGGTCGCCGCGCTCGGGCCGCACCTCAGCCAACTCGGGCTGAGCGCGCGCTACAAGCCTCCGTTCGGTCTGGTTGGCGAGTCCCTTGACCGCGCGCTCCTGCACCGGGTGGCAGAAGCCACCGTTCGTGACTTCGTCGAGCGCGTGGCCAGCGTACTGCGGCAGCGGCGGGTGGCCGCGTAACCAAGCAGACCGACCTGAGAATCGGCGATGACCTCTCGTCGGACCGAAGGTCCCGTCAGCGAATCAGGAGGTCACCACGAGATCGGGACCATCGGTCCTGAACGGCTCGGTCGGAGCGCGTCAGGATGGAATTGAGCAAATTTTCAAAGAGGTGAGTGACATGACAACGGCAATGCGGTGGCGAGTGGTGGTTCTCCAAGTGGGCCTCATCGGCATCCTGGCGTTCTGCGCGGGATTCCTTTTCTGGGGGACCGCCTTTATTCACAATCAGATTTCGACGGAGCTTACGTCACAACAGATCTACTTCCCGGCGTCTAACAGCAAAGCGATCACGTCGCTTCCCAGCGCTGATGCGGCGGCGATGACCATGTACGCTGGCCAACAGCTGACCACTGGCGAGCAGGCCCAGGTCTACGCGAACCACTTCATCGGCGTCCATCTGCAGGAGATTGCCGGCGGCCAGACCTACTCTCAGGTGAGCAGCAAGGCGCAGGCAAATCCGAGCGATACGAAGCTGGCCGGCCAGGTGCAGACGCTGTTCCGCGGTGAGACGCTTCGCGGGCTTTTGCTGAACGCATACGGGTGGTGGACGATCGGCACCTACGCTCTCTATGCGGCGATTGGACTGTCCGTAGCCGCCATCGCCGTCCTGATTGCACTGGCGTTCGAGGTCTTCCTCTGGCTGCGCGAAGGGCGGAAGGTGGCGCTCCCTTTCGTCGCCGCTGAGCCGCAGCGCGCACTTGCCTAACGGCTAACCGGCAACCGAGCCGACCATGAGCCCCACAAGCGAGGGGCTCTTTTCTATTTGCCCGCGGGCACGTGAGTCATCTAAGGGGACGAAGGTCCTGATGAACAAGGGCCATTGGTCAATAGCTGGTTGCCGACTGGCGCCGTAGCGTGACAGTCATGGATCAACCTGCTGGCTACCTGCACTGGGGCTTCATTCTCATCTCGTACCCGAACCTCATTTTGATCGGAATCATGATCGTGCTCTTCGTTACGGCGCTCCTGCTTCCGTTCCCCGGACATGCGTCGGGCGACAAGGGAAAGAAATCATGAGCACCCCGATATCCGACCAATCGGCGCACAGCTGGACGGCGGCCACACGCCGGCAGCTCGAACGAAGATTGCCGTGGGAGAACCTCCTTCCGGATCGGCAGCCATTCTGGGTCGGCTCCTGGGTTTACGTCTTTGGCGTCGTCACGATTGCCGCGCTGGTCTGGGTCATCCTGAGCGGAACCATCCTGGCGCTCTTCGGCCCCCAGTGGTGGCACCTCTCGAGCGCCGGCCGTTTCTTCAACGGCCTCCATTTCTGGAGCGTGCAGGTGTTCTTCGTCTTCATGGTCCTGCATCTCTGGGGACAGTACTTCATGGCGAGCTGGCGTGAGGGTCGTGCGCCGACCTGGATGGTCGGGGTGGTGACATTCGCCGTAAGCATTGTCGCTGCCTTCACCGGCTATCTGTCGCAGCAGAACTTCGACGCCCAGTGGATCGCCGTCAACGCTAAGGATGCCGTGAACACCACCGGCGTCGGCGGCTTCTTCAACGTCCTGAACTTCGGGCAGATGTACGGCCTCCACGTGATGCTGCTGCCGATCGGGATCACGGTGCTCGTCGCGTTGCACATCGTGCAGGTCCGCATGAAGGGGGTCGTTCCTCCGCTCGACGATGGCAAGTCGGTGACTACGAAGGGGAGATGAGCAACAGATGATCAACGAACGGACGCCCGCTCAACTCGACGAGCCAGAGGTGCGAACAATTCCCTATGACCTCATCAAGGAGATCGCCATCGCCATGGTGGTGTCGCTGGTTGTGATCATCGGTTTTGCCCTCTTCCTGTCATCGCCGGACGTACCGTCCGTTACGATCCAGAGTTGGTCGGCTGCCGACCCAGCGGATTTTGTGACGACTGCCAACGATGAGTTGGCCGGCGCAAGCACGACGGCCAATTACGGGCCGCCCTACAACAATGGAACCGGGTCGGTCCAGTCCATCGGCCCAATCTCTCCCCAGTCCTGGGCCGGCGTCCACGCGAACGTCGACCAGCCGCATGACTTCGTCATCAACCCCCTCAAACAAGCGGCGGGCAACGATTCCCAGCTGACGACCGCGATCGGCGCGTACGAAGCTGCGTCGGCCGAGCAGCAGGGCAAGTGGCACGACGCCTATGCGAAGGCGCTGGAGGATGCCAAAGTCTCAAACGGACAGGTTACGGTCGCCACTGGCGATTACGGGCCCGTCCCGCAAATGATGAGCCGGCTTCTTCAGCTGGCACAAACCGGCGCGCTCGATGGCCTTCTACTTTCGAGCAACCACTTCTACCAGACCGACTACACCAAGCCGCTGTTGTTCATGAACGACGGTGGCTACCTCGCCGGGCTCGCCCAGGACCAGCACCTAACGGGTACCCAGTGGGGCATGATGAACGAAACTGGCCTCTATCCTGGTCAGACCTGGCTCTGGCTCTACACGCTCTGGTATCAAGTTCCGCCCTTCAACGGCGTCTCGAACGCCGACTTGCTGGTGGTGCTCATGATGGTGATCCTCACCGTTCTCCTGATGCTGGTTCCCTTGATCCCGGGTCTGCGCGACATCCCGCGCTGGATCCCGATCTATCGTGTGATCTGGCGCGGTTACTACGCGAGTCGGTCCAGGGAGCCCTGATGATCCGACAGGAACTGGCTAGGCAGCGCATCGTCCTCGAACGTCCGTCGCCGCGTGAAGAAGAACCGCGCTGCAAGGTCTGCGGAAAGCCGCTGCCAAACTGGCAGTCTGGTTCGCCGCTGATTTGCGACGACCATAATCCGAACCGTCGAGGGCCGGTCCGGAATGAACTGCAAAGGGCGAGCAGGTCATTCGACGAGTGGATTCAAGCCACGCTGTGGTACGTGGCCGCACCCTGAGAGGCAACTGGCGCTAATTTCACGCTGGAGCCGGACGGCACTTGCCGACACGTGCCGGCACGTAGCGGACGGCCTAAATCCTGATTTGTAAACAGCGGGTCAGCGCTTCGGGTGATGCGTCACAGTTACTTCGGGCTGATGTGTCTCACATCCCTCATGAGGGAAATGAGCGTGACTGAATAGCGGTACAAGGCAGTTCTCGGGGTCCTCTCGGAGGCGGGCGGTCATGGAGGGCGAGCCAGCGGGGCGTGAGCCGGCGGGGGTTGCCCGACCGCTCCCATCGGCCGGAGTGGTGTTCGAATGCCGAACTTGCTTCCAGGCCACTTTCCCGATAGTGCCAGTATCCAACGGTGTGGTGAGGTATGCCGACGCTGACGACCACGTGCAGCATCGGGGGACCCACAAACGCGCAACGCCTCGATAACAGCTCGATGACGCGATGCCTCCAATACTGAGCCAGTTAATGGACCCATTCGCAAGGACGGTTCAAACTAATCAATGAGAAGGCTATGTCAGAACTTCTCCGCCTGGCCGCCCTCGAGGTGACATTCGGACTGGTGTTCACGGTGCTCGCTCTGTGCGAGGTCACCCGCCTTCGCCGTCAAAGCAAGCAGCTTTTGCGACAGATTGAAATCTCTCGGCTCGAGGCGCCTAGCCTGGCCACGCTATCGGTCGCTCACGCGAGCCTGCGGCGCAGCTATAGCCAGGCTCGAGCGCTGATCCACCTCACGGGCGAGTTCAACCAGGTTATGGAGTTTCGGGCCGTGCTCGACCGCTTGAGCCACGGACTTAGCCGGTTCTTCGCCGGCGATGATGTCGCGATCTGGATCTGCAGCACGGGTGGAGATTTAGAACTCGCCGCGGGCGTCCGACACGACGTCGCCTCTTTGGTCGGTCCCGATGCGGCATGGCTGAGAAGTGTTATTGCGCAGGGCTCCGCCGTTATACCGTCGGCCTGGCAGCAGGCTGAAAAACCATGGATGGCGGCGCCTCTCTTGGATTGGCGGGGGCTAGGGCTCGGCGTTGTCGTGCTGACATCACATCGACGATCGGCCTACATGGCAGAGGACGGCGATTTTCTTCGCGCTGTCCTCGGGCACGCGGCGATGGCGATCCAGAACGCGGCCAGATTCGAGGTCGCCGATCGACTATCGCGCCTTGACGCCTTAACGGGCCTGGGCAATCGCGGAGATTTCGATCGCGCCTTGCATGAGGCAACGGCGCGTGCACTGCTCACTGCCGGATCCCTATCCGTCTTGCTGGCCGATGTTGACCATTTCAAGTACATCAATGACTCACGTGGACACCCCGAAGGTGATCGCGTGTTGCGGCACGTCGCGCAACTCATCGCCCAGGCGGCTGGAGAACCGAACAGAGCGTTCCGGATCGGCGGCGAAGAGTTTGCGGTGCTGCTTCCTCAGGCGAAAGCCGCAGCGGTATCAGTCGCGGTGCGCCTCTGCGTGCGAGCGGGCCAGGAGGCCTTCTTTGGCGACAGCACCCGGCTGACGCTCAGCCTCGGTGTAGCATCCCTCCCTGACGACGGCCAAGACCCAGCAACGGTTATGGCGGCAGCCGATCAGGCCCTCTACCGAGCCAAGGCCGCTGGTCGAAACCGAGTGCACGCGGCGTAATCACTAGGAAGCCACAGGAAGGCGCAGGACGAAGATGCTGCCCTTGCCGGGCTCGGTCCGGACAAGGTCCAGCGATCCCCCGTAGCGTTCAGCCAGCTCGCGGCTGATCGATAGTCCCAGACCCCGTCCGCTTTTTGGTTTGTACTCCGGATTCACATAGTGAACAAAACCCTCGAAGATCTTCTGTCTCATCGCTTCCGGAACGCCCCAACCTCGATCCTTTACCAGGACCCTGGCGTCCCTTCCACCTGTGACCGTGATCTTCACCCACGGCCTCCCCTCGGTGTACGTGAGCGCGTTGCTGATCAGGCTGTCGAGGATGTGTGCAACATGGTCGGGATCCACGTTTGCTGCGACCATTGCCGAGGGCACCTCATAAGAAAGGGTCGCCTGCTCTAGCGTAACTCGCGGTTCGGCGCGGTCGACCGCCTTTCGCACCGCGTCTCGTACGTCGACCGGCATGGGCGCGGCCGGTGCGGTCCCGCTCCGAACTCGGGCGGCCAGGAGCATCTCATCAATGAGGGCTAAGACCTCCCGAGCTTTGCGCTGCATCGCATCGATCGGATCCCGAAAACGCTCAGGGAGCCGGCCGAACGTCTCGTCCTGGAGCATCGAGACGTAGCCCGCGATGACTGTCAAGGGAGTTCGCAGTTCATGAGCGGCCGTGTTCATGAAGTCGCTTTTTGCCTTCAAGGCCTCTGCTAGACGGTCCTTTTGAGCGAGTAGTTCGCTCTGAAGAAGATCGGCCCTACGCGATGGAGCGCCGGCGACCATAGCGGTGGCAAGTGTTGCCGTGAAGAAGATACCGAGACCTAGAAGGTTGTCCCTCGTGTAGGTAAACAAATGGGCGGGAACGGAATCGGCATAAGCAACGTAAGCCACAATGATGAGTCCGCTCGCCACCGCGGACCGGCGGCCGTCCACTGCTGCGACTCCCACGACCACGAGAAGATAGACCGGAGCGAGGTCCGGGATCGAGAGCGACGGTCTCGTCAGCACGTGCGCTGCGGCCACAACGACCACGGCCAAGATGGGCCCCCGGGTCTTCCGCCAGACCTGATCGGACCGATGCCAGACTTCGGCATGCGATGGCGCAGTTAAAGACGATGATGCCGACGGGGCGCCGTCCTCCACAGACGAGGGAAGCTGCATGGGGTCGCCGTCGCGGTCTTTTCCAGTTACAGCCACCCGATGGACGCGCGATGGACGATCTCTACCACGTACCTCCTTCCCTCAGCATGCCCCTCTTCATCCTGAACCAGACGGCAAGACCCAGAACCGGCCTCAGCGATGAGAGACGTATAGCGTAGCGCGTAGGCGGCGGGAAATCAGCGATAAAGCCGCGGGCCGAAGCGTAGGTGACTGGCGGGGAAAGGAACACCACGAAAAGCGCAACCGCAGCCTTGAATGGACTCACGGTTGACCCCAGTCGACCATATGCGCAGGCACGAATGGTGATTCTTTTGCGACCTCTAGATAAGGGACCAAGTCCTGCCCGCGAGCGCCGTCAAATTCTCCGCTGGCCGGACGTAGCTGTTATGGCGTCACCACGATTCATCCGCGATGGTTCCAAGACGTGCATAACGACGCGTAACACGCCCAATCCCAATGAGGGATCGACTATGCCGGCTTCTCCAAAGCCAACCCCCCGCCAGCAACAGATACTCGGGTTAGCCTCGATCGGGCTCTCCGATAACGAAATCGCGTCGCGGTTGAACATGTCATCGCGAGCAATCCATTTCCAACTCGAGAAGATCTTCCGGATGTTCGGAGTGCGGAGCCGGCCGGTTGCCATCACAATGTGGATGGATTCGAAGGGCCAGCCGCGGCGACCCGTGGATGAGTGTCCGTATCCAAAACCGTTTCCCGATCATTTCGCGGGATGTCCTGCTTATGCGGCCCGCCAGGTCGCCAACTTGAACCAGACGTCATGGCCGGAGGGAAGCATCTGGACTTGTCAGCACCTCGAAGGCCGGGTCGTGTCGAAGACGGCACACCGCTGGTATGGCGCCTGCGTCCTTGGAGACACCGTCAGTCGGAAGCGTTGGGCGGAGCGGGCCGGACCTGATCGCCTGCGTACACTCAACCAGCTGCTGCATGAGCTGGCCCCGGTGAGTGGTCCATTTGCTCAGCGCCTCTGGGAGCTCAAGGGCGACCAGGTGCGAGCGCTGGAGCAGAGGCAGGACCCCAAGCCGGCAGCGCGATTAATGGCGGCGCTTGCTGGTCGGTTCATGGGTGATATCGAGACAGTCCTCAACCGGCGTCGCCGTCTGCTAGAGCAAAACCAACTCGCGATCAATGAGTGCCTCAACCTTGCCCGTCGGCAGATCGATCGCGTGCTGGAGCAAGACTCGTCGGCGGCGTGGGACAACCGATTTGATGTCCTCATGCGGTTCCCCGAAGATGTCTGGTCGCCGTTACCTTCAAATTCGCGGGACAGCGCGATTCACGCGAGAGAGCCCTCAGTTGCGAACGACGGGCCCCGATCGCGGCGGCCGAGTGCCGACCAAGCTCACGCAGCAGCTCGAGCTCGCGGTCGTTGAGCTGAGGGATCGTTGCGAGATCGCCCATAATTGTGGCTTCCAGAGTGTCTTCCACCAGCGAGACAGCGACGCATCGCATTGCCCTTCAAGTCGAAGATCTCCACGTCAGCTATGGCTCAAAGCGGGCGGTCGACGGCGTGTCGCTCGACATCACCGAAAGCGAGATATTTGGTCTGCTGGGACCGAACGGCGCGGGGAAGACCAGCACGCTGAGCGCGATTGAGGGTCTGGTGAAGCCCGAATCCGGCTCGATCCGAATCGGCGATGTCGACGCTCGAGCAAATCCGGTCACAGCGAAAGCGCGAATGGGTGTGCAGCTGCAGTCAACGAGCTTCCAATCCAATCTCACGATCCACGAGATCGTCAGGCTCTACGCGGGGCTCTACGGCGTCCCGCTCACCCGGGCCGGAATCGACGACCTGCTTGCCGATGTTCACCTGGGGGAGGAGGCGTCAAGGCGCTTCAGCCAGCTATCCGGGGGTCAGCAGAAACGTGTCTCATTGTTGATTGCGACGATTCACAGCCCGCCGCTCGTGCTCCTCGATGAACCTACGGCCGGCCTAGACCCGCAAGCTCGCCGGCAGTTGTGGGATCGGATCGAACGGCTACGTGACATCGGCCGCAGCATTCTGCTGACGACCCACTCCATGGAAGAGGCGCAGGCTGTCTGTCACCGCGTGGCGATCATCGACCGAGGCAAGTTGCTCACCGTCGATACCCCAGCTGGGCTCATCGAGAAGCACAAAGATGACCCGCGCGTTCGCAAGGTAGCCCATGGCCAGGTCACCCTCGAAGACGTCTTCATCGGATTAACGGGTAGTGACCTCCGCGATTGAGATGAGCAGCCAACCGAGCGTCCCACCCAGCCACGTTCCGACGCTGTCAGGGACTCTCAGAGCCCTCCTTCAGGCGGACCTCACGGTTCAGTTGCGTAACGGGCGAGCACTTGTGTTGACGTTCCTTTTGCCGCTTGTCCTCCTCTACGGCCTGTCCGCCGGCAAGCGCCGCGCTCAACTCGGCGGCCCAATCGTCGACGTGGCGTTGGCTCTCACCCTCGGTATCGCGTCGATTGCCATCCTTGGCTACACGGCGACCGTCGCCAGGGATCGCGAGCTCGGTGTTTTTCAGCGCCTCCGGGTCACGCCGGCTCCCACCTGGACCATCATGATCAGCCGGCTGGCCGTCCAGATCGTTTCCATGCTGGTAATGTCCGTGGTGGTCCTCGTAGCGGCGGCCGTCGTCGAGAGCGTAACGCTGGATCCGGCCGCCTACCTCCTGACTTTCCTCGCCGTGATCTTCAGCTCGGCTGTCTTCCTGGGTGTGGGCCAGGCTTTGGTCGGACTGATCAAATCGCCGGACGCGGTCAATGCCGTCGGACGACTGAGCTATCTGCCGCTCTTCGCTCTCGGCCTGTTTGCTCACTCGACAATCTTTGGCACCACGTTCGAGACCATCGCGCGCTGGTCACCCGGCGGGTCGGTGGCGACGCTGCTAGCGGGCGCCATGCAGCCGGCGGCATGGAGCGCTGATACCTGGTGGGCCTTACTGGCGAGCGTCCTCTATGCGGTCGTTTTCGCTGGGATTGGCATCCGGTGGTTTCAGTGGGACACCCGCTAAAGGGTCCAAATTTTGGCCTCGGTTCTCTATCGCCAACCCGATGGACTTAACTGCACTCAATGGACGCGTTACCAGTACATGGAAAGTCAAAATTTGCCGCTGAATTCAATTGCCGCCTGATTTGTAAAGGAGAAGGGCTGCTGGGTGTGATCCTCCCGAAAGACCGCGACCCTCGTTTCGTGACGATCCGCCGCGGCGGGACCCTCGCCGATTCGGATCACCAACTCCTCGCCCTGTGGGCGGCATCGTGCGCGGAGCACGTGCTCGACCGGTTCGAGTCGGCTCGGCCTGAGGACCTGCGACCGCGTCAGGCGATTGAGCAGGTTCGCGCCTGGGCGCGCGGCGAGATCAAAATGTCCCAAGCTCGCACGGCGGGTGGCCATGCAATGGCCGCGGCTAGAGACCTGAGTGGGGCAGGACGCCATGCCGCGTTCGCTGCCGGCCAGGCGGCGGTCGTCGCACACGTCGCCGCGCACGAGCTCGGTGCGGCCGCCTATGCGATCAAGGCCGCGCGTGTCGCCGCGCCGGAAGGAGAGGGCGACAGCGCAGGGCGACTCGAGTGCCGGTGGCAGCGCGACCAGCTCCCGGAGGCGATTCGCGAGCTCGTACTCGACGACGAGCGGTTGCGAAACGACATCTGCTGGTCGGTTTTCGACTGCTGAGAGCGCGATCGCGCTGGCGGACCTGGCCAGGACCCGAGGTGGCGGCGCGGCCGGATCCGAGACGTCGTAGCCGCGCGAGGGTGTTCATCGAAATCAACGAACCGACCGATCCCTTTTCGGTCCCGGAGCGGCCCGGGTTCACAACATGTAAGGATCGCTTGACGCAGAGCGCAGCGAATCTGCAACTCATCTTGACAACGGCGAGGCGCCCTCTAACATGAACCGAGGACGCGCGTCCGGCCATGAAAGCAAAGCAGTTCTTTTTTGCGGGGACTCACCCGGCTGGGGTGGAACCGCCACTCGAGGCGGTCAAAGCAGACGATCAGCTGTTACGGCAACTCAAGGCCAGGGCCGCGAAGCTGCCGATTGAAGGTGAGCTGGCTTCGTTTGCCGGCGCAACAGGCTGGATCAACTCCGCGTCGTTGTCGCCGGCGGACCTGCGGGGGAAAGTCGTCCTTGTCGACTTCTGGACCTTTACCTGCGTCAACTGGCTGCGGACGTTTCCCTACGTTCGTGCTTGGGCTGAGAAATATGGCGGCAACGGCCTGGTGGTGATCGGCGTCCATACGCCGGAATTTCCGTTCGAGGGAGACATCGATAACGTCCGCAAGCAAGCTAAAGCACTGGGCGTCCGATATCCTATCGCGGTCGACTCCAACTACGGGGTCTGGCGGGCGTTCGACAACAACTACTGGCCGGCGCTGTATCTCGCGGATGCCCAGGGACGGATCCGAGCCCATCACTTTGGCGAGGGCGCCTACGACATGTCGGAGATGATCCTTCAGCAGTTGCTCGCGGACGCGGGCTTCAGCGGATTTGGCGATGACCTGGTAGCGGTCCAACCGGAGGGAACCGAAGTTGCCGCCGAATGGAGCACCCTCGAGTCGGGAGAGACCTACACCGGCTACGAGCAGGCGGAGGGTTTTGCCTCGCCCGGTGGTCCGGTACCGAACACGCCTGGTGTGTACACCGTTCCCAGCCGCTTGAACCTGAACGATTGGGCCCTGTCGGGGGATTGGACGATCACGGGGCGGGCTGCGCTTCTCAACGAGGCGAACGGTCGTATCGCCTTTCGCTTTCATGCCCGTGACGTCAACCTCGTCATGGGACCGCGCAAAGGTGCCGCTTCGGTGCAGTTTCGCGTCTTTATCGATGTTCGATTCGACTCATCTCAGGAAGCTCGAGAAACCGAATCGTCGGCAGCTCCGTAACTTCTACAGGCGGTCGGACTTAACACTGAGCTGCGGCTTCAAGCCTCTGGGATGTCGCGACCAAACGCCTCAAGGGTGATTGCGCTCGGCTCGGGGCCGCCGCGCCGGCCGGTGTCCAGGCGGTCGATCGCGGTGATCTCGTCGGCCGACAGCTCGAAGTCGAACACGTCGATGTTCTCCGCGATGCGGGTCGGCTTGGTGGACTTCGGAATCACCGACCGTCCCTCTTGCAGGCCCCAGCGCAGCATCACCTGCGCAGGGCTCTTGCCGCGGGCGTGCGCGATCGCTCCGATGACCGGGTCGTCGAGACTGCTGCTGTGACTTCCGCCACGGTAGAACGTGACGCCGCCGATCGGTGACCATGCCTGCGTGAGGATTCCGTGCGCGCCCTCGAATTCCTGCACCTCCCGCTGCGCAAAGTACGGATGGACCTCGATCTGATTGACAGCCGGCACCACGGTGCAGCGATCGAGGAGCGTCGCGAGGTGCTCAACCATGAAGTTGCTAACCCCGATCGCGCGGACCTTGCCGTCAGCGAGCAGGGTCTCCAGGGCCCGGTAGGCCTCCAGGGTTCGGTCGAACGCCGACGGTAGCGGCTGGTGGAGGATCAGCAGGTCGATCTGGTCGACGCCAAGCTTGCGAGCGCTCTTCTCGAAGCCATGCAGAGTTTCGTCGTACCCGTAGTCGCTGATCCAGATCTTCGTCTCCAGGAAGACCTCCGACCGACTCAGGTGTGAGTCATGCACAGCCTCGCCGACCTGTCGCTCGTTGCCGTAGGCCGCTGCGGTGTCGATGAGGCGGTAGCCCGAGCCGAGTGCCGCCCGGACTGCATCGCGCGTCTCATCCGGCGGCGTCTGGAACACGCCGAGGCCGAGCGCGGGCATCTCGACGCCGTTGTTGAGGGTGATGGATTCCATGGCACCTCCGCAAAAAGCTCAGCCGGTTTCGTCTCAGACTTGAGTCGGCCAATGAGGATTCCGGCGGCCCTACCTATTTACATGCGAGGAGCGACGAGCCGCCACGCGTGCCACCAAAATACCACCAGACTCCTGACCCGTGGTCAGCGTGGTGAGATGGTGACGATCACGTTGCCCTTCTTGTGCCCCAGGTCGACGTAGCGGTGCGCCTCCACAATCTCATCCAGCGTGTAGTGGCGGTCGATCACCGGCCGGAACGCGCCGCTCTGGGCGAGTTCCTTCAGCACCAACAGGTCTGACTTCTTGGTCCTCGGGAACGCGTCATCGACGGACATCGACACTCCGCCCGATGCGAGTGCGGCGCCGGCGTTGAGCATCGCCTTCGCGCTCTTCCGTTTGCCAACGGCGTCGAAGATGGCGTCGTAGTGCCTGCCGCCCTGTGTGAAGTCGTCCTTCGTGTAGTCGATCACCATGGTCGCACCCAGCGACCGCACAAGCTCGAGGTTCGCGGTGCTACAGACGCCCGTCACCTCGGCGCCGAAATGTCTGGCCAGCTGCACCGTGGACGTGCCGATCGCCCCCGAGGCTCCATAGACCAGCACCCGCTGGCCCTTCTGAACCTTTAGCCGACGCACAAAGAACGAGGCGATTAGCCCGCCGTAGGGTAGGGCGGCGGATTCCTCGTAGGTGAGGTTGGCAGGTCGAATTGCGAGCGCCGAGCTCGCCGGCCAGCACACCTTCTCGGCGTATGTACCGGCGCGGAAACCGTTCATTCCGAAGACCTTGTCACCTGGCTTGAAGGAGGTTACCTCGCCCCCGACCGACTCGATCTCGCCGGCCGCGATCATGCCGATAATCCCCTTCCGCGGCGCCCTGATGCCGAACGCCGCTCGCATGAAGAGCCGGTAGACGCCGCGCAGCTTGAGGCCTCTCACGATGCAGTCGCTGGCTGTGACCGCGGTCGCGAAAAGCCGGATACACACTTCCTTGTCCCGGGGACGCGGGTCGGGCACAGTCCTGACCTGGAGCACCTCGGGCGGTCCGTACGCCGTGCAAACGGCGGCTCTCATGCCCTCTCCTCAGCGCGTTGCCCGATGGCGGTCATGAATTCGGGGACCTCGATATGTGCGCCCTCACTCGAGATCTCCCCACATGCGTGTACCACCAAAATACCACCAGATCCCTGACCAACCTCAGGTCATCGCGCCGGCGGGCGCGCCGGCAATCCTGGCGATCAGCGGCGGCAACTACGGCGTCCGTGATGCTGCGGCCGGGATCTTTACCATCATGGGGGCCGTCGCCATACTGCCCGTGAAGGGTGTCCGATAAGGGCGAGCTCAGTCCTCAGCTCACCGCTTTCTTCACGAGCGCGCCGATCCTTGCCTCATCGGCGGCGGTCAACGCCGTCAGAGCGTAGGCGTTTGGCCACATAGTGCCTTCGTCGAGGTTCGCCTTGTCGCTGAATCCGAGCGTCGCGTACCTCGTCTTGAACTTCTGCGCGGGTTGGAAGTGGCAGACGATTTTGCCGTCCTTCGAGTAGGCGGGCATCCCGTACCAGAGTCTCGGCGAGAGCATCGGCGCGCTGGCTTTGATGACGGCATGAAGCCGCTTGCCCATGGCACGATCCCGTGCCGGCATCTCCGCGATCTTGGCAAGCACGGCGGTTTCCCCCTCCGCCTCGTCCGCGGCCGCCTTCATCTCTTTGACCCGATCCTTCATCGCGGCCTTTTCCTCGCCCGTAAATCCTTCGCGCCTCTTCTTCGCGGTGGTGCTCTTGGCGGACTTCTGCGTTTCTTTCATCAGACATTTCCTCCCGTGCGGGTATTGGGGTCGACCTCAAAGTAGCGTGCGAAGAACCGGCCCTCCGTCGCGGGCTGGCGCGGCCACACCAGCAGCGAGACGGCCGCAAGGAGGACGGTGGCCAGGCCCGACGCGACCAGCGTGCCGCCTCCGCCGAGGAGGCTCACGAGCGGCCCGCCGAGCGCGATCCCCAGCGGTG
>WNGO01000495.1_pt1 | contig 24052 bp, 23 predicted proteins | sample 5400511 | NCBI WGS metagenome assembly WNGO01 (sample SAMN13153380, study PRJNA577476) | soil metagenome | isolation source: 20 cm soil or saprolite under Garry oak tree replicate 2 | place: USA:California | collected 2016-06-15 | reverse complement strand
GTGAATAGTTCGCAACAAATCGGGCTGTAGTTCAGCTTGGTAGAACGCTTGAATGGGGTTCAAGAGGTCGTGGGTTCGAATCCCGCCAGCCCGATAAATCTTTTGCCACGGATCAACACAGATGAAACACGGATTGTTCGTGGTGAAGGTAGAAAACTCTCTGTCTAAATCTGTGTTCATCTGTGGCTGAATGCTAAGCGCTGGAATTGTTGGATTACCGAACGTCGGCAAGTCGACGCTTTTCAACGCTGTTACGCGTACGCACAAAGCGCCGGCGGAAAACTATCCGTTCTGCACAATTGATCCTAACCTGGGAATTGTCACCGTGCCCGATCTGCGCCTGGAGAAAATCGCCCAAATTTCGCACTCGAAAAAAATCACGCCAACGGCAATCGAGTTCGTCGATATCGCGGGACTGGTGAAAGGCGCGAGCGCGGGCGAAGGGCTCGGTAATCAATTTTTGCAACATATTCGCGAAGTCGATGCTGTTGTGCAGGTGGTTCGGTGTTTTGAAAATCCGGACGTGCACCACGTCAGCGCCACGATTGATCCAATTCGCGACATCGAAGTCATTAATACCGAGCTCGTGCTGGCTGACCTCGCTTCATTGCAGAAACGACGCGATCGTTTGCAGAAGCAACTGCACGCCGGGGACAAAACGGCAACGATCGAAAATGCCATCATTGAAAAATTGCTGAAACATCTCGACGCGGGAAAGCCGGCAATCACCGCGAATCTGACTCCTGAAGAACAGGCGATCGCGCGCAATTTTTTTCTTCTTACGTCCAAGCCAACCATTTTCGCGTGCAATGTCGCAGAGACTGATTTGGCTGCGATCTCAACCGACAATCGAGGGATCCCAGCCGCGCGATATGTCGACCTTGTTCAGGATTACGCGCGGCATCATTTTGCGACGGAGGCAATCACGATCAGTGCACAACTCGAAAGCGAGCTCGTCGATCTGGACGAACAGGAAGCAGAACAATACCTGCACGGTCTGGGCGTCGCGGACACCGGCGTTCACGCGCTTATCCGCGCCGTCTACCATCTGCTCGGCTTGCGCACGTTTTTTACGACTGGCGAAAAAGAAACGCGTGCTTGGACCATCCATGCAGGCGAGAAGGCGCCTGCTGCCGCGGGAGCAATTCATTCGGACTTCGAGCGCGGCTTCATTGCCGCAGAGACAATTCATTGCGACGATCTGCTCGCCGCCGGATCCTTTGCCAAAGCTCGTGAAGCAGGCAAACTGCGTCTGGAAGGAAAAGACTACGTCGTGTGCGACGGCGACGTCATCTTGTTCCGGTTCAACGTGTGAGAGACTCTCCCTCTCCCTCTTCCTCTGAAGAAGAGAGCCGATTCAAAGGAAGCGGAAGATTGTTATTCCGCATCGAACAAAATCCGGCCGCAATTTTCGCAGCTTATGAGTTCTTTTCCTGCTCTGACTTGCGACGCGGTGGCAGTCGTCACTTTCATGTGGCAGCCAGTACAAACGCCGTGCTCAATCGCAACGACAGCCGCATCGCCTTTGCTTTTGAAGAGACGTTCGAAGCGACCAAGCAAATCCTCATCGATTTTCCCAGCCAGCTCGGAGCGCTCCGTAGTTAACGCTTTTAGCTGGGAATCCAAAGCTTTCGATTTTTCATCCAGGTCAGCCGTTTGCCGGGCGATCGAGTCTTTAGCCTCAGCTGCTTTCTTTTCTTCGTCGGCCAGGTCCGCTTTGACCTTGTCGGCCAGGACCATCAGTTCCAACTCTTCGTCCTCGATCTTACCAATTTCATTTTCGTACCGCTCGATTTCATGACCGATTGCCTGAAATTCATCATTCTTGCGCGTCTGATATTGCTGGGTCTTGAGGCGCGCGATTGTTTCCGAGCGAATCCCCACGTCCAGCTCGAGTTTCTTGCGATCCATTTCCACCTGTCGCGCTTTTTGCTTAAGGGCTTCCAAGCTCGCTCTGCTCGCGGCCAATTGCGCTTCCAAGCTCTTGCGCCGTAAGGGCACGGTCTCGATTTCAGTGCCAATCTGTCTGATCTTTTGGTCGCGATCTTGGAGAATGAGGAGTTGTTCCAGTTCGGAATGCACGTGCGCTGAAGTTATTAATTAGGCGGAGCGCCGTCAATCACTGCCCTGTGCGCTGCAGTTCATCAAATGCGCTTAGGACTTGTTCCGGCCGCGCGCGCGCGGCGATGTTGTCTGTAAGGTTCACCCATCTGACGAGGCGGCTGGAATCGATAAGAAACTCGGCGGGTCTGGCAATATCGGCGCCTTTCGGGCCTGCGCCGGGATGTAACACGTCGTAACGGCGAATGACTTTCGCCTTGGGATCAGAAAGCAGTGGGAACGTGTAGCCGAGCTTTTGCGATTGCCGGCGATTAACATCAGGCGGATCGACGCTGATGCCGACAACGCGAATACCGCGTGCATCGAAATCCGAAAGCCGTTCCTGGAAACTCCGCAACTCGGAGTTGCAAAGCAGTCACCAAAATCCGCGATAAAAAATCACCACGACCGGTTTCGCTCCCGACGGTCCCGAGAGCAGATCGCCGAGGCCAACAGGTTTTCCACTTTGATCCAGTAGGAAAAAGTCCGGTGCCAGTTGCCCAACCCGCGGCGCCCCACTCGAAGCCGGAACCTGTCGCAACACGTAAAAAATCTCGTAACTGAAAAGCGAGATCAGGAACAGAGCGATCGCTGTGAAAATCGAACCGAAGATCTTACCGCGATATACTTGCGGCCGGCCAAACGCGCGAAAGAGACCCAGGAGCAACAACGCAATGCCAGCTCCAAAGAGCAAGAGATTCGCCCATGGAAAGTCCCGCGTGATTGGATAACGCACGAAGAAGCCGTAGGAAAACAATCCGCTGAGGGCGAGAACGAAACCAACCCAGATTGGCCAGTTCCATTTCCGTTTCATGCCGATCTTGCCGTGCCCATCCTCAAGATCCATCGGTAAAGCAGGAACGCGATGACCGCGAACGCAATGCCGCCAATGATGATCCCGGCTGTCTGATACGCTGGGCCCACTAGTGACAGTGGGAAATCCTTGCCAGAAAACACTACCATCGCCGATATGACGACACCAATGATGCCCTCGCCCACGATCAATCCTGACGCCAGAAGCACGCCAAGCTGTTTCGTCGCTTCGGGCTTTGGGGTGCGATTAGCGCGTTGGTCGAAGAACCAGCCAACAATCGCGCCGACGACAATCATCAATGTGCTCTGGGTTGGCAGATAAATTCCGAGACCTACCGCGAGCGGCGGAACATGCATGTGTTTCGTGGTGCGACGAAGGATTTCGTCGAGCAGAATAATTCCGACACCGATCACGGCACCAATTCGAATCAGACTCCAATCGATGTCCGCCGCGATCACACCTTTCGCCAACGACGAGATCAGCCCAGCTTGTGGCGCGGGAAGCGGATTGGGACGCGCCTCAGCGCCGGGCGCGCCGACGAAACCGTAGGCGTGATTCACAAGATCGAGAACCGGCGGAATGACGAAAGCGCCTGCGATGACGCCGATGACGAGCGCGACCTGTTGCTTCCACGGCGTCGCATCGACCAACTGCCCGGTCTTGAGATCCTGCAGGTTGTTGTTTGCGATCGCGGCGACATTAAAAATCACTGCAGTTGTGAACAGTGCGAATGCAATCAGCGCTTTGCCTGTGTCGGCGCTGACGTACGGTTTCACGCCAATCACCAATAACAAGGCGGCTCCGATCACCACTAGAATTCCAATGCCCGAGAGCGGGCTGTTCGACGAACCGATGAGCCCCGCCATGTAACCACACACCGCGGACACAAAAAAGCTCATCAACACGATGTAAACGACGCCACCGATGATAAGCGTCGGTAAATGCGCCCCGAGGCCACTGGAGTTCCCGAAGTAGCCGAGCAACCAGCCAATCGGCAACATGCACGCCAGCGTGACAACACCAACAATGCCGATCGGAATATCGCGCTCTGTAATCGGTAGTGTGTCGGCCTGGCCTGCTTTGCGCGCACGCGAAGCCGCCATCGCACTGGTCAGGCCACGGGTCACTGGTTTTATCAACTTCAGCAAAGTCCAGATTGCCGAAACGCCGATCGCCCCCGCGCCGACGAAGCGGACCTTTGTGCTCCAGGTTTTTTGCGCGAGCGTGGCCGCGGCTGTGGTAAGGTCGCCGGCCATCGCCGAAAAATGAGGAACGCCCCAGCCCCAGCCGATTAAGGCGCCGATTAGCATCGCAATTCCGACGGATAAACCGACCAGATGTCCGATGCCGAGCAGCGCGAACGACAAAAAGAAATCGTAACCGCTGACTGCACCACGCCGGCCGATTCGAAACGTTTGCGCAACATCCGCGGCGAAAACTTGCGTCGCGACGATCACCGCGAAGACAGCCGCAACAATCGATCCCCACAAAACGGCGAGAAGACCGGCGCGGCCGTGTTCGATGTCGGAAGTGTGCGCGGAATCGCCACTGCTGCCAACCTTGAGCACTTCAGCGCAGGCGACGCCTTCCGGATACGGCAAGTCCGAAGTCGTCACCAATGCGCGCCGCAGCGGGATTGAATACATGACACCAAGAATTCCGCCGAGCGCGCAGATCCAAAACGAGGTCCAGAACGGAAATTCCGTCCAATAACCGATCATGATCAAACCGGGCAACACAAAGATGATCGATGACAGGGTCCCCGCCGCGGACGCCACCGTTTGCACAATGTTGTTTTCTTGAATCGTCGCATCGCGGAAACCGCGGAGAATGGCCATTGAAATTACCGCAGCCGGAATCGACGTCGAAAACGTAAGGCCGGCCTTGAGACCGAAGTATACGTTGGCCGCGGTGAACACGAGCGTAATGATGATGCCAATGATCAGGCCCCGAATGGTAAGTTCGGCAGGCGTTCTCTCCCGCATCTGTTGGTTGGCGTTCACGACGCGACTTCCAATTCTAAATTACGTGGCCCGGCTTCCTGCCCGACCAATGCGAGCGGAGGATAGTGTGCGGTGGCCAAGGGGGTCAAGACATCTGCGCGCCTAACGATCGTGCAATGCCCGGATCAGAACATCTCCACAGGCGAGCGTTGGACACTATGAGGAGTGGTTTGCTTCGCTCGTTCTTCGCCGAGAACGGCGACACGCAAGTCCCAGATTTCATTGTCGATCGTGCGAAATGCGACTTCGGAAAATTTATCCGGCGGCGAGAGGTTCTTCTTAAAGTTATCTATGTGTTGCTGCGCGCGTTCGATTTGACCGGAAGGCAAGGTGGCAAGGATTCGGTGCACCGTTTCAATTTCAGGCACGCGATGGCAAATCATCATCATGTCGTTTCCGGCCTCGAGGGTGAGGCGAATGGTGTCGTCTAATCGATAACCCGTCAGAATCGCGCCCATGTCGAGATCGTCAGTCATGACCAGACCGCCGAAATCAAATTCGTTGCGTAACAACTCAGTAACAATCCGACGCGACACGGTGGCCGGGGTAGGTTGCGACTCGAAGCAAGGGTACCACCCGTGGCAAATCATCATACTGTCTACGTCGCGTACGAACTGCCGGAACACGGCCAACTCATTGTGATCAAGCTCTTCCCGGGTGCGATCGATCCGTGGCAATTGGTAATGAGCATCTGAAGTTGCGGCCGAGTAACCGGGGAAATGTTTACCGCAGCTTGCGATCCCCTGCTCGCGCATGGCCTTGTTAAACGCGCCGCCATTGCGCACGACTTGCTCAACAGTTTTCCCGTAGCACCGGCCGCCTAACGAGTTTTCGGAGTCGTCGTCAAAAGAAATATCGAGTACCGGACAGAGATCGAGATTGAATCCGAAAAGCCGCAGCAAACGTCCGGTGATGTCGCCGTGGCGCCGGATCAAAGCGATATCGTTTTTATCGCGCAATTGTTGCGCGTTCGGCGGTTCGTTTCCGATGCGCCGCAGTCGCGAGACGCGCCCGCCTTCCTGATCGATCGTAATAATTGGCTCGATGTCGCTCAAGTCGCGCAAATCATCGATGAGCTTTCGGAGTTGTGTCGCGCTCTGGAGGTTGCGTCCGAACAGAATGAATGCCCCCGGTTGCACGTGACGAAACAACCGGGCTGTTTCCGCATCGAGTTCTTTTCCTGGCACGCCAGTCATGATCAGTTGACCAAGTGAGTCACGCTTCATTGCGTGCAAGAATCAACGCTCAACGGCCAACTTTCAACGTCCAACTCTCCACTGCAGCGGTTTCAGTTGAATGTTGAGCGCCGCAGACTTGCCGAAGGCGGGTTGAGCGTTAAGCGTTGGGTGTTGAAAAAGATTGCGATCTATGGCGGCACGTTCGATCCGGTTCATCACGCCCATTTGATTCTTGCTCGCGACGCTCTCGAAACGCTAGGCCTCGACGAGGTAATTTTTGTTCCGGCGGCGGTCTCCCCTCTCAAGAAGGCCGCTCCTGTCGCGAGCGGCGAACTACGATTAGCAATGCTACGGGCGGCGATTAAAGGCGAGCCGAAGTTTGCGGCGGACGATTGCGAACTGCGTCGCCCATCACCCTCGTACACAATCGACACTGTTGAGGAGCTTCGACGGCGTAACAATGATGCAGCAATCTACTGTTTGATTGGCGAAGACAACGTGGACAGACTGAGTAAATGGCATCGTTTTGCCGAGCTGAAAAGAATGGTCCACTTCATTGTTCTTGATCGCAGAGGGCAGCCAGCCAGCCACAGTTATCGCGTCATCGATCGCAAGATCGACATCTCCGCCACGGAAATAAGAACGCGAGTTGCCTCTGGCCGATCCATTCGGTATTTCGTACCGTCAACGGTGGAAGAAATCATTCGACGCGAGAAACTTTACCAGGAGTAATTGCAATAACGCCGGAACAGTTAGCAACCACCTGCGCGGAACTCGCCTCAAACAAAAAGGCGGAAGACATCGTTGTGTTGGATTTGCGCAGCATCTCAACGTTTACGGATTTTTTCGTGATCTGCTCCGGCACGTCCGAGCCCCAACTCAAAGCCATCGCGAACGAAATTGAAACACGATTGCGAGAAGACTATTCGGTCAGGCCCGTCGCGGTGGATGGATTTCCCGCCAGCCAATGGATGGTCCTGGACTTCCTGCAGGTGGTTGTCCACATTTTTTACCAGGAAAAGCGCGCGTTCTACAGCCTCGAAGATTTATGGGGCGACGCACCCCGGATACAGTGGCAAGTAGCAGCGTCAGGTTGATGCCGCTCGCCAATCTGCAGCCAGCAGTCAGCCCTGTGTACTGATCAGGGACGCACCCTGGGTCTTGGCACGCGATTTCGCGGCCAAATCACTACTATTTCGGCGATGGCGCTGACGGCGGAGTACCCTTTGACGCCGCTGGTGGAGCCGCCTTAGACGAACCAGGCGAACCCGCCGGGGCAGGTGTTGGAGGGGGTTTAGCGTCCATCAGTTCTACTTCAAAAATGAGAGTCGCGTTGGGACCGAGCTCTGGACTGACGGAGCGTTCGCCATATGCGAGGTTCGATGGAATCCACAATTGATATTTTGATCCGACTTTCATCAGTTGAAGCGCTTCGGTCCATCCCTTGATGACGCCGTTCACCGGAAAGGTGGCCGGTTGCCCGCGCTTATATGAACTGTCGAACTCAGTGCCGTCAATCAGGGTACCGCGATAATTTACGGTCACCATGTCGGTCGCTTTAGGCTGCACCCCTGTTCCCTCTTTCTCGGCTTTATATTGCAATCCGCTGGCAGTTGTTTTTACCCCCGGTTTCTTTTTGTTTTCCTCGAGGAACTTCGCCCCATCGGCTTTGTTTTTCTCTCCGGCCTGCTTCTGTTTTTGTTCCATGTCTTTCTCGAATTGTGCCATCACGTCTTTGACCTGGTCTTGTGTCAATAGCGGTTTGCCAGCGATAGAGTCTTTGATGCCGGCGGCGAGAATGTCGGGATTAATATCAACCTTCTGCTTGCTCAGGTTGAACCCGATATTCATGCCGATGCTATAGCTGACCTTGTCCCTCTGGTCTTTGAGCTGTGGTGATTTCTCTTGCCCGAACAACGGCAATACAAGTAAGGATGCGCTGACAACAACAATAAAATGTTTCATAAGATGGTATTTTCCGCGTCGAGTTTGATTAAGTTTATCGTCGCAGAAACCCGCACGCTAATGGATAAATGCCGCCCGTCAAGAAAACAGCATGGTTGGCCATTCAGGGGTCGTCTCGCGTTAGTCCTGTTGATCATTACCTCGACGATTCCACTCTGTCCGCACACATCCGCCGCAATTAGCCTCTCGCATGCTGACGTTCAGAAAATCGGAAAGAAAATCTGGCAAAACGAATGCAATGGAACTGTTTCCGGGCTAACCGCATGGAATGGAGGTGAAGACTTTGCGTCACTCGGTATTGGACATTTCATCTGGTATCCCAAGGGACGCCGGGGCCCATTTGAAGAAAGTTTTCCCAAAGTCGTAAGTTTCATCTCGAAACGCGGCGCAAAATTGCCAACATTGCTCTTGCGAGGCGGAGAACAGCCATGTCCGTGGAATTCGCGTACGGAGTTTCTTCGAGCGCAACACACAGTAGAGATGAATCAATTGCGACAGTTTCTAGTCGATACGATCGATCTTCAGGCCGAATTCCTTATTGCTCGCCTGGAGGCTGCGCTGCCCAAAATGCTCGCCGAAGCGGCGCCTGCCGATCGAGCCAACGTACAGCAACAGTTCGAGCGCCTCGCGAGGACTCCACAGGGGGGCTACGCCCTTGTCGATTATGTAAATTTTAAGGGAGAAGGAGTCCTGCACACGGAGCGCTATCAAGGCCAGGGATGGGGATTACTTCAAGTCCTCGAAAGCATGCACGATACTTCTGACGCTGCTGCGGTTGATGAATTTTCGCGCGCGGCGAAAGCGATATTGACTCGACGCGTGCACAATGCTCCGGCAGAACGTCATGAATCGCGATGGCTTATGGGTTGGATTCGGCGCGTGAACAGCTACAATGGCGGTTAACTTTATGCGGTCAAAGATTACCATACTGGCGTGTACGCTTTTCCTGACTGTTTTTACCTGTTCAATTAACGGTCAGTTTCGGCTTTTCGGACCACGATCACCAAGGCCGACGCCGCAACCAAAACAAATGCGCACGGCGTCGCAGCTTATTAGCAGGCAGCCACCCTTGAAGGTGGATCAAGGTCTGCTCCAACAGGCGACGCCGGACAACACACACATAGTCGTGTCCATTCCGAAGCAACGCGCCTACCTCAAGATCGGCGACCAGGTCGTGGCTGACGGTCCGATCTCGTCAGGCAAAAGCGGTCACGGTACACCGACAGGACATTTCACTGTGATGGAAAAGGATCCGAATCATCATTCCAGTTTGTACGGCAATTTTGTTGACGGTTCGGGGCGCATCGTACGCGGCGGGGTGAGCGCCCGGATCGATTCCGCGCCCAGCGGAACGCACTTCGCCGGCGCGCCCATGAAATGGTTCCTTCGCCTCACCGGCGAAGGTGTAGGAATGCACATTGGTATTTTGCCTGGCTACCCGGCCTCGCATGGCTGCATCCGTGAATCCGATGACGGGGCGAAATTATTTTACGACCACGTGAAGGTGGGCACCCCCGTGGACGTGGGCGATTATTGACGGCTTTGGCAGCCGTCGATCCGAACTGACGGCCGGGAAACCGTCATTCCTTGAGAATCTTTCGTCGCAACAGGTCGAATGCCCACTGGGCAGCCAATTGTTTAAACGTCTCGCGATCCGTGGGAAAAAAGAACTTTTTCACCACGGTTTTTGAGTCTGCTGAAGCCAGGGCGACGTAAACCGTTCCCACTGGTTTTTCCGGCGAACCACCAGTTGGCCCGGCAATTCCGGTTGTAGCGAGAGAATAGGTCGACCCTGCACAGACACGGGCACGCTCGGCAAGCGCGCGCGCGACCGGCGCGCTCACGGCGCCGTTTTCTTCGATGAGCTTCGGGTCAACATTCAGCATCTCAATCTTGGCTTGATTAGAATAACAAACGTAGCCAGCCAGAAAAACGTCTGACGAGCCCGGAACATTTGTGATGCGGTTCGCGATCAATCCGCCGGTGCACGATTCTGCGGTGGCCAATGTCTGATTGCGCTTTCTGAGCAGCTTGACGATCACTTCTTCCAGGTTTTCATCCGCTGCAGAAAAGATGAAGCGCCTCAGCTTGGATGTAATGATGGCGTCCGCTTGTTCGACCGCCTCCGATTTTCCGACGATCCGAACTTCGACTTCGCCTGGTCTGGCACAATAGCCGAGTTCAATCCCAGGAAGCGCCTGAACTTTTCTCCCGATCGCTTCTTCAACCAGTGATTCGCCGACGCCCGCGATCCGGTACAGTCGCCGCTCCAGTAACCCCGATGCCGGTACGATCTCGCGCAAGATCGGCATGACAAATGCCCGAAACATTGGCTGAAGCTCACGCGGTGGACCTGGTAGAACAAAAACGTGCGGGGACGGAACGCGTGGATTGATGTTCGCTTTCAAATAGAAACCCAGTGCGCTCCCGTTTTCGTTTGGAAGAACCTGCGCGCCCGTGGGCACATCGGCTTGCCGGGCAATGGCGGCAGTCCATTTGATTCCGCGGATTCCGAGCCTTTGCCGGAGCCCACTGAGTAATTCTGGGTCCTGACGCAGTTCTAATCCCAGGACATCCGCAACCATTTCTCGCGTGATGTCATCATCGGTTGGGCCCAAGCCGCCGGTGACGAAAAGAATGTCACACGCAGAAAGCAACTCGCCCAGCGCACGCCGAATCGCCTCGGTATCCGGCAGCGTACGCCGCTCCTCGATGCGCAAACCCAAAGGAAAAATCTCACGCGCAATAAACGCGAGATGCGCGTCTTGAACATCACCAAGCAATAACTCGGTTCCGGTATTAACGAGAATTGTCCGCATGAGCAGGAAACGCTCAACGTTCGACGCTTAACGCTCAACATCCAATTGCTCTGAATTGAACGTTCAAAGTTGAACGTTGAGCGTTGGACGGTTGGCGGCAAATTGCTAAGCCGCGGTCTTGTCTTGTTTCTTGCGAATCAGTGGAAGCTTTTTGCCTTCCACTACTGCCCGATTGATTGTGACTTCGGCGATGTCTTCGCGGCTCGGCACATCGTACATGATATCGAGCATGATCCTCTCGAGCATCGATCGCAGAGCGCGCGCGCCTGTCCCCTTCGTGACTGCCTGCGCCGCCAAGGCGCGCAAGGCATCTTTGGTGACAGATAAACGCACACCCTCCATTGAGAAAAGTTTGGTGTACTGCTTCACCATCGCGTTTCTTGTATCGGTCAGAATAGCTACCATTTCTTCCTCGGTCAGCGCGTCGAGCGAGCTGACAACCGGGAGGCGCCCAACAAATTCGGGAATCATTCCAAAAGCGAGCAAGTCTTCTGGCTCCACGTGGCGGACGGCTTGCTTTCGCAATGCTTCTTCCACTTCAAGTGTCGGGCTGCCAAAACCCATAACTTTTTGCCCGATGCGTTTTTGAATAATCTTGTCGAGTCCAACAAACGCACCGCCGCAAATGAAGAGAATCTTTTCGGTGTTGACCTGTATGTATTCCTGGTGCGGATGTTTGCGGCCGCCCTGTGGAGGAACATTGCACGTGCTGCCCTCCAAAATTTTCAAAAGTGCCTGCTGCACCCCTTCGCCGGAGACGTCGCGTGTGATGCTTACGTTATCGGTCTTGCGTCCGATCTTGTCGATTTCGTCTATGTAAACGATGCCGATCTCCGCTCGTTTCACGTCATAATCGGCATTTTGCAGCAGTCGCAGAATGATGTTCTCGACATCTTCACCGACGTAGCCGGCTTCAGTCAGTGTCGTCGCGTCGGCGATGCAGAACGGCACGTCCAGAATCCTGGCCAGTGTCTTGGCGAGCAAAGTCTTGCCTGAACCAGTGGGCCCAATCAGCAAGATATTGCTTTTCTCAATTTCAACATCGGCCAGTGGATCGGGCTGAAAAGCAGCGGAGGCATCGCCCGGCGCCGCAGTTTGCAGAACACGCTTGTAGTGATTGTGGACGGCAACAGACAGCGTTTTTTTGGCGACGTCCTGGCCGACCACATATTGATCGAGGGCCTTTCGGATTTCTACTGGTTTAGGTACGCGTATGTTGGATGACTGACGCCGGGCATCTTCATTGAGCTCCTTATCGAGAATGCTCTTGCAAACGTTGATGCAGCTATCGCAGATATAAACGCCAGGCCCGGCGATTAGCTTGCGTACCTCGGCGTGGCTCTTGCCACAAAACGAGCACATCGTGAGGTTGGAAGCGCGGGCCATATTTGTTTTGGGGGAAGATACGCTGTTATCCGGCCACCTTGCGCGGTAGAGCCACCTCCGCGATTTCTACCGATCGGTCGCTGGAAGGAGGCGTCGCACCGTCAAGCAACTTTATTTCCTTCCGCGACTTAATGACTTCGTCCACCAACCCGTACGCCTTCGCCTCTTCTGCGGACATATAATAATCGCGATCTGAATCGGTCCGCACCTGCTCCTCCGATTTGCTGGTGTGTTGTGCAATGATTCGGATGAGGCGTTTCTTCAATTTGAACATGTAATCAACCTGCCGTTCGACGTCGCTCGCAGCGCCCTGCGCGCCGCCGGAAACCTGATGGATCATGATGTCGGAATTGGGCAGCGCGAAACGTTTGCCCTTCGTCCCGGCGCAAAGGAGAACCGCAGCCATGCTGGCCGCCATGCCGAGGCAATAGGTCGTCACGTCGCACGTGAGAAACTGCATTGTGTCATAGACCGCGAGTCCTGCAGTAACCGAGCCGCCGGGTGAATTGATGTAGATGTTTATGTCTTTTTTGGAGTCTTCCATTTGCAAAAAGAGAAGCTGAGCAATGACAAGATTCGCGATGTGATCATCCATCGGCGTTCCGATGAAAACGATTCGATCCTTCAGCAATCGCGAATAGATATCGTAGCTGCGTTCGCCGCGGCCAGTCTGCTCCACGACCATCGGGATCAGAACCTGCGAAACATTTTCGTCCGATACGCTCATGATTTCTCTTCTTTAACAGTGTTTTCTTGTGCTGGTTCGACGCTAACATTCGCCTTCAGGAAATCAAGAGTTTTGCCCAGCAGAATCTGTTCAGCGATGTCATCCAACGCGTCTTTTTGTTGCAGTTCCTTGCGCATTTTATCGGGTGAAATGTCGTAGCGCGCTGCCTCCTGCCTGATACGAAGATCCATGTCTTCCTTCGCGACTTGGATTTTTTCCTGCTCGGCGATCCGATGCAGAATGAAATTTGTTTTCAACCGATTCGCAGCCAGACCCGCGGCGCCCTCGATTAGCTCTTTTTCTTTTTCCTTCAGCATCTCATCGGTAACACCGCGCTCGCGGTTCCGTTGCACTAATTCAGCCAGCGCGCGGCGGGTCTCGTTCTGCAGCAGCGCCGGAGGCAATTCGAAATGAATCTGCTCATGCAAATACTTGACGATCTGTGATTCCTTGGCGCGCTCGGCATCATGCTCTTTCGCGTGTTCGATATCGTGCTCGATTATCTGGCGAAGATCCGGAAGGCTTTTCCCGGGAACTAATTTGGCAGCAAATGCGTCATCGACCGCTGGCAAAATCTTCTCCTTGATCTCACGAACGGTAACAGCGTAATCCGCTTTTTTTCCCGCTAATTCTTTCACCGGAAAATCCTCCGGGAAATGTATGATTACCAGGCGTGTTTCGTCCGGCTTTTGTTCGATGAGCTGCTCGCAGAATTTCGGCAGAAAATTGTCGGCCTCCAGATGTAGCCAGAATTTTTTACCGCCTTGCAGATTCTTGCTCGCCTGCGGCGCGATTTCACTAATCGGCTTGTTGTCCACCGAGCCCTCAAAATCAAGCACCGCAAAATCGCCCATTTGCAGTCCGCGCCCGGGCACATCCACAAAATCGGCTGATTGATCGCGCAAACGCTCCAGCGCCTCATCGACCTCCGCTGTAGAAACTTTTGTCTCCGTCAATTGCACGGCAATGTTTTTGTAATCCGGCAAATCGAATTCTGGTGCGGTCACCACGGTCGCGCGGAAGCGCATCGATTTGTCCTCGCCGAACTGGACGTCTTCGATGTTAGTCAGTGAAGCAACGCGTAACTGTTCTTGCTCGATAGCTTCGCGGTAACTTTTTGAGACGAGTTTTTTCGTCAGCTCTTCCTGAATTTCCTTGCGAAATCGTTTGTCGATCACCGCGCGCGGCGCCTTCCCGGGCCGGTAACCTGGAATTTTGGCAAATCGCGCAAAGCTGTTTGCTATCGCATCCCATTCCTTTGCCACTTCCTCAGGCGCCAATTCAATCTGCAGCTTCGACACGAAGCCGGGCTGCTTTTCCACTTCGACCTTCATTGTGAGAGCACGCTACGCTGCCCCTTTTGTAGGGCAACCGCTTCGGTTGCCGATCGGCGGGCAGGCGCCTGCCCTTCAATTATCCTGCGCGTTTGCCGCGAACGTAAACGGAATGCGTCTGCGGAATTCCAAACCAGTATGCCAACTCGCGATAATCTTCGCAGTTAAAGATCGAGAAGTTTGCAAACTTACCTGGCTCAAGCGAACCAATCTTGTTTCCGCGATTCAGGCTGTAAGCAGCGTTGATTGTCCCTGCCGTGATAGCTTCCGCTGGCGACAATTTCATTTGGGTGCACGCCAGCGACAAAATCATTGGCATACTCGGCGTTGGCGACGAACCCGGATTGAAATCGGTCGCGATCACAATGGCCAGGCCGGCCTCGACCATTTCGCGACCGCGCGGGAAATCTGATAATCCGAGCGCATACACTGAACCGGGCAACAGGACTGGTTGCACGCCGGCAGATTTCATTGCTGCAATTCCCTGTCCGTTTGTTTTCTCCAAGTGATCCGCGGTGGTCGTTTTCAATTCAGCGGCCAATTGTGCACCGCCGGAATTGGTGAGTTGATCGGCATGAATCCGCAGTTTTAGCCCAGATTGCCTGCCTTCCGTTAAAATTCTTCTCGATTGTTCGATGTCGAAATAACCGCGCTCGCAAAATACGTCACAAAATTCCGCGAGTTTTTCCCTTGCGATTCGCGACAACATCTCTTCGATCACAAGTTTGATGTATTCGGCAGCATCCATTTCGCGGGGCACTGCGTGCGCTCCGAGAAACGTGGGCACAATTTCGAGCGGTGTTTCTTCGTTGAGTTGCCGCATCACGCGCAAAATCTTCAGTTCATCTTCCAGCGTGAGCCCATAACCGGATTTCGCTTCGACTGTTGTCGTTCCGCATTTTAAGAACCAATCGGCACGTATCTTCGCCTGCTTCAGAAGATCGGCATCGCTGGATGCGCGGGTCTTTTGAACGGTTGACCAGATCCCGCCACCAGCTCGGGCGATTTGTTCATAGCTTTCCCCCCGCGCACGCCGCTCGAAGTCATCCAGGCGATTCCCTGCGAAAACGAGATGCGTGTGCGCATCCACAAATCCCGGCAGCACAATACGCCCTCCGGCGTCGACAATTTCCGCGTTACTCGCGTTCTTCTCGATCTGATCGCTCGGCGCAACCGATGTGATCTTGCCGTCACGAATCAGCATTCCGCCATCGCGAACGATTGCCAGTTCGCACATTTCCGTACCAACGCGTGGTCGCTTCGGTCCTCCCAGCGTGACCACTTGGGAGGCGTGAAGAACAGCCAGTGACTTCACGATTTGGTTAGCTTGCTTTCGACAACCTGGATGATTGTTTTGAACTGCGCCTCGGAATCTGCGCTGATCTTTCGGACCTTCTCTTGAAGATCCGCTTTGATTTTCTCGTCTTTCAACTGGCCAAGGTTAATTCGCACGTTCAGTGCTGCGCCTTCGATGCAGGCACGGGTGGCGAGCGCGCCGACTCCCACGTCTGAAACCGATGCGGGATTTCCTTTCGCAGCCATTTCGCCGAGCAATGCGTAGGATTTCGATGCCGTCTCCATGACTTTCAGTGGAATCTCGGCCGCGTATTTCGTCGCTTTTTCAATCGCAGCCGAGCGCGCCGTCTTCTCTGCTGCTGACTCTTTTGGCAATGCGAATGCGTCCATTACCTTGTTGAATGCGGCTGTGTCTTCATCCACAAGCGACAGCAATTCGTCCTTAAGTTGCTGCGCCTTGACTGCGCTTTCGCTGAAATATTCGAGCTTGTCATCCCAGCCGCGTTTCCCAGCTGAAAGATTCGCAACCATTCCGCCTAACGACGCACCCAGCGCTCCCATCAACGCCGCGACCGAACCTCCGCCAGGCGCTGGCGAATCGCTCAAGGTCTCGTTGCAAAACTCGCGCACATCCATTTTCACCAGGGACGTCTTCGGCTCAGCTGATTCGATTTTTAATTCGATCACTTTTTCTTTCGGGATAAAAGGCTTCAGTTCACCCAAGCCCATCGAACGAACCGCGATGTCGATCAATTCTTCTTCCGAAACGCCCTCAGACCATTGCTGTTTACGGAGAAAGTAACGGGCCGCATCCAGGAGAGATTTCTTCGGTACCATTCCGACGATTTCCGAGCCGGTCGCGCGTAAGCCCCGTTTCGCCGCCGATTCAACACAGGCATCGAACGCCAAGTGCAACGGCGTCTCCTCAATGTTTGTGAGATTCATCGACACCTGAGCGATGCCGTATTCCCTCACGAACCACCCTATTCCTTTCACGTGCCTCAACATCCCGGGAATGCGGACCGGTTCGCCATTGGCATCCAGGACTGGTTTGCCCGATGGCGTGCCGTCTTGTGTCTTCACTCTCCCCTGCTCTCGTACGTCGAACGCAACCGCATTCGCACGCCGCACGGATTTCGTGTTGAGGTTCACATTGTAAGCAATCAGAAAATCGCGAACACCAATCACTGTTCCGCCGGATTTCTCATTGAAAACTGCTGGCCCAAAATCCGGTTTCCATTCCGGTTGCTTTATCTTTTCGAAAAATCCTTCGTATTCCCCAGCTCGAATCACTGCCAGATTTGAACGCGACTTATCTCTGGCGGCTCTTTCATAGAGGTACACCGGGATTTTCAATTCCTCGCCGACGCGCTTGCCCAGCCGATTTGCACATTCAACCGCCGCCTCCCAACTGACATTGCTTACCGGAATGAACGGACAAACATCGGTTGCACCCATTCGCGGATGGGCGCCTTTCTGCTTCCGCATGTCGATCAGTTCCGCCGCTTTTCTAATCGCGCGAAACGCCGCTTCAACTGTGGCATCGGGATCACCGACGAAAGTTACGACCGTCCGATTCGTGCTGGCGCCAGGGTCAACATCGAGCAAAGACACACCGTCAACCGATTCGATCGCATCAGTAATCTGTCGAATGACATTCTGGTCGCGCCCTTCCGAAAAATTTGGCACACACTCGATCAGTTTTTTCATTGCATCCAAAACAAAGCTGAATCAGAACTGGTAGCCAATCTCAACGACGCGAGCATCACGTTGGAGAATAACGATGTGAAAACGCCCGCCGACAAAACCCGGCCGTACCGTTCCATCCACGGCCCATTGTCCGTCTTTCAAAGTGACTTGATAAGGCTGCTGCCCGCGGATGGCATCCTCTCCATAGACTGGAAAAAGAATCGCTTCCGCAATTCGAATCGCCGTTTCCTTGTCTGCAACAACACCGCCATTGCATTCAAATACTTTGGGAACATTCTGGGCAAGCGAAGCTGACGAGAGGCACAGCGTCGCAATCATCAGCAAGCAGATACAATGCCTCATGTCATCCAATCAATCGCGCGCCTGCGGCTTCATGGGAACGTCGATGTGATGTTCAGCGGCAAATTCGATGGCGCGAGAATAACCCGCATCAGCATGGCGGAGGATGCCCATGCCGGGATCGCTGGTGAGAACGCGTTCGAGTCGACGTTTGGAATTTTCAGTGCCGTCGGCAACGACAACCATGCCGGCGTGTTGCGAGAAACCGATGCCGACGCCGCCGCCGTTGTGGATCGATATCCAGGATGCGCCGGCTGCGGTGTTGATCAGCGCATTTAGCAATGGCCAATCGGCGATTGCATCGCTGCCGTCGAGCATGCCTTCCGTCTCGCGATTAGGCGACGCGACTGAGCCGGAATCGAGATGGTCGCGCCCGATCACAATCGGTGCTTTGATTTCGCCGCGTTTTACCAGGTCGTTCATCGCGAGACCAAACTCGGCTCGTTCGCCGTAGCCAAGCCAGCAAATCCGCGCAGGTAATCCTTGAAATTGAATTCGGTCCTGCGCGAGCTTCATCCAACGCGCGAGCGTTTGATTCTCAGGAAATAATTCGAGCGCCAGCCTGTCTGTGCGCGCGATGTCTGCGGGATCACCACTCAAGGCGACCCAGCGAAACGGACCGCGCCCTTCGCAAAAAAGCGGACGAATGTATTCCGGAACAAAGCCCGGAATGTCGAATGCATTTTCCACGCCGGCCTTTTTTGCCTGGGCGCGAATGTTATTTCCATAATCGAACGTAACCGCGCCTTTTTTCTGTAACGCCAGCATCGCTTCGACATGCACACCCATCGAGCGCATCGAGCGCTCGATATATTCATCCGGGTTTTTCCGGCGCAACGCGAGCGCGTCTTCGAGCGACATTCCGTGCGGAACGTATCCATTCAACGCGTCGTGCGCGCTGGTTTGGTCGGTGAGAATGTCGGGAACAACTCCCCGTTTTACAATTTCAGGGAGGACATCGGCGCAATTGCCAACCAATCCTACGGAAATCGATTTTCGATCTTTGCGCGCTTGATCGACTAACTTCAGTGCTTCATCGAGCGAGCGGGCGATCTTGTCGCAGTATCCGCTCTTCAGTCTCTTCTCGATCCGTTCAGGATCGACCTCCACGCCGAGGAAAACCGCGCCGTTCATTGTCGCGGCGAGCGGTTGCGCGCCGCCCATTCCGCCGAGACCCCCGGTAAGCACGAATTTCCCGTCGAGGGATCCGCCGAAATGTCTGCGCCCTGCGGCAGCAAAGGTCTCGAATGTCCCCTGCACAATCCCCTGGCTGCCGATGTAGATCCATGAACCGGCTGTCATCTGTCCATACATTGTCAGCCCCATTCGCTCGAGCCGATTGAACTCGGGGTAATTATTCCATTGTCCGACCAGATTGGAGTTGGCGATCAGGACGCGCGGTGCTTCGTCGTGTGTCCGAAATTTGCCGACCGGTTTTCCAGATTGTACGAGAAGCGTCTCGTCATCATCGAGCTCGCGCAGGGACCGGACGATCGCTTCGAACGCCTCCCAACTTCTGGCAGCGCGACCCGTTCCCCCGTAAACCACAAGTTGGTCCGGATTTTCGGCAACATCCGGATCGAGATTGTTCATCAGCATCCGCATTGCGGCTTCCTGATGCCAGCCTTTGCAGGTCAGCTCACTGCCGCGTGGTGCGCGGATAATACGTTTTCCGCTCATGACTTTTCGATTTCGTCATCAAAATCGCCGCGGCGAATCGCTTCAGCAACATGCGCGATGTCGCCCGAGAGCGACCGATCCTGCGTCAGCGAAGGCGCGATTTCCCGTACGGCGGCGAATGCACGCTCGACACCGACTCCGGCTTTGAGCGGGCGACGATGCTCCAGGGCTTCTGCCCCGGCGAGCAATTCGATGGCCAGCAGATTCTCCGCAAGCTCGACGATCGATCGCAATTTTAGGGCTGCGGTCATTCCCATGGAAACATGATCTTCCTTTCCACCCGAGGTGGTCACGTTATCAACACTGGCCGGGTGCGCCAAAACTCGCGCTTCATTGAGCAATGCAGCCGCGGCGACGTGTGGAATCATGAACCCTGATTCCAACCCCGGTTTGCGCGCGAGAAACGCTGGCAACCCTTCGTTCTTGTCCGGGTTCACCAGGCGATCGATTCGCCGTTCGCTGATACTCATGAGATCCACGATCGCGAGTGCGGCGTAATCGAAAGCAAGGGCCAGCGGCGCCCCGTGAAAGTTGCCGCCGGAAATCACATCGCCATTCTCAAAGACAAGTGGATTATCGGTCGCCGATGCCGATTCGATGAGCAGAATGTTCTCGGAGTGATCGAGCGCACCCCGGGCCGCGCCGTGAACTTGCGGCATGCAACGCAAACTATAAGCATCCTGAACTCGGGGATCATTGGCGCGATGCGATTCCCGAATTTCGCTCCCCTCCATGATCGACAATAAGTGTTTAGCGACGGCTTTTTGACCTGGATGCGGCCGGGCTTCATGCAAACGTGGATCAAACGCCGCCGGAGTGCCGGTCAGCGCCTCGAGGCTCATCGCGCCGGAAACATCGGCTACGCGCGATAATCGGTTTGCGCGCAAGATCGCCAATCCACCGACGGCGTGCATCGCCTGGGTGCCATTGAGCAAGGCGAGCCCTTCTTTTGCTTCGAGCAGTGCCGGTTCCAATTTCATGCGCCGCAATGCGTCAGAACTCGCCATTCGTTCCCCTTCCGAAAACGCTTCCCCTTCCCCGATCAAACTCAAAGCGAGATGGGCCAACGGCGCGAGATCGCCGCTGGCGCCGACCGAGCCTTTTTCGGGAACAACCGGATGTACGCCGCGATTGAGCATTTGGCACAGCATTTCGATGATCTCGAAACGAATTCCGCTGAAGCCGAGCGCGAGCACGTTGGCGCGGAGCAACATCATCGCGCGCACCTCCGGTATCGAAAGCGGATTGCCGATACCACAGGCGTGGCTGCGCACCAGATTAAGCTGAAGCTCACGCAGCTCGCCTTGCGCAATGCGAATATCGGACAGTTTGCCGAAACCGGTGTTCACTCCGTAAACAACCTCTTCGCGGGCGACGATTTCCTCGATGATTTTGCGCGACGCAAGAACACGCGGACGCACAACCGAAGAAATGTGAACGGTCTCGCCTGCGACAGCGACGGCCGCGAGCTCACCGAGGGAAATCTGCTCGCCCTTCAATTCCATTCACGCAGCTTAACGGGAAACGGATGAGATGGGAAGCGAGTCAGGCACTACATGACCGCTTCCGTCGCGCGTGACCCAGGGGCCGGATATTCAGGACAAAAAAAGGCCAGGTCGAACACGACCTGGCCTTTTGGGCGAATCCGCCCAGGTTAAATTGCTGATTACCGGAGCTATTTCCCGGTTTTCCCCATAGGTGGAGTCACTACCTCCTTGTGTTGCGCACAAGCCCCTAGTCCCAAAGCAGTGACCAGAACAGCCACGACCATCATCGTTTTCAATAGTTTCAATCTAAATCGCCTCCTTTCGCCGCAAGTTGCTCCGGTCTGTTTAGGCAGGTAACAACTGGGAAGCAATGCTTTTCTTAACTTTTTTGGATGGTATCACAAACAGGGAGCCGGATTTATTTCGAGTATCCGGTCGTTCCCGCGCTTGTGGTCACGGTCTCTTTTCTTTGAGCGCAAGCACCGAAGCTCAAAGCAGTGGCCAAAATGGCCATGATCATAATGGTTCTTACAATTTTCAATCTGTATCGCCTCCTTTCGCCGCAAGCTGCAGGTACCCGTTTAGATTACACGGGAAGCAACGTATCTCTTACGGTCTGTGGATGTATGCAAGCAGAATTTGTACTTTCTGCATACGAGGGGTTCAGTCGCGCAGACCCTGCAATTTCATGCCTCGATAATGACCGGCGTCCCCTCGTCTACCAGGTCGAATAGCTCGATTACATCCGCGTTTCGCATTCTGACGCAACCACAGCTATCGGGCGTTCCGATCTTGTGCTCGTGTTTGGTCCCATGGATGTAAATGAAGCGATCGCGTGTATTGGCATTCTGCTCCTCCAACCCGTCGAGCCATAAAATACGCGACATGACCAAATCTTCCGTTGGCGGAAGCGGATCGCTGGAGTTGAGCGGCACGCGGCTCCGGAAAATTGTGCCGCTCGGCATGTCGCCGCCGATCTTTTTGGCTACGGAAAACCGGCCCGTTGGGGTTTTCATGCTTCCTTCTTCCGTCCCAATACCGAATCGCGAAGTGGAAACTGAGTAGCTACGAATCGGCGCTTCATCCTCGTTCAATGTCAGTCGCTGATCGCGAATTGATACATGGATGCTTTTCATTCCATTGTTCGGCTACTGCAAGCTCCGTTCGCATGCCACCTTTGCACAACATGGGTGTAACGTTACAATCCACATGGCCATGAGAAGTTATCACATCGCCGTCGTAGGCGCGACTGGCGCTGCCGGCAGCGAGCTGTTGCGCGTGCTCGAACGGCGAAATTTCCCTGTGGCAAGTCTGCGCGCGATTGGTTCGGAGCGCTCCGCTGGCAAATCAGTTCGATTTCGGGGTGAATCGATAGCGGTAGAAAAACTTGCCGAGCCATCCTTCAACAAGATCGATATCGCTTTCTTCAGCGCCGGCGGGGATGTCTCTCGAAATTATGTTCCGATTGCGTGCCAGTCAGATGCGATCGCGATCGACAAGTCTTCGGCATTCCGAATGGAGTCTCACGTGCCGCTGGTGATTCCGGAGATCAACGCAGACGACGTACGCAGACATCGTGGCGTTATCGCAAACCCAAATTGCACAACGACTGTCATGCTGATGGCTCTTTATCCTTTGCACAGGGTTTTTGGTGTGCGCCGGGTTTTTGCCGCGAGTTACCAGGCCGTTTCTGGCAGCGGCATGCAGGGGGTTGAAGCGCTAACGCGAGAAGTCAGGCAGACGCGGGAAACAGAGTCTGGCTACGAGCCGGGATCGACGACCCCTGCTACAGTTTTCCCGCATCCGATCGCTTTCAATTTGCTGCCGCATATCGATTCATTTCTTGAGAACGGTTATACAAAAGAAGAAGCCAAAATGCAGGACGAGGCGCGCAAGATCATGCATTTACCGAAGCTTCCCGTCTCGGCAACGTGCGTACGCGTCCCGGTTTACCGCGCGCATTCAGTGGCCGTAACCGCCGAGTTTGAGAGGCCGTTGTCAGCGGAGCAAGCGCGTGAAGTTTTGTCCAAGGCACCTGGATTGGAACTGGTGGACGAACCGCGCAGCAACCGCTATCCGATGCCACTGAACGTGGCTGGAAAAGATAATTGTCAGGTAGGACGGGTTCGCTTGGATTGCGCGTTTGAAAACGGCCTCTCGTTTTGGGTTTCGGGAGATCAGTTGCTAAAAGGCGCTGCGCTAAACGCAGTGCAAATTGCCGAGCTGCTGTAGGGGATTTTGTAGGGCGTTTCTGTGAAACGCCAACCACTGACTTAGTATCTCAAATAGGCTGGCGTCTGACACAGACGCCCTACAACCTATGATTTATGGCTCGACCGCCACGCATTCCGGTGATGCTGCCCTGGGAATGCAAAGTCATTTATTTTATTACGCTTTGCATTGTGCCTCGCTGCGAGGCGCTGGCGAATGACGCCGCTTGGAAAGCGGTGTGTGAGACGCTCGGCCGGTTGGACAAGTGGAATACGTATTGCATCATGACGATGCCCGATCACATTCACTTGCTCACTGCGCCGAGCCAGCGAGAGCTGAGCGTTGCTGCTTTTCTGAAATGGTTCAAGCGCTGGTTCAACGAATCATACCATGCACGCGAAAAATGGCGATGGCAGCCGGGCGGCTTTGACCGCCTTCTTCGAACTTCGGAATCAGTTCACGAAAAGTGGAACTACATTCGAGAGAATCCAGTTCGAGCTGGTCTGGTCGCGCACTGGAGCCAGTGGCCATACCAGAAAGGTTTTGCCGACGACGAGTAGATCATGGATCGGACGCGGCACGCTGAAAGTTGTAGGGTGTTTGTGCCAAACGCCATGTCTCTGATTACGAATTTTGACGGCGTCTGACACAGACGCCCTACAAAAGACGCACCCAAAAAAAAGCGGCTCCGAAGTTTTTGCTCCGGAGCCGCTGTAACGATCTCTGTTAAATTATTGTGGCCCTGGCGGTGGCGTTCCTCTCTCGGGTCTTTTCTTTCCGCCCTCTGGCTTCGCCGGGCCCTGCGCGGCTCCAGCAGGCGCTCCACCCGGTGGCGGGCCGCCAGGTTGACCACCACGAGCGCCCTGCCCTCTTTCTCTCGGGCCACGCGCTTCACCAGGGGGACCGCCTGCATTCGGCGGCGGACCACCGGGCTGACGAACTCCCTGCGGTACCCGACGCTCAGGACCCGTCTGCTCACTTGCACCGGTGCGCGCTGCTGGGG
>WNGO01000623.1_pt1 | contig 24053 bp, 21 predicted proteins | sample 5400511 | NCBI WGS metagenome assembly WNGO01 (sample SAMN13153380, study PRJNA577476) | soil metagenome | isolation source: 20 cm soil or saprolite under Garry oak tree replicate 2 | place: USA:California | collected 2016-06-15 | reverse complement strand
CCGCCTGCTCTTGAATCAGAAAACGGCCCGGCCGAAAACCCACAAGAAATTATTTTGGATTCTCCCTCGTGTAAGCGCTTATTTTTGTGGGACCTATGAAGACACCCTTTTCAGCGTGGCTGTTTGCTAAGACCTCTGACTATGAGAGGCTGCGCCTCTCTAGGCGCAACACAGCAGTGGCGCACCTAGAAACATGGACTTGACACCATATGGATAAGATGTCATACTGTGCCCGGTGAAATGGGCTGTTGAGATGGCCGACGAATTCAAACCAGAATTCGACGCGCTCGACCAGGATGTCCGCAGAGAGATTCTCGCGTTGGCCCGCGTGCTACAGGAGTTTGGGCCGCAGCTAGGGCGGCCCCGTGTTGACACACTCAACGGCTCCCGCCACGCCAACATGAAGGAATTGCGATTCAGCGCGGCAGATGGCGAATGGCGAGTGGCTTTCGCTTTTGATCCCAGGCGCAAGGCGATTCTACTCGTGGCGGGAGACAAATCCGGCGGGAGCGAAAAGCGCTTCTACCGCGAACTAATGCGGAAGGCCGACGAGCGTTTTGACGCCCATCTTGCCCGGATCGAAAGGGGGACGTAACCATGCCCGTAAACGTGAATGAAATAATTCGGAAACTGAGCCCAGCCGAGCGCAGGAAGGTAGAGGACCGCGCGGCTGAAATAATCGCAGAGGAAATGAGCTTGCGTGACCTCCGAAAGGCCCGCAGGCTCACGCAGGCCCGCGTCGCTAAGAGGCTCGGAATTACCCAGGACAGTGTGTCACGACTCGAAAAACGCAGCGATCTGCTGCTCTCGACGCTACGAAAAACGGTCAAAGCGATGGGCGGCGACGTGCGTATTGTTGCTGAATTCCCGGATCGTGCGCCGGTCGTGGTGTCTGAACTATCCGAGGACGAACCGCCCCGCAAATCGTCTCGGAGACATGCGCACGCTCAGCCTTAAGATTCCCTTCGCTCTCGCCACCGTCAAGGGCAGGCCCGCTTGCGCGGCTCCCTTTGGCCGCTGTGGTCCGCAAAAACTCCGTCAGACTTCAAAATCAACAAGTTATAGTGAGTCTGCGTAACATTGTCGGTCCGAGAATAAGGGGAATACTCAAGGAGTGGGGCTCATTACAACAAGGGTCGCACGCACTCCAGCCTGGGGCCAGGCATGCCTGAACCCACAGGAGGCATTCCGGTGCTGGAAACTTCAGGTCACTGAACTCCGGGCGGTCACCGAGTGGCAGGGAGCTGTGTCCTGGGCGGTCTGCATCACGAATATCGACTGGAGGAAATAGCTGCATGAGGAGCGGGCGAAAACCCAGAACGACGAGGTTTTTGCGGAACACCAGGCTGTCAAGCAAATGTGTCAAGTTGCAATCGTACAAAACACCAAGGGGGGTCTGGCGCGCTACCCCAAGGAATTCGGTCCAACTTCGGTCCAATTCAAGAGGGTGATTGGGCGACCTTTTCGGCTGTAAGCGACACCAGATGCAGCACTTATTTGATTTTTACTGCCTTCTTAACAGCCGAGTGAACAATTTAATCAAATCTTGCCGGAGTTTGCGCTAATCGAGGGAAACCAGCAAGTCGTGATGAAACGGAGCGAGTCGTTTTCTCCTTCTCTTTTTATTTTTTGTTCGCAATTCGCTGCGATTTGCCGCGATTCGTATGACATTTTTACGACAGCGCGGACTTGACTCGTGGGGCAAAGCCGTAGAGCTGCTCAAGGAGATGGAAGAGGCCGAGGGCCGGCTCGAAACACTGCTGCAAGAAGCCGAAGACAGCGGTCCGGCGACCGAGATGACGGCGCAGGATTGGGCGGACATCGAAAACGAAGGCTTAAAGAGGCTCCGGTCCGGCAAGTCCGCCTGATTCCATGGCTCGCGTGATCAAGCGCGTTGCCGCAAAACGAGATCTGACGGACCATTTCGTATTTCTGGGAGACAATGCCAGCGTGGACGTGGCGCGCCGTTTTCTTCACGCCTGCTTTTCGTTCTCTTCTTGCAGCGTGCGGAGCTCACGCCAGCGGGGGTACCGGTCTACTTTGGCGGGATCGAGCAAATCCGGGTGCGCCTACTTTAAGTCTTGCCTATCCGCCGAGCGCAAGCAGTGGGAGACATCATCATTTCAGAGGTTGGCTCGAAAGTTTGTCAACCCAAACTGGCTCCTCGGGTTCCGGTTCGATCGGCTTCCCCCGCGCGAGTCCCCAACGATGAATCCAGGAGAGCCCCTTGCGGCCGACGTATGTGTCTGGCGTACGGTAGCATTTGTCGTTCATAGCCTGCTCCAAGCTGACGAAGGTGTACCCTCGTTCTCTGAGCCAGAGAGATCCACTGGAAACGCCTTTATCCACAGGCGACAGCACCTTTCTCTCTTTTATCCCTTCTCCCTCTACGATCCTGTAAATTGCATCGGACGCGGTGTTCTGAAATGTCTCGGTCTTTCCGTTCGGCCGTCGGATTTCTGCCGATTCCATTTTGGTGGCCGTGCCAAGTCCGAAATGTTGGCGAAACTCGTTCTGCGACAAATAGCTGCCGCCGGCTCGAACCTCGCTGAACTGACGGACGCCCGGTGCAAGAACGGTTACGCGGGCACCGATTGCGGCGCGATGGCTCTTAGTCCCCGATGAGTCTAAGCAGCACGCGCATCAGCCGGTTTCAATTTGAGACACAGCGGCCTCGTAGGAATTCTGGACACATGGTCGGGCAACCCGACTTGATCGGCTCAGGCTGATGGCACGGGCTCCATACACATCGCTGCGTGCCAGAAAATACTTGACAAACTCTGGCGTGGAACCTAAAAGGAAACCCGATCCAGCAAAATCTCGCGGAGGACCTGCTCCATGACGCAGCCACGCGCGTTTTCGAAAGTGCGATCACTAGCCTGTCTCGCCTTGTTGCTGCTTTTCGTTTCCGGCAGCGGTGCGCAGCAAGGAACCAGCGGCTCGATCGAGGGAACCATCACCGACCAGCAGGGCGGGGCAATCGCCAATGCCAAGTTGACGGCAGTCAACGCAGCGACTGGGCTAACGCTGCAAGCCTCGAGCGACGATAACGGGTTGTTTCATTTTCTTGCGGTTCCGGTGGGGACTTACCTGGTCACTGTGGAACACAGCGGCTTTGCCAAGTACTCCGCCGACGTCACCGTCGATGTCGCGGCGCGCATCAACTTGCCGGTGCAAATGGCCGTCGGTTCACAGGCCGAAGCTGTTACCGTATCGGCCGCACCGCCGGTTCTTGAGACCACGCGTTCCTCTGTTCAATCGGTTGTGAATGACCTCGCCGTAGCCGACCTGCCGACGCTCGGCCGCAATTTCATCAATTTCACGCTCCTCACGCCTGGCGTAACCACAGATGTTCGTACCGGCGACATCAGCTTTGCCGGGCAGCGCGGCACACTCAACTCGCTCATCGTAGATGGTTCAGACAACAACAACACGTTCTTCGCGCAAACGCTGGGACGAACTGGCTCCGGTCGCGGTCCTTATCAATTTAGCCAGGACTCCGTGCAGGAATTCCAGGTGAACTCCAACAGCTATTCAGCCGAGTATGGAAACGCCGCCGGAGCCGTGATTAACGTCGTCACTAAATCAGGAACAAACGATTTCCATGGTACGGCCTTTGAGTTCTACCGCGATCGCTCGATGAATGCCTTTGATCCGATCGCTAAAGCCCTGAACAGACCCAAGCAGCCCTACCACTTCAACCAGTTTGGCGGCGATATCGGGGGCCCGATTAAAAAAGACAGGCTGTTTTTCTTCTTTGATTATGACGGCCAGCGCAACACCCTGCAGAATCTCGTTTTTGTGCCCCCAGCCTGCACTGGTGCGCTCGACGCCAACCAGGCCGCTGCCTGCAATTACCTGCTCGCGCTCGCCGCTTCTTGGCTTCAGACTTTCAATCAGGACGTCTATCTAGGCAAAGCCGACTGGCACATCTCCTCCAAAGAGCTTTTGTCGGTGCGCGTTAATAGCCAACGCTTTAATGGCGCTAACCTGGAATTCAGCGGACCGACGGTTTCGAACGAGCATACTGGCGCCTCGAACGTGATCACCGACACGATCTCCGGCCAGCTTACCTCGACTCTTTCACAGCGCTTCGTCAACGAGTTCCGCGGGGCTTACGTGCGCGACAATGAGCCCGGGCAGGCCAACAGCATCAATCCCGAAGCGTTCGTCCGCCAGGGCGGCAATACTCAGCTGACCATTGGCCGGAATTCTTTCAGTCCGCGCTTCACCAACATTAAACGCGGCCAGTTCGCTGATATCCTGGCCTGGGTCAGCGGCCGCCACACCATCAAGTTCGGCGGCTCAGTAATGTTGGACCGCATCGCCAATTTCTTTCCCGGCAATCTCTCGGGCACCTACACATTCAACAGCCTGGAAGGTTTCGGGTGCAGCCTGAATGCGGGAGGTTCGTCTTGTTTTACGGGCCCCGACGCCGCCGACACATTTACCCAGGCCTTCGCAGGCACCGGCACCTCCGGCCCAACTACCAATCCTAAGCTCAACGAATTCTCCGCGTTCGTTCAGGACGAGTGGCGCGTCACGTCGAATTTCACTCTAAACCCAGGCTTGCGTTATGACCGTGAGGGGCTAGCCCAGCCTGACGTGCTCAACCCAACTGCGCAGGCGGCCGGGATTCTCACCAACCGGATTAATGGGGATAACGATAACTTCGGCCCGCGACTGGGCTTTGCCTGGAACCCCACTCAGTTCAACCACCGCGCCGTCGTTCGCGGTGGTTTTGGGGTCTATTTCGGACGCACGCCGTCCATTCTGGTAGGCACGGCACACTCAAACAACGGCCTGCAGATTAAGACTCTCACGTTCGTCGGCGCTGCTATACCGGCCAATTATCCGAATACCGTGTGCGGCAGCCCCAGCGCCAACCCGAGTTGCGCCGCTCCAGCGCCCGGGCCCGGCATACCGACACCGCCGCCGCCAACGATTTTTGTGTTCAACCCCAATTACGTCCAGCCTTACACCGAACAGGGCAACTTAGGCCTTGAGTGGCAGGTCAGTAAGGATTCAAGCGTCACGGTATCGTACCTCGGCGTTCGCGGTGTGCACCTCCAGCGCACCCGAGACATCAATCTGGCCGGCGAAATTCCCACGACCATCCGCATTGCCGGCAGCACGACGCCGCTTACTTTCGAGCGATTTCCCAGCCCCGTCGGCGGGGCATGTCCTGCAGGCCTTTTCATCATCCCCTCGAGCACGACCTGCCGCCCGAATGGTAATTTTCAGCGGATTGAAGAGGTCGAGAGCAATGGCAATTCGCTCTATCACGGACTGATTTTGCAGTTCAACAAACGTTTCGCGAAGAACTACCAACTGCTGGCGAGCTATACCTATGGCAAGGTGATTGACGACAGGCCGGACGGAACCTCCGTGGTGCCCTTCAACTCCACGGACGACCCCAAAATGGTGGAAGATCCTCTCAATGTTCGCGCCGACCGCGGCCCAGGCGTGACCGACCAGCGTCATCGCTTTGTTTTGAGCGGTGTTTGGACATTGAATTATGCGCAACGCTCGCGAGCTGCGGAGCGCCTAATCCTGGGCGGGTGGGAACTGAGCGGAATTTTGACCGCGCAGTCCGGCCAGCCCTACTCCGCGCTGGTGAGTTCTGACCTGAACAATGATTCAAACCGTTTCACCGATCGCGTGCCGGGCGTCGGGCGCGACACTCTTTACTTGCCGCGGACCGTTTCACTCGATCCTCGCGTGACCAAGAATATTCAGCTTCGTGAGCGCCTCAAGCTGCAGTTGATAGGCGAGGCCTTTAACATTTTCAATCACACGAACATCAATGGCGTCAACGCCACACAATTCATCCTCTCATCCAGCGCTGCGGCCTGCGGTATCGCTGGCACGCCTTGTCTGCTGCCAAACACTTCCGGCACATCAGCGTTCCAGTTCCCAACCTCTGACGTCACGCCGCGTATCGTCCAGTTAGCGGCCAAGTTTTTGTTCTAAATTATTCCCAACGACCTCACCAACAATCTCTTGCCTCTGGCGATGACCAAGCAAACCAACAACACCACAGGCGTGGATATCTGGGCAATAACGAACCAGATCTGTGCCTACGGGAGCTCTCCGCAGGGTCGAACCACAAGCATCGGCGTATTCTTCCGTGCGTCTTTGCCGAATCTGTCGCCTCCTCAGGGGATGAATTGCACGATCGCCGGATACGTCGTGCAACCGTAGATCGTAACTGCCGGCGAATTTCCCTGGAACGGCCACCACGCTGCTCTGCGCCTTTGTCTTCCCGGTCCTGAGGCGCGGGCTGGCGCACGGAGCAGCCAGGTTGCCTGCTGTTTTGGCGGCTCACTCCACGACGTTTTTCAGCCTAGTCGCTCCTATTTTGCCTTGGGGACAAGCTCCGCATCGACACCGATATGCCCGCTTGAGAGCTTAAACTTTTTCTTCCAGACAATGAATCCACTCTTCTCGATTGCGATCCGGTGATCTCCCGGTCTTAGGAGAATCGTTGAAGGAGTACGGCCGAAGAAATGTTCATCGATGTAGAGGTCTGCTCCAGTTGGAGTAGAGGAAACGTCGATCAAAGCACCCTCCGTGGTACCCATGGAAGACGCAGAATCATCGGCCTTCAGTATAAGTGTTGGAGTACTGGCAATCGCTCCCGGTGCTTGTGTAGGTGGCGCTTTCGGTTCAGCCTGATTTGGCGTTTTGCCGGCTTCCCCTAGGCAATCCGCTCTGGCTTGTTTCAAATCCCCGGATGTGTAATGTGACTCTAGGACAATGACTTTGGCGCCCCGGTCCTGCAAATTGCGCACATCGTCATCGGTCATTCTGCCATGGGAAGGGAATCCTTCAGGTAGTTTGCCTTCAATATATCGAAACTGTTTTCCGCGTATGCCGAAGGAGTACAAGTCGCTCGTAACCTGATCGACGCGTCCCATACGCTTCAAGATCACGCAACTTGCTTAAGACGCGTGACCAGCATCAGCCTGCGGAATTGCGGCTTCGGATTGGGCGTGGGACTTCGTGGCCAGCAGAAATACAGTAAACGCTGTCCTGACCATAAGACGCTTCATAGTGCCTCTCTTTGAGGGCGAGGTTTTTGCGCCGGACTCCTAGATCTGGAATCCAAGATGAGGCTCGCAGGCTGAGTGGAAAGAGCCGAAGAGGTTCTGTGCAACACCTTATCCGCCAAACCTAGAAGCTGTCAACGCCGATAATGTCGTGTGTGTGAATGATGCACTGGCGAATCGACCGGCAATCCGTAATAAGTCTTACCCCATAGGTGACGCGATGCGGTAGCTCGCTGGAGGAGCAGGAGGAGAAGTCATCCAGTCGATATACAAAAGCTAGTCGTCGCAGCCATGTTCTTCGTGCTGTTCTCATTGGTCTACGTGTCAATGGCAAGCGCATGGCTTCTAAGCGCCATGACCACGAAGATACTGAAAGCGATTGAATTAGCATCCAAATCCTAGCGGGAACAATCGCATGACTCCCGACCGTGCCGCGAGAAGCCGTCGCCTTTCAAGCGACGGAGTGATCACCAAAAATTTCCTCAACCCCAAAGAAATCCACAGGTTGAGCCCGAAAGTTATGTGGATCTCCCGGTGCCTCCCTGCTGTAGAATCCGACCTGACTTGGGAAAGCCCGACCAGAGCGAGATGCCTGACATACGAAAACACCAACCGCCAAGCAGGCCTCATTCGATCGCGGCTGGAACGAAGCCTGGCGCTGTGCAGCAGTGGGCCGTATGGGCAGAAGAAGTGGAGCGGTTGCTTGAGCAGGGAAAATCCAAGCCTGCGGTTGAGCTGGCGAAGGTAGCCCACAAGCACACGGCCTCTGCGGCCTCGGAAGCCCTCTTGGTGAAGGCCTATGCTGCGAGGATCCGTGCACTCGTCCAGGCCGGCCTAAATGAAGAAGCCAAAGCCCTGCTTGCGCTCGTGGGGCAACGGTATTCCCGGTTCAAGGAAGCACTCGCGGGAATCGGGTTCATTCTTCATGCGGGCACCTCGCTCGATGATTTCCTGCGGCCCTTCGCGGACCCGGATCTCCCACAGGACAGGCGCGCCGAGATCGAGACGGTGATCCGACGCGAGCTGACCGATCTGGGGCCTCTAGCGCAATCTGCGGTGCTGCCGGCCACCCATCCGCTTCGCTTGGCTGCGACCAAACTCGAGCAAGCCTTCCGGGCAGTCACCACTGGGCCGGTGTCGGATGACGCCCTCTCCCTTACAGAAATCTCTCACCAGAGTCCCCTTGCTCCGTGGAAGTCGCTGGTGCGCGCCATCGCCAGTTTCTACCGCGGTGACGATCGTGCGTGCGAACGGTGGCTCGAACAGGTTGCAGCCGATTCGGCTCCCGCGCGCCTCGTGCCTGCCTTGAGCGTCATGCTCGCAAAGCCGAGCAAGCAACCGCTCAAACCGGCCGCAATCAGGCTGACAACACAAATCGTCGGAGAAGCATCTTCGGTTCGCGCATCGCTCGAGGCGCTTGACCGCGCCTTCGTCGGCGGGAAACCGAAACGCATCGCGCGTCATATCGAGAAGGCCGTGGCGGCTGTAAAGACGAGCTGCCCGGACCTCGTCGAGAGACTGAAACAACACATTGCCGTTCGGGCTTATGTGTCGGATCGCCGCGCCTTGGCGGCGATTCCGGATGGCTATCGGAAAGACGCACACTTTTGGCACCTCCTGGCGCGACTGACCGAACTTTTGGAGCGGGATTTCACCCTTGAGGCGTGCAGTCTCTGGGAGCAATTTCGCAAACACGCCGTTGCGCAAGGTTTATTTGCTGAGGACGGACCGGAGATCGCGGCCCTCTACCTGCACATGGCGGAAATTCTCGAACAGTCGTCGCCGGAGGAGTTGGCTCGCGAGCGCCCTGCCTTCGAGGACCGATTCCCTGGTTATCTTAAGTATTACTCCGACCAACCGGCGGACATTCGGCGAGCTGGGGCACGGCAGGATCCGGAGGCTTGCTATTTCCTCTACCCCGAGTTGCTTTACGCGCGCGCCTGCGCCATCGACCCCGATCCGGAGATCTTTCGTCAGTGGCTCCATTGGGCGCGGCGAAGCGAGGATTGGCACGTGTCCGACCGGGCCGCCCAGAGTTGGCGGCGAGCGCTCCCTAAAGACGGTCGGCCGCTCTTGCACCTGATGGAGTCGGCGGAGAAACGGGGCGCGCTCAAGAAGGCGCTTGGCTATCTGGAGGAAGCGGAGGCCCTCGATCGGCTCAATCCTGAGGTTCGACGGGCGCGCTTGCGTTTGCTGACCGCCAACGCCGTGCGTCATTTGAGCCAGAACAAGGTGCACCTCGTCGAGCTGGACGCGGCTGCCCTGGAAGCCTTGCCGCAGGCCGGGGAGGTCAATCGTCCTGCCTTTCCGGCGGCACTACGCTGGGCCTCCGGAGTGCTCCACAACAACCGGCAGGAAGCCTTGCACTATTCCGCCCAGGTGGCAGCATTACTTGAAAGCCGAGCCGCAGCGACGGTGACGCTCGCGAACCTCGCCGACATGGCTGGATTCCGGTCGGCGGCCAACGGCTTTCTCGGCAGTGACATCTCGGGAGAGAAGATCGCCGAGGCGGTGGCGCGCGCCTGCGCCCTTGGCGAGGACCTTGGACTGAAGTTTGTAGTTCCTTCGGAGTGGGACGAGAAAATTCTCGATGAACTTCGGGAGAGGCGCCTGGAGGTGGGCACCCGGCAGCTTTGTCTGTTGGCCGAGGCCGCCCTGCGTGCCGGTCGTCGGGAATTGGCGTTCGCCGCCTGTGGAGCAGGATTAGCGAAGGGTGGGCCAACCGAGGCGCGGTTCTTGCTGTTGCGTGGGCAGGCCCTGCCTGAGTGGGAATTCTCTCGGCGCGACGAGTGCTTTATAGCCGCCGCCGAACTGGCGCGCCGCCAACGGGATATGGACCTGGCGGAGGAGGCCGTAGAGCTCCTGCGGACTTACAGCCGCCAAGGTTCCACCTTCCTCAGATGGGCCGCTCACCGCGAGCCACGTTCCTTTTCGATGAGCAGCGAGGAAGTGCAGAAAATTCTGGAGCGGGAAAGGAAAGCGAGCAAGTTGCCCGTTCTCAGCCCTGACAAGCCCGCTCCGGACTATGGTTCTGGCCGCTGGAACGAAGAAATCGAAGAAGAGAATGAAGAAGAGAATGAAGAAGAGGAAGACGATTCCTTCGCTGCTATGAACTTCAAGGAGCTGACCCAATTTCTATTTGAACTCGCAAAGCGAATTGTTGGGCCGCGCGATCCGGATGGCACACCGGGGAAGAGACACCGTCCGTCATCGCGAGGACCGCGGAGTCTGTTTTGAGCCGAGAACGGCGAGGCACGCTCGCTCCAGGGGATGACCCGCGCGAAATCCTGGAGTTGGAGCCGAACGCGACTGATGAAGATATCCGTGCGGCCTATCTGCAGAAGGTCAAAGAACACCCTCCGGAGCGCTCTCCTGAGGCGTTCGAACGCATTCGCGACGCTTACGAGCTCTTGCGCGATCCGCGCCGACGGGCCCTCTGCTTCTTGCTCTCGGTCGATGCCATGGGGCCCCTAGTTTCGCTTGTGGCCGACCGAGTGGGGAAGAGGCAATTTGTAGGACCCGGCCCGTGGCTGGACGTGTTGCGCGAAAAATGAACGAACATGCGTCGAGATCGCAAACAAATTTTGCTGAGCTTCGAGGCTTGGCTCGATAGGGTGCTAGCCGAAGAAGAGCCTCCCGAAGGGCTCCCGAGCGAGATCCTCGCTCGGCTGTCGACGGAGTCTCCTCATTCGACCGAGGGCTCGTGCGACCTTTACTCCATGTGGTCGCAGATGACCGCATTAGTCCAAGAGGTGAAGCTGCAAGGCCGCAGCTTCAAGCAATTGAGCGATGCCGTCGCTCCGGTGGCAGATCTGGCGCCGCGGCTGGTCGAAATGGAACGTGAGGCTCAAACCAAGGCCCGGCGCGAAGTCCTCGAGATGTTTCTGGACCTTCGCGATCGAATGGTCCGGGGACTGGAGACGGCGCGCAAAAGCCTCGTTCGTCTTGAGGGGTTGTCGCCACGGGGGTGGAGACGCAAGATGCTGGACTGGGAAAGCCTCCGCGAGACTGCGCGGGAAACGGCCGTCGCACTTGAAAAGGGCTATGCGCTGAGTCTGGATCGTCTCGACGAGGTTCTCCACCAGTTGGAGGTAACCGAGATCCCTTGTCAGGGGCGACCGTTCGACCCCAGGTATATGCAGGCAGTGGACTTGGAGGAGACTAACCAAGTTCCCGAAGGCACGGTGGTGGAGGTCTATCGCGTTGGCTACGAATGGAAGGGTCAGACCTTTCGTCTGGCCCAAGTCAAGGTCTCCCGGTCCGCGGCTGGCCCGGCCGCCGGGGAGCAAGAGTCCGGCAACGCAAGCCGCGAACACGATGCTCGACGCCCGGCTCGGTTGATGTGAGTGATCTTAGCAGACTTGTTTTTCTGACTTCTAATGCAAGGAGGCCGCGGCTCGGGTGGCCATGTTTTGAGGCACGGCTAGCCGACGCGCAGGAAACCGATGATTGACTTCGTCGTAGGCATCGATTTGGGAACCACAAACTCGGAGATCGCGGCGTATGTTGGCGATCGTGTGCGGATCCTCGGGAGCGGAACAAAAATGCTCCCCTCCTGCGTGGGGTTCTCGCCAACCGGGGAACTTTTGGTAGGGCAAGCGGCGCGCAACCAGCAAATCCTCTATCCAGAGCGCACCGTGCGCAGCGTCAAGCGCCGGATGGGAATGCAGGAAGCCGTGCCCCTTGGCGATAAGACTTTTACGCCGCAGGAGATTTCCGCCTTGATCCTGCGCGAACTGGTTCAGTGGGCTCGCAGTGAACTCGGCCAGCCAGTTGAGAAGGCGGTGATCACCGTGCCCGCGTATTTCTCCGACGCCCAGCGCACGGCCACCCGCGAGGCGGGAATGTTGGCGGGCTTGGAGGTGGTTCGCATCCTCAATGAGCCGACCGCGGCAAGCTTGGCTTACGGCTTCGGCGACGCTTCGCGTCACACCGCGATGATCTACGACCTGGGCGGCGGCACGTTTGATGTGTCCGTTGTTATTGTGGAAGGCGAAGTAACAGAAGTTCTCGCAAGCCACGGCAACAATCACCTGGGCGGAGATGACTTCGACGACTTGTTGCTCGAGCGTCTGGAACAGGAATTCGAACGGCTGTATGGCATTGATCTGCGTCACGGCCATGCGGCCGCCCACGCCCGGTTGTGGTGGGCGGCGGAAGAGGCCAAAAAGAAGCTCAGCTTCGAGCCTTATGTGAGCGTGCGCGAAGAAAACCTGGTGATCCAAAACGGCAAGGCTCTGCACCTGGATCTCGAGCTCTCCCGCACCGAGTACGAGGAAATGATCTTGCGCCTGGTAGAATCCACGCTCGATAGCGTTTCGAAAACCCTCGCCGACGCCGGCAAGGGCGCTTCGGACCTCGATGCGATTTTGCTTGTGGGCGGCTCGACCCGCACGCCGCTGATCTCACGGCTGCTCCGGGAGCGCTCCGGCCTCGAGCCCCGCCAGGACGTGCATCCGGACCTGTGCGTCGCGCTGGGTGCCGGGGTGCTGGCCTCCCGCCTCGCCGGTCACGAAGTGGAGCGAGTGCTAGTGGATGTATCGCCCTATTCTTTCGGTCCTTCCTACCTGGGAGACCGGGGCGGTGTCCTCTATCCGCATTGCTACCGTCCGATCATTCATCGCAACACGCCGTTGCCTATTACGCGCACGGAGTCCTATTGGACAGCGGCACCCTATCAGAAGGTAGTGCAGCTCGAGATCTATCAGGGAGAGGATGAAGACGCACTGAAAAACATCCTGGTAGGCGATTTCCGCGTCGAAGGTCTGCAGCCCACCGAAGAACCCAATGAAGTGCTTTGCCGGATGAGCCTGGATGTTGATGGCATCCTGCACGTCACAGCCACCGAAAAGCAGACCGGGAAATCTAAACATATCACCGTCGCCAATGCCCTCCAGACCAAGACCGCAGGCGAAATCGAAGCGGCGCGGCAGCGCTTGAAAATGCTATATTCCCGGCGTGCCCAAAGCTTCGATGACTCCTTCGAGACACGCGAGGGCGAAGTCGCTTCGGCTCCCGACCTACGGGCTGAGGTTGAAGGCGAATCTGTGGCGAGCGCGTCCGCACCGAGCGAGATTCTCTTGCGCCGGCCCGGTATGGAAGCCGTGAGTGATGCCAGAAGACTGATCGAACGGTCTCGCCGCCTGCTCGAAAAGATGCATCCCGATGACAAGGAGGAAGCGATCGGCTTGCATGAGAGCATCGAAACGGCCATCGATGCCGGAGATCCGGCGACGCTGGAAAAAGCGATAAAGGACCTGGGGGAGCTTCTCTTTTTTGTGGAGGGTCAGTGACCGAAGCCCTCACGCCACGGTGCTGCCCCGTTTGCCAGGCGCGTTTTCGAGGCCAAAGCATCTGCTCGCGTTGCGGCGCGGACCTGAAGCCGGTGATGTTTCTCATCGCCGTGGCTTACCGATGTCGCGCCGCCGCGCGGCAAGCCCTGCTCGCCGGAAAGTTCAAGCAGGCCGAAACCCTGGCCTCCCAAGCGCAAGCTGCCTGTTCGACACCCCTCGGAAGCGACTTGCTGCTTCTCAGCCGGTGGCTGGTTTCGCTCGGCTCCGAGCGCCATCAGCGCTCGCGCCGCAGGGTCAAGGAGCACCGGCCTGTCCGCCAGGGCTCCGCGAACCTGGTCAAGCTTCATCGTCAGATACTGCGCGCCGTCGACAGGCTGGAAAGTACCCTGCGGCGGCTGCCGGCTCCGTCGCCAAGGAAAAAGAGGAGCAGGAGGATGGCGGGACGCATCAAAGCGCGATCAAGAGTTTGACGATGTTGAGGGGCGCACCGCGCCGATTCTGCGACTGCCGCTAGTAAGCAAAACCAACGCGCGGCGCCACATCGCCATATTGGGTGGACTTCCCTCCCGTTCGCGACGTGCCGTTCACCCCCGCGTAGACCAGGGTGGCGCGCATTCTGGATATATCGAGGCTGTTCCGGCGTCCCCCGGTTGGCTGCTGAGCGCCTCGCCGGGGGCAGCCCGGAGGTCTTTTCATCCAATGTCGTTAGGCACAAATCCCATGGCACGGACTACACCGCGGGCGATTTCCCTCAAAGTGCTTTCGCTGAGCCTCCTGAGAGCGCCTCTGGATGGCTGAAGAGTCTGCTTCCGAATCGTCGAAATGGTTTCTGCTTGGAGGTCGCAGGCCTCGGCAAGCCCGGTTTCACCGGGTTGTAATCGGATGTGTGTCGGCGACTCTCTCAGCGTCGTGGAAAGGGGCACGGCCAGCACGGTCTCCGCCCTAGGGTGCTGGTTTCTAGCGTCCATGGAAACAATCACAACCGGACGAGGATTTTTTTCTGGGGGATCTGAGGGAAACTTGACAAACCAGATTTCGCCCCGCTTAGGCTGCGGCAGCGGCGTCGCTTGACTCGGCATTGTGGTTATGGCTCGGCTCTAGCCAGCTCGCTCTCCGCAAACTCACCCCAGGCGGCCTCTTCGCGCCGTTCTTGTTCCGAGAGCGAATCATAATAGGCTAGTATTTGAGCGTTGAGTCGCGCCGCCTCAGAAGTCTGTCTTGAGACTGCGATGATCTGTTCCACGCATGCGCTGACCGATGACGCTTTTGCCTTCGCGCAGCTTTTCAAGAACCTGACCGTTCCCCTTTCGAGGGACAGCGTAAGGCGCTCCTTACGTCCAGCTTTCTGGCGTGCCTGGGCCATGTTCGACTCCGTATGAGGAATCTCATACTCTCTCATACGATCATCATACTATATTTACCAGGCATTGCAATACTCATGCACACTCATACTCCTCTGCCGGCCGACCCAACAGTAGTCCAGAACATGCCTCTTCCACTGCACTCCGCCCTCTTCGCTCGTACCAATAGACTCCGAGCGGCTCGTTGGCGCCCGGATCACGGTCGTGCGCATAGTAGCGTTTGCCCGTGATCAATTCACGCCGTCCATCGCCATTCAAATGCGCCAAGGTCACAGCGTCTGCCTGCGACCAGCTATTATCAATCAAACGCTTCGTCCACACGCCATTCCCCCGGGCATCCTTTTTCTGCATACCAGAAGATGGCGTGGTCGTGAGCCAGGCTAGCGATCAAATCGGGCAACCCACTAAAATTCCCGCCCGCGCGTGTTCATCTGCCGAGATCCATGTGCCAGTCAGACGCGGATAAGAATCAGGCGAAGGAAAGATTCAGGTGATGTCCTGAATCAAAATTAGGGATTGGCTTGGATTGGCGCGAAGCCAAGCTTGTGTCATTTGGATTAGGCGTTCGTCGAACTACTGTCCCGTAAGACTTCACCACTTCCTGGAGCTTGCTTATGCGCCTACAGAGGACAAATACGCTCTTTCCACACACCGCAGCCAGGACCGGCAGACTCGCTTTTTTCGTCGCAGCCGCTCTGTGTCTTTGTGGGTCCATCAAGGCGTCAGCGCAGGAGGCTCGTGCGAAGCTCGGTGGCCGGGTTACCGACCCGCAGGGCTACGTCGTCCCAAACGCAATCGTGACCGTGACCTCCAACGACACGGGCGTAAGGTACCAGACGCAGACCAATACCCAAGGGAACTGGATCGTTGAATTCTTACTGCCGGGTCCTTACCGCTTCACCGTGAAGGCGCCTGGGTTCAGAACCGCCCAGCGCGGCGGCGTCACGCTGCAAACGGCAGACGACAAAGAGATTGATGTCCAACTCGAAGTCGGCGCCGCGACAGAGAGTGTCGAAGTCAGTTCGGGAACGCCACTCATTGATACCACCTCTGCCACATCCGGCACGGTCATCACTTCCGAGGAATTGAATGAACTGCCGACAAGTTCGCACGTGGTCACGCTGTTCGCGACACTGTCTCCCGGTCTGGTCGCCCAATACCAGAACAACAACGTGGCGCACTTGTGGTCGTTTAACGCGGCGTCACAGTTCGAGGCGAACGGTGGCCGCAATAACATCTATTCCAATAACTACCTCCTGGACGGCATGCCCGATACGAAGTCCGGGGGCGACATCGCGTTCATCCCGTCCATGGATTCCGTGCAGGAGTTTCGTATCCTGACCAACGCTTACGACGCTTCCATCGAACGCCAAGCTGGATCCACGATCAACATACAGACCAAAACCGGCGGCAAGGATTACCACGGCAATCTCTACGAATACAATCAAAACAACCTGCTAAACGCCAACTATTTCCAGAATAATCTCGCGGGCGCCCCCAAGCCCGCGGTACATTTCAACGAGTTCGGAGGCACATTCGGCGGGCCCGTGTGGATTCCCAAGGTTTATCGCGGAAAGGAGCAAACGTTTTTCTTTGTCGCGTATGAGGATACGCACAACATAGACCCACGCGGTGGGATACGATCCGTGCTCACCGCGCTCGAGCGGCAGGGGGACTTCAGCCAATCGTTCGCCCTCATCGGGGGGCAGAAATTCTACACTCATCTTTTTAACCCCTTCGATGTGGATTCGAACGGCAACCGCCAGCCGTTTAAATGCGACTCGGCGGGCAATCCTATTGTGCCCGACCCCGCCACACATAAACAGGTAGGCGGCGTGGATTGCTGGATTTCGGGAGTGCAGGGTAGCAAGATTCCCCCTCAACTGTTCGATCCGATTGCTCAGAATATTCTCAAGTACGTTCCGCTCCCGAATACGGCCAGCCTCCCCAACGGCAACGCGGTGAACAACTATGTCTCTCCTGCCACGCGCCATGACACCTTCCCGGTACTTTCCGTGCGCGTGGATCAAGCGTGGAATAATTCGAACCATAGCTTCTTCGCCGTGCGCTGGGCCCACCTGCACGAGTTCCTGGACGACCATTTCCAAGATATCGCCACCGGCAGTTTTATGGAGCGCATTATTGGAGCCGTGGGCCTCGATCACTCCTGGCTTCTTTCCAACACCAAGGCCCTCGACCTGCGCTTTGCCGTTAACCGCTACGGAAATCCAAATCACGACCAGGGCGCGGGCTTCGACCCAACGCAACTCGGTCTCCCGCAGAGCTATGCGGCGCAATTGGTCAAACCTTCTTTCCCTCGGATTACGGGTTTTGCAGGTGATTTCGGGACGTCGCAAGCGGACGGCTATACCAACAATACCTATTACACGTGGGCCGGTAACTTCACTCAGTTGCACGGGAACCACACGTTTCACTATGGCGCCGAATACTGGATTCTCCAGGAAGCTGATGGCAACATCGGGGTCCAGGGCGACTTTGATTTCAGCAACGTTTGGACGAGGAACAGCGCTACGTCGGGCGCGGGAAATGGTGTCGGCTCCGCATTCGCTTCCTTCTTGCTGGGTCTCCCTTCGGGCGGCAACGTGCCGGTGAATGCCACAGGGTTCTATTCGCAGCGTTTCACTGGGCTATACATTCAAGACGATTGGCGTGCCACCAAAACGCTGACTTTGAATTTTGGTCTTCGCTGGGATGTTGAGCAGCCGGTCACCGAACGGTATAACCGCCTGACCGCTGATTTTGACTTCAACGCTACCAATCCAATCAGCTCGGCTGCCCAGGCAGCCTACGCGAACATCTTGGGGTCCCCGCCTTCCTGCGCAAGTGGTGTTCCGGCAGCCGAGTGCGCCATGGTCTTTCAAACCCTGGGTTCGCTGCTCCCCGCGAGTGCCTTCCGGGTTCCTGGCGTGCAACTCTTCGCCGGAGTTAACGGGCAACCTCGCGCGTTCTCAAACACCGATTGGCACGAATGGGGGCCGCGGGTTGGCTTTGCCTATCGCATCGGAAAGAACACGGTCATTCGAGGAGGATTCGGCCGGTTTACGCAGGCGACTTATGAAAAGGGCGGCCAGAACGGCTTTGGTCAGACGACCACTCTGGTGTCGTCGGCGAACAACAATTTCACGCCATGCGATACGCTGGCCAATCCCTTCAACCCAAGCTGCCCAGGGGGTTCGGGGCCAGCTGGCGTCCTCCAGCCGACCGGGTCATCGCTGGGAGCGCTCACCAATCTCGGGCAGGGTGTGGACTTCAATAACCTAAACCCGAACCGGCCGTATTCGCTCGAATACAGTCTGCACCTCCAGCACCAGTTGAAAACATGGTTGTTTGAGGTCGGCTACTCGCACAACAAGACCTACGGCATCTATGAAGGACGCGTACAGGATTACTATCCTTTCCCTCTTTGGCAGCAGTTGCGAGCGCCACTATTTGACCCCAATGGGCGGCCCTATGACACCCAGCCCTGGGATGTGCAAATCCCCAATCCGTTCAATCAACTGGTCTGCCCGAACGGTGCGAAGTGTATCACGGGGTCCATCGGCCGCACCTCCACCACCAATTTCGGCCGCTTTGTCTTTGGGGATCCTCTGCTTGGTGCCGTGACTGAAAACGACAACCCATTGGGTAAAAATCAGTATGATGCCTTGCTCACAAAAGTGGAGCACCGCTTTAGCAAGGGCTTCAGCGTTCTCAGTTCCTTCACCTGGTCTAAACTGTTTGAAGACACAACTTTTTACCCGGACAACACCGGTACCAATCCTAACCTGGCCGTCGAGCACAAACTCGGCGGCGAAGATCGTCCTTTTGTATATAGCGTGGCGTCCGTGTGGGCATTGCCGTTTGGCCGCGGCAGGAAGTTGGGAGCATCAGTGCCAAGGCTCCTCGACGCCCTAGTCGGGGGCTGGGAGCTGACCGGACAATACCAAATTCAATCCGGCATTCCCGTCGTGTTCGGCACCAACTCGTTCTTCAGTGGGGTGGATCCGGCCCTTCCCGGAGGCGGCACGCTGAATAAGTGGTTTGACACATCACAATTCTTCCCTTTCCCTTCCAAGAACACAGATATCTCCGCCTATCCCGCCTGGACTGGCATCCAGAACCTGCCGGGTTACAGTTACCAGCCCACGGCCACGGATAAGCAGAACGGCCTCCGCAACGGTGTCTACCAGGATTTCAACAATTTTGTTCGGACCTATCCCACTCGTTTCAGCAATGTCCGCTCAAGCCGGGTGAACGAGGCAAATATTGGAGTCCACAAGAACTTCAAGCCCACGGAGCGTATGACCCTCCAACTGCGGATGGACGCTTTCAACGCCTTCAATCATCCGCGGTTCAACGTGCCGGACACCAACCCTGGATCCGCGACATTTGGAGTTGTGGGGGCATCTCAGGTGAATCAACCGCGAGCAATTGAACTGGCGGCTCGACTGGCCTTCTAGGACAACCGCCGTGTGGCGTTTCCAACTCCAGTTCGCGAACTCGCCCTTCAAGGTCACGCGGTTTTCGTTGCTTGTGTTGCCCGACAGGTGACTCGCCGGATGGTGCTTCATAGAAGCTGGTGCATATCCACAGGCTGCACTAAGGCCAAAATTTTCCTCGACGGATTGCTCCCCGATCACAGCTTGCTAGGGCTGTTTCGGGAACTTTATGGCGCATTTCACCGGAATAGCATAAGGGGAGCGACTTGGCTTGCGCCGAGCTTAGGTGGCGTTGCTTTTGTCCCCCAGTTTGCGTCCTTATTACTGATTAGAGACAATTCGGACCATTAAATGTCCCATCAAACAAAACACATAATGCCGCTGAGCTTCTCGTTGCTGATCGCTGGAACCAACGGAGCGCAAGCGGTAAATCCCCAATCACAAGAACAAGATGCACAGCCGCCGCCCTCGGCCGGGCGCAGGCAGGGACAGGGACCCGGCGACCAGCGCGGCCGTCCTTTGTTTGGAAAAATCACGGCAATCAACGCCAACTCGCTGGAATTGGCTGTGCTAGCTTAGCCAATACCCAAGGGAACTGGATCGTTGAATTCTTACTGCCGGGTCCTTACCGCTTCACCGTGAAGGCGCCTGGGTTCAGAACTGCCCAGCGCGGCGGCGTCACGCTGCAAACGGCAGACGACAAAGAGATTGATGTCCAACTCGAAGTCGGCGCCACGACAGAGAGTGTCGAAGTCAGTTCGGGAACGCCACTCATCGATACCACCTCTGCCACATCCGGCACGGTCATCACTTCCGAGGAATTGAATGAACTGCCGACAAGTTCGCACGTGGTCACGCTGTTCGCGACACTGTCTCCCGGTCTGGTCGCCCAATACCAGAACAACGTAAGAGTTCAGGTCCTGATTAACGCGGGGTCGGAAAAGTAGAATCGCGAAAAAGCACATGTCCGGTTTTGCGACATCAGGAGTTGGCCCTCACTGCCAGGGTCGATTATCCTGCTCCACTCATGGGTCAAGGATTCGCTTCACGAATCAGGACGACGTTTGAGTCCGTGCGGCCGCGAACAAGGCCAAGCCTTTCTCCGTTCGGAGACCAATGGAAGTCATGAATTTCGTCGGACTTAAAAGATGTGATCGGGTAGGCCGCTGCCCCATCGAGCGGCTGAGCCCAAATATTGTCCACGCCATTTACATGCATGGTGTAAGCCAAAGCCTTACTATCAGGCGTGAATTGCGGATAAGAAGTAAGCCCGCTGGAACTCCCCCAGCGAGTGTCTAATGGAAATTTCCTATCTACCTTTCCGTTTTTCGTGTTGATTACGCCCAATATGTCCCCAGACCAGAATGCAAGCAGCTTCCCGTCACGAGAAACATCGATGCCAGGCACAATTTCGAGCCCGTTGACGGTACTGGGAGCCCCGCCATCAATCGAGACTCTTTGCAGTTCAGGTTTTTCGCCGTTGGGGCTAGCGTAATAAATCCACTTACCATCCGGCGAACAAATCGGTGACGCGTCAAATGCACCCCCTGTCAGTTTGATGATGTCGTTGTTTCTTGTATCCACTCTCCAGACTGTAGTCTCACCGCTTGACGATTTTGGATCTCTAGCCATGAACGCTACATATCGTCCGCCTTGACACGGTGCGGGCCAAGTTGGGGAGTACGGCGAACCTTCCATTAAAAGGTTTTTCCCTTCCCCTCGATCGCTTATTCGATAAAATTTGTAGGAGTCTTCTAAAATTAGGTTTTTGTCGTCCGCCCAGGCGAATTGATATGCAACTCCCCGCGGGGTTATCGGGGTCGTGTGTTCCTCGGTCTTTTCCCGCGAAGGCATCGTATAGAGCTTGAAACTCTTTTCATTCTGGACCGTGGTCAGGGTCTTGCCATCGCGTGAGACACTCAATCCAGAGTAGCTGTTAGTATCGCGAGTAATCGTTCGAAACTTCCCTTCGGGGTAGGAGACAAATCCGATCTGCTGATTTTTTGCTTTCACCTCTGAATAGAGAACCACCAAGCCACTCTCATTCGGCAGCCAGGCTGGGTCAGCAAAACGCATTTCGGTCGAGGAGATGACGGTTTGCTGTTTTCCACTCGCAATGTCTACCGCGACAAGATTGCTGCTTCGAGCCGTCTTGTCACGAAGTACAATTACGATCACTTTGCCATTGGGTGACCATGCGTGAGCAGACAGAAACTGAAGATCAAGGGAAAGCAGTTCCTTTTGCTCGCCGCCTTCCAGGTTTGCAGTTACCAAGACCAGGTGAGGAGACTTCCTATCCTCCGAAGTAATAGGTTTATCTTTTGAGAAAATTGGCTCTCGAATGAAAGAAATGCGCTTCCCGTCGGGGGAAAACGAAACACTACTCCAGATAGTTTTTACAGCAAGATGAGGATTACCGCCTAATACGGGAACGCGGTAAAGTTCTGGACGCGTGTCCTCTTCGGAACGGCGGAAGTAGATATAGTCTCCGTCCGGAAAGAACTGCAAGTAGTCATAGTGACTTCGCCTCGGCGCAACCACCTGGGTGTCGCTGTTCGTCGGCACGTTTCTAAGCCAGAGGCTCTCCATCCCGTTATCTTTGACCGCATTTACGACATATTTGCCGTCGGGTGAAATCGCCGCCGCCGTCAAATTACCTGTGTCTGTTAATTTTGTGATCGTGAAATTCTGGAAAGGCTCTCGCGATCCCTTGGAGCGAAAGTGAGAATAAAGCCCGTACCCTGCGGCCACGAGCAATAGCACTGCGACTATGAAACCAGCCGCGAGCGGCCCCTTGCGGAACTTATGGGCCTCCTCGGAGATGGCTGCCTGCGTCGCCTGAGGTTGCATCGAAGCAGGTAATCTTCCGGAATCCGTGTCGCGCTTGAGCCGCTGGAGATCGGCGCGAATCTCCGAAGCATGCTGGTAGCGAACGCCTCTATCTTTTTCGAGAGCCTTGTTGATGATTTCTTCCAGCCGAGCGGGCAGGTCGGGTTTCAAGCGGATCGGAGAGATCGGGGCACGATTCAGGATGGCATCGATAATGACCCCTGACGTCTTGCCGGGGAACGCCATGCGCCCCGTAGCCATCTCATACAGCACCACTCCGAAGGAAAATAGATCACTTCTTGGGTCCAGATTATCCCCACGCACCTGTTCAGGGGACATGTACGCCACGGTACCAACGGCGGAGCCTGGGCTTGTAAGAGAGGAATCGGAGGTATCCACTGTGGCCGCAGTCATGTCAGGTGGCTGGATAACACTTCTGCCCGTTACCTTAGCCAGCCCGAAGTCGAGGATCTTCGCTTCCCCACGGTCCGAGATGAAGATGTTCGCAGGTTTTATGTCCCGATGGATGATGCCCTTCACGTGAGCGACGTCGAGAGCGCTGGCAATCTGTATGGCAAGATCGAGGACTTGGTCAGCGGCTACGGGATGTTGCTGAATGAGATGCCTTAACGTTTGGCCTTCGAGATACTCCATTGCAATGAAAGCCCGGCCATTTTCCTCGCCGATGTCGTAGATGGTGCAGATGTTGGAGTGGTTAAGCGCAGATGCGGCTTGCGCTTCTCTCTTGAAACGGGCCAGTGCATGGGGGTCTTTCCCAACATTGTCCGGGAGGAATTTCAGAGCAACAAAACGATGGAGGCGCGTGTCTTCGGCCTTGTAAACCACACCCATGCCGCCACCACCGACCTTTTCAACGATGCGGTAGTGCGAGACGGTCTGCCCGGCCAGAGACGAAGGGTCCGCCATTTGGCGCTCATCTTAGGTTGTGCCAAAGGGCAAGTCAACGAAGACAGAACAACAACGTGGCGCACTTGTGGTCGTTTAACGCGGCGTCACAGTTCGAGGCGAACGGTGGCCGCAATAACATCTATTCCATTTCATGATGATGCTTGATGCCCAGAAGGGCCGCATCACCGCTTACGACGTAATCGGCGTTCGCAGCGAGTGCCGCGAGGAAATTGTCATGGCATCGTCGGGATCGCGGCAAATGGGTTTCGAGAAGGAAACCGGCTCGACCATCTCCGAGTGAAGCTCGAGCGACTTGAACGGGGGACACTTCCAGAAAACACCCAAAATGAAAACATCAATATCGAGGATTGCCTTCATCTTCACTTCTCGCGGCGCCTGACTCCAGCAATCTCCGTTTTCAACTCCGCCTTCTTGACGCCAGCTTTTTCGCTTCCGCACGAGCTTGGCTGAGAAGCCCGCGGAATCGTCGATCTTAGTTAGGCGGTGTAATTGCCTTGAGGTTTACGCATCGCCTTCGCCGATGACGACAAATTGGTCGCCCTCGTTGAGCCCCAGAGTATTGCGGATCTCTTCGGGAATAACCACCAGTCGCCCTGACGAAAGCTTCGTCGCATGGTGTTTTGAGCAGCTCTTGCGCCGCTTTCAACGCACCAGTCTCGACATCCGCGATCTTCTGCGTCATAGAATTCTGATGGAGCGAGCGCCAGTTAAAATATAATGTGCTATATGCTATCGACAACCCCGAGTGGCAGAGGTGAACTGCTCATACAGCAAGGCGAGCTCGCTGGTCGCAGCTATCGGTTTGAAGCCATCGTTTGCCAGAACCCCACTTGCCAGTGCGACCGCGTTACCCTCAAGTGCTTCACTGAGACGCCCGAGGCGAGACCCGGTGTCCCCATCTCCGTGTGCCTGGAGATGGATCTTGAACGACAGGAGATTGCCAATTTAGAGGAACTAAAGGCCAATCCCACTGCATGGGGTCTGGCGAACGCGGTTGCGGCCGAAAGTGGCAAGAAGAATGGAATCAGCTCAGACGCATCTACTGGGAACTCAAACAGTATTGGACCGAACACTCGGACCTGGAGCAGGTCGAGGTCTCCTTTCCACCTGAAGTTCTGGCTGGCACCATGGTCGCATATTTCGACATTT